>Ga0081538_10001116_pt1 | contig 28467 bp, 22 predicted proteins | sample TabmetS5T2R1_FD_71022 | JGI IMG/M metagenome (GOLD analysis project Ga0081538, IMG submission 71022) | Tabebuia heterophylla rhizosphere microbial communities from the University of Puerto Rico - S5T2R1 | ecosystem: Host-associated > Plants > Roots > Rhizosphere ...
GGAGGTCGTCAAGACCCCCATGCAGGGCACCATCGTCAAGGTGCTGGTGGCCGAGGGCGACACCGTCAAGGCCGGGCAGACCCTGGTCGTGCTGGAGGCCATGAAGATGGAGAACCACGTCACCGCCCACCAGGCGGGCACCGTGGCCGGCCTGGAGGTCACCGAGGGCCAGACGGTCCCGACCGGCGCCACCATCGCCATCATCGAGGCGGCCTAGGGCGTCGACGTGGACGCCGAGTCGGTCGCCGCCTGGGCGCGGGCCAACCCGGCGGCCCGCGACGCCCTGCTCGCCCTGGCCGAGCGGGCGGTCGCCCTACAACCGGCCGCCGAGGCGGCCATGCAGCGTTGCCTGCCCGGCCCCGAGCAGGCCGGCGGGCTCCAGGACGCGGCCGCGGCCCGCGCCGCCTACCAGGGCCTCGGCGACCACCTGCGCGCCCTCGGCCTGGAGGACGGGATGGCCGCCGAGCTCGCCGGGCTACTCGACCGGCACCTGGAGGCCCTCGACCGGGCACTGGGCGGCGGCGCCGCCGAGAGCCTGGGCCCGCCCGCCGGGCGGCTGGTCTCCGCCCGCGACCTGCTGCGGCGGACGGTGGCGATCGGCGGCCGGCCGGTGTCGGACGTCCCCGGGATCTGAAGGGCGGTCAGCGCCGCCAGGACCAGCGGCGCCGGTAGCGGGGGCAGGCGTGGGGCCGCAGAGGGCGACGCTGCTGCGCTGGTCGCGGCGGGCCAAGAGCTCCCAGGCGTTGGCGTTGCGCTGCCGGATCGTGCTGGCCTGCGCCACCGGTGCCACCAACACCCAGGTCGCCGCGGAGCTGGGGGTGTCGCTGCCGACGGTGGGCGAGTGGCGGTCGCGGTTTGTGGCCCGTCGGCTGGAGGGGTTGGTCGATGCGCCACGGCCGGGTGCCCCAGGAGCATCAGCGACGAGCAGGTCGAGGCGGTGATCGTGGCCACGCTGGAGGAGACCCCACCGACGCCACCCCACTGGTCGCGGGCGTCGATGGCCAAGCGCTCAGGGCTGAGCAAGTCCACGGTCGGGCGGATCGGGAAGGCGTTCTGGCTCAAGCCGCACCTGACCGAGGGGTTCAAGCTGTCGGGCGACCCCCAGTTCATCGAGAAGGTCCGCGACGTGGTGGGGCTGTACCTGGACCCGCCCGAGCGGGCGCTGGTGCTGTGCGTGGATGAGCAGTCGCAGGTGCAGGCGCTGGACCGGTCCCAGCCGGTGCTGGCGATCCTGCTCGGGACGCCCGAGCGGCGCACCCACGACTACGTCCGCCACGGGCTGACCAGCCTGTTCGCCGCCCTCGATATGGCCACCGGGCAGGTGATCGGGTCGCTGCACCGCCGGCACCGGTCGACCGAGTTCCGCCGGTTTCTAGCCACGCTCGACAAGCAGGTCCCCGACGAGCTGGCCGTGCACCTGGTCTGCGACAACTACGCCACCCACAAGACCGACACGATCGGGCGCTGGCTGGCCGCCCACCCACGGTTTCACCTGCATTTTGTCCCGACCAGCTCATCCTGGCTCAGCCAGGTCGAGCGCTGGTTCGCTGAGCTCACCACCAAGCTGCTGCAGCGGGGTGTCCATACCAGCGTCCACGCTCTGGAGGCTGACATCCGCGCCTGGATCGAGACCTGGAACCAGGATCCCAAGCCGTTTGTGTGGACCAAGACCGCCGACGAGATCCTTGGCAACCTCAGCAGCTATCTACAACGAACTAACCACTCACGACACTAGCTGCTCGTGACCGTGCAGATCGCTCCTTTGCGCCAACTTGTCTCTTGGACTCTCATGCGGTAAGTCCCACAGCCGCGGGGCTTATGATACTGCCGTCCGGCGATGATGCCGAGCGCCCTCGAAGGAGGTCGCCAGATGCGAGCGTGGGGTTGTCTCGTTCTGTTCGGGAGTGAGCTTGTCTGGTCGTAGCGCAAGCAGCGTTAAGACGGATCGCCTCATCGCGGTCGGGATCGCGGGGACGACTGGGATCGTTCTCGCTGGGACGGCGGCGCAACTGATCGGCTACGGGTTGTTCCACGGACGCGTCCCGGCACTCGACTCGGCTTCCGACGGAGGTCTGTTCGGACTGGTCGGCAACATCTCGATCGCGGCGGCGACACTGGCAGCTTGGATCGTGCTTCTACGTGTACGGCCCAGAAGTATTGCCATGGTTGCCCTGCCACCTCTCCTGAGCTTCCTGACGATCGACAGGATCCTCCGTCTGCATGACCATATTCCGAGCTGGCTCCTCTTCTACCTGCCTGTGCTGGCCGGAACCTCCGTCGCCATCGTCGCCACGGCCCGGCGGCTGTCGCCGCGTTGCCTTCAGCTCACCGCGATCGCGCTCGTGCTTCTCGTTGGCTCGTTCCTTATTCATGAGTACGGCGAATGGCTCCTCTTCCATCTCGGCGGATCGACCACTGGCTGGATGTATGAGGCAAAGGCTGTCGTGAAGCACGGCCTGGAGGTTGCGGGCTGGTTCCTCATCGCTCTCGGTCTCGCCGTCGGTCTGCGCGAACACGATCATTCAGGCGTGTCGACTAAACCGGACCTATGAGACAACCGTGAGGAGTGGCTCCCCAAGGTTACGGTCCGGCGCGCCTGTCATCTGACGCTGCTCGGCCCTTTGGAGGAGTTTGGCCTTCGATGGGTCGGTTGCAGCCATCTGTGGTAGCGAGGATCTTGGCCTACGGGGTGGTGACAGGCTCGTGACACGGAGTAAGCGTTCATGCAAACGCCGCATGAATCTACGCAGGCAGGAGGCTTCCGCTACGGACGGGTGTTTCGTATGATGTGCCCTCCAAATGCCGTTCCATGCAGATCGGGGCCAATGCAAGCAACCAAGCTGACCATTGCAAGCAACCAAGCTGACCATGCTGAGGGAAAGCCGTGAGAGTTGGAGTCGTAGGTTGTGGTTATTGGGGCGCGAAGCACGTCAGGGTTCTGCATACCAACCCTAACGTCCACCAGGTAATAGCGATCGACCAGCGCGAAGAGCGCCTTTCCAGTCTGAAACAGGCGTTCCGCGGGCTGATCACGTATCCCGACCTGGAGTCGGCGCTGGACCAACTCGACGCGGTCATCATCGCCACGCCGGCGACGACCCACGCCGGCCTCGCCCTGCAAGCCCTGGCGAGCGGCAAAAGCGTGCTCATCGAGAAGCCACTGGCCACCAGCAACCCGGATGCCCAACGGGTGATCGAGGAGGCCGAGGCGCGGTCGCTGGTGTTGATGGTCGGTCATACCTTCGAGTACAACGCCGCAGTCTGGAAGCTGCGCGAACTCGTCCAGGGCGGTGAGCTCGGCCGGGTCTACTATCTGGACTCCGCCCGGTTGAACCTGGGCCTGTACCAGCCGGACGTCAACGTCATCTGGGACCTCGGCCCCCACGACGTCTCGATCTTCAACTACATCCTCGGCGCCGCTCCCGCGTCGGTGCAGGCGTGGGGCTCCCACCACGGACACTATCGCCTGGAGGACGTGGCCTACCTGCGCCTGTTGTACTCCGAGCCCGAGGTGACCGCCACCATCCACGTGAGCTGGCTGTACCCCGCCAAGGTGCGGCGGACCACGGTGGTCGGGTCGCAAAAGATGGCAGTCTACAACGACCTCGTCTCCGAAGAGAGAGTTCGGATCTTCGACAAGGGCCTTGTCGGCCCCGAGGACACCGCGAACCCACAGAATATGCCGATGTCCTACCGCTATGGTGAGATTCGGGCTCCCTACCTGTTTTTCGAGGAGCCATTGGAGCTTCAGGATCATGAATTCGTCAGCTGCGCGCTGACCGGCAGGCAACCAGCAACCAACGGTGAAAACGGTCTGCGGGTGGTGCAGACCCTCGAATGTGCCAATCTCTCGCTCCAAACCGGCCAGCCGGTGGCGCTCGACGAGCTCGCCCGCCATCCATCGGCAACCGCTCAGCTCGCCAAGATCCCATGACCGGTCCAGTCATCACGCCGAGGAACCCAATTAGTCGACGACCCATCGGACTGTTGATTCAGCTCGCCTAGGTGGCGCAACGACATGCCAGCTGAGTTCAGGATCGAACGCGGGCTCGTCGCCGATGACGATGTCACCCTCGGCTACGCCTCCTCTCGAGCGTCCGCGGAGACTCTCGTCCTCGGGCCGAATGCGCGGCTGCGCAGCGGAACCGTTATCTACGCCGGGTCGGAGATCGGTGGAGACTTCCAGACCGGTCACCATGTGATCGTGCGCGAGGGCACGAGGATCGGTGACCACGTATCGGTCTGGAGCAACAGCGTCATCGACTACGGATGCGTGATCGGCAGCCGGGTGAAGATCCACTGCAACTGCTACGTCGCCCAGTTTACGGAGCTGGAGGATGGGGCATTTCTGGCCCCGGGGGTGACCATCGCGAATGACCTGTTCCCGGGCCAAGCCAGCTCCGCGAGCGTGATGGCTGGACCGTTGATTCGCGCCGGCGCCCAGATCGGGGCGAATGTGACGATTTTGCCCTATGTAAGCATAGGGGAGGGGGCTATCATCGGCGCCGGGTCGGTGGTGACACGAGACGTCCCCCCGGGGATGGTGGCCTACGGCAGCCCCGCCGTGCCGAAGCGATCCGTCGAGGAGCTGCGCGACATCGAGACGCGTCTCCACGCGGCGTACAGCGCCCGAATGGCAGCCTCCCGTTACTCCGGTCCCAATGGTGACGAGCGGTAGGAGATCCGATGTCGCAACCGGTCCCGGATCCTCAGCACGCTGGCCGCCCTGGCAGGGTTCGAGCCTTCCAGGGACCGGTCCAGCTCCATCGTAAGAGCCCGGGAGTCGAGCGACTCGACCGGGCCGCCAAGCGGGCCATGGACGTCCTGCTGGCGGGCGGCATGCTGGTTGCCTTCTCACCGGTGATGCTGGTCATCGCCCTACTGGTCCGGCTGACCAGCCCCGGCCCGGTGCTCTTCCGGCAGATCCGGGTCGGGTACTGGCAGTCGCCGTTCGTGATGCTGAAGTTCCGGACCATGCACCAGGGCATCGACGACACGATCCACCGGTCCTATGTGACCGCCATGCTCGCCGGACAGGCCGTCCAGGCCGACGGCCAACGCGGCATCTACAAGCTGACCAGGGACCCCCGCGTGACCCGGATCGGAGGGTTCCTGCGAAAGACCAGTCTCGACGAGCTGCCCCAGCTGATCAATGTCCTGCGCGGCGAGATGTCCCTGGTGGGCCCGCGGCCGGTGTTGCCCTGGGAGGGGAAGCTGTTCGCGCCGTGGGACCGGGTCAGGTTCTCGGTGCGACCGGGCATCACCGGCCTCTGGCAGGTGACCGGCCGCAGCACCCTCACGATGCAACAAGCGCTCGACCTCGACGTCGAGTACGCCCTGCGCTGGACCATCGCCCTGGATCTGGCCATCCTCTTCCGGACGATCCCGAGTGTGTTGTTCAGCCGTGGGGCGAGCTGAGCCCGGTCACGGGCGCGGGCCGCGAGGCCGCCGTGCGCCGGCGGGCTGGCGGTCGATCCCGGCAAACCGTCGCGATCTGGTAAAGTCAAGGATCGGCTCGATGCGCTCGCCGGACGAGGTTCGCGATCGGCTGTGGGGGTCGGGGAGGCGCCGGTGAGGGTTGGGCTGAGAGCCGGTTGGATCCGCCGTCGCTGGTGGGTTCCCCTACTCACCGTGCTCGTGGCGACGGCCATCGGCGGATTCGTATCGGCCAATCGCCCGGGCTCATACACCTCCACCATGGTGTTCGTCGTGCCGAGCACGCCGGGGCCCAAGGGCACCTCTCCCGACGGGGCCCAGCGGCTGGCGTCGACGTACTCGGGCTTGCTGCTCAACGACGACACGATCGCACAAGCCGTCAGCGATGAGGTCAAGCGCGAGCCGGCCGACGTGAAGCGCCGGCTCACCGCCGTCAATCCCGTCAACACCGCCCTGATACAGGTGACCTACAGGGGCAACACCAGAGCGGAAGCCCTTGCCGGCGTCGAGGCGCTGCAGGCCAGCCTGACCGGCCCGAAGCCTGTGTCGGCTGCCGTCCGTTCGAACTCGGTCATCACCGTCCAGGAGGCTGGGGTCACGGCCCCGCCCGGGCCCATTACCGCCCTCGTGCTCGCCGCCTTGTTCGGGCTCTGTGCCGCCGCCGTGCTCATCATCGCGCTCGAGCGCTCGGATACCCGCGTCGACGGGACCGTGGTTCTCGAGGACTACTTCCCCGACATCCCGATCCTCGGCACCGTGGCTCCGCTAGGTCGCCAAGGCGACATCCCCGTGCGGGACGAACCGTTCAGCCCGGCCGCTGAGGGATTCCAGAGCGTTCGCGTGGCGCTCGAGCGTCTCGGGTTAGGGTCCCAGTTCGAGGTGGTCGTGGTCATGTCGGCGGACAAGCAGGAGGGCAAGACCACTCTTGCCGCCAATCTCGGAATCGCGCTGGCTCGCCAGGAGCGGATGGTGCTCCTCGTCTCGGGGGACATGCGGAGACCGGGGCTTGAGAGGCTGCTCAGCGTGGCCCCTTCGGTCGGTCTGGCCGACCTGCTGGACGGCGGGACCGACACGCCGCTGCGGACGCTCTTCTCGGTCGCCCCGGACCTGTGGCTGCTGCCGGCCGGCCTGCCGTCTGGGAACCCGGCGGAGCTCCTGGATGCCAGCAAGATCCGTCAGCTGCTGAAGCGGATCGGCTTCGGGAAGCCCGTGGTGATCATCGACACGCCGCCGGCCCTCCACTCGGCGGATGCCGCCGCGCTCGCCGATGTGGCCGATGGCGCCGTACTCGTCGTGCGCTCGGGCCACAGCCGCCTTCGATCGGTGCGTGAGACCGTGGTCGGGCTGCGGCGCGACAACATGCCGATCCTCGGCATCGTGCTCGTCGACCATCGCCCCAACCGGCAGCGGCACCGTTACGGCTACGCCGTGGGCAGGCCCCAGGCGGCCATCGGCCACCCTCGACTCCGCTCCCTAGAGACTCCGACCCGCTCGGACCCTCGAGACGAGGGACCCAAGGCGGCAGGGTAGGCGGTCGCTCCACCCACGCGGCTCCAGCCCCGCCCGCCCGTGGCTCGGAGCCCGTGGCTCGGAGGGCGGCCCATCCATCGGTCAAGGGCCACGCCGGAGGTCGGCCGGATGGCTCGCCGCCGCTCCGGAGAGGGCCCTGACCGCGGCCAGCCCGCGTTCGCTGTCGGCCCGCATGGTCGCCTGCACGGCCGCGCCGGCCGCCTGGAGCTGCTCGGCTCGCGCCACGGCCTCGCTGATCCCGGCTGCGATGGCCGGCCCGGTGTTGTCAACGAAGACGGCGGCGTCCGCCAGCACCCGGCGCAGGACGCCGGTACCGGAGCAGACAAGCGGGCGACCAAGCTGGAGGGCCTCGTAGGCGGCGCGCTGCATGGTCGCCTCACGGGTGGTGAGCGCCAGCACCACCGCCGCGTGCGCCATCAGGCTCTGGAACTCGCCATCGGGCAGGAAGCCGGTGCGCCGCATCCCTGGCCTGTCCCCTCCCGGCGGGCGGTCCCCGGTCACCACCACCTCCACCTGCCCCGTCAGCAGCGCCGCCGCCTCGGCAAGGGCATCGATCGGCTCATCGGAGCCGCCGGAGGCCGGAAACAGGGCGTATGGCCGTCCAGGCATAGGGCCGCGACCCGCTTGCGGCCGTCGTCCGATCCAGAACGGGTCGTGGATCACCAGCACCGGGGTGGTCCCCGTGTCCTGGCCCTCGAGCAGGTCCGGGTTGGTGACGATGACCGCCCCCGCCCGGCGGATCACCCATCGCATGACGCCGAACGTCCACCGCCAGCGAGCGTCGTTGAGCGCGCCGGAGTGCAGGTCGATGACAAGGCGCACCCGCCGTCCCCGGGCAGCCGCCAACGCCACCAGCGGGCAGAACACCGGCGGCGCCATCGCGACCACCACGGAGCCCGCCGGGAGGGAGCGCGCGATCCGCCATGTCCTCAGGCCACTTCTCAACCATCCCAGGAGCGTTCGGGCCGGCGACCGGCCGGGCCAGGCCCACGGCATGTAGATCGCCTGCGCGCCCAGAGCCTCGGCGAGGTCGCGGCTGCGAGGGTGGAAGCGGATCCACGACACCATCATCAGGCTCGGTGGGCCCGCGACCCCGGCGGCTCTCAACATGCTCATCAAGCCCCTCCTTTCCGGTTCCGGCATCATACGCATGGTGGCGATGTCATATTGTTCCGGCCGGCAACGATCCAGAGGGGGCTTGACGATGAGCGAACAGGCGACCAAGCCGGGGGTGCTCATCATCGTCGAGAACGTCCCGGTCCTGATCGACCGGCGGGTCTTGCAGGAATGCCGCGCGCTGGTCGCGGCCGGCTACCGCGTCTCGGTCATCTGCCCGATGGCCCCCGGCGACCCCCGGGTCGAGTACCGCGAGGGAGTCGCCATCCACAGGTATCCGCCGGCGCCGGAGGCGTCGGGCACGGTCGGCTTCCTCTACGAGTTCGCCTACAGCTGGGTCCGGACGCTGCTGCTCAGCTGGAAGGTCCTCCGCCGTGAAGGGTTCGATGTCCTCCAGGCCTGCAACCCCCCGGACACGTTCTTCGCCATCGCCTGGCTGTACAAGCCCCTCGGGAAGCGCTTCGTGTACGACCAGCATGACCTGGCCCCGGAGACCTACGAGTCTCGCTTCGACCGGCCCGCCCGGCCCCTGCGGTGGGGCCTGCGCCTGCTGGAACGGCTCACCTACCGGACCGCCGACCGGGTGATCGCCACCAACGCCTCCTATCGGGAGGTGGCGCTCACTCGTAGCGGCAAGGCACCCGAGGATGTGGTGGTGGTGCGGAACGGTCCCGACCCGCGACGGATGCGGCGGGGGCTGTCGCGGCCCGAGCTGCGCAACGGGCGCCGGCATCTGTGCTGTTATCTCGGGATGATGGGGCCGCAGGACGGCGTCGACCTGCTGGTGCAGGCAGTCGACGTGCTGGTGCGCGACATGGGCCGTCGGGACTGCTCGTTCGCCCTCCTCGGCGACGGCGACTCGCACCAGCAGGTCCGGGAGCTGGTGCGCGAGCTCGACCTCGAGGACTACGTCACCATGCCCGGCTTCGTCGCGGACGACGAGGTGAGCGCGTACCTGTCCACCGCCGACCTGGGCCTCTGCCCCGAGCCCCGGAACCCGCTCAACGAGGTCTCCACCTTGGTCAAGGTCATGGAGTACATGGCGTTCGGGCTGCCGGTCGTGGCCTTCGATCTCAAGGAGACGCGTTTCTCCGCCGACGACGCCGCCGTCTACGTCACTCCCAACGAGGTGAAGGAGTTCGCCGCCGCCATCGCCGGCCTGCTCGATGACCCCGGCCGCCGCGCCGCCATGGGCCGGGTGGGCCGCCGCCGAGTCGAGGAGATCCTGGCCTGGCCCCACCAGGCGCCCCTCTACGTCGCCGTCTTCGACCAGCTCACCGGCGGTGCGGCGGCGTCGTCCGGCCGACCCGTGGGCTAATTGGCCGGCGGGCGGTATTCGCGCGCCCCCCGGTCCGGCAGGCCCATGCGGCCGAGGCCGTCGAGATCGGTGCCGGGGGTCATGTCGTCCCGGGTCGTGATGCCACTGTCGACGGCGGGGCTCACGGCCTTGAGCTTGTACCGCTCGGGGTCGGCCGGATCGGTGGTCACGAACCGCGCCCGACCCGTCAGAAGGTTCTCGCCGTATCCGGCTCCGGGCGTCGTGATCAGGTTGTGGGACGCGAATACCGGATCGGAGCCGGAATCGGTGCTCACCTTGCTGAAGATGTTGTTCCAGACCTTGAGGTCGGTGTTGCGCCAAGCCTCGGCCGTGCCGCCGCTGGCGCTCGGGTCCTTTTCCACCGTCACGAACCCCGACTGGCCCCGGTACGGCATCGAGGTGTTGTTCACCACCCAGGTGATCTCGGTCCCGGCCAGCAGGATCCCGCTGCCACGCCAGCCAGCGATCAGGTTGTTGGCCACGTAGGATCTCCGCACCGTCAAGGCCTGGTCGTACGGATCGGCTCGTCCCAGGATGATGGCCTGGTTCACGTCTGTCGTCCCCGCCGACGGCTCGGTGAAGGAGTTGCCGACGATCCTCAGGTCGTCCGATGCGATGGCCTGGATGCCGTCGACGTGGTCGCCGGGGTTGTCCTGAGGGTCGTGGATGAAATTGTGCTGGAAGACGAGGTTGCGACCTCCGGTGATCTGCACGACATCGCCCAGCGAACCCGACAGGTCGCTGTTTCTGACCGTGATGTCGTGCGGCCAGGTCACCCCGACATATGGATAGGCATTGATATTGAGGCAATGTCGGCCGCCACGGATGGTGAGGCTCTCGAGCACGATATGGCGAGCGCCTCGGTTGATCCTGATGGCGTCGCGGCCGCCGTCGGAGGCGGAGATCGTCATGTCCCTGATCACGACGTTGGCGGCGGCGGTCTTCGCGTTGGCGTCGGCGGCCGTGGTGAACCCTTGCACCTGGACACTGGCGCGGTCGGCGCCTCGGACCGTCACCGGCGAGGCGTAGGGCTTCCGCAGGTGGTGGAGGCCGTACCTGCCCGGCTGGAGCAGGATCGTCTCCCCTCCGGTGACCCGCTCGAGCGCCTTCTCGAGCTCCTTGTCGGTGCCGACCTCGAGCGTGGTCCTGGCGCCGGTCCTCAGCGCAACGGTGCCCGCGAGCACCACGACCAGTGCTGCCAGGAGCATGATCACCGATCGGTATGGGAGGCGACGACGGGGCGCGGGCGGCATGCCTTCAGGATAGAGCGATCCGGACATATGGGGGGCTGAGCGAGCGGCTAGGTGAGGACTGAGCGCGGCAGGCCCGAATGCGCCCGCGACAAGTCGGCGTCAACCGGATCTCCCGATCGGTGTTGCAGAGGCCGCTTGCTCAATTGCCCGGCAGCCGCGGCCACCAGGCCGAAGAGAATCCACAGCGGATGGGCCAGTCCCGTGTTGGCGAAATAGGGGTTGATCAGGTGCATCGGTATGAGGATGAGGATCAGCGTCAACCCTACCCGAGCGATGCACCGGTCGTCCGGACTGGCCCGCGAGGACGAGGCCACCGACCTACACAGCAACCACGCGGCATACATCAGGCCGACATAGATCGCCAGCAGGGGGAGCCCGCCTTTCAGCAGCAGCGTGACGTACAGCGTCTCGGTGTAGCGCCAGTTGACGTACGGCGGTAGCCCCGGCCCATAGCCGGTGAGGAGGTTGTCGGCCACCAGCGGAAGGTACTGCTCCTGCCAGACCTCGACTCGGTAGCGGAGCGTCTGGGGCAGGAAGCTGGGTCCTCCGGCGCCGCTTGCCTGCCCCACCCGGCTCTCGAACTGCTGATCGAGCCGGGCCGCGAAGAACGGCCCGAGCAGGACGACGATCACGAGGGCGCCGGTTGCCAGCCACCCCAGGACCTTCCGTGAGCGGCCGGTGGCCGCACCGAGCCCGATCGACCCGACGACCGCGCCGACGATCGGACCGAGGGTGAGCGTCAGCGTGATCCCCAGCACCGCAAAGCCCAGGACGACGGTCAGCGGCCCGCGACTCATCACCCGCTGTCGCGGATGGAGGAGCAGGCCGGCACACAGCAGGATGATGACCAGCATGTAGCCGCCGAGTGAGTGCCAGTGATCCATGATGCCGGTGGCGCGCGGCAGCCCACCGTTGGCGAAACGAGCGCTGCTGGCCGCCACGCTGTTGACCACGGACTTGATGAACGGCCGGGTGGAGCCGATGTTGAAGAACTGCAGCAGGGCGGTGATGGCAACCGGGATGCTGCCGAGCAGCAGCAGACGCATCGCCTGACGCCGCAGCTCGGGAGTGTCGAGGGCGACCACGACGCTGCGGTAGAGCAGGAAGTACTGCAGCGGTCCGATGAGCTGGCCGTTCAGCTCCGCGGTGAAGGCGCTGCCCCGAGCCAGCATGTCGCCGGCCCCGAGCGCGAAGGTGGCCACCACGTACAACACGGCCATCGCATCCAGCAGTCGCCAGCGGAGGGAGACCCGAGATCCCGCAAGGAGGAGGACGGGCACAGCCACGCCGGCGATCAGGATCTCCGAAGGCCGCAAACCAGGCACGAACAGCCCCCGCTTGAGCGCGCAGATGACCGGCGCCACGGCCACGACGCCCAGGACCGCGGTGGCCGGACGCAGCAGGACGACCAGTCCGGCGATCAGGGCCACCAGCGTGGCCGCTCCCAGCCTGGTCTCCAGGCCGGTACCGAGGCCGATGACGGCGGCCGACAGCGCCACCAGGACCACGGCGCCTATGCCGGTCGCGAACGGGCCCAGGGTCGGCCCTTCGCGGAGGATGGCGAGCCGTTCGAGACCGGACGGCCCGACCGGCGCGTCCAGCTCTCCTCGATCCGTGTCTGCCACGGCCACCTCACTCGCGTCCAGCGCCGAGCGCCGCTACGTCCGGCCGGCCCTCCACGCCTGACAACCGGTAGATGGTACCCGGCCCGGCCCGAGAACGCGCCACCCCGAGGTCGGAGCGCCATCTGATAGCGTGAGCGGCCACCCGACCAGGGTCGCCGGCCGAGCCGATCCCACGACCCTCCAGCAAGGTGATGACAGATCCTATGGCCGACTCTCCGGGCCCGAGGCCGATGGTGAGCGTCGTCGTCGACAACTACAACTACGAGCGCTTCATCGGCAAGGCGATCGAATCCGCCCTGCGACAGACCTACCCCAGGGTCGAGGTCGTCGTGGTCGACGACGGCTCCACCGATGGCTCCCGTCAGGTGATCGACCGCTACCGGCACCGGGTCGTCGCCGTCGAGCAGGCCAACGGGGGCCAGGGGGCGGCCGTCAACGCCGGCTTCGCCGCCTCCAGGGGAGACCTGGTGATCTTCCTCGACGCCGACGACGAGCTGCGTCCCCAGGCGGTCGAGCGGGTCGTCCGGCACTTCCGGCCGGACGTGGCCAAGCTGCACTTCCGGCTCGACGCCGTGGACACCGACGGCGCGCCCCTCGGCTTCACGAACCCTCCCGAGTCCCAGCCTCTGGCGGCGGGCTCGGTGGTGCCGTCGCTGCTGAGCAGGGGCCGCTACACCACCCCGGTGATGAGCGGCAACGCCTTCAGCCGTGAGGTCCTGGACCGCATCCTGCCGATGCCCGCGGCCGAATGGCGCATCTCGGCCGACGGCTACCTGGTCACGGCCGCCCCCTTCCACGGCGCGGTCGTGGCGATCGAGGAGCGTCTGGGGCTCTACCGGATCCATGGCGCCAACGCCTGGGCGCCCGAGACAATCGAGGCCGCCAACCTGCCGAGACGCGTCACCCACGACCTGGCCAAGTATACCTTGGCGGAGGCGCTGGCGGCGGCCAACGGCCTGCCGGTTCCCCGTCGCCTGGAGCTGAGGGACCACGCCCATCTGCGGAACCGGATCGCGTCGCTGCGCACGGACCCAGCAAGCCATCCGGTGAGCGGCGACCGGCGTTGGCGCCTGGCCTGGTGGGGGACGGTCAGGACGGTGTTCCACTCCGATCTCGACGCACGGCGCCGCCTGATCTTCGCCGTCTGGTTCGCGGTCGTGGCGTTCGCCCCCCGCCCGCTGGCCCACAGGGCCATCCTGCTCCTCTACGTGCCCCAGAGCCGTGGCCGCATCCCTCGGCCGGCGCTCACAGGAGCCCTCGGGCGGCGGCGGCAATGGCGTCCGCCCGTCGGACGGCGCAGCGCCAGAGCGCGAGATCCCGATCCTGGCGGACCAGCGCGACCGCCTCGTCACTGAGGGCCGCCGGGCCACCGTCGCTGCCGACCGCTCCGGCCACCGACCCGATCAGGCGGGGCAGCAGCTCCCCCACGTAGCGGGCCCAGCACGCCACCACGAACGCCACGAGGAGCCGAGGATCGACCGACAGGCGCGCCAGCCTCCGGGCGACCAGTGACAGCGCCCATGGACGCGGGCCGGCGAAGGCGGACTCGAAGGCCCGCACCTGGCCGCCCAGGTCGTGGACCCGCGACCGCGAGAACGCCACGAAGGCGAGGAACAGGCAGTAGTCGTGCACCGGCAGACCCTGAGGTTGCGACAGCTCCCAGTCGACCACGCCGACCCGGTCGTCGGGCGTGAGCAGGAGATTGGGATGCGTGAGGTCGCCGTGCTCGAAGACGAGCGGGAAGCCGGCGTCGGCGAGGGGAGCGACGATGCGGAGAGTCTCGTCGACCAGCCGGCGGGTCTCGTCCCCCAGCACCGCCTGCTCGGCGAAGTCATGGAGGGGCGCCGCCAGCGTCCGGTCGAACCATTCGCCGTCGTCGCGGCTCGTCCCGGTGACGGGCAACCCGTCGAGCCAGCGCTCGACCAGGGCGATGGCGCGCCGGGGGTCCTTGCGCACGGCTCGGTGGTGCAGGGCCTTGCCGGGAACGGCGGTCTCGATGAGGATCGGCTGGCCATCCACGTGCTCGAACAGCACCGTCTCGGGATAGGACCCTCGGCCCTCCGGCCACAGGTCCCGCAGACGGCTCAGGTTGGCGTGCTCGCGGCGCAGCCCGGCGTCGTCGTCGGCGCGCCGCGGGAGCTTGGCCACGAGCCGGATCTCGTCGCTGCCCGCGGGGGCGACAAGGACGATGACATGGCGGGAGGTCCGGAAGCGCGGCGTGACGAGCACACAGCTCAGGTCGGCCGGCAGGTCGAGACGGTCGAGCCTCAGCTGGTCGCGCCGGGCGCTCAGGAGCCGCTCGACGAGGTTCACCGCCGCCCTCCGTCGGCTAGCGGGCGCCGGCCGAGCACGCTGACGTCCCGCACGGCGAGCTCGATCAGGCCCGCGGCGGCGAGGATGCGGCCCACGACCGCCTTGGCGCGGCCGGCGGCCGAGCCCTGGTGGCGACGGAGGACAAGCCGCACGGCGCCCCGATCGCCCAGCGGGACCAGGAAGGCGGCGGCGTCATGGCTGGGGACATGCCAGTGGGCGGTCACCTCGGTGAGGCCGGCGTCGGCGAACGCGCGACACCAGCGCGACACCGAGCGGGCGCGGGTGGCGACGGGCCCCTGACGCCGTGGGACGCTCCCCACCTCCGCATAGACCCATCCGCCGGGACGGACGAGCTTGCGGCCGGCGCGGACCGATCCGAGCGGGGCGTCCTTCAGCACCGCCAGGTCGAACGAGGACGCGGGGGGCCGCAGTGGCGCCTCACCGAGGATGGCCAGATCCGCATGCGCCCCGAGGGCGGCGATCAGCGCCGCGTCGCCGCGGCCGATGTAGACGGTCGCGCCAAGCTGCGGCCGGGGCAGCAGGAACCGCCAGTCGACGCGGCGCGACGCCTGCAGCAGCAGGGCCGGGTCGAGCCGCCCATCGCCCGCGCGCTGGGCTCGGGCCGGTGTCGGCTCAGGCATCGGCGTGGGCGTCATTCGCCGATTAGGCGTCGGACGAGCGGCACCCGTGCGAGCTCGGGAAAGGTCCCGGCCAGCCGCAGCGCCCGCCGGTTGAGCCCGACCACCAGGAGCGAGACGATCGCCGCGACGGCCACGCCCACCGGCAACGGCGGGTGGGCCAGCTGCTGGATGAGCCCCACGGCCGCGGCCCCTCCGAGAACGGTCAGGTAGGTCCGGAGGTAGCGAAGGTCGAAGACGCCCACCCCCGTGCCGCGCAGTCCGGCCTGCTTCAGCACGTTGTGCAGCACCAGCGTGGCCAGGACGGCCACGGCCGCGCCGAGTGCGCCGAAGCGGGGGGCGAGCGCCAGGTTGGCGGCCAGGGCGAAGGCGGTCGTGCACGAGTTGATCACCACCACATACCGGATCTTGCCGAGCGTCTGGACCGTCAGGCCGTTGAAGCCAAGGGCCGCATTCGCGTACGTCCCGAGCGCGAGCAGGGCCAGGTAGATCGCGGAATCCGCGTAGCGGGCGCCGAAGAGCTGGACGGTCAGCGGCTCCGCGAGCGCGAACGTCAGCGCGAAGACGGGAAAGGTGAGCACGGCCAGCCAGCTCGCCGACTGCCAGTAGAGGTCGCGCATGCCGTCGCGGTCGTCACGCGCCCACAGCCGTCCCGCGGCCGGCGTGTACAGGATGGCGAAGCTCAGCATGACCATGGCGTTCAGGGCGGCGACCGGCTGCACAGCGCGGAAGGCCGCAACCTCGGGCGACGGGCGGAAGTACCCCAGCACGACCGTGGCCAGCGTGGTGCTGGCGGCGTAGACGACGTTGGTCGAGAGCAGCGGCAGGCCGAAGGCGAACAGCTCGCGGACCGGGAACCGCAGTCGGCGCAGCCGCAGCCCGTGTTCGAGCCAGAGGGGGCGCAGCAGGCGCACGAGCAGGCCGCCGTAGAGGGCCACGCCGATGACCCCAACGGCGAGGTAGCCGAGCGCCAGGAACCCGACCGACCGGCGCCCGGCGACCAGCAGCACCACCACCAGCAGCCGCAGCAGCGGTTCCAGCAGATAGCGCCGGACGAAGATGGCGCGGGGCCGGGCCATGACCGCGAAGACGTTCAGGGTCAGCTGGTCCAGCGCCTGCAGCGGCGCCAGGGCGATGAGCACGGCCAGCAGCGACAGGGTCGCCGGGTCGACGCCCGCCGCCGGGCCGCCGCCGAATCCGGCCACGGCGAGCACCGACGCGACCGCGAGCAGCCCGGTGGCCGCGATCGTGACGACCTCGACGACCAGCACCCCGAAGAAGCGGGCGTGGTCGCGGCGCTCGTCGTACAGCGACAGGAACCGGGTGTCGGCCCGGTCCAGGCCGAGCGCCAGCACCGACTGGATAAGCAGGACGATGGACAAGGCGTAGCCGAAGTGCCCGTAGTCCTCCTTGCTCAGGTAGCGGACGACGATGACCTGGGCGACGAAGCTGGTCGCCATCGAGACGACCCGGCCCACCAGCATGAGGCTCGAGCCTCGGATATGGCCGCTCGACAGCGGACGGTCCGGGCGGCGCCCACCGCTGCCCGACGGAGGATGCCGGGTCGAGATCACCTGTCCCCACCGGCGTAGCGCCGCCAGAGCCGGGCCGTCACGATCCGGTGGACGTCCGCGACCGGCCGGCTGGCGTCGACCACGGCCATGTTGGGGACGAGCTGGCGCATGGCCAGGTAGCGCCGGCGAAAGTCCTCGAGCCTGGCGACGCCGAGCTCGCCCTTGCGGGCGTACATCGTGGCCGCCGGCACGTCGAGCACGATGACCTGGTCTGGAGCCGGGCAGGTATGCCGGATGAGCGCGTAGCTGACGTGCGCACGCAGCTTCTCGCCGCCGGGGGCCAGCAGCGCGTCGTAGGTGTAGCGGTCGAATACCACCAGCCGACCGCGGCGGCGATGATACCGGCCCGCGAGGCCCTTGGCCGAGAACTCGGCCAGCCGCAGCGCCAGCATCAGCCCCGGCACGCGCCGCAGCTGCCGTGCGCGCTCGGTGGTGCGGAGGACGCCCATGTACACGACCCGGGTCGGCAGCGCGAACTCCCGCTTGAGCGTCTCGGCCAGGGTCGTCTTGCCGGCCCCGTCGGGTCCGAGGAGGGCGACCGTCATCCCCGGCCGCGCGCGCCACGGCGGCGGCCCGAGCCGACCGCGGACCCGATCGGCCCAGACGCGACCGCTCACCCGGAAGGGCTGGCGCCGCTCCCATGCGCGGCGCAGCCGCGCGGCCAGGGGGACAAGCCCGTCCCAGTCGCCGCGGCGGGCGGCCTCCAGCACGTCCTCTGGGGCCACCGTCGGGGGCAGGCGGCGCCGCGCGGCGTCGAGCAGCGCACCGCCACCACCGCCGGCGTCCACGGCCGCCAGGACCACCTCGCGACGGTCGGCCGGGATGGCGCCCTTGTCGAGCAGGTAGTGCAGCAGCAGGGCCCAGAGGTGGTCGTCGGGGGCCAGCCGCCACAGCGATCGCTGGCGCACCCGCGCCGCCAGGCACGCCTCGGCTGCGCCGGTCGTCAGCTCCTGGTGCCGGCCGAAGGAGAGCTCGGAGACGACGTCGAGCTCCAGCCAGTGACCTGCCTGCTCGTCGTAGGCGACGAAGAAGCGGTGGGAGCCGTGGCCCGGCCGCGCCACCTCGGCGAAGCCGGCCGGCACGAGCAGGGCTTCCAGCCGCCGCACCGCCGCGCGCTCGACGAGCAGGTCCACGTCCCCGTCGGTTCCGGCTGCTCCTGGGTCGCCCCGCAGCAGCGCCCACCGGACGCCGTGCCCGTCCAGGTCGGCCAGGGCCGCGCTCACGGCCGGGCGGGCCGGTGCGGCCGTGAGGGGCGCGGTCAGCGGCGGTGGCGGTCGACGCGCGGACAGGCGTGGCATGCGGAACTCCCCGGGCAACGACTGGCACCCCCTGGCCGGACGACGACCCGATCTGAACGCCGCACTATAGCCGCAACACGCCTGGGCGATCACGACAGCGTGGGACAATAGCCGAGAAATTACGTAGTCGCGATCCGTCAGGCGTACGATATCCCTACCACGAAACGTCGGCTTAGGATGTATCCGACGAATCAAGACGAGCAGCTTACGCCAAGCTGCCGAGGATCCGCGTTCACATCGGTGGGCGCTGGGGGGCATCGCCATGACACCACCGATCCAAGCACGGATACCAGCCGGCCGCCGCCCGGCCATCGGCATCGCGCTCGTGCTGGCGGTTCTCGCCGGCACCCTGGCCATGGTAACGCCCTCGGCGTCGGCCGCGCTCACCCAGCACCAGCGGCAGATCGCCGTCGGCGCCAACGCGGCCTCAGCCTCGACCTTCTCTTTGACCGTGCCGGCGGGGGTCAGCACCACCGTCGGCCGGCACCTGGTGGTCGCCTACCTGTTCTCGGGCGCGGGCACCAATGCCGTCACCGGGATCACCGACACCAAGGGAAACACGTACGCCATCAACGCGGTCAAGAAGAATTCCGGGACCAGCGGCCTGATCGTGGTGGTGGCCTCCGCCAAGGTCACGGCCGCGCTGGGCCCCGGCGACAAGGTGACCGTCACGCAGAACGCCATCACGACGTATCACCTGATGCAGGTCTACGAGTTCGACAATTTCGACCCGACCTCCTGGGTCGACAAGAGCGCCAGCGCCAGCGCCACCGGGACGGCGGTCTCCACGGCGTCGACCGCGACGACGGCGCAGGCCAACGAGACGCTGTTCGCGGCCGTCGGCTTCGGCGACACCAGCGCCACCCTGACCTCGGCGTCCGGCTGGAGCGATGCGGCCAAGGTCGAAGCCTCGGGCACGAAGATCAAGGGTCTCGGAGTGGCGGCCAGGGACGTGTCGGCAACCGGGAGCTACGCGTACGCCGGAACCCTCTCCGCCTCCGAGCAGTGGGTCGCCGTGCTGGTGACGTTCAAGACCGTGGCCCCAGCGGCGGGTCCGACCGCGAGCTTCTCGGCGACGCCGACGTCCGGGGCGGCCCCGCTGACCGTGCAGTTCACCGACACCTCCACCGGCAGCCCGACCGCGTGGGCGTGGGACTTCGGCGACAGCGGCAGCTCGACAGCCCAGAATCCAAGCCATGCCTACACGGCGGCGGGCACGTACACGGTGCGATTGACGGTCACCAACGCCAACGGCAGCGAGACGGTTACCCGCACCGGGCTGATCTCGGTGAGCTCCCCATCGCCCGACACCGGCTACGAAGGTGTGTCGACCTCGGGGGCCGGCACCGCCGCCACCGGTGAGAAGCCCGAGAGCAAGCTGTGGTGGAACGACGGGTCATGGTGGTCGTCGATGTTCCACGCGGCCAGCCAGACGTATCACATCTACCGGCTGGACCGGTCGAGCCAGACGTGGGTCGACACCGGCACGCTCATCGACAACCGGCCCAAGTCCCGCTCGGACGCGCTGTGGGACGGCTCGCGGCTGTATGTCGCGTCCCACGTCTTCGCCAGCTCGTCGAGCACCGCGGCGTCGGGAAACCCGGCCCGGCTGTACCGGTACAGCTACAGCTCCGCCACCAAGACCTACAGCCTCGACGCGGGCTTCCCGGTGACGATCAGCAACTACTCGACGGAAGCCCTGACGATCGACAAGGACTCGGCCGGGGTCCTCTGGGCCACCTGGACGCAGGGCTCCCAGGTCTACGTCAACAACACCACCGGCGGGGACGCCGTGTGGGGGACGCCGTTCGTCATGCCCGCCTCCGGAGCGACCGGGCTCAACGCCGACGACATCTCGGCGGTGGCGGCGTTCGGCGGGAACAAGGTCGGGGTGATGTGGAGCAACCAGGCGGCATCGGCGATCTCCTTCGCCGTCCATGCCGACGGGGACGCCCGCGGGACGTGGGGCACCAGCCGCACGGCGGTGCAGGGTCCGGGGAGCGCCGACGACCACATCAACCTGAGGCAGCTCGAGGGTGACGCGGCGGGGCGGATCTTCGCCGTCGTCAAGACGAGCCTCAACGACGCCGGCGGGACCACCTCCGCCCCTCAGATCCTGGTCCTCGCCCGGGATCCGGCGACGGGCGACTGGAGCAGCTACGTGTTCGGCCGCATCAGCGACTGCCATACCCGCCCGGTCCTGGTGATCGACTCCCAGCACCAGGTCCTGCACGTCTTCGCCACGGCCCCGGACAGCGGCTGCCCGTTCTCGGGCTCGCCGGGGACGATCTTCGAGAAGACCTCGCCCATGAGCAACATCGCCTTCGCGGCGGGGCGGGGGACGCCGGTCATCCGTGACGCTGATTCCCCGAACCTCAACAACGTGACGTCCTCCAAGCAGAGCGTGACCGGCGCGACCGGCTTGGTCGTGCTGGCCAGCAACGACGCCACCAAGCGGTACTGGCACGCCGACATCTCCCTGGGTGCCGCATGAGGCCGCGCCGGGCGTGACCACGGAACAAGAGCAATTCCCGCATCTCCAGTTGGAGGGATTGGAACATGACTGAACAGGGCGCACTCGACGCCCAGGGCTGGTCGCAGACGCCTGCCTGGGACTCCCGTCGGCCCGGCCGCGGGCCCACCGCGGAGGTGGCGATCCTGGGGGCGGGCCCGTACGGGCTGGCGGCGGCGGCGCAGCTGCGCCGCGCCGGCGCCGACATCCGCATCTTCGGCGACCCGATGTCGTTCTGGCGGACCATGCCCGAGGGCATGCTGCTCCGCTCGAACTGGAGCGCGACGTGCATCGTCGACTTCCGCGGCCCCCTCTCGCTGGACGCCTACTGCCAGGCGACCGGCGATCGCTTCGGTCGGCCCGTCCCGCTGGATCGCTTCATCGAGTACGGGGAATGGGTCCAGCAGCGGGTCGCGCCGGACGTGGACCGCCGGACGGTCGCCCGGCTGGAGTCCGACGGAGCCGCCTTCCGCCTGATCCTGGATGACGGCGACGAGCTCCGGGCCGGCCGCGTGGTGGTGGCGTGTGGCATCGCGCCCTTCGCCCGCAGGCCAGCCCAGCTCGCCGGGCTGCCGGCGCAGTACGCGACCCACACCAGCGAGCACCGCAGCTTCTCGCCCTTCGCCGGCCAGCAGGTGCTTGTGGTCGGCGGCGGGCAGAGCGCGCTCGAGTCCGCCGCGCTCCTCCACGAGGCGGGGGCCTCGGTGGAGGTGCTGGTGCGCCAGGACCATGTGAACTGGCTCCACGGGGGCAAGTACCACCGGAAGCTCGGCCGTCTGGCGCCGCTGGTCTACGCCCCCACCGACGTCGGGCCGATGGGCCTGTCCCGTCTGGTGGCCGTGCCGGACCTGTTCCGACGGCTCCCCAGAGCCGCGCAGGAGCCCCTCGCCTACCGCGCGATCCGGCCCGCCGGCGCGGCCTGGCTGGTCCCCCGCCTGCAAGAGGTCCCGATCCGGTTGGGCCGGGAGGTCCGGGCCGCCCGGCTGGTCGGCGACAAGCTGCGGGTGGAACTTGACGGCGGCGAGGCTCGCACCGTCGACCACCTGCTGTACGGCACGGGCTACCGGGTGGACATCGGCCGTTATGGATTCCTGGCCCCGGAACTGGTCAACGCGATCCGGCAGGTGAACGGCTATCCGGTCCTCCGGCCGGGACTCGAGTCCTCGGTTCCGCGCCTCCACTTCCTGGGCGCGCCTGCCGCCTGGAGCTTCGGGCCGATCATGCGGTTCGTCTCGGGAAGCTGGTACGCCAGCCGGTCCCTGACCCGAGCCGTCACCGGCCGCCCCGCCGGAGACCTGGTGGACGCCAGCTCGTGATCCAGGTGCGCTCCCGCCGGAGCAGGCCGCGCGGGACGCTCCCCGGCGGGCGCCGACAGGCCGGCGCCGTCGTGATCGGTGGCGACTACCAGGGATTGGGAGTGGTGCGCAGCCTGGGCCGGCGAGGCATCCCCGTCTATGTGATCGACGACGAAGCCTCGATCGCCCGGGCCTCCAGGTTCTCGAAGCGGGCGGTCCGCGTCCCGAGCCTGCGCGACGAGGCGTCGACCCTCGATGCGCTCGAGAGCCTGCGCCGCCGGCACGGGCTCGAGGGATGGGTGCTGTTCCCGACCCGCGAGGAGACCGTCGCCGCGCTGGCCCGTAACCGCTCCCTCCTGACCCGGTCGTTCCGGATCCCGACACCCGGATGGGAGACCATCCGACACGCCTGGGACAAGCGCGAGACCTACCGCCTTGCCGGCGAGCTCGGCATCGCCACGCCCCGCTGCTGGTTCCCCCAGGAGGACGAGCTCCGCGACCTCGACCTGCGGGGGCCGGTGGTCATCAAGCCCGCGATCAAGGAGCACTTCTTCTACGCCACCCACGCCAAGGCATGGCGCGCGGACAACGAGGCCGAGCTCCGTCGCCGCTTCCGGAAGGCCTCCTCGATCGTGGGTCCGGGAGAGATCATCGTCCAGGAGCTGGTCCCGGGGGACGGCCGGCAGCAGTACTCCTACTGTGCCTTCTTCAAGGACGGGGAGGCGGTCGCCAGCATGACCGTCCGGCGGCGGCGGCAGCATCCCTCCGACTTCGGCCGGGCCAGCACCTTCGTCGAGACCGTCGAGCTCCCATCGCTCGAGGAGCCGTCGGTGCGGTTCCTCCGGAGCATTGGTTACTACGGCCTCGTCGAACTCGAGTACAAGCTGGACCCCAGGGATGGCCAGTGCAAGCTCCTCGACGTCAACGCCCGGACCTGGGGCTACCACTCCGTCGGGCCGGCCGCCGGCGTGGACTTCGCCCATCTCCTGTTCCGCGACCAGCTCGGGGACGAGACCCCCCGGGTGCGCGGCCGACCGGGGGTGCGATGGATCCGGCTGGTCACCGACGTGCCGAACGCCATGGTCGACATGCGGGCCAGGAGGCTCCGGCCACGTGACTACCTGACCTCCCTGCGGGGCGTCGACACCGAGGCGGTGTTCTCGCTGCGCGACCCCCTTCCAGGGATGTACGAGCTCGCGCTGCTGCCCTATCTGTTCTTCAAGCGGGGGCTGTGAGGCAACCATGTTCGAGGCCACGCATCCCTTCCTGTTCTTTGACTACTTCAGGGTTCCCTACCGGCTGGCCTCGCCCGGCCAGGGGCCACCGGGCCCTACGGGCGCCTCGCTCGACCGCTTCTGCGGGCGACTCTGGACGGCTCCCATCCCCGACGGAGATGGCCCGACCCTGTCGTGGCTGCGCGTGGATGACTCGGACGAGAGCCACCGGAGCGTGGCCGTGGCAGGCAGGTTCACCCTCGACGAGAAGCCCATCTTCGGCCACGTCGTCCCGGACTCGGCCGCCCGCCAGTGGCTGGACGACGCGCGGGGGTGGCGACCGGTGGATCCCATCTCGGATGGGATGGGCCGCCCGGTCGCGTCGGTCTGGCTGGCCGCCGACGGAAGCGTCTTCCTCCCGTTCGACCCGGGAGAGGTGATGCGCCGGTTCTGGAGCGAGGCCTACCAGACCATCGGCCAGGCGACCGCCGCGGCCCGCGCCAGGTCGGCCCTTGTCAAGGCGTACTACGCGGTCCGTCCGGTGCTGCCCCGCCCGCTCCAGATCGCGCTGCGCCGGACCTTCACGCGGGTCCAGCGGATCTCGACCTTTCCCCGGTGGCCCATCGAGGACACCCTGCACGACCTGTACGAGTGGCTGTTCGACCGGGTCGCGGCCTTCGCCGGCCGTCCCGTTCCCTGGCTCGACCTGTGGCCCGGCGGTCGAGAGTGGGCCCTGGTGCTCACCCACGACGTGGAGACGTCGGTCGGCTGCCGCGACCTGGAGCTTCTCCGGCAGGTGGAACGGGAGCTGGGCTACACCTCGTCGTGGAACTTCGTGCCGCTCCGCTACCACGTGGCCGACGAGGTCTTGGACGCCCTGCGCGCCGAGGGCTGCGAGATCGGGGTCCATGGCCTCTTGCATGACGGCCGCGACCTCGGCTCCTGGCGGCTGCTCGGCAAGCGGCTGCCCAGGATGCGGGAGTACGCCCACCGCTGGGGGGCGGTGGGGTTCCGGGCGCCGGCCACCCAGCGGGTCTGGCAGTGGATGCCTCGGCTGGGCTTCGAGTACGACACCTCCTACCACGACACCGCGCCCTACGAGCCGACCCCGGGAGGCTGCTGCAGCTACTTCCCGTTCTTCAACGGGGACATGGTGGAGCTGCCGATCACGCTGCCACAGGACCACACGATCTTCGCCATCCTCCAGCACCCGGACGAGATGGTGTGGACCCACAAGGCCGACCATGTCCGCGGCCGTCGCGGGATGGCGCTGGTCCTCACCCATCCCGACTACGCCGACGACCCTCGCCTGGTGGCGGGATACCGTCGACTTCTGGAGGGGTTGAAGGACGACCCCTCGGCCTGGCGGGCGCTGCCACGAGAGGTCAGCGCCTGGTGGAGGCGGAGGGCCGATTCGACGCTCGAGCAGACGCCGAGCGGCTGGGCGGTCCGCGGCCCGGCCGCGCCCGACGGCGACATCCGGTTCGCCCGGACGGGAGCAGCCTCGCTGGCCCGGGTCGAAGACCACTCCCGGTAGACCGGCGGCAGCGTGAGGAAGCCGCCGAGCCGTCAGCCGCCGCGCAGTTCGAACGTGGTGTCGATGGGGTCGGTGAACGGTTGGCTCAGGGCGGCCGGGCCGTCGTCCGTCATGGCCCAACCGGGGGCGGTGGAGAGCTCCATGCCCGGCGGGGCGACGACGTCGATGTGGAGGCGGGGCGGTCGGGTCAGCACCTGAGGATCGGCGGTCAGCCGGTAGCGGAAGCCGCCCTCGGCGGACGCCGCCTTCGGGGTCAGATAGCGAACGGTGACGCTGGTCGACTGGCCGGGCGCGAGATCGACGTCGAGCCGGACCAGGGGACGGCCGTTCTCGCTGACCACCTCGGGCCGCACCGGTCGCTCATCGTGGGTCGTCTCCTCCAGCGTGGCGCCGGGCGGGAGGTAGTTGGCGACGACGGCGGAGACGCGACCCGAGTTGTAGCCGGAGTCGGCGCCGTCCTGGATGGGCTCGCTGGGCGGCACGTCGTTGTCGATGGTGATGGTCCGAGTCACCTCGGCCGACCCGTCCGCCCGGAGCTGGACAAGCTGGTGGATCGAGCGGCGCTGGAAGTAGTCCATCCGGCTGCTGTTGGTGTTGAGGGTGTAGACGGCCAGGTAGTCCTGTCCGGCCTGCGACATGCCGCCGTACATCCCGTTGTCGGTGAGCGCCCGTTGCAGTTGGGGGTCGGCCGCATAGATCTGGACCTGCCTGCGAGCTCCGGCGGCGCCGAGGACCTTCCCGGTGGCGACCAGGTCGCGGCCGCTCAGCAGGCGCTGGATCAGCGCGTCGAGCAGCGCCTCGTTGTAGCGGCGGCGCTGCTGCCGGTCCGGCCAGCGCACGTAGGCGTCGTGGGTGGTCAGCCGGACGCAGTTGTCGGCGGTGAGCCGGCCGTACCCGGGGACGGTGATCGGTCCGGTGGTCCGCAGCAGCGCCCGCATCGCCAACGGGTCCATGGAGAGCACCCCGTCGGGTCTGGGCCGGCCTCTGGCCGTATAGGCCTGCAGCAGCTCCTGGCCGGAGGTCGGGAAGTGCGGCGAGGAGTTGGCCAGGGAGAACTTGGTGAACCTGCCCCCGCGGGCCCAGGGGTCGCCGGTAACGGCCGGCCAGGTCGCCTGGGCGTTGTGGACGTTCTCGATGATCTCCCCGTCGCGGGTCACCACCTTGACGGCGCCCTTGTCGAGGGTCACCTGGAGCACCGCCAGGGGCACCCCGCCACCGGGACGGAGCTCGGCCGGGTTGGTCAGGGCAACCAGGTAGGTCTGGGGCCGCCCGGCCCCCACGGCGCCGGGCAGCGCCTGCAGGGTGGGCACGACCGGCCGGGCCCGGGCGGAGGCCTCGTCGAGCCGGGTAAGCGCCCAGCGCTTGGTCTCGTCGGCGCCGGGGGCGAGCGGTCCGCCGCGCACCTGGGCCAGCTCGGCGCGGACCCGGTCCAGCTCGTCGACCAGGCCCTTGGCCTTGGTGGCCGCCTGATCCAGTGCCTCGAGGTCGAAGCGACCGCGCTCGAGCACCGCGAACCGGCCGGACTGCAGGTGGACCGAGACCGCGACGGCCCGCTCGGCGGCCCTGGTCAGGTTCCGGGCGGCCGCCAGCAGGTGCTCGACGTCGCTGACGCCCCCGCCGAGCACGGGCAGGCGGGCGGCCACTCGCATCGGGCGGCGGGCGGTGACGGCCTCGGCGGCATCGAGGTTACGGGAGGCGGCTCGGATCGCCGTCTTGGCGGCGGCCGGGTCGCCACGGCCGAGCGCCGCGTGCGCCTTGACCAGCTCGGTCCGCAGACCGGCGCCCTCGACGCCAAGGTCCTCCCTCGCTTGGAGCAGGCCGAGCGCAAGCCAGACCCCAAAGATCACCACCACGCCGAGCGCTCCCAACACGACCCCGCGGGCGAGCGTCAAGCGCCGCCGCTCGGGCCGCCATGCCGGTCGGCCGGCCACCGGTGGCCGGCTGGGCCAAGGCGGCACCTCGGCCGCTTGCTGATGACCGTTCGCCGTTGGTCGGGTCGCCGGTCGGGCGGGCTCTGTCTGAGATGCGCTCTCCGCCGAGGTCTCCCGGCCTGGCGCCGTCGCCTCTGGCGAAGCCGGCGGCGGAGCGGCTTGGGCCGGCTCGGTCACCGGCATCGCCCCACCAGCGGCCCCGGCGACCAGCGGGCCAGGTGTCGCGGTCGGGGCGGGACCGGCCGGACTCGACAGGGACCCGAGCCGGAGCCCACGCTGCTTGGCACTCGCCTGCAGCAGGTCACCCTCCGCAGGCTTCTGGCCGGGCGGGGGTGGGGAGACCCTGTGGGAGGGGATCTCATCGGCGGGGCCATTGGTCGAGTCCGAGCCGGACAGGATCTCGACCAGATCGGAGAGGCTAAGGGGCCGGCGGAGCACCAGCCGGTCCGGGTCAGGCGGTAGGCTCGATGCTTGCTCGCCTGGCCTGAGCAGCACGATCACCTGACCCGCGTGGTGCTGACGTACCCAGGAATAGGCGGTGGCCCGCTCTCCGGCGGCCAGGTCGAGCACCACCGTGGATGCCGACCTTCCCGGCCAGGTCGCCGGCTGGCGGGACGGCTCGAGGTGGCGCACTCGGAGGCGGCCCGGCGCCAGAGCCTGGAGACTGGGGCCGAGGTGAGGATCGTTGGAGAGCAGTAGGACCGAGACTGCCACTGTGCCCCCTCTCCACCTTCGAGAAGTGTCGGCGGAGACTCACGCACAGCACCTAGCAAAGGCGATGGACCAACGGGCCAACATTGTACGTATCTGCGCCCTGAATTGGAGCGGATCTTCGAGGCGGACTCCGAAGCGCGGCGACCGACCAGGCAGCGCTTGTCGGGGTGCCCAGCTGCCAGTTGAACCAGACCGCCGCGGCCAGGGCCAACAGCCGCTGCGCGACCCGACCCCACAGCCCTTGCGGGGTATGTGCACCATGCTGCTCCAGCCCAAGCTGGTCTTTGAGGGTGCCGATGATGCTCTCGACCCACTGGCGGATCCCACTTAGAGCCTGCGCCAGTAGGCGGTCATGGGCGGCGACGAGGGCGGCCATCTCCAGCGATAGCGGTACCGCAGCCGACACCGCGGACGGCAGGGTCGAACGGGAGCGTCGACGACGACAGCGCCGACCTGCCCAGCGACCAAGACGTCGAGCGCGATCTGCCACAGCTCGGGCGACGTATCGGTGCGAATGATGACCATTCCGCTGGCCCAAGGAGTCGTCCTTGATGTCGTGGCGTAGACGTTGGCCGCCGAACGGAGCGATGATGCCGGCTACGGTTCGTCGGCCCTAGGAGGTGCCATGAGGCGCCTGTGCATGGCTGTCCTCGTCGCGGCGACAGTGCTACTCGGCGTTCCGGCGCAAGCCGCACCGGAACAGACGATCACCTTCACGGTTGACCCGGTCGCCGTAGCCACGGCCGACGGAGCCAGCCTCACTGTCCAGGTGACGGTGAGCTGCCCGGCCAACTACCAGGTGCTGGAGGCATTCGTCTACGTGACGCAGGGCAGCGTGCAAAGCAGGTTCGTCGGTATCCCATTGACCTGTCGGCCCAAAGGACAGCAGTACACGCTGACCGTCCCGGCTCCGGAAGGGTCGGTATGGGCCGAAGGGCCAGCCACCCTGTCCGGATTTGTGCTGCTGGAACGCAAGTCGAACACGTTGTCGACTTCTCCCACGGCACCCTTACAGATCGTCATTCCGTAAGAGCCTGCGCTAGTAGGCGGTCATGGGCGGCGACGAGGGCGGCCGTCCCAGCGATAGTGGATCCAGGCGCGGCGGATGAGCCGACCACAGACGATGGCGGCGCTCGCCAACGCCAGCCAGAACGCCACCACGG
>Ga0081538_10001117_pt1 | contig 28461 bp, 26 predicted proteins | sample TabmetS5T2R1_FD_71022 | JGI IMG/M metagenome (GOLD analysis project Ga0081538, IMG submission 71022) | Tabebuia heterophylla rhizosphere microbial communities from the University of Puerto Rico - S5T2R1 | ecosystem: Host-associated > Plants > Roots > Rhizosphere ...
ACGCCCGCGGCGATGCTGAGCGGCCGCAGCCGCGCCAGGCGGGTCAGGGCGAGCAGAAGGCCGAAGATGAGCGAGAAGACGATCGCGATGGCCGCGATCTGGAGGTTCACGAGGAACCCCTCGAGCAGGAAGCGCAGGTTGTTGCCCGTGGTGAGCCACTCCCAGTTGTCCGGATCGAACAGGTAGCCCATGCCCTACCTGTGGATCGCGTAGCGCGCCTCGAGCCGGCGCACGGCGACCGTCGCGAGGAGCGTCAACAGCAGATAGCCGACCGCCGCCCAGAAGAAGGTCTCGTTCGTCGCGAACGTGCGCGAGTTCACGAGCCGGGCCTGGTGGAGCAGGTCGGGCAGGGCGAGCAGCGAGACACCGACGATCGCGGAGTTCTTGATCATCGCGATCGTCAGGCTGCCGAGGTGCGGGATCACCGTGCGGAAGGCCTGGGGCAGGATGATGTAGCGCATCGTGCGCGGGTAGTCGAGGCCGAGCGAGAGTGACGCCTCGATCTGCCCCTTCCCCACTGCGAACACACCGGAGCGGAGCGCCTCGGCCACGTATGCGGCGGTGTACAGCCCGAGGCTGGCGGTGCCGGCAACCCAGGCGTCGATCGGAACCCCCGCGCGCCGCAGCCCTGCGTATGAGATGAACAGCAGGACGAGGAGCGGCGTGTTGCGGAACACCTCGACGAACACGCCGCCGATCCAGTTGAGCGGCCTGAGCGGGGCGATCCGCAGCGCGGCGACGGCAGTGCCGACCGCCATCGCGATCACAAACGAGATCACGATCAGCCGGACTGTCACCCAGAAGCCCGAGCTGAGCTCGGGGAAGTGGTCGCTGAGAACTTCCCAGAGCTCAGTCACGAGCGAATCTCGTCGGCACCCGGGCTCCCGCTAGCCGAGCGCGAGTGCCTCCTGGAGCGTCATCTCAGGCGGCTGCGCCTGCTTGTTGATGTACTGGCCGACCCACTCCTGGTAGATGTCCTCCCAGCGGCCGTCCTGCTCCGCCGCGGCGAAGGTGTCGCTCACGAACTGCTGGAACTCCTTCTCGCCCTCCTTGATGCCCGCGCCGTAGGGCTCGGTGGTCAGCTCGTCGCCCACCATCTTGAGCGTGTCGTCCTGGATGATCATTCCGGTGAGGATCACGTCGTCCGTGGAGATCGCGTCGATGGCCCCGTTCTGCAGCAGCTCGAGACACTCGGAGTAGGTGTCGACCAGCTTGAGGTCGGCGTCCGGGGCTTGCTCGCGCAGCGTCTCCTCATACGTAGACCCAAGCGCGGTACAGACTCGCTTTCCGGCCAGGTCGTCGATCCCCTTGATGTCCGAGTCGCCCGGGACGAGGATCCGCCCGCGGGCGATGTAGTAGGGCTCCGAGAACTCGATCTCCGTATCCCGTTCCTGGTTGATCGTCATCGTGGACAGGATCAGGTCGACCTCACCCTGCTGCAGGAAGGGGATGCGGTTGTCCGAGATCGCCTCCACGAACTTCGGCTCGACCCCGAGCTCCTCAGCGACGATCTTGCCCATGTCCACGTCGAAGCCCTCGACCTCGCCTGACTGCGGGTTCTTGAAGCCGAACGGCGGGACGTCGTACTTGACGCCGATCGTGATCTCGCCCCGGTCCTGGATCTTCCCCAACGTCGAGTCGGCCGGGAACTGCTCGACCTCGGCTGTCTGACCACCCCCGTTGCCGCCGCCATCGCCGCCGCCGTCATCGTCGTCATCGTCGCCGCACGCGGCGAGGGCCAGCGCGGCCATCGCCAGCGCGAGCGCCATCAGCGTGCGCCACAGCTTCATCTTCGTCATCCGTTCCCTCCTCAGTGGTGGATGATCTTGTCCACGAAATCCCTCGCCCTCTGGCTCTTCGCGCCCCCAAAGAACTCGTCCGGCGGGCCCTGCTCGACGATCTCGCCCGCGTCGATGAACACAATCCGGTCGCAGACTTCGCGCGCGAAGCCCATCTCGTGGGTCACGACGATCATCGTCATGCCCTCGTGGGCGAGGTCGCGCATGACGTCGAGAACCTCGCGGATCATCTCGGGGTCGAGCGCCGACGTCGGCTCGTCGAAGAGCATGAGCTTGGGGTCCATCGCGAGGGCCCGGGCGATGGCCACCCGCTGCTGCTGGCCGCCCGACAGGTCGGCCGGGTACTCGCCGGCCTTCTCTGGGATCCCGACTCGCTCGAGCAGCTCCCGCGCCCGCTCGGCTGCCTGTCCTCGAGCCACTCCCTTCCCCTTCACGGGCCCGAGCACCACGTTGTCGAGCACCGTCATGTGCGGGAAGAGGTTGAACTGCTGGAAGACCATGCCGATCTCCGCACGCAGCCGGCTGATTGCCTTGCCCGAGTAGTCGAGAGTCGCGCCGTCGAAGCGCACCTCGCCGGCGTCGACCGGCTCGAGGCCGTTGATGCAGCGCAGCATCGTCGACTTGCCGGAGCCCGAAGGACCGGCGACCACGATGGCGGAGCCCGTCTCGACCGTCAGATCGACGTCGTCGAGAACGACGTTGTCGCCGAAGCTCTTACGGACGTGATCGAGCTCGACCAGCAGGGGCTGCCCCATCAGGGAAGCATTGCCCGCCCTGGGGTAAACGGAAACCGAACTCGCCCCTCAGGCCAGGAAGTCCTCGAGCGAATCCAGCACCGGCCGCAGCTCCACCAGCCCGAGATACGCCTCCGGGATGCGCGCAGCGATCTCGGTCGCCCGCTCCTCGCTGTCGCAGTCGACGAGGTAGAACCCGCCGAGCAGCTCCTTGGCCTCAGGGAACGGGCCGTCGCTCGTGACGGTTCTGCCCTCGAAGACCGACACCCGCTTGGCGCGCGAGGGCTCGACCAGCGCCTCCGTCACGATCAGCTCCCCCGAGGCCTCGAGCTCCATGTTGAGGGCCTCGTAGGCCTCGAGGCCCGTACGACGCTGCTCGGCGGGCATGTTCGCCCAGATCTCCCGTGACTCGGGGTTGCTGTAGATCAGGATCACGTACTTCACAGGGCCTCCTATGTCGAGAACGCGCGCGCAGCCTCGACTTCCCTACGACACCAATGAAGGAGATCATCATGGAGACCAGGGACAGCCGGGACGCGCTCACCTCGGACGAGGCCGTGCGCGAGGCCACGGGGCGCAGCTACGAGGACTGGTTCCGCCTGCTCGACGAGGCGGACATGACCTCACGCCGGCACGGCGAGATCGTCAGCGAGCTGACCGACGAGCACGGGGTCGCCAGCTGGTGGGCCCAGACCGTCACCGTCGGCTACGAACGGGCGCGCGGGCTGCGCCCGCCGCATGGCGGCCGCGACGGGCTCTTCTCGATCAGCGCGAGCAAGACGCTTGACGTCCCGGTCGAGCGCGTCTTCGAGGCGTTCGCGGACGAGGCGCTGCGCGGGCGCTGGCTGCCCGGCCGCGAGCTGCGTGAGCGGACGTCGCAGCCCGGGAAGTCGGCCCGCTTCGACTGGGGCGACGGCGCGACGCGCGTGAACGTCGGCTTCGAGCCGAAGGGGGAAGGGCGTAGCCAGGTGGCGGTGGCACACGAGCGTCTCCCCGACGCCGAGGCAGCCGAGGAGATGAAGCAGCACTGGCGCGAGCGGCTGAACGCCCTCAAGGCGCTGCTCGAGGGGTGATGAGCGTGACGACCACCGAGGTTCTGATGACGGGCATCTCATTCGGCGAATCGCCACGCTGGCACGACGACCGGCTCTGGTTCTGCGACTGGGGCCGCCAGGAGCTGATCGTCGTCGACGCCGCGGGCGCGAGCGAGGTCGCGCTGACGCTGGGCGAGGGCTTCCTGCCGTTCTGCATCGACTGGCTGCCGGACGGGCGGTTGCTGATCGCCGCCGCGGGCGAACAGGCGGTCCTGCGCCAGGAGCCCGATGGCTCGCTCGTCCGGCACGCCGACCTGAGCGGGCTCTCCGAGCACGCGTGGAACGAGATCGCGGTCGACGGCCGCGGGAACGCCTATGTGAACAACATCGGCTTTGACATGGCGGGCGGCGAGTTCGCACCCGGCATCGTCGCGGTAGTGGCACCGGACGGAACTGCCCGCGAGGTCGCGGACGGGCTCGCCTTCCCGAACGGCATGGCGATCACCCCGGACGGCTCGACGCTGATAGTCGCCGAGTCCTACGCCGCCAAGCTCACGGCCTTCGACATCGACGCCGACGGCGGCCTCTCGAACGGGCGCAGCTGGGCGGAGCTCGAGGAGGGCGCTGCCCCGGACGGCATCTGCCTCGATGCCGAGGGCGCTGTCTGGTATGGCGACGTCCCGAACCGGCACTGCCGGCGCGTGGCCGAGGGCGGCGAGCTGCTCGAGACGATCGAACTCGACCGCGGCTGCTTCGCCTGCGCGCTCGGCGGCGAGGACGGCCTGACGCTGTTCATGGTCGCGCGCGAGTGGCAGGGGATGGAGAGCATGGGCGGCGACGAGGTGAGCGGTCAGATCGTGACCGCGCGGGTCGCCACACCCTTGAAGAACGTGTAACAGAAGACCCCGTCTGCCTCGGCGGTGCGGTAGAGCGCGGCGATGCCCTCGTCGAAGCGCTCCGGCTCGATCAGGCCGGCCCCAATCGCCGCCTCGCGAGTGCCCTCGATCATTGCCGTGAACGTCTTCCTCGTGAAGCCGTCGACGAGCTCGGGACGGCTCGAGTCGACGTAGACCTCGCGTGCCGAGACGCGGACATCGTCGAAGCCGGCCTCGGTCATCAGCGGGTAGACGCGGCGCCCGATGTTTGCGTCGCCGCCCGCCGCCCGCTGCAGCTCGACCTGGCAGCGGATCGCGTCGTGCGCTGCCTCGCTGTCCGGATGGAAGTAGGCCGACCCGTGGTCGCCCTCGATCACGGTGATCGTGCCGCCCGGCCGCAGCAGGCGGCCGAGGAGCTCGAGCGCGGCGACGGGCCGCTCGACGTGCTCGAGCAGGAAGCAGACGAAGACGTGGTCGAACGACTCCGGCTCGAATGGGGCGTCGAAAACGTCGGCCTGCATGAACTCGACGTTGGTCACCCCCGCCGCCTCGGCCCGGCGCGCCGCCTCGGCCAGCGATGTGGCCGAGACGTCGATCGAGATGATCTCGGCGTCGGGGCTGCGCTCCGCCAGCGTGAGCGTCTGGGCGCCGACCCCGCAGCCCGCCTCGAGCACCCGGCTTCCGGCGGGATAGGCGGTGTCGTGGTGGAGCAGGTCGACGAGCGTGCGTGCCTGGTCGCGCAGGCGCTCGTTGGCGCGGTCGTCGTAGCCGTGGACGTAGCCGGCGCCCATCTAGATCCGGAAGACCTGCACGAGGCGCTTCTCGTGCTCGGCGTCGATCTCAGCAACCACCTCGATGTGCTCCTCGATGCCGGAGCCGCGCAGCTTCGTCGCGAGCAGCTCGTCGACCTGGAAGAGCCCGGACGAGTTGTTCATCTCGATCTCGACGCGCACGGCCTTCTCGTCGCCGGGCTCGATCCTGACCGCGTCGATCGCGGCCGCGGAGATCGAGTGGATGTTGGGGCGGCGTGTCTCGAACGGGATCCGTGAGCGGCCGCTCGCCATGTCGAGGGCGTCGGCCACGCGCACGATGCCGGCCTCGATCGTGACCGGATCGCCTCGGCGGCGATGGCCGATCACGGCGTGCAGCGCCTCCGATATCACCACAGTCAGCTCGGGCTCCTCGTAGATGCCGTCGAGCAGCAACGGCATTCGGTCGGCGCCGAGGAAGAGGCTGTAGACCTCGTGATCGGTCCGGTGGATCGACATGCCGGTGTCGTGCAACAGGCAGGCCGCCGCGATCACGACCTCGGCGTCCCGGGCGCTCATGCCGTGGTCGGTGACCATCGCCGGCTCGACCCGCGAGCGGTTCAGCAGCCGGAACAGGCGCAGCGCGATGTTGACGACGATCTGGACGTGCACGGCCGAGTGGTCGGACATGTCGCGCCTGTCGGCGCCGACCTGCTGCATGTACCACCAGGCGCGCAGCCGCAAGTCCGCGTTTGCGGCGTCGAACAGCCGCTCGAGCCGGCGGTTGCCGCGGGTCGGGGCACGGATCTCGATCTCCGGAAGCTCCACGGCGGATACCCTAGGCGGCGTGACCCTAGAGCCTCTCTACGACGGGCACGGCCGCCGCATCTCAGACCTGCGCGTCTCGGTCACAGATCGGTGCAACTTCCGCTGCCAGTACTGCATGCCCGCCGACGGGCTGCCCTGGCTCGAGCGCAACGAGATCCTCAGCTTCGAGGAGATCGAACGCATCGTCCGGCTCATGGCCCGCATGGGCGTCACGGACCTGCGCCTCACCGGCGGGGAGCCGCTCGTGCGCCGCGACTTCCCGCGGCTCGTCTCGATGCTCGCCCCGGTCGAGGGAATCGAGGACCTGTCGCTCACGACCAACGGCTACCTGCTCGAGCGCGACGCCGCGGCCTTGGTCGACGCCGGGCTGAAGCGCGTGAACGTCTCGATCGACTCGCTCCAGCGTGACCGCTTCTTCCAGCTCACCCGGCGCGACTCACTCGGTCGTGTGCTGCGCGGGCTCGAGGCGATCGCAGCGTTCCCGCAGGTCCGCCCGATCAAGATCAACGCGGTGGCGCTTCGCGGGTTCACGGAGGAGGAGGCGCTGCCGTTCGCCGAATTCGCCCGCTCGACGAGCTTCCAGGTGCGCTTCATCGAGTTCATGCCACTCGACGGCGATCACGCCTGGTCCCAGGATCAAGTCCTGCCCGGCGAGGAGCTGCGCGCGATCATCGACCGCGTCTATCCGCTGGAGGAGGTGCCGCGCGAGCCGCACTCGACCGCGCGCATTTACCGCTTCGCGGATGGCCAGGGCGAGATCGGCTTCATCAACCCGGTGTCCGAGCCTTTCTGCGCTGACTGCAACCGCGTCCGGCTGACCGCCGAGGGGAAGCTCCGCACCTGCCTGTTCTCACTCCACGAGACCGACCTGCGCGAGCTGCTTCGCAGCGGCGCCGACGACGGTGAGGTGGAGCGCGTGATCCGCGACGCTGTCTGGCGCAAGGAGCTCAAGCACCACGTCGGCGAGCCCGGCTTCCGTCAGCCGCCGCGCACCATGTCGGCCATCGGCGGTTAGGCCACCCGCTCGAGGACCCAGTCGCGCCAGCTCTCCGACACTTCGGGGATCAGCAGGCGCGGTAGCTGCGAGCGGTCCTCGAGGTAGGCGTGCACGAAGTCGGCGATCGTGAGCCGATGGGCCGGCCGCGAGACGGGCTCGACCCGGTCGCCCGCCTCGAGAGTTCCCTCTTCGACGATGCGCAGGTACGTGCCGGTACGGCGGGCGGCGGCGAAGCGCTTGAGCATCAGCGGGTCGCCGAACCGTACGCCTAGCTTCCAGCAGGGAAAGCGCGGCTCCGACACCTCTAGCAGTACCGATCCGATGCGCCAGCGCTCCCCGACGAGCGCCCTCGCCGGGTCGATCCCGCGCAGGGTCAGGTTCTCGCCGAAGACGCCGTCGGGCAGGTCGCGGCCGAGCTCTCGCTCCCACCAGTCGATGTCCTCGCGGGCGTACGCGTAGACGGCCTTGTCGGGCCCGCCGTGGACGCTGCGGTCACCCTGGTCGTCGCCCTCGAGGTTGACCCCGCGCACGGCCACCGGGCCCGTGACCGGGTGCTTCCAGATCCCGGTCCAGACGAGCTCCCCGTGGCGCTGGATCCGGCGCATCTGCGCGACGTTGACTGAAAGTACGCTCCCCACAGTGCCGTATACGGTGACCATACGTAAGGGTCCCAAGGTGGAGCGCGAGCGTTACAGCGAGCTCGACGCGGCACTGCAGGCGATCGAGCAACACGGGCGCGAGCTCGAGCGCACGGCCCACGCCCGTGCACGGGGCGGCACCTTCATCCGCCGGATCGAGCCGGTCCACCAGGTGGTCGCGCGACTCGAGCTCGCCGGCCCCGGCCGGTTGCGCGCCGGCCTCGATGTGCGCGGCGACGGCTCGAGCGAGGCCTTCACCGGCCGCGTGCGGCGCCGGCTCGTGGCGCAACGCGGCCGTGAGTCCGCCTACGACGCGCTCCGGCGAGCGCTCGACGGCCGATGAGCGCGCCGCGCTGGCGAGTGCCGCTGCCGCGCGGCGCCGAGCGTCCCTTCCGCGTGTTCGTGAACGGCGTTCCGCAGGAGGAGGGCAAGGACTACGAGGTCCGCCGCGGCGAGCTGCTGTTCGCGAGGCCGCTCGAGAAGGAGCGCATCGGTGTGGGCCGCTGGACGGCGATCTTCCTCGGCCTGTGGGGTTCGTACGGCAAGAACGACTCTGTCGACGTCCAATACCGCCTCGGCGACCGCGATGCGGTGGCGACGGGCCTCGAGATCATCCCGCCGGAGCAACCTTGACATAAGTTTGTCAAGGTTGTTAGCCTGCCGTTGCATGCGCATCAGCGAACTCCTCGAGCATCGGCGGCCCGTCTTCTCGTTCGAGTTCTTCCCCCCCAAGACGGATGAGGGCAGGCAGACGCTCGAGGGCACGCTGGAGGTGCTGAAGGACGACCGCCCGGACTACGTCTCGGTGACGTACGGCGCCGGCGGCGCGACCCGCAACAGCACCGTCGAGATCACGAAGTCGATCAAGCAGGACCTCGGCATCGAGGCGATGGCGCACCTCTCGTGCGTCGGCGAGCCCACCGACCGGCTCGTCGAGATCCTCGGCGACATCGACTCCGCCGGGATCGACAACGTGCTCGCGCTGCGCGGCGACCCACCGCGCGGCGAGACCGAGTGGCGCCCGCACCCCGGCGGGCTCTCCTACTCGGTCGAGCTGATCCGGCTGATCGGCGAGCGCTTCGACTTCTGCGTCGGGGCTGCCTGCTTCCCCGAGGTGCACCCCGACGCCGCCAACCGTGAGAGCGATCTCGGCTACGCGCGCGCGAAGGTCGAGGCGGGAGCGTCCTTCCTGATCACGCAGCTGTTCTTCGACAACGAGCTCTACTTCGACTTCGTCGAGGACGCCCGCCGCGCCGGCATCGACGTGCCGATCATCCCGGGCATCATGCCGATCACGAACTACGGCCAGATCAAGCGCTTCACGGAGATGTGCGGCGCCAGCATCCCCGACGAGCTGACGACGCAGCTCGACGGGCGCGCCGACGACCCGGATGCGGTTGCAGAGCTCGGGGTCGCTTACGCGACCCTCCAGTGCTCCGATCTCCTGGCGCGGGGCGCGCCCGGCATTCACTTCTACACCCTGAACCGCTCGACTGCAACGCGGGCGATCCTGGCGGCACTACGCGCGGCGCACCCGTGGACGCGGGCGGGCGCGACGGTCTAAGGCTCCCTGGGCGGGCCGGTCAGAAGCCGCCCCCAACGTCGCCGCCGCCGAAATCGCCGCCGCCGAAGTCGCCGCCGCCGAAGTCGCCGCCGGCGTCACCAGAGTCGGCGCCCGCGTCCGCGTCGGCGCCCTGGTCGGCCTGGCCGCCCCCGTCGGCCTCGCCTGCGGCTGCACCCTCGCCGCCGTACTCGCCCCAGAGCGACTGCGCGATTGCCGTTCCGACGAATGCGCCGGCGAAGCTCGTGAGCAACACTCCTCCGGCCCCCCCGAGGACCCCGCCGCCCCCGAATGCGCGCTCGACCGTGCCCGGGCGGTTCAGCTCCGCGCGGGTCGCCATGCGGCTCAGTGAGCGCGGATCGTCGCTGGTCGCGCGTTCGTGCTCGGGCACCTCGGCGCTCAGGTTCTGCAGCGCCTGACGCCGCTGCTCGGGCGTCAGCGCGGCGAAAGCCTGCTCGTGCGCCTGCTCGATGGCATCGGGCGGCGCCGTCCGCACCAGGTAGCGGTAGCGCTCGAGCGCCTGTTCGTCGGTCAGCGTCTCGGGCTCTGCCGATGGCGTCGCGGTTCCGGCAGGCGCTGGCGCGCCGGGCTCGGAGCGGCGTCCGAAAAGTCGATCAAGAAAACCCATGGCTTCAATGTTCCCGCTTACGCGAACGGGCTGCGTTCAGCCTCCACAGCTCGCCGTCCTCGCCGTCGCTGACCCGCTCCACCTCCCCCGCAAGCTCGAGGTGGCCGAGGTAGACGAGCGCCTCGGAGAGGCCCCAGCCGATCATCAGCGGACCGGGTAGCTCGTAGCCGAGCATCTTGGGGACGAGCTCGAACGCCGGGCGCGGCCCGTTCGTCAGCTGTGCGCGCACGCGGTCCAGGCGCTCGTGCACAGCGCGCCGGTTTGCCTCGATCAGAGCCGCCGCGTCGCGGACGGGGCGGCCGTGGCCCGCAAGGATCAGCTGGACATCGAGCTCGTCGACCACGTCGAGACTCGACAGGAACTCGCCGGCCGGGTCGGGCGAGTAGCCGGCGTCGTAGTAGAGCGAGACGCGGCCGAGCAGGTGGTCGCCCGACAGCAGCAGCCCGCGCTCGGGCTGGTGGAGAACGACGTGTGACGGTGCGTGTCCCGGCGTCTCGTAGACATGCCAGGTCCCGAGGTCGGTCTCGACTTCGACCCCCGGGAGCAGGTCGCGGGTCGGCGCCACGATCTCGGCGATGCCGTAGTCGCGCCCGCTGCGCGCGTCGCGGAACTGCTCGAGCGCCTCGGCCGGCACGCCGCTCTGGCGCGCGATCTCGTAGCGGCGCTCGAAGGCCTTGGTCGGGTCGGCCGCGGGCTTCGTCATGTGGGCGTGGTTCGGGTGCATCCACAGCTCGCAGCCGGCCGCCTCCATGATCGGGGCGGCCTGGCCGTAGTGATCTGAGTGTGCGTGCGTGCAGACCAGAAGCCGGATGTGGTTGAGCCGCAGGCCGGCCTGGCCGAGCGCGAGCTCGAGCTGACGCATCGATCCGGGCTCGTGAATGCCGGTGTCGACGAGCACGACGCCGTTCCCGGCGGCGATCGCGTAGGCATTCCCGTGCGGCACGCCCGGCCACGGCAACGGCAATCGCAGCCGCCACAGCCCAGGCAGCACGCGGTCGGCGCGGGCCAGTTCTCGCCGCCGTGCGGTCACGGCGGCAATCTTGGCAGCGCTAGGGCGGCCCGATCAGCACGCCGGGGTTGAGGATCCCGGCGGGATCGACCGCGTCCTTGGCCGCCACGAGCGCCGCGGCAAACGGTTCCGGGCGCTGGCGGTCGTACCAGGGACGATGGTCGCGGCCGACGGCGTGGTGGTGCGTGATCGTGCCGCCGGCCGCGATGATGGCCTCCGACGCCGCCGCCTTGACCTCGTCCCACTGCGCCAGCTCGTCGCCGCGCCGGGCCGGAGCCAGCACGGTGAAGTAAGGCGCGGCCCCGTCCGGATAGGCATGCGTCAGCCGGCAGGTGACTGTGCCCTTGCCGAGAGCCCCAATGGTGCGCGCGCGGACGTCCTCGACGAAGGCGGTGAGGCGATCCCAGGTCATCGCTGTCTCGAAGGTCTCGACGAAGATGCCGCCCGCGATCAGCGTGTCGCGTAGGTAGGGCATCTGCAGAAACGCATCGCGCCAGGCGTCGCTCGGCTCGTCGCGGCCGCCGACACGCGGCTCGTCCGGAAGTACCCCGCCGTGATCGCGGCAGAGCTCGGCAGCGCGCGCCATCCACGCGTCGAGCGGGTGGTCGGCCGACTCGAAGCCGAGCACGAGCAGCGCGCGGCCCTCGGTCGCGGCGCCTGTCAGACCGGCCTCGCCGGGGTCGAGCAGGCGGCAGTTCGAGGGGTGAAGGCCGGACTGAGCGAGCGCCCGTACGGCATCGGCACCGGCAGCGAAGGACTCGAAGGTGACGCTGGCGGAGGCCTTGAAGCGGGGCCGCTCCCGGACCCGCATCCAGGCCTCGGTGATCACGCCGAGGATGCCCTCCGAGCCGATCAGGAGTCGGTCCGGGCTCGGCCCGGCGCCGGACCCGGGCAGGCGGCGGCTCTCCCAGACCCCGCGCGGCGTGAGCGCCCGCACCGACTCGACGTGATCGTCGATGTGGGTGCCGAGCGTCGCGAAGTGGCCGCCCGCGCGCGTGGCGATCCAGCCGCCGAGGGTCGAGTACTCGAACGACTGCGGGTAGTGGCGCAGCGTCAGGCCGTGCTCGCGCAGCTGCTCCTCGAGCCGCGGGCCGGTCGCGCCGGCCTGGATGCGCGCCGCCTGCGACACCCGGTCGACGTCGAGCACGCGGTCGAGCCGCTTGAGGTCTATGGTCACGACGCCCGCGAAGCCGTCGCCCACGGCCGCCTCGACGCCGCCCACCACGCTCGTTCCGCCGCCGAACGGGATCGCCGCCGCCCGGGCGCTGTCACACCAGTGGAGCACGGACTCGAGCTCGGCCTCGTCACGCGGATGGGTGATCACGTCCGGCACGTGGTCGAAACGACCCCGGAAGGCCCGCACGACGTCGCGGTAGGACTTGCCATACGCGTGCGACGCGCGCTCGTAGTTGTCGCTGCGGCAGATCGCCGCGAGCGCCGCGGGCGGCTCCAGCCGCGGTCTTGGCAGCTCCAGTGCGCCGAGTTCGACGGGCCGCTCTGGCTCAGCCGGGGCGAACCCGACATGCGCCCGCGCCTGCGCCGCCAGCGCCGCCACTTGATTGTGGGGCGGCTGCTGGTCCTCGTGTCCCCAGCCCCAGAACTTGAGCCGGCTCGCCTGCATGCCGGCCACCGTATCCGCCAGCGGCGCGGGGGCGGGCTACAGTTGAGGTTCGGATGGCCACGCGGGCAACGACCGTGCAAATAACCATGCCCCAGATGGGCGAGTCGGTCACCGAGGGAACAGTCCTCGAGTGGCTCAAGCAAGTCGGCGATCGCGTGGAGGCGGAGGAGCCGCTCGTCGAGATCTCGACCGACAAGGTCGACGCCGAGGTGCCGGCGCCGGCGGCCGGCACGCTCGTGAGGATCCTCGCGGAGCCCGACTCGACCGTTCAGGTGGGCGAGGTGCTCGGCGAGATCGAGACCGGTGGCGAGCCGCCCGCGGACACGGCGTCCGACGAGCCCGCGGAGCCGGCAGAGCCTGGCAGCGCCGACACGGCCGACGGCGAGCTCGTCGATGTCGCCTTCCCCGAGATGGGTGACTCGGTAGCCGAGGGCACCGTGCTCGAGTGGCGCGTACAGCCCGGCGACAGCGTCGCCGTCGACGATCCGCTCGTCGAGATCTCGACCGACAAGGTCGACGCCGAGGTCCCTTCGCCGGTGGCCGGCACGATCGAGGAGGTCCTGGTCGAGCCCGACCAGACCGTAAGCGTCGGCACCATCCTGTGCCGGATCGCCGCCGGCGCCGGGGCAGCAGCGGCCGCCCCGGGGAACGGCCCGGTCCAGCCGGCGGCTGAGCCCAGCGAGGGACCCAGCCCTGCTCCCGTCTCCGGCAACGGCGCGGATGCCACCCCGGTTGCCGCGCGCATCGCGAGCGCACACGGCGTCGATCTCGCCTCGATCTCCGGCACCGGGCCGCGCGGCCGGGTCACGAAGGACGACGTGCTGGCGGCTGTCGAGGGCAACGGAGCGCCGACAGCCGAGGCCGATGCGCCCGCTGCGGGAGAGACGAAGCCCATCCGCGGCCCGGCGGCGACGCTCGTCAAGTTCATGAACGACAGCCGCTCGATCCCGACGGCAACGAGCTTCCGCACGCTTCCGGTGGACGTGCTCGACGCTCGCCGCAAGGAGCTGAAGGCGAGCGGCAAGAAGCTCTCGTTCACCCACCTGATCGCCTGGGCGATCGTTCAGGCGGCACGCGACATGCCGGTCATGGGCAACGGCTACGCCGAGCAGGACGGCAAGCCGCAGCGGGTCGCGCCCGGAAGCATCAGCCTCGGCCTCGCGGTCGACGTGGAGCGCAAGGACGGTACGCGCTCGCTGGTCGTGCCGGTGCTGCGCGACGCGAGTGAGATGGAATTCGCCGCCTTCGCGGCGCGCTACGACGAGCTCGTGGTGGGCGCGCGCGACAACACGCTCCAGCCGGACGCCTATCAGGGCGCCAACATCACGCTGACCAACCCGGGCGGCATCGGGACGGTCGCGAGCGTCCCGCGACTGATGCCCGGCCAGGGCACGATCGTCGCCACGGGCGCGATCGGCTACCCGCCCGGCCTGACCGCCGTCGACCCCGACAAGCTGCGCGAGCTCGGCGTCCAGAAGGTCATGACGATGACGAGCACCTACGACCATCGCGTCATCCAGGGCGCGGAGTCCGGTGCCTTCCTGCGCCGGATCGACGAGCTGCTCCAGGGCGAGGACGGCTTCTACGAGGGTGTCTTCGAGGCAGTCGGCCTGTCCGGCGTCGCGCAGGGGCCGGCCGGCGAGGCGGCGGTCACGGCCGCCGAGCCGGTGCCCGCCGCGGCGGTCCCGGCAGCCGCGCCCGTCGCGGACGCCGCGCTGCTGCAGGCGGTGCAGGCGGCGACGTCGGTCGTCAAGGCGCATCGCATGCACGGCCACCTCGCCGCGCAGCTCGACCCGCTCGGCTCAACTCCCGTCGGCGACCCGGCGCTCGACCCGGCCACGGTCAACTTGACGCCGGAGCTGATGCGCCGCATCCCGGCGTCGGTGCTGCGCGTGGCGGTCCCGGGCGACACCTTCGCCGACGCGCTGCCGGGGCTGCGCGAGACATACACCGGCACGATCGCCTACGAGATCGAGCACATCTCCGACCACGAGCAGCGGGTGTGGCTGCGCCAGGCGATTGAGTGCGGGCGCTACCGCGAGCAGCTGCCCGAGGAGGCGAAGCGCCAGCTGCTGCAGCGGCTGTCGGAGGTCGAGGCGCTCGAGAACTACCTCCACAAGGCCTTCCTGGGGAAGAAGCAGTTCTCGATCGAGGGCCTCGACGCGCTCGTGCCGATGCTCGACGAGGTGATCGAGCTCACCTCCGCCACCGGCGCGCGCGAGGTCGTGTTCGGGATGGCGCACCGTGGCCGGCTGAACGTGCTCGCGCACACGATCGGCCGCCCCTACGAGGCGATTCTCGCCGAGTTCGAGGGCGAGCAGACGCTGTCGGTCGACACGGCCGCGCCGGAGGGCGGCACCGGTGACGTCAAGTACCACTACGGCGCGAGCGGCACCTACGCGACGAGCACGGGTCGTGGCGTGACGGTCACGCTCTCCCCGAACCCGAGCCACCTCGAGTACGTCAACCCGGTCATCGAGGGACGCGCGCGCGCCGACCAGACGAGCCGCAAGGCGCGGGACCTCACGCACGATCCCGCCGCGGTCGTGCCGGTACTGATCCACGGCGACGCCGCCTTCCCCGGGCAGGGAATCGTCGCCGAGACGCTCAACCTTCAGGCGCTCCCCGGCTATAGCACCGGCGGCACGATTCACGTGATCGCCAACAACCAGCTCGGCTTCACGACCGACCCGGAGGAGAGCCGCTCAACCCGCTACGCCTCCGACCCGGCCAAGGGCTTCGACATGCCGATCATCCATGTGAACGCGGATGACATCGAGGCCTGCATCTCAGCGGTCCGGCTCGCCACCGACTTCCGCCAGACCTTCGGCCGCGACGCGCTCATCGACCTGATCGGCTACCGCCGCTTCGGCCACAACGAGACCGACGAGCCCGCCTACACGCAGCCGCAGATGTACGAGCTGATCAAGAAGCACCTGCCGGTGCGCAAGCTCTACGCCGAGCGGCTCGAGGCCGAGGGCGTCGTCAGCGCCGCCGACGCCGACAAGATGGCGCAGGAGGCTTACGCCAAGGTCGGCGAGGCGCACGAGGAGCTCAAGCGCTCGATGGGCGGCCCGCCCGAGACCGGCGAGATCGAGCTCGACCGGACGATGAGCCGTGAGCCACGCACGACGGTCGCCGAGGACACGCTGCGCTCGCTCGGCGAGCAGCTTCTGCGCGTGCCCGACGGATTCACGGTCCACCGCAAGCTGAGGCCGTTCCTCGAGCGCCGCCGCGCGGTATTCGACGAGGGCGCAACGATCGACTGGGCGCACGCCGAGGCGCTTGCGTTTGCGTCGCTGCTGGCACTCGGCGTGCCGGTGCGGCTGACCGGCCAGGACACCGAGCGCGGCACCTTCAGCCAGCGCCACGCCGTCCTGCACGACGCGAAGACGGGCGAGCGCTGGGCGCCGCTCCAGCACCTGCGCGACGCCAATGCGCCCTTCGAGCTGCACAACAGTCCACTCTCCGAACAGGCCTGCCTCGGCTTCGAGTACGGCTACTCGGTGCAGGCGCCCGACGCCCTCGTGCTGTGGGAGGCCCAATTCGGCGACTTCGTCAACTCGGGGCAGGTCATCATCGACCAGTTCCTCGTCTCGGGTCTCGCGAAGTGGGGCCAGACCTCGCGCCTGTCACTGCTGCTGCCGCACGGCTATGAGGGCTCCGGCCCCGAGCACTCGAGCGCACGGCTCGAGCGCTTTCTGCAGGCGGCTGCCGAGGGCAACATCCGCGTGGCCAACTGCACGACGCCGGCGCAGTACTTCCATCTCCTGCGCCGCCAGGCGCTCGTTTCGAAGCCGCGCCCGCTGATCCTGATGACGCCGAAGAGCCTGCTGCGCCTACCGGCCGCCACTTCGACGCTCGAGGAGCTCGCGGAGGGCAGCTTCCAGCGGGTGATCGACGACCCGCGCTTCGCCGACAGCGCGGACCGCGAGCACGTGACGAAGTTGGTGCTCTGCTCGGGCAAGGTGTACTTCGACATCGCCGCGCACGAGGAGCGCGAGCAGGCGGGTCACATCGCCGTCGCGCGCGTGGAGCTGCTCTACCCGTTCCCGGAGACCGAGCTGATCGAGCTGCTCGAGAGCTACCCGAACCTGGAGCGGGTTGTGTGGGTGCAGGAGGAGCCGCGCAACATGGGTGCGCGCGCCTACATGCGCCGCCGCATGGCGGGCATCCTCCCCGAGCGACTCTCCTACGACTACGTCGGGCGCCAGCTGCGCGCCGCCCCCGGTGAGGGCTACTCAGCCGCTCACAAGCGGGAGCAGGCGCGCATCGTGCGTGTCGCGCTCGACCTGGAGCACGACAGGCTCGAGCCGGACAGCTCGGCGCAGCGCCCGACGATGTAGGGCGCAACAGGGGGGTCAGCGCAACCTGGGGGCGCGACCCCCTACAGCGCGGGGGCCTCCTGCAGGTCGAGTGGGATACCGAGCTGCTGGCCGGCGCGAGCAACCTGCGGCGCCAGCCGTGTCACCCCCATCGACCCCGCGTCGATCCCGCCGGTGCCGAGCGTTCCCGTGTGCAGGCCGGTCGTGACGATCACGCCAACGGCGCGCCCGTCCGCCGAGATGATGCCGCTGCCGGAATCACCCGGCACGACGCCACCCGCCGCATAGACATGATCCGGATCCGGCATGCCGAGGGCGAGCGCGCTGCGCGCCGGCAGCGCCGTCCCGACGCCGATTCCCTGGCCGAAGTGATGCAGGACGACCGGGGTCGCTCCACGATCGGTGTTGACCCCGGTCGGCCCGCCGAAGTGGCACATCTGCGCGGTCGCCGCCACGCCCGGGTCGAGCCGGATTACGGCGAAGTCCTTGGGGTCCTGCAGGATCGCGTAGGCAAATTCACCGATGCGGTTGCCCTCGCCGTCGCGGGCCTCGGGGCCGGAGCCCGCTGCCCAGGTCTGCTCGCCGGCATCGCCGCCGAGCGGGTCGTCGCCCAGGATGCAGTGGCCGGCGGTGCCCATGTAGCGCGCGCCGTCGGAGCCTTCGAACAGGAAGTTGAAGGTGCACTGACCATTGTCAGATTCCACGACCGCGCCGGGTCTGACGCCCGGGCACGATCCGGTGCCAACTGGAGTGGCCGCCGGCACCTCGATCAACTCGCACGGCACGCCACCGAGCGTCCAGTCACCGGGCGCCGCGCTCGCCGGTGCGGCTGCTGCGAGCACGGCTGCGCTCGCGAGCGCAGCGGCGCAGGCACGTCTCAGGTTCATCGTTCCCTGCCTCCTCGATGTTCGACGTCTGCGCACCCGTCTCCCGAAGGGGCGCGCGGGCGATGCTACGAGCCCGGCGCCGCGCGTGCGCCGGTTCGTCTGGTCAGCGCTTGTCGCGCTGGGCCTCGGCCATCTCCGCGGCGATCCGATCCGAGCCCAGCCGGCGCTGGAGCGCGGCGGTGGCACGCGGCGCGAGCGAGGATGCGAGCACGCCCGCCCGCAGGCTGAGCGGCGCCACGTCGATCTCGCGACGCCCGTCCTCGATCCCGCGCACCACGGCGGCCGCGACGTCCTGCGCGCTCGGCAGCGACACGCCGCGGGGCAGCCGTACGCCCGTGTCGGCGTACATCCCCACGTCTGCGATGAAGCTCGGGAACACGACCGTCACTCCCACGCCCGTGCCATGCAGGTCCTCGCGTACGCCGGAGGCGAACCCCCGCAGGCCGAACTTGGTGGCGGAGTAGATCGCCGAGCCTCGGGAGGCGACCTTGCCGGATAGCGAGGAGACGAAGACGAGGTGACCACGGCGGCGCTCGACCATTCCCGGCAGGAACGCGCGCGCTAAGTGCATCGGCGCACGCAGGTTCACGTCTAGCGCGCGATCGATCTGCTCGTGTGTGAAGCCGGTCGCCGCCCCACTCGCAGGCACGGCGGCGTTGGCGACGAGCGCGTCAACGGCTCCTGCCCGCTCGGCCAGCGCCAGGGCGGCGCTGGGCTCGGCGAGATCCGTCGCCAGCAGCTCGGCACGGCCGCCGAGCTCCGCGCGGACCTCCTCCAGGGCCTCCTCGCGCCTGCCGCTGAGCAACACACGCGCCCCGCGCGCGTCGAGCGCGTGCGCGATTGCGCGCCCCAGTCCCCCCGACGCGCCGGTGAGCAGAACTGTCGAGCCGGCGAGCTCCAGAGCGCGCACGCTACAGCAGCGCGCATAGCATCGAGGCAGGTCCCGAGACGAAGGAGCAGCCGTGCTGATCGAGCACGAGGGCGCCCGCCCGAGCGTGGCCGAGTCGGCCTACGTCGCACCCAACGCCGTGCTGTGCGGCGACGTCCGCGTCGGCGAAGAGGCCCGGATCCTGTTCGGCGCGGTACTGACGGCGGAGGGCGGGAGCGTCGAGGTCGGGGCTCGCTCGATCGTCATGGAGAACGCGCTCGTGCGCGGTCGCGGCGGCCATCCCACGAGGCTCGGTGCGCACGTGCTGGTGGGGCCGCACGCGCACGTGAACGGGGCGAAGATCGAGGACGAGGTCTTTCTCGCCACCGGCGTGTCGGTCTTCCCGGGCGCGAGCGTCCGCCGCGGCAGCGAGGTCCGAATCAACGCGGTCGTGCACGTGAACAGCTCCCTTGCGGCCGGCACGACGGTGCCGATCGGCTGGATAGCCGCCGGCGATCCCGCTGAGCTGTTTCCGCCCGAGCGCCACGAGCAGCTGTGGGCGGTGCAGGAGCCACTGGACTTCCCGGGAACGGTCTTCGGGATCCCGCGCGAGCAGGCGACGATGGAGCGTGTCGCGCGCCGCTACTCGGACAGCTTCGGCCGGCACCGGGGCGATCGCGTCCTGCGAACATAGGCGCCGTGACCCTGATCGCGCACGCCGGCCATTGGCTGACCACGATCGCCTACTTCGTGCCCGTGGTCGTCTTCCTCGGCTGGCTTGTAGTCACCCAAGTGCGCGACCGCCGCAGCCGCAACGGAAGGGGTCAGGTCTAGAAATCGAGCATCCCGGCAGCGGTTGACCACCGCGGCGCGCCCGGGGATGCTCGATTTCTAGACCTGACTCCCTTGTTGCAGCTATCGCACCTCGAAGGATGCGCTCATGTCTGCCTTCGAGCTGTTGCCGGCGTACACGTCGATTCGGCCCGGCTCGACTACGAACTCGCCGCTGTTGTCGTAGAAGCCGAAGTCGCTCTTGTCGAGAGTGAACGTGACCGTGCGGGTCTCGCCGCGGGCCAGCCGCACGCGCTCGAAGCCGCGCAGACGGCGGACGGGCTGCGAGATGCTCGCCACCGGGTCGTGGATGTACAGCTGCACGACCTCGTCGCCGCGGCGATCGCCCGTGTTGGACACGTCCACGAACGCCTGCAGGCTCCCGTTCGGACCTACGCTGTCGCGACTGAGACGCAGGTTCGAGACCTCGAAGGTCGTGTAGCTGAGGCCGAAGCCGAACTCGAACAGCGGGTCGCAGGACGGGATGTCGCGGTAGCGCGAGTTCCACTTGACGTTCGGGTCGCAGGGACGGCCCGTCGGCTCGTGGTTGTAGTAGATCGGAACCTGGCCGACGCGGCGCGGGAACGAGACCGGCAGCTTGCCGCCGGGGTTGACCTCGCCGAACACGACGTCGGCAACTCCGTGGCCTGCCTGCACGCCGGGGAACCAGGCTTCGAGGATCGCCGGCGCGCTGTCGACGATGTTCTCGAGGGCGAGCGGGCGCCCGTTGAAGAGCACGACCGCTACCGGCTTGTCCGTCGCCGAGACGACCTCCTCGATCAGCTGCTCCTGCATTCCGGGCAGGTCGATGTTGCTGCGCGCAGCGGCCTCGCCGCTCATCTCGCGCGTCTCGCCGACGGCCAGGATCACCTGGTCGGCCGCCTCGGCGGTCGCGACCGCCTCCGCGAAGCCGGCGTCCGAGCCGCAGCCCTCGGGGTCTTCCGTCGGGGGCTCGGCGTTCGACAGCGTGCAGCCCTGGGCGAAGGTCGCCCCCGGGCTCTGCCCGCGGACGCCGGTGAGCAGGCTGACGACGTCGTCGTCGTCGCCCCGCCCCCACCAGGGCCCGAGCATGTCGTGCTGGTTGTCACCGAGCGGGCCGATCACGGCGGTCTTCAGCGAGGGATCGAACGGCAGGATTCCGTCGTTCTTCAGAAGGACCGTCGAGCGGCCGACCGCCCGGCGCGCCTGACGAAGCGCGCCCGGACGCAGCTGCGCGTCATCGGCGCGGTCCGGGTTGACATACGGGTCGTCGAAGAGGCCGGCGCGGAACTTCACGCGCAGGATCCGCCGCACCGCGTCGTCGATGCGCTCCTGCGAGATGCGGCCGTCCGCAAGCAGCTCCTCGCCGAAGTCGCGGATGTTCGTGCTGACCATCTCCGAATCGACCCCAGTGTTCAGCGCGAGCGCACCGGCCGCGGGCCCGTCCTCGGCGACGCCATGGCCGCACGGGCCCTCGTCGGGGTTGACGGGCGGGCAGGCACGCAGCTCCGCGACGGCGGTGTAGTCGCTCTCGACGAAGCCGTCGAAGCCCCACTCGCCCTTCAGGATTTCGAGCATCGTGTGCTCGTTCGCGCAGCCCGGCACGCCATTGATGGCGTTGAACGAGCACATCGACGTGTCGGCTCCGGCGTCGATCGCGGCCTTGAACGGCGGCAGGTAGAGGTTGCGGAGCCGCTGCTCGGACATGTCGGTGGTGTTGTAGTCACGCCCACCTTCCGGCTCGCCGTAGGCGGCTAGGTGCTTTGGACTCGTCACGACCTTGCGCTTGTCGCTGTAGTCCGAGCCCTGGGCGGCCTTGACGCGCGCAGCCGCGAGCACCGAGTTGAGATAGGGGTCCTCGCCCGCCGCCTCGGCGATGCGGCCCCAGCGCGCCTCATGCGAGACATCGACCATCGGGCTGTAGATCTGCTTCAGCCCGACCGCCGCCGACTCGCGCGCACCGATGCGGTGGTCATCGCTCACGACGTCCGGGTCGAAGCTGCTCGCCGCGCCCAGGGGGATCGGGAAGATCGTGCGGAAGCCGTGGATCGTGTCGAAGGCGAACAGGATCGGGATGCCCAGGCGCGACTCCTCGACGGCGATGTGCTGAAGCTGATTGATGCGCTGCGGGTCCGTCAGGCTGAAGACGCCGCCAACGCCGTTGCGGGCGTCCTCGTCGGTGATCTGCCCGTCCGAGAGCAGTTGGATCTGCTGCAGCTTCTCCTCGAGCGTCATCTGCCCGAGCAGGTTGTTCACCTTGCGCTCGATGGACCGGTCCGCGGGTCCACGAGTGGGCTGTAGCGCGGCCTCGTCACTCGATTGAGTGGCGGCCACCACTCCTCCGGCGATTGCAGCGGTGAGCGCGACCAGTAGCGCAGCGACGGTCGCCTTGAGCGTCAACCTCATGCCTCTCCCCCTTGAGCGAACCCGATGCGCCCGGCGTACCCGGGGTCGTGACGATTGACACCTGGCGGATCTGGGCATCACGCCGGCATGCGTCGGGGATGCGCAGCAGCGCTCGCGATCGCCCTCCTCATGCTCGCCCCGGCGGTGAGCGCGGCAACGCCGGAGCGAGCGACGCTCGAGCGCTATGCGAAGGCGACCTGGGCCTCATTCGTGGCGATGACGGACGAGACGACGGGCCTGCCCACGGACATCCTGAACGCGGACGGCACGCGCGTCCCCCAGACGTCGACGACCAACATCGGCGCCTACATGTGGAGCGCCGTGGCAGCCGAGCGGCTCCGCCTCATCGGGCACACCGAGCTCGTCCGCCGCCTGCGGGTGACCCTGTCGACGCTCGAGCGCATGGAGCGCCACGCGCCCAGCGGGCAGTACTTCAACTGGTACGACCACCGCACGGGCGAGAAGCTGACAGTCTGGCCGCCGACCGGCGAGCCGCGCACGCCGATCCTTTCCTCAGTCGACAATGGCTGGCTCGCGACCGGCCTGCAGATCGTGCGCAACAGCGTCCCGGCGCTGGCCGGCCGCGCCGGCGCGCTCTACGACTCGATGGACTTCGGGCTCTACTACGTGCCCGATCGCAACCGGATCCTCTTCCACTACGTCCCCGAGCAGGGCACGGGGCCGTGCTGCTACGACACCGTCGTCTCGGAGAGCCGCATCGCCGACTACATCGGCACCGCGAAGGGCGAGCTGCCGCCGAAGACCTACTACGGCCGCTGGCGCACCTTCCCCGACAGCTGCGACTTCTCCTTTCAGGAGACGCGCCCGGCGGGTTTCATGCGCTCATACGCGGGAGTCGACGTCTACGAGGGCAGCTATCCGTACGGCACCACACGGCTCACTCCCGGCTGGGGCGGTTCAATGTTCGAGGCCCTGATGCCGGCGCTGTTCGTGCCGGAGGAGACCTGGGGGGCCGGCTCCTGGCGGCAGAACCATCCACTCACCGTCGATGCGCAGATCGACCACGGCCTGAACGCGGCCGGCTACGGGGTCTGGGGTTTCTCGCCCTCGAACGTACCGGAGGGCGGCTACTCCACCTTCGGCGTCGACGCGATCGGGATGGACCCGAACGGCTACCCCTCGAACGAGGACGCCACGCTCGTCGACCGCGGCTTCCCGGGCTGCCCCGGCCGCGACCCGGTGCCCGACCCGCCGCCGAGCGCCTACACGAACGGCGTGGTGACGCCGCACGCCGCCTTCCTGGCGCTGCGCTACCGGCCGCGCGAGACGATGGCCAACCTCGCGCGGCTCGAAGCGATCCCGGGCATGTTCGGCAAGTGGGGCTTCGCCGACTCCGTCAACGTCCAGACCCGCTTCGTCTCCCCCGCATACCTGTCGCTCGACCAGGGCATGATCATGGCCGCGCTCGGCAACGAGCTCGGCGGCGACGTCCTGCGCCGTGCCTTCGCCACGCCCGAGTTGCGCCGCTCGCTGCGCCCCGTGCTCGGCGTGGAGGAGTTCAACGTCGAGCCGCGCGCCTGCACCATCAGCGGCACCGCCGACGACGACCTCCTCACCGGCACAGCAGGTGAGGACGTGATCTGCGGGCTCGGCGGGGACGACAGCATCGACGCCCGCGAGGGGAGCGACGTGGTCTACGGAGACGAGGGCGACGACCACGTGAGGGGCGACCTCGGCGCCGACACCCTCTACGGAGACGACGGCGACGACCGCCTCGACGGCGGACTCGGCGCAGACGTGCTCGCCGGCGGATCGGGCACCGACCGGCTCGACGGCGGCCCCGGGCAAGATCACCTCGAGCAAGGCGGCGGTTAGAGCGAGAGCTCCAGGGCCCGACCCGGCCGATACTCAGGAACTGAGCGGCTCGCTCCGAACGCTGTCGATGACGAACTCGGGCACGTGCCCGTCGGGAGCCGTGGCGGCCTTCTCCGGGAAGTCGAAGACGGCCACCATCGCCTGCAGCGGGTAGTCCGGCGCCTGGCCCACGGTCTTGACGTGACGGCCGTCGATCATGAAGTCGACGCGGCCGGGTCGCCACTCAGCCGTGTAGGTGTGGAACTCGTTCACGTCGAGCTCCTGCCGCGGCGCGTCCCACTCCTCCGTGAGCGCGGGGTCGCGGAACGGGTGAACGCCCATGCCGACCGCCGCGGTTCTCCTGCCGTCCTCGTCCGCCAGCGCGTCGCCGAAGACCTCGAAGATGCAGATCTCGCCGGAGCGCTCGGGCTCGTCCTCGATCCCGACCATCCAGACCGAGGCCATCGAGCGCGGGCTCAGCTCCATGCGCGCGCGGACCTCGAGCAGCCCGTAGTGGGGCGTCCAGCCCCACTGGGTCGGCTGCTGCTCGCGGACCACGAGGCCCTCGCGAAACGGCTGCTGACCCGTCGTGCTGCCGACCTCGCCCGAATAGACGCCCGACTGGATGCCCGACACCCGCAGCGGCGGGTCGTCGTGCACGCCCTCGCACCAGAGGCCTTGCTCGGGCGGGATCGTCAGACGCAGCTCGGAGCCGGCGACCTCGTAGGTCGCTGCGCTCTCCGCGCGCGAGCTCCACATCGGCAGGTAGTGCGGGATCCAGACCTCGGTGTCGAGTTGCGCACCGTCAAAGTCGTCGCGGAACCTGTCCATGCGTCGCGATCCTTGCAGGCGAGGCAGAATGCGCGACGTGAGCTTCGACGTCGCCGGTAATTCCTACGACCGCTTCATGGGGCGCTACTCGCGCGAGCTTGCACCCGCATTCATTGAGTTTGCAAGCATCGAGTCGGACATGCTTGCACTCGACGTCGGCTGTGGGCCGGGCGCGCTCTCTGAGCGGCTCGCCGGCGTCGTCGGCGCTGAGCGGGTGGGCGCGGTCGACCCCTCCGAGCCGTTCGTCGCGGCATGCCGCGAGCGCGTGCCCGGCGCCGACGTGCGCCGCGGCGACGCGGAGGAGCTGCCCTGGGAGGACGACACCTTCGATGCCGCCGTCGCTCAGCTCGTCGTGAACTTCATGCGTGACCCGCTGGCCGGGGCCTCTGAGATGCGCCGGATCGTCCGCGCAGGCGGCGTCGCCGCGGCGTGCACCTGGGACTACGGCGACGGCATGGAGATGCTGCGCCTCTTCTGGGACGCCGCGCGGACGCTCGACGACGCCGCTCCGGACGAGGGCCGGACGATGCGCTACAGGAGCACCGAGGAGCTCGACGAGCTCTGGCGGGAGGCAGGGCTCGACGGCGTCGAGACGGCCTACCTGACCGTCGAGACGACCTATTCCGGATTCGACGATCTCTGGGAGCCCTTCACCTTCGGCGTCGGCCCGGCCGGGTCCTACTGCGCGGCGCTCGAACCGGCGCAGCGCGAGGAGCTGCGCGAGCGGCTACGCGAGAGGTTGGGCGCGCCGACTGGGTCGTTCACCCTCGGCGCGCGGGCCTGCGCGGTGCGCGGCCGGGGCTAGGCGCTCCGTCGGGGCGACACCGCACGCGTGGTGCGTTGGCGTTGATTATCAGCGCCAACACACCACGAATGACCAACGCGGCTGGACTCACCCCTCCCTCACCGCCGTCCTTAACCCCGGAGAACCGCCACGCCCCGATTACAACCGTTTCGCCTCATTTCTAGGCGCGGAGCTCACGCCGGGGTCACGCGCACGCGCAGCGCGCTCAGCTCCGGGGCGGAGATCTCCTCGAGCGAGCGGCCGCGCGGTTCGATGCGGAAGGCGATCGTGACGAGCATCCCGACGAAGCATGCCCCGGCAACGATGAACAGCAGCGCGGCCGTGCCGATGTCGTCGAGCAGGATCGGGAACAGGAAGACCCCGAGCGCCGCACCGGACTTCGCCGACGCGGCCGCGAAGCCGTGGCCCGCGGCTCTGATCTCGGAGGGGAACACCTCCGCGGGCAATGCGTAGGTGGTCGCGTTCGGGCCGAGGTTCATAAACGTGTTGAAGAGCGCGAACCCGACGATGACCATGCCGAGGTGCTCATCGCCCCCACCGTCGAGGCTCTCGGACAGACCGAGGATGCACAGGGCGACCGTCATCACCGCGAAGCCGGTCACCTGAAGCGGCACCCGGCCGACCCGATCCACAGCGAAGATCGCGATCGCGAAGCCGATGACGAGGAACACATCGAGCACGGCCGTGCCGACGGTCGCCGAGATGTCGTCTGAGATGAACGTGGAATCCGCGCCCGAGACCGCTATCGCCGCCAGCAGCGTCGGGGTGAAGATGCCGACGCCGTAGGTGGCGATGTCCATCAGGAACCACGGCACGGCCGTGAAAATCGTGCGCCGCCGCCAGCGCCGCGAGAAGAGCTCCGGACGGATCAGAGCGCGGAGCCCCTCGGGTGTCTCCTCCGTCGTCGCCCGGTCAGCGTCCGTCACCACCACCGGAAGCCCGCAGAGCCGCTCGGCCACCGCGACGGCCTCCTCCTCGCGTCCGTTGCGTGCGAGCCAGCGCGGGCTCTCGGGAGTGCCCCGGCGCAGAAAGATGATTATCAGCGCGGGGACCACGCCGAAGCCGAGCATGATGCGCCAGGAGTCCACCTCGGGCAGCGCCTCGAGGATCACGACGCCCGCCATCGCGCCCAGGAGGATGCCCGCCGCCTGGAGGCTGAATGCCGCGACGAGCCAGCGGCCGCGTCCCCGCGCCGGGAGGATCTCGGCGAGGTAACTGGCCGCGATCGGATAGTCGAGTCCGATCGCGATGCCGAGCATGAAGCGGAAGGCGATCAGCGAGGCGGCGTCCCAGGCCACCACGCACAGCAACGAAAACACCACGAACAGCCACAGGTCGAACTTGAAGATCCGCCGCCGCCCCACCTTGTCCGCGAGCGGCCCGAGCAAGCCGGCGCCGACGATCGCACCGACGATCGCCGCCGCGGAGACGAGCCCCTTCGTGGCCGCGGAAACGCCGAAGTCCTCCGCGATGAGCGGATTGGCGACCCCGATGATGAAGAAGTCGAAGCCGTCCAGCATGATGCCGAGCCCCGCGAGCAGCCAGAAGCGCACGTGCAGATTCGTCATCGGTGCCTCGTCTAGCGCCTGGCCGATGGGAAGCGCGTCCGCTCGCGAGCCCATGGAGAGCCATTCTCACCACGCCGCGGCGGCGGCGTGGGCGCGTTTCACAGGATCACAACGTCCGACCGAACTCGACGAGTGCCCACAGGAGACAGCCGAACGCTACGGTCGAGGCGACGGCCCGCACGACGTTCCAGCCCGCCCAGCGGGCCTCGTCGAAGCGCTCGCGCACCCCGGCGAGGTCCGAGATCCGATCGGGATCACCGGCCGCTTTGATCGCATCGTTGAGCGGGACGTTGACGGCGATCGTGATGACGAAGACGGCCGCGTAGAGAACGAGCGCCGCGATGATCCAGGGCGCCGCCGCGTCCCCCAGGTGGAGGGCCGCGGCGGCGGCGGTCAGGACGGCCGCGCCAAAGAAGGCGGCCATGAACAGCGGGTTGATGATCGCCCGGTCGATCGCCTGGAAAGCGCCGACGAAAGTGCGCGCGTCCGTCTTGCCGAGGCCCGGCATGATCGCGTGGGCGTAGACGCCGAAGACGCCGGCCATCAGGCCCATCGTCAGCGTGGCGAGGAGGAGGGTCGCCCCCTGGATCGCATTCATCGTTCTCGCCCCCTATGCGCCCGCCGGCGCCTCGCAGGCGGCGCCGGCGCATTCGGCCTGGACGATCGCGCGGCTGCGGCCGGGTGTGAGCAGCGCGAGCAGGGCACCGATCGCGAGCACGACGACGGCGATCGGCAACGCCGCGACGAGGCCGGTCGTGAACGCCTCCGGGCTCTCGTAGCCGCCGGTCGCGGTGAACACGGAGGCGAGCACCGCCACGCCCATCACCGCGCCGACTTCTCGGATCGCGTTGGTGGCGCCTGACGCCTTGCCGGCGTCGCGGGCGCGCACGGCGGCGAGCACCGCCTCGGGCGCCGTGGGGAACACGAGCGCCATCCCGATCCCGGTCAGGGCGAACGGTGCGATCAGCTCGCTGAACGGCACCGAGGCGTCGAAGACGAGCGCCATCCAACCCAGGCCAAGCGCCTGGAGCGCCATGCCGGCCGCCATCACCGGCCGGGTGCCGAAGCGCGTGGCCAGCACGCCGGCCAGCGGCGCGACGATCATGGGCATGCCCGTCCACGGCAGCGTGCGCGCGCCGGCCTCGAGCGGGCCGAGCCCCTGGGCGGTCTGGAAGAACTGACTGATCAAGAAGATCGCGCCGAACGCGCCGAAGAACATCGCGAACGAGAGCCCGTTCGCCGCGCTGAAGGCGCGCGAGCGGAAGAAGCCCATCGGGAGCATCGGCGCCTTGGTGGTCAGCTCCCAGCGCACGAACGCCACCAGCAGGATGATTCCGGCGGCCAGCGACCCGATCACGACGGCGCTCGTCCAGCCGAGCGGCTCGCCGCGAATGAGGCCAAACGTGAGCGCGAACATGCCGCCCGATGCAAGCGCGAGGCCCGGGAGGTCGAGCGCGCGGTCCGGGCCATGCGACTCCGACAGCACACGCGAGGCGAGCGGCACGAGGACGATGCCGATCGGGACGTTCGCCCAGAAGATCCACTCCCACGCGATGCCCTCAACGACCGCGCCGCCCACGAACGGGCCAAGCGCGACGCCCAGCCCGGTGATGCCGCCCCAGATGCCGAGCGCCATGGCGCGCCGCTCTGCCGGGAAGGCCTCGCTGACGAGC
>Ga0081538_10001118_pt1 | contig 28443 bp, 24 predicted proteins | sample TabmetS5T2R1_FD_71022 | JGI IMG/M metagenome (GOLD analysis project Ga0081538, IMG submission 71022) | Tabebuia heterophylla rhizosphere microbial communities from the University of Puerto Rico - S5T2R1 | ecosystem: Host-associated > Plants > Roots > Rhizosphere ...
ATGTCATCGACCCTGACCGCGGCGGGCCTCGGCCAGTCCACGGCCGTCTCGATCGGAGGCGACGCGATCATCGGGTCGAGCTACGCAGAGCTGATGCCGCTGTTCGAGGCCGATGAGCAGACGCAGGCGATCGTGATCTACACCGAGCCGGGCGGTCGCATGGAGGCCGAGCTGGCGCGCTGGGTCGCCGACAACGACTCGCGCCTCCCGATCGTGGCATTCATGGCCGGCCGCTTCATGGACGAGATGCCGGGCATGACCTTCGGCCACGCCGGCACGATCGTCGAGGGCAAGGAGGACACGGCCACTGAGAAGATCGCGCGCCTGTCGGCGGCCGGCATCGTGGTCGCGGAGGAGATCGCCGAGATCCCGGACCTGGTCAAGGAAAGGATCGGGGTAACGGCGTGAGCGTCGAGCCCGGCGAGAAGCACGGCATCTTCATCGACGTCGAGGTCTCGGACGCTGCGCGGAGCGACGCCGAGCTCTCGAAGAAGCTCGAGGAGGCCTGCCCGGTGGACATCTTCGCCGCCGGTGACGGCGGCGTCGAAATCGTGCGCGCGAACCTGGACGAGTGCGTGCTGTGCGAGCTCTGCCTGGACGCCGCGCCGCCCGGCGCGGTGCGTGTGGTGAAGCTGTACGACGGCGGCGCGGCGCTCGAGCGGATGTCAGCCCCCACGTAGAAGCGCGCGTAGCCGGGGTACATCGAGAGCCCCGACGGCGAGCAGGAGTACGCCGTAGACCACGACCGCGGCAGCTACAAGAACTCCAAGTGATGCTCCCAGCTCGCTCAGGCCCCAGAGCGCCAGCGTCATGAGCAACCCGGCAAGCGCGGCGCGGACGAAGCGGCCGAGGACAGGCGGGTCGTCGAGGTGGCGGACCACCTCCCAGAGTGCGAGCCCGACCACCGAGACCTCGGTCACCAGAGTCACCCACGCCGCTGCAAGGAAGCCGTAGGGCGGAATCAGGATGAGGTTGAGTACGACGTTGATCACCAGACCGGCGAGCGCGTAGATCGCCAGCCTGCGCTGGCGGCCGAGCACGACGATCGCGTTCACGGCGAGGGGCCCGAGCGCGATCGCGACAAAGGCTCCCATCAAGATCGGCAACGCCGGGGCGGCCGCCGCGAAGTCTCCGCCGAAGAGCAGCTCGACGAGCGGCTCCGAGGCCACAAGCGTCAAGCCGAGGGGTAGAAGCGCCGCGATCCAGAGAAACTCTGCAGCGTCCTGGAAGAGTCGTTGAAAACGCGCCCGGTCATGTGTCCATGCGGCGGCGAGCATGGGCAGCAGCGTTGTCACCACGGCCAGGGGCACCAGCTGGGCCCGGTCGAGAACGCGGTAAACCGCGCCATAGAGGCCAGCCTCTTCTGCACCGCTCAGCTGGTAAACGAGAACCTGGTCGATACGTGTGTAGGCAACCGTGAGAAGCGCCGCACCAGCGAGGGGGATGCCCGCGCGCAGAAGCCGCCCCCAGAGGCGCCAACCGCCGCGCAGCTCGATCATTCCCGTGCGTAGCGCCAGGGCCAGCTGCAACCCGGCCGTGATCATCGCCACCGCTAGGAAGCCCGCGGCCAACGGCACGAGTCCGCCGTCACGCAGCGCCACGAGCACCACGACGCCCGTCCACAACACGCTGTTGAGGGTCATCACAGCTGCACTCACGTCGTTGCGGACCCTCGCCTGAAAGACCGTCCGGGACGCGTTTATTCCTCCGGCGAAGATCGTGGCCGAGGCCAGCACGCCCGCAACGCGCATTGCGGCGTCGTCGGCGATCACGAGCAGCACCACGCAGCTGGCGATCGTCGCGAGGAAGGTTGAAACCAGGCTGAGCCCCAGTTGCGCTCCCAGCCAGTTGCGTTCCATCGCATGATCCGCCGCCGCACGCTCAACGGCGACCTGCTCGATGCTGTACAGGGCGCTCAGGTAGCCGACGATCTCGACGACGGCGAGAATTGTCGACCACTGCCCGAAACGCTCGTCGCCGAGGGTCCTGACCACCACGAGCGTCGTCACCACGCCCAGGACGAGCATCACGCCGCGGGCGATCAGCTGAACCGCGACGTCCAAGCTCGCCCGGCGCGCCGTCACCGCGCGCGGCGTCGAGCCGGCGCTCACCTCCGTGGGATCGGGTTCCACCGCTGCTCTCTTAGGCTCACCCTGGAACGGGCTGATCCCCCTGGTAGCATCGCCGCTCCATGCTGGGGCGCTCGAGGCTGAAGGAACGCGTCCCTTTGGAGTGGCGGCATCGCCTGCGTCGCCTCAACCGCTTTCGGTGGGCCGCTAAGTACCGTGCGCTTCGCTCGTTCGGGATCAGCCCCCGCAGCGAACCCGGTGTCGCTGCCCGCTTCATCTTCCTGGATCCGGAGCTGGACAACTTCACTTACGAGCTCGCGAATGAACATGACCTCCCTGCGTTCGTGGCGGGCATCACCGGCTCGAGCCCGATCGAGGCGGCAGCGCACATGTTCGAGCTCAGGACCGATCCGGTGCTCCGAGCCGAACTCGATCGGCAGACGCGTCGGAGGCTCGACATCAAGCGTCGGCCGGAGTACGGCCACCGGCTTGCGTGGTACGCGCTCGCGCGCTGGCTGAAGCCAGGGCTGATCGTGGAGACGGGCGTTCAAGACGGCCTCGGGTCGATAACGCTCCTCCGGGCGCTCGAGCGAAACTCGGACGAGGGTGCTCCAGGGCGGCTGATGTCATTCGATCTCCTTCCGGGGAGTGGGTGGCTCGTAAGCGACCGCTTTCGGGCGAACTGGGAGCTCGTGATCGGATCCACATTCGACACGCTGCCGGGCGCGCTGGCGGGACACTCGGTCGGCATGATCTTCCACGACAGCCTGGACAGCTACGACTGTGAGCAGTTCGAGTTCGACGTCGCGATGAAGCACGCGGATGACAGGCTCATCCTGCTCTCCAATCGGGCCGCGGTCGGTGGCCTCCGCGACCTCGCCAGGGTGCACGGACTCCCGTACTCCGAGTTCCACGAACAGCCCCTGCACTTCTATCCCGGTACCCCCCAGGCGGTCGCCTTGTACGAGCGTCCCCAGCAATCTGGGCACGCCCGAACTGCCTCGGGATCATCGTCCGCGAGTTGAGGGCGGATATCAGGCGCGCGTGCGCGCCAGCTGGCGCTGCATGACGTTTGCGAGCAGCTTCAGGACCGCCGAGTCGCCCGCCACGCGCACGTGCCCGAGCTCATAGGCCCGCGCCCAGTCGCGTAACCGGCCGTCCTGAGCCAGCTCGTTGAAGTGCGAGCGTGACACCGACACGTTGATGCGCGCATCGCCCGCGGGGTCGCGGTCGATCTTCGGACCGGGCAGCTCGACGCGCCAGATCGGCGCGTCCCCTCCGCGGGCGTGCAGCTCCAACTTGACCACGAGCTTGAGTTGCCGCAGTGACGGCACCTCGTCCTGCAGCCGCTCGACGGCGCTTGCTATCTGGGCCTTGGTCTTGGTCGAGGACACTCAGGACCCGAGCCTGCTCCACCAAGGGCGCGGCTGCTGCTCCTCCTCGCCACCTTCTTCCTTCAGCCGAGCCCATGCGATCTGCAACTGGTGCTGGAGCGAGCCAAGCCGCTCCTGTACTCGCTTCAGATCGGCTTCTGCCGCAGTGCGGGCGTTGTGCTCGCGCGTGAGGCGCGCCTTGAGCTCCCGGCTCTCCCCTGCGGCCTGGTCGCACTCTGCCTGGAGCTCGGCGCAATCGGCCTCGAGCCGCTTTTGTGTCTCGCTGTGCGCCTTGCGCTCCGCAGTGAGCTGGCGCGCCTTGCGCTTGAGCTCGGCCTGAGCGTGCTTCTGCCCGACACGGGCCTCGGCCAGCTCCTCCGTCTGCTCTGCCAGCTTGGCCAACAGTTCCGTGACGTCGACGCTCGCCGTGGCCTTGCCCGTGGGTGCAACCCCTTCGCGCAGATAGCGAGGCGCATCCGGCTGCGTGTCTGGCATGTTTGCCATGCTAGCCCCTGGATCCACTTCTCATTCAGGGTTGGGAGCGATGTCGGATTCCCGCACCTGTCCGACCGCCGAGTAGTACGTGGGAAGGTCCGAGGAGACGCGATTGAGCACGACGCCGATGACGTTCGCTCGAGCGTTGGCGAGCTGCTCGGTGGCCACGAGGAGCTCCTTGCGACGGAGCCGGCCCAGGTCGAGGATGAGGATCACGCCGTCGGCCGCGGCGGCGACGGCCGAAGCGTGGGCAACGCTCCCCACCGGGGAGGTGTCGACGACAACGTAGTCAGCGCTGCCACGCAGCTCGTCGAACATGTCTTGCAAGGGCTCCTGACCGGTCAGGTTCAGGAGGAGCATGTCTTCGTCGCCCGCGCGAACAACACGCAGGTTGGGGAGCCCACCGCCCACCTCGCCGGGCCCCTCGAAGTACGTGTTCAGCATCGGGCGCTTCAGGTCACAGTCGACGGCCACCACGTCCGCCTCGTTGAAGGCCAGCGATTGGGCGAGCCAGGCGACGAGGGTGGTTTTGCCGTCGCCGGCGGTCGGGCTGGTGACCGCCAGCACGACGCTCTCCCTCCCAGGTCTGAAGCGCTGTACGTTCAGACGCAGAAACTCGATCGCTTCGTAGAAAGAAGAATCCTCGCCCCGCGCGCCGGTTGGGAGGAAGCGCCACGAGCGTGCGACCCTCGGGATCCGCGCCAGCACCGGCGCCGGAAGCAGTGCCGTCAGCTCGCGCTCGTCGCGTATGCGCGGGTCGAGTGCGGCCCGCAGTACGAGGGCGCTGACGGCAACGATCAGCGCCACCAAACCGGCCGCCACGGCGTTGAACACCGGCCTCGGCGAGCTCGGCTCGTCGGGCGGCGTGGCTCGCTCGGCGAGCCGGACGTCGCTCGTTTGAACCGCCCTCAGGACGGTGAGCTCAGATACCCGTTGCTCCAGCGCTGCGACCTCGTCCGAGCCCTCCGGCAGCCGGGCGATCGTCCTGTTCAGCGCGTTGATCGCCCGCTGGATCTCGGCCCGCGCCATCTGGCGTCGGAGTGCCACCACCTCCTCGGCGAAGGTCGTGGCCACGCGCGCAGCGCCGTCCGCAGTGCTCCATTCCGCGGTGAGATCGACGAGGTCCGAGAGGCCCTGGGCCTCGATGTCGACGGCGTCCTTCAGCTCGTCGACCGTCGCATCAGTGCGAAGGCGTCGCTTGACCCGGAACGCCACCGAGTCCAGGGACGCCAGCGCCACGTTCGTCGCCGTCGACTGCTCGGGGTCCGAATCCGAATCGGATGACCCGCCGTCGATCAGGGTCTCGGCTTGTGGCGTGCCTCCGAACAGCAGCACCGCGGTCGCCTCGTATCGCTCCGACTGAGCGAGGGACACGACCAGGGCGAGGCCCGCGGCGATCAGCGTGATGGCCGCAAGCAACCCGGCCCGGGCTTTCACGAGCGCCAACACATTCGAGAGATCCACGCCGGCGGAGCGGCTCATCTGGGTTCAAGCATAGGTCGATCGCGCGCTGTCGGGGGCGGGCTTCGTCCGGCCGCCCGCGCGGAGGTGGGCGGCATCAGAGCGATGAGCAGACAAGTCACCGCGAGGCCATTCGTGAGGATCGTCGTGAAGAGGGCCCCGTCGCTCAGGTTCAGCCCAGCGATCGCCATGAGAGGGCCGACGATCCGCAGATCGCGCCCCCGGCCGAGCGCATCCACAAACCACAGGACGAGCGCGAGCACCAGCGAGAAGGCGACGATACCCGCGAAACCGAAGTTCGCGAACGCGTCTGACCAGAGGTTTGCGTTGGCGTTTGTCCCGGTGCCGGGGAAGTACACGGAGCCGATCACCTGCGGTGGGGGGACCGTGTAGGGACTCGAGCCGAGCCAGCTCAGGAAGCTGTGCGCCAGCTGGTAGACCGGGTGGTCGGAGAAGTACTCGTAGTAGTACCAACCGACCTGTCCGGGGGTGGCGAAGACCCTGCGGGCGAGCCCCAAAGCCAAGCCCCCGGCGAGCGTGCCGCCGACAAGGATCACCGCGCCGGCCGCTGGTACCAGCACGCCGAACCAGCGCCTCGCGAACGAGATCGTCACGTACACGAGCGGCACGACGGCGATCGAGAAGAGCACGCTCTTGTAGCCGGTCACCGAATAAATCAGGACCTGACCCGCGAAGCCCAGCAACACGAGGTCGACGCGCCTCCGTGCCATGCCCAGAGCCATCAGCATCGGGTTGATGGCGTTGCCGGCCCACGGCACGATGTATCCGACCCCGAAGGCCGCCTCGAAGACGGTGTTGGACTGCAACCGCGTCGCGTAGACGTCGTTCAGGTTGGGCGGCGCGTGGATTCCGAAGGCCGCGGCGATGTAGACAGAGCTCAGCACCCCGAGGACGATCAGCAGATGCGTGAGTGACACAAGGGAGAGGGTCGGAGGTCTGATCCTCGCCGTGGGCAGGCGTGCGACAAGGGCCAGAACCGCCATGCTGCCCGCCATGGCAATGTCGAACGGGAGCACGGTCGACAAGTCGCCCTCGATGAACAAGGGCACGACGGTCAACGACACGTACCCGGTCAGGTAGAGAAGCCAGAGCAGAACGGTGGACGGGCGACGCGCCTCGAGCGGCAGCCAGGCCGCGGGCAGGGCCGCCAGCCCAACCACGACCAACGTCTCCAGGGCCTCGGGTCGCGCGTCGATCTGCCCGAGGTATGCGTAGATGGGCGAGTAGTGGTTCGTGTACGCCCAGACCAGAGCGGCGGCGTATCCAAGCGCAGCCGTGATGGCGGCTGCCCGTGCGGTCCCGGCCAGGACGAGGGCGCTGAGCGGTAGGAGCGCGAGCACGCCGACGCCAACGGTTACGGCCCCGGGACGCGCGAGCGGCAGGAGACCGGCCCCGATGGCAATCAGCAGCCCGGCCACCATCACGGGCGAGACCCTGCGCTGCCTGACGAGGACGGACGGCGAGAGGCTCATCTGTTGCAGCGCCCCCGAGCCGCTCGCCGCTCGTACGGACCGATATCGACCGCCGGCCCCTGGGGCCGTGCCACTCCCTCGAAGTCCCGGCGCGAAGCACCGTCGCAGGTGCCGGCATTCACGGCCGGGCTCGTGACGCGCGGGCGGTATCCCGGACTGGTGAGTAGCGGGTCGGCGTTGACGTTGCCACTCACGATCTCGCCGGACGACAGGCCGCCCACACCCGACGATGAGCTCTCGTCGCCCCCGCGATTGGCGAACGCGAGGTTGTGCAGATAGCGGTTGCCGGGCCCTACCTGATGGCTGCCGTCGCTGGTCTCCGTAATCCCGTAGAGCGCGTTGCGGTAGACGATGTTGTTGGCCACCACGGTACGGATGTGTCCGATGCCCGTCGCTCCGGCGCTCCCCGAGCCCACGAGGATCCCCGCGCCACCGTTCAGCAGGGACAGGTTGTTGGTGATGATGAGCTCCCGGGCAGCGTGCCAGCTCGTGATTCCGTCGCCAAGGGCCCGCTGGACGATGTTGTTGACGACCGCCACGCGCGGCACCGCGGCGTAGATCCCGTGGATGAGCCGGCAGGTGCCGTTGAGGGGTCCGGTCCCGATGCGCTCAACCAGGTTGCCCGTCACCAGCCCGCCCTGCGCGCGGTAGTCCTGGTCCCCGATGGCGATGCCGGCGCCCGGTGCGCACGGTGCCTTCAGGTCGTGCACCCGGTTGCGCGCGATGATGTTGTCGCTGCCCTCGACGTCGATGCCGACGACGCGCTCCCCGCCGGCTCCCGTGACGTCGAAATCCGCGAACATCACATGGTCGCCGAGAATCTCGACGACGGTGGTCTGGCCCGCGCTACGTGCGCTGATCCTCGCCGCCCAGCGCTGGTCTGACACGAACCGCACCGGTCGACGCGCGGTCCCGCTGGCGCTGATCCTCAACGGGCCGAAGTAGCGGCCCGGCGCGACGTGCACTGTAACTCCCGGCCGTACCCGCTCCGCCGCGTGTCCGAGCGTTCGCCAGGGACGCGCCCGCGAACCGCGGTTGTCGTCGTTGCCTCGTGGGGAGACGTAGCGATGAATGCGCGGCCCAGAGGCCCCGATCGACGGCGGCACGGCAACTTCCGGGGTCGATGAGGGCCGCGCCGCACGGCCGGACGAGTCGCACGCCACCACAACGGCCCCGATGAGGACCAACACGGCAGCGATCACCAGCCCGTCCCTCACAGGCCCATCACGTGGCGCTCACTCAAGCCCATCAGCAAGTCGAATGTAATACGGATCAATACGCCTCTCGGCTCGGCCCCGGCTGGCGCAGCGGGAGGCGCCGCACGCGTAGGCCGATGCTATGTTGGCGAAAGGTGCGTGACTCGGCGCACCCCCGCGACGGCCGCCCCCTTGGTGGGCCGCTCGAGGACAGCTCCGATGTACGAATGGGAAGTCAAGCACGGGCGGAGGCGGGGCCCTCGGAAGCTTGAGCTGAGCCACCATGAGGGCGCGGCGAGCGAGCGGCAGATCGAGGGCCTCGCGATCCTGCCCTGGGAGGAGCACTGCACCGAATGCGCCATTCCGGCGTGCTACGAGACGTGCCCGCTCTACGAGTCCCGTAGCGATGGCAGGTGCCGGCGCTTCGTCGACGGCTTCGTTCCCGTCCACGGACCCGCGCCGACTCTGCAGGGCGAGATGGTCAGCGTGTCATTCAAGCGCTGGGCGGAGCTGATGGCCTACGGGAACGCGCGGCTCGTGCCTCTGGAGCGAGCGCGGCTCATCGAGCACGCCGTTCGACCCGCGGAGGCACTCGGCCGCTGGAGCCCCGACAGCCGGATCGCGATCCGGGGGCGCCGTGGGCTGACGAGCCGGCTCGTTCGCCGCCTGAAGCAGCGCCTTGCGAAGCAGAGCCCGATCCGGGCCGTGGACGATGAGCCGCCAGACTACTTCCTGGCCGAGATCCACAACCCGAACCCGTTCGTCGTGAACCTGTCGCTCACGATGCGGAACTCCGACAACGGCTCGAGCATGCCGTTCCAGGCCCTCCTCGAGCTGCCGCCCGGGTTCGGGCGCTACGACATCGACGCCGCGGACATCGCAGAGCGGGTCGACCTGTCGCGTGAGTTCGTGATCAAGCTGAGCCCGAACATCACCGAGCCGGAGGACGAGGGACTCGAGCTGCTGTTCGGGACGCTGAGCTTCGTCCGCGACAGCGCCTCCCGGCGATCCGTCGAGCCGTCGAGCCAGCCGCGCAGAACGACGGCCAAGCGACACGTGAAAGTGCTCGCCTGGGACCTCGACAACACGGTCTGGGACGGCACCCTGATCGAGGACGGCCCTGGGAACGTGACGGTCAGGCCGGGCGTCCTCGACGTGATCAAGGAGCTGGACCGGCGTGGCATCGTCAACACGCTGGTTAGTAAGAACAACGAGGCAGATGCGCTGCAGGAGGTGGAGCGCTTCGGGCTCAGCGAGTACATGGTCTTCCCGAAGGTGAGTTGGAATCCCAAGAGCATGTCGCTCGGCGAGCTGATCCATCAGTTCAACGTCGGCGAGGACACCTTCGCCTTCATCGACGACTCCCCCTTCGAGCGCGAAGAGGTGAAGAGCACGCTGCCGGGAGTCCGCGTCTACGACGCGGCCGACTACACACGGCTCCTTACGTTGCCTGAGTTCCGGCCGGCCGAGAGCAGCGAGTCGGCCAGACGGCGAGAGTTCTACCTCAGCCAGCACGAGCGCGAGGCGGCCCTCTCGGACTTCGATGGCACCTACGACGACTTCCTGAGGAACGCGAACATCCGGCTCTCGGTGTCTCGCCCGCGGCCGGCCCAGCTCGATCGGATCGCCGAGCTTGCGCAGCGCACGAACCAGCTGAACTTCTCCGGTACGCGCTACTCCAACGAGACGCTTGCGGAGATGGTCGAGGACGCGCGCTTCGACTGCTACGTGATGAGCTGTGTGGACAACTTCGGCGACTACGGAACGGTCGGATTCGCGGTCGTCGAGCGGGCGGGCCCGAAGCTGATCGACCTCATGTTCAGCTGCCGGATTCAGGCCAAGCGCGTCGAGCATGCGTTTCTCGAGTTCCTGCTCTCGCGCGAGGCGAGCGAGGGGCACGACGAGCTGCTCGCCCGCTACGCGCAGACCGAGCGCAACGCCCCGGCCGGGAAGGTGTTCGATGATCTCTCGTTCGAGCTCGTATCGCGCGAGGGGAACGTCCAGACACTCCGGTTTGGCCTGATGGACGCGACGCTCGGCAACCAGCCCGTATCGGTGATCTGGGAAGGGGAGCCTTGGAGCTGGTAGGGCGCGCCAGGTCCTACCTGATCGCCAATGCCTGGTCCCCCGCGAAGGTCGCCTGCCTGCGGCGCATCGCCAGCCGACCGGTGACGATCGACGGAGGCCGGTCGCTGATCAGCTTCACCTTCGACGACGTCCCGCGGAGCGTCCTGTACAACGCGGCGCCGGTCCTCGACGAGCACGACGTCAAGGCGACCTTCTACGTGGCGCTCGGGATGCCGCGCGCCAAAGGGGAGTTCCTGGCGGAGGAGGACGTGCGCGCGCTGGCCGAACGCGGGCACCACATCGGATGTCACACCTTCAGTCACTACTCGCTGCGCGAAGGAAGCGCCGAGGGGTTGTACGAGGACGCCCTCGCCGGGAAGCGTGCCCTCGAGCCGTTGGTCGGCAGCTCATCGGCGGAGCACTTCGCCTTCCCCTACGGCGCCGTGAGCGTCCGGGCGAAGAGGCTGCTTCGCCGCGCATTCGCCACGATGCGCACTTCGACCCGCGGGATCAACGCCGGCCGCGTCGACCTCAACTACCTGCGGGCCGAGAACCTCTACAGCCGTGAGCCCGGCCTCGACCTCGACCGGGTCAGGCGGCGTGTCGAATCGGTGGAACGAGACGGCGGGTGGCTCATCTTCTACACGCACGGGGTGAGCGCCGACCCGGGACCATTCGACACATCGATCGAGGACTTTCGCCGCACGGTCGAGATCGCGATCGAGTCGAGCAGACCCATCCTGACGGTGGGCGAGGCCGTCAAGGCGCTGGCCTGAGGGTGCGGCGCGCCAGATGCGCAAGCGCTCGGAGCGGCGGGCCGAAGCGCAGGGAGCCGGCGAGGAATCCAAAGCCCCAGGGCAGGTGCATGGCAGCGAACACCGCGGGCAGGCTGGCCAAGTCCGCCGGCCGCGGGCTGTCGTCCATCGCGCGGCGGCGCGCCTCTGCTGCGGTCACAGCCAGGACGGTGGCGCACCAGAGCGCAACACCACAGCGGCCGGCCGGGCGCAGGCCGCGCACCGGCAGGACGGAGGCGATCAGCGCGAGCGCCAGCGCCGGCGGCAGCAGATGGGCGCGCCGCATGCTCTCCGGATGCGCGCCAGAGGTCTTGGCGCGGTACACGCCGTAGCGCCAGTACTGGCGACCGAGACCGCGGAGGCTGTCTCGAGGGATGTAGTGGGCCTCCATCTCCGGAAGGCAGAGGATTCGTCCGCCGCCGGCGCGGATGCGGGCGGCCAGCTCGGAATCCTGGTCGTTGAGCCACTCCTCGTGCCAGCCACCTTGTGCGTCGAGTACGGACCGGGGCCACACCCCCGTGAAGCCGCTGTCCACCTCGATCTCCGCGTCGAGTGAGTGTCGGAAGCGCGCGGAGCCGGTGCCGAGCCGCGTGTCGAGTGCGAGAGCGATGCGGCGCGACCAGGGTCCGTCGCCGTAGGCGACCTGAGGACCGCTGACGTGTGCGGCGCCGCCGCGGCGAAGGCGCGCCACCCCATGCGCGAGATAGTCCTCGGGGTACAGCGTGTGGGCGTCCATCCGCGCGACGTACTCTCCGCGGGCCTCGGCCAGGCCGATGTTGAGTGCGACCGGCGTCACCCGCTGCGGGTTCGGCAGGATCCGCACCCTTGGGTCGGATCGCTGCAGCCCTCGCAGGATGTCGACGGTGCGGTCACTCGAACTCCCGTCGATGAAGAGAAACTCGATCGACCCATCGAAGCGCTGCGCCAGCATCCTGGCGGCGGCGTCGCGGATGTGGGTCTCCTCGTTCAGCACGGGAATCAGCACGCTCACGTCAACCGGCTCGGCCGTCACGGGGCGACCGCCGACACGAGCGTCTCGTACCAGCGCTTCTGACGTGTGCTCGGCAGCAAGCTGTTGTGACAGAGGAGCGAGAGAGTTCCGCCATAGCCGCGACACTCGCGGGCCAGCTCGAGCACCCTCTGCGAGGCAACCTCGGGCGACAGCTTCATGTAGTCGAACAGCGTCCTGTCCATGACGTGCAATGGACGCTCGCGTAGTCGCAGCGGCCGTCGCTCGAGCAGATGGAAGGGCCGGAACTCGTGGCAGGTCCCGGCCCGAAACCCGATCCTGTCGGCGTACCCCACCGTGCTGTCGTAGCTCAGGCCGGCCGCCTCCCAGTTCGACCATGTCACCGGGTTCTGCCAGCGCAGGTAGTGCTGCCTCCCGCCCCAGCGCTCCTGTGAGACACCCTGACGCTCCGCGGCGTCCCGCAGCCGGCCGAACTCCACCTGGGTCAGCAGTGGGTCCAGATGACTCTCGAAGCTGGGATGCAAGCCGATCTCGTGACCGCGGACGTGGATCCGTCTGATCAGCGCCTCGATCCACGGCTGCTCAAGCGTGTAGGGACCGTCCACTGCCGAAATCTCCTCGGTGGCCAGGAAGTAGAAGGCCCCGGCTATCGAGTGGCGCTCGCTGACGTCCATGAGGAAGTCAAAGGTGTTGTAAGGATCCAGCGTGTGATCGCCCCGGCGCAGCCCCGCCCAGGAACGCAGCCTGCGACCCGCGAGCTCGGCGTCATGACGTATCAGCAGGTCCGCCCCGAGCTGGCGCATTAGCGCGGGCGCCCCGCGTCCGGCCGAGGCGAGCGGCTGGTCGACGTCGTGCGACAGCGCGAGCTGAAAGCTGCGAGCCGGTCGCTCGAGCCGAGGCCAGAGCCCCTCGAGCGCGCCCCACAGGAGCTCCGCGTAGGCGTCCACGATCGGGATCCCGAGGAAGCCTTCGGCGTGTGCAAGCGACGACGTCGCCGCGAACCGTCCATGGTGATCGCGCGCCGGCACCACGAGCTCCTCGTAGCGCGAGAGCATGAAGAAAGCGCTCCCGAAGACGTCCACGGTCAGCTCTACGTCGTCCGGGCCGGGAACGATCAACGCGTCCGGCGCCTCGGCGCCGTACAGAACCGGCAGCCACCGGCGTGGTCCCGTGCCGTCGGGCGCTTCACGCCAGGCCAGCGGGCGCGGCGGCAGCGCTGCGCGAGTGAGCCAATCGCCGGTCGGCGTCGCGAACAGCACATCGGGCACGACCACTCCGCGGCTCGGGTCGGTGGGGTTCACGATCCGCACGTCCGAGCGCTCCCCGAGCCGAAGCCGCCAGTCGAGGCCCAGCCGGTCGCCCAGTATCACGTCTAGGATGTAGCGCCGCTCCGGCTCGTAGGTGCCCGGTGCCTCGACCTCGAGCGTCATGCTCGCTCGGCGACGCTATCACTACATCCGTGCACCTCCTGATCGTGATCCCCAACTTCCGTCCGGAGGGGTGCGTGAGCCGACGCTCGTGAACGAGACACGGTGCGCCAACGCAATCTTTCAGCAACCCTGGTGGCTGGATGCCGTGGCGCCTGGCCGCTGGGGGCAGTCGGTTGTCGAGCGCGACGGGCGCACCGTCGCGCGGCTCCCTTACACGGTGCGCGGCCGGGGACGCTGGCGAATGCTCACCCAGCCGCCGCTCACCCAAACCCTCGGGCCCTGGGTCGAGTCCTCCGAAGCCAAGGCCGTCAACGCCCTCGCGCGCGAGATGGAGCTGCTGACGGAGCTCGAGGCCGCGCTCCCACCCGCGCAGGCCTTCCTCCAGGGGTTCTCGCCAACGATGCTGAACGCGCTCCCGTTCTTCTGGGCGGGCTACCGGATCCAGGTGCGCTACACCTATCGACTCGAGGGCCTGGCCTCCGAGGAGGCCGTGTGGGACGGCCTGCGCGGCAACATCCGACGTGAGATCCGCAAGGCACGAAAGCGCGTGGAGGTGCGCGACGACCTCGGCCTTGATCGCTTTCACGCCGTCTGGGTGAAGACGTTCGAGCGGCAGGGCCTCGAGCCACCGCTCACGTTTGCCCAACTCGACCGACTGGACACGGCCTGCGCGAAACGGGGGGCCCGGGTGATGCTGTTCGCCGTAGATGAGGCCGGCCGAGTGCACTCGGTGACGTATGTGGTCTGGGATGAGCACGCGGCCTACTACCTGCTCGGCGGCAGCGACCCCGCGCTGCGCACCAGCGGAGCCGCGAGCCTGTTGATGTGGCAGGCGATCATGCGCGCGCGCGAGGTCACGGACACCTTTGACTTCGAGGGCTCCATGCTGCCGCCGCTCGAGCGCTTCTTCCGCGCGTTCGGGGCGAGCCAGACGCCCTACCTGTCCGTCAGCCGAGCGAGCACGCTCGCGCGCCTCGCCATGGCAGGACGGGCCGGCTGGCGACGCCTGGGGCGATCCCGCAGGCCCACGCGCACCGATTCTGACCCGGGATGAGCGGCCGGGACGCAGTTCCCGACCCGGAGATCCTCGCGGCCGACGAGCACGCGCCCGCGATGGATCCCGACGACGCCCGGGTCTCGGGCTTCCAGCCGCCTTCGATCGCAGCCGGCGGAGTCAGCGCCTTCGTCTTCCGGACGATCGAGCTCCTCGCAGCCACGCTGCTCGTAATCGTCACCGGCCGCCTGATGGAGCCGGCCGGCCGGGGGCTGTACGCGCTCGCTTCGCTCACGATGAGTCTGCTGTTGCTGCCTCTCGGCCCGGTCTGGGTCGGGAACGTGGTCGAGATGGTGCGTCGACGCGTCCCCCTGAAGGCGCTCCTCGGAGGGTCGCTCGTGATTGCGGCTGTCGGAGGCGTGGCGACCGGCATCGTGGCGTTGGCTGTCGCACCGCTCTTCGGCGACAGGTGGTGGGTGGTGGGGCTGCCGGCGGCGGTCACGCCCTTCCTCCTGCTGTTGAAGTACGAGGAGGGCTTCTACACCGGTCTGGGGCACGTTCGCGCGGTCAACTTCGTGAGGGTGGCGCGAGCCGTGCTGCCCCTGGTCTTCATCGCTCCGCCGCTGCTGGCGGGCGCCTCTCCCCGCACGGCGATCGCGATCTGGACGCTGTCCTTCGTGGTCCTCCCCCTGCTCATCCTCGTTCCGCTTCGGATTCTCGTCGGCCGCCCCCGTCTTCCGGACGACCGCCGGTACTACCGGCGGGTCGTGACCTACGGGGCGAAGATCTCCGGACTCAATGCCGTCGACACGGTCAACGACCGCGTCGGCCTGCTTGCGCTTGCCGTGTTCGCCAGTGACGCTGCTGTCGGCATCTTCTCGATCGCGATTGCGGCGGCCCAGGTGCTGCTGGTCGCGCCCCAGGCCCTCGCCCTCAGCGCGTTCAGGCGCATCGGGATCAGCTCGGCGGAGCCCTCCGCAGCGCTGACGGCGCGGGCGATCCGACACTCCATCCTGCTCACCACCGTCGGAAGCATCGTTGCTCTCCCCGTGGTCATCGTGGGCGTCCCCTGGGCCGTGGGCGATGAGTACGACGAGGTACCGCTGCTGTTCGCCCTGCTGATTCCGAACGCGGTCTTCCTGGCAGCGCTGACCTCGCTCTACACGTACTTCCAGGTCCAGGCGAAGAAACCGGGCACCTTGCTCAGGATCGGGGGCTGCGCCCTTGCGGCCAACCTCGGCCTGAGCATCGCGCTCGCGCCGCTGTGGGGGACCAAGGGAGTCGCGATCGCGGCATCGTGTGCCGGCGCCCTCGGCGGCGCCGTGGCTGTGATCGCCTTCCGAAACGAGTCGGGCACCAGGCTGCGCGAGCTGCTCCCGGGTCGGGCGGAGCTGGAGGACTACATCGCCCTGGTCCGGGGGTTGTTGCGCCGGCGCTAGCCGAGCAGCCTGTCGTAGAGCGCCACCAGCTTCCCGCCCTCGGGCTCCCAGTTGTAGGTGCTGGCCACCGCGCGGCGCCCGTTCTCGCCCATCGCACGCGCCTCGTCCGGATGCGCGACGAGCCACTGGATCGCCTCGGCGAGCGCATCGGGGCTCATGGGATCCACGCAGATCCCGCAGCTCGCGCTGGTCACGATGTCGCGCCACAGCGGGAAGTCCGAGGCGATCACCGGCAGCCCGGCGGACATGTACTCGAACATCTTGGTCGGGTGAGAGCGCAAGTACTGGCTCGTGGGCCTCAGGAGCACTAGACCGGCGGTAGCGCGCTCGAACATCTCCCTCACCCCCGCGCGATCAAGGTGCCCGAGGTAGTCCACGCGAGACCAGCCCGGGGACGCACGCAGGTGCTCGAGGTAGTCGACCGAGTCGAACGTGCCGCCGAGCAGGAGCCGGGCGTCGGTGTTGGCGATCGCGTCGACCATCACCTCGATGCCGCGAATGGGAAAGAGCGAGCCGACGTAACAGACGGCCGGCTCAGCCGGGGCGGGCCGCTGTTCCAGGGGCTGGAACTCACCCAGCTTGGGGAAGTTGTTGACGGTCACGACCTCGCAGCGACAGCCCGAGAAGCGCTCGGCGATCGCCGGCGTGGCGGCGACGACGGCTGCCAGACGGTTCGCTGCCGCGGGTTCGAGTGTGTCCACGAGGCGCGCCGTCGGACGCCGCAGCCGCGGGCGGATCCAGTCCTTGTTGAGGACGGTCGCGGCGACATCCTCGTGCGCGTCGTAGACGACGGTGGCACCGGAGCGCGCCAGTCGCAGGCCGGTCGGAATCAGGTCTGGGTCGTGGAAGTGGTACAGATCGGCGCAGAGCGCTCGCGCTCGCCGGTGGAGGGCCAGCGCCGTCGAGGTCATCCTCCCCAGCCGATCATCCTCGGGGCGCGCCGCGACGCCGTGCGTCCGCACGCCGTCGTGCACTCCGTTGTCGGCGCCCTGAGCGATCAGGTGCACGTCGTATCCGGCCGCTGCGAGCGTCTGGCATTCCTTCACGAAGATGCGGACATCGGTGGGCGCATGGGCGCTGGTCAGGTGGACCACCCTGCGTGATCGGGTCACGACACCCTCGTCAGGTCGGACCCGCCGCACGGGAGACCGCTCGGACGCCGTCCCCCTCGTACCCGCCGAAGAGCTGGTGCTTCACCTGCTCGTATTCGCGGATCGCCTTGTCGTAGTCCTCGTGACGCCCGATGTCGAGCCAGTAGCCGTCGTAGAGGAAGGAGCCGACCGGCTGATCCTCCTCCAGCAGTCTCACAACGAGGTCAGGAACGTCGAGGTACGAACCGGCCTCGACGTAGTCGAGCATGGCGGGCTCGGCGACGTAGACCCCCATGCTCACGATGTACGGGATCTCCGGCTTCTCCTCGTAACCGGTGACCGCGGACGTCTCGCCCACGCGACCGTCCAGCTCGAGCACGCCATAGTCGGTGCGTACCACACGTCGATGGGTGGCGATCGTGAGGATGTTGCCGGCCCGGCGGTGCGCTGCGAACAGGTGGGCGTAATCGATTCCGGTGAGCACGTCCCCGTTCATGGCGAGGAACGTGTCGTCCAGCCCCTCGATGGTTCCGAGCGCACCGGCGGTCCCGAGCGGCTCCCTCTCCAGGTGGTACTCGATCGCCACGCCGTGCTCGGAACCGTCACCGAAGACAGCCTCGATGAGGTGGGCGAGGTAGCCGACCGCGAGCGTCAGGTCGGTGAAGCCGTAGCTCCGCAGCTGGTGCACCACGACATCGAGGATCGCCCGATCGCCGACCGGCAGCAGCGGCTTGGGCAGCACGGTCGTATATGGGCCGAGGCGTGAACCCTTGCCGCCCGCGAGGATGATCGCCCTTCTGCTCACCGCTTGCGCAGGTTCATCCGTCCGGTGTCGCGGTGCACGGCCACGGGCCGTCTGATGACGACGGCGACGGCCGTCCAGTACAGAATCTTCAGGTTGAAGCCCACGCTCCGGCGCCTCACGTACAGCCGGTCGAGGCCTACCTTCTGCGGAAGGATGCGACTGACGTAGTGCTCGACGGGATCATCCGGATCGAGGATCCGACACTCCTCGGCGAACGCGATCTGGGACAGACCGGTGATGCCGGGACGCACGGACAGGATCTCTCCGTAGGCCTCGCGGTGCAGGCCGACGAACTCGGCGACCTCCGGCCTCGGTCCCACGAGGCTCATGGACCCGCGCAGCACGTGGAGGAGCTGAGGGATCTCGTCGATCTTCAGCTTCGCCAGCCTGCGACCGAGCCGCGTCAGCCGCACGTCCTGGCCGGTCGTGAGCGCCACGCCGAGTGCGTGGTCGCTCATCTTCCGGAGCTTCAGCATGTGAAAGCGCCGGCCGCGGTAACCAACTCGGTCGCAGCGAAAGAACGCCGGACCCGGCGATTCGATGCGGACGGCGATCGCGACCAGAGCCAACAGCGGCAACAGGACGAGCAAGAGCAGGCCGGCCACCACCACGTCGAAGATGCGAATGGCGACGGCGTCCAGGATCTCGCGCGCCGAAGATTGGGCATCGGCTGGCTGCGCCGGTACGAGCTCCAGCTCGGCGGCGGCAAGGGGGGCGATTTGGTCGGGCTCCGGCGATAGGACGCCCACATCCCCAGCTGAACTGAGGCTCATCGGCATCGTTCTCCAAAAATGGAGTGCTCCCTCTTGGAAGCACTCGGTGCTCGGCAGCGACCTATAACGAACCTACCTCCGATTGCCCACATGCGCCACCACTTACGCGACCGATCGTTTGCGTAGGGGACACGTTGGCGCGTTCGGAGGGCACGCGTAAACGCACCTGCCCGCTCGAGGCGGGCGTCAAACGCTCAGATCTTGTTGCGCTGCAGGAGCTTCTTTCCGATGACCATGCGCTGGATCTCGGAGGTGCCCTCGCCGATCAGGAGCAGCGGCGCGTCGCGATAGAGGCGCTCGATCTCGTACTCCTTCGAGTAGCCGTATCCGCCGTGGATCCGGAACGACTCCTCCACGACCTCCTTCCCGGTCTCCGAGGCGAACAGCTTCGCCATGCCCGCCTCGAGGTCGCTGCGCTGACCCGCGTCCTTCATGCGCGCCGCCTTGAGCGTCAGCAGGCGAGCGGCCTCCGTCTTCGTCGCCATGTCAGCGAGCTTGAACTGGATTGCCTGATGCTCCGCGATCGGGCGGCCGAAGGTTTTGCGCTCCTGCGAGTAACGCAGCGCCAGCTCGAGCGCTCGCTGGGCGATGCCGACGCCGCGGGCGGCCACGTTGACGCGACCGACCTCGAGCGCATCCATCATCTGTGCGAAGCCCTTGCCGAGACCGGCCTCACCTCCGAGGATGCGCTCGGGCGCGCAGCGGTAACCGTCGTAGACGAGCTCGGTGGACTCGACGCCCTTGTAGCCCATCTTCTTGATCTGCGGCGGGACCGTCAGCCCAGGGTTGTGCTCGGCGCCCGGCTCCTTCTCGGTGATGAAGCAGGTCATCCCGGTATGGGGCGGATCGGCCTTGGGGTCGCTCTTCATCAGCACGAACACGACGCCGGAGCGCAGGCCGTTCGTAACCCACATCTTCTGGCCGTTCAGCTCCCATTCGCCGTCGTCCGTCTTCTTCGCGGTGGCCTTGATGCCCTGCACGTCCGAGCCTGTCTCGGGCTCGGACAGCGAGAAGGCGGCGCGGATCTCCCCGCTGGCCATCCTCGGCAGGAAGTGCTCCTTCTGCTCGTCCGTGCCGAACTTCATCAGAAGGTAGGACCCGATGAAGTGCGTGTTGACGATCCCCGAAACCGAGATCCAGCCGCGCGAGAGCTCCTCGACGATCATCGCGTAGGTCGTGAGGTCGAGCCCCATCCCGCCGTACTCCTCGGGGATCGTCACGCCGAAGAGACCGAGCTCCTTCATGTGCTCGACGACGGCCTCGGGGAACTTGTCCTCGTGGTCGTGGTCCTCGGCGATCGGGATGACCTCGTTGTCGACGAACTGGCGGACCATCTCCGTGATGGCCTGCTGTTCCTCGGTCTTCTCGGTGAACGGGCTCGTGGCTACGGCCATGGCTTCAGGGATGCTCCGGTGTCGTTGACTCGCGAGTCAACGAAGGATATCCCGCGGCGACTGGCCTAGAGACGGAAGTTAGTAGCCCGCAGGATGCCGGGCTACAAACGCCGACGAGCGGCGCAGCGTCTTGCTCCAGCGTGGGCCGGTGCTCGGACCCGGGGCGTCCGGGTCGCGCATGGAGGTGTCGAAACGGAAGCCGGCGATCACGACATAGGCGTGTCCGCCGTGCGCGTACACGGTGATCCAACGGCCGGCGCCCTCCTCGCCCCAGCTCATGAGCGCGCCGCTCGGCAGCGGCGAGCGCAGGAAGCGGCCGCCGTAGAGGGCGTATGAGACGGCGCCTGAGCAGTCGTAGCCGCTGTCGAGCACGCCCTTCCTGTAGAGCTGGTGGCCGCCGCCGTAGCGGTACGGCTTCTCGACCAGGCGGTTCGCCGCCTCGATCGCACGGGCGACGCGCACCGGCGCCGAGGCCGGGGCGATCAGCCTTCCGTTGACGAGCGTCGCCTTCTCAGGCGGGGGCGGAGGAGGCACGAACTGGGCTCCGCCGCCGCTGGTACTCGGCACGACCTGGGCATGGGCGACCGGTGCGACCATCGCCACTCCCATGAGGCAGGCAAGCGCGATGAACGCGCGCAGCAGTCTTGTGCGTGAAGGTGAAGGCATTCTCTTTCGAACGCCTGCGGGGTTAGCTGACGGGCTCGCGCTGAAAGAGCTCGCGCGCTCCTTGAGACATCCAAAGAGTTCGCCCCAGTGGCCGAAGCCACCTTTGGTTCCCCCGCTCCGCGCAGTCGCGGACTCGGCGTGGCGTGCAACCTACCAGATGATTCGGCAGGTGACTTCCCCACTTTAATTTCCTTTCAAACCAGTTCAGCGCGTGACGGCGCGGTCCTGCTTTTTTCTCGCCCTCGCGGGCCGCCGGCGTCCAGGCGCAGGAGCGACCAGGCGATCAGCGCGAACAGGGACAGCGCGATCGCCAGCACGGTCAGGTAGGCGGCCGCGCTGAGCGCGGGCGCGACGTCCTGCTTTCGCTCCCGCTGGAGCACGGCGATATCGGGCCGGAAGCTGCGCGTAAACGCCGGGCTGGCGGGCGTCTCGGGCGCCGGGATCGCGCGGTCCAGGGGTTGGAAGATCGGGACCGCGACGAGCGAGCTGCCCTGCTGCAACCGCAGCGTGGCCTTCCAGCCGCCGTACACCGGGATCGGCTCCGTTGTCCGGTATTCACCGGGACCCGTTCGCTCGAGCGGGTCGAGCACGCTGCCACCGCCCTGCCAGGCCGTGACGTTGAGGAACTCGGGGTTGTCGCCGACGGCCGCCGGCGGGTCGATGCGGATGTCGGCGGCGACGGTGCGGTCGGATCCCGCTTGGACGGCGCGCAGCGCGATCGTCGCGCTGCGTGGCCCGTCGTCCGTGAGCGGCACGTTCCACGCGAGGACCGCGAGGAGTGCCACACCGCCGAGCAACGCCGCGGGCCGGTCCACCCCGCCCAGCCGCGCCGGCCGCGCCGCGCGAGCGCGCGACGGCAGCCCGCCACTGAGAGCCGATCCGATGAAGCCACCGACCGCGCCGCCGGCCACGGCGGTCAGGAGCCCCGCGAGGGCCGCCTCGGGCAACAGGGAGGCGGGCCACGGGATCGGCATCCAGACGTGCGACCAGCCCCACTCGGCCGCCAGCCCAATCGTGCCGATGAGGACGCCTCCCAGGGCGCCGCTCGCGACGGGGCTGCGGTCCGCGGAGCGCAGGAAGACGAGCTCCACGAGCAGGGCCTCGACGAGATACAGCGGGAAGTGCGGCAGCGTCTGGTCCCAGACTCCGCCGACCATGATCGCGATGAAACCGCGAATGGCGATGAAGCCGACCGCGGCCAGGAGCGCGCCGCCGCGGCCTAGGTAGATGCGCGCCGCGACGAGCCCGATGCCCGCCGCCAGCATGATCAGGATCGGGTGCAGGACGAGCCGGAATTGCGGCACGCCGAAGTCGAACTCGCCCTGGAAGGTGGACAGCGCGACCAGGAAGCCGCCGACGAGCAGGCCACGGCGGAGCTGGTGGATCACGGCTGGGCTGCTCTCGCGCTCACGGTCGCGGCCGACCGTCCTGATCCCCTCCGCGAACAGGACCATTCCGCCGAGCACCGCCAGCGACCCGCCGCCGATCAGCATCAAGTGAGTCGGTCCCCAGAGCGTCACGTCCTGGCCGAAGATGCGGTGCCAGAGGTCGTCCAGCGGGAAGCCCGTGAGGGCGAACGCGCCGCAGGCGGCGATCATCAGCCCGCCGACCGGCGCCCACCAGTCTCCGCCGAGATGAATCGCGGTCCGGCAGGGCCGCTCCCGGCCGGCGAGCGCGATCGACAGCGCCCCGGCGAGCAGACTGCCGTAGAGCCCCACGAGAATCAGGTAGTGCGCCGGGTTGGCGAGCGGGCCGTCGTCGCGGCCGTTATCGATGTGGAGGGAGATGTCCCAGTACATCCCGAGCGCGGCGGTGAGCAGCGACAGGCTCATCACCGCGGAGGGGAGGGCGGCCCAGCCCGGCAACCCGGTCTGGCGCTCGGCGAAGCGCGCGAGGTGGTGGAGCCAGGTGATCCGGCGGCGGCGGTGGGCGGCGATCACGAGCGCGATCAGCGTGGTCACTACGAGCGCGCCGAGCGTGGCGCCGATCGCCTCGGCCGCGGCCGCCCCACCCGCGGGTTCGCTTCCGCTTGCCTGCGCGAGAAGAGTCACGCCACCCATCTGCCTAAGCTCCCACTCTCGAATGCACCCTGCGCCGGTAGCTTTCCCCGTTGTGCCGAGAAACTAACTGACTGTTCAGTAAGTCTACTGTGACAATCATCACAGAAGCGCCATGACCTCACCGCCTACACGCCGACGGCTCACGGCCGAGGAGCGCCGCGCCGGGATCCTCGACGCCGCGCTGGCCGTCTTCTCCGCACGCGGTTACCACGCGTCGTCGATCGACGACATCGCACGCGAGGCGGGCATCTCGAAGGCGCTGATCTACGAGCACTTCGACTCCAAACAGGGCCTCTACGGCGACCTTCTCGAGCAGAACGCGAACGAGCTGTTCGAGCGGCTCGCGTCCTCGCTCGCGGGGGTCGAGGTGGAGTCCGGCGCCGCCCGGCTCGCCACCGGCCTCGACGCTTTCTTCTCGTTCGTCGAGGAGCGCCGCGACGCCTGGCGCATCCTCTTCCAAGACGTCTCCGACCCCGAGACCTCGGCTGCCCTCGACCGCGTTGTCGAGCAGGTGACGGTGGTCGTCGCCGCGCTGATCGCGCAGGATCCCGGTGCCCGCTCGCAGGACAAGGATGGGTCCGAGCCGGCCATCCGCGTGCTTGCGCAGATGCTGGTCGGGGCGGTGCAGTCGGTGGCCAACTGGTGGGCGGAGCACCCCGAGGTGGCGCGCGAGCAGGCCCTCGAGATCGTCATGGACTTCGCCTGGGTGGGGCTTGAGCGGCTCAGCGCGGGCGAGCGCTGGTCGAGCGAGGGCTGACGGAAGGCCGGCCGCGAGCTTTGTCGCCGACATAGTCGACGCGGCGGACCCACAGCGCACCGCGCTCGTCTGGATCTCGCGCGAGGGCGAGCGCGGCGCGGTCAGCTTCGGTGAGCTCGCCGACCGCTCGGCCCGGCTCGCCGGAGCGCTCGCGAGCCGCGGAGTCGGGCGCGGCGACGTCGTCATGACGGTGCTCGGCAACCGCCCCGAGTGGGCCTACGCGATGCTCGCTTGCTGGCGGCTCGGCGCGGTGGCGCAGCCCTGCACCGAGCAGCTGCGCCCCGCCGACCTGCGCGCGCGCATGGAGTTGGTCGAGCCGCGCGCCGTGGTGGCCGACGAGCGCGACCTCGAGCTCGTCGGGGCGACCGGTTTCGACGGCCTCGTGCTGGTCCTGCCCGACCGGGCTGTCTACGACGCGGAGCCCGCCGACAGCGTCGACCCTGAGCCGGACGACCCCGCGCTGATCGTCTTCACTTCCGGCACCGCGGGCGAACCCAAGCCGGTGCGCCACGGCCACCGCTACCTGTACGGCCAGCGCGTCCAGGCCGAGCACTGGTACGGCGCCCGCCCGGGCGATCTCTGCTGGTGCACGGCCGCGAGCGGCTGGTCGCTCTCGGCGCGCAACGCGTTCGTCGCCGCCTGGCTGCGGGGCGCGACGGCGCTCCTGCACGACGCGCGCTTCGACCCCGACGAGCGGCTCGAGCTGCTCGAGCGTGAGCGCGTGGCCGTGCTCTGCATGTCGCCCACCGAGTACCGCGCGATCGCCAAGCTCGCGGAGCTGAGGCCGCTGCCGGCGCTGCGCCACGCCTGCGCCGCCGGCGAGCCGCTCAACCCCGAGGTCGTGCGCGCCTGGCAAGAGGAGGTGGGCGTACAGATTTACGACGGCTACGGGCAGACCGAGACTGGTCATCTCACGGGCATGCCGATCGGCCCACCGGTCCGGCCCGGCTCCATGGGCCGGCCGCTGCCCGGCTTCCGGGCCTGGATCGACGCCGGCGAGCTCGTGATCGACCCGGCGAGCGTGCCGACCTTCTTCCTGGACGGGCCGCGCGACCGGCCGTGGCGCACCGGCGACCGCGTGAGCGAGGACGACGACGGCTACCTCTGGTTCGAGGGCCGCACCGACGACCTGATCATCTCGGCCGGCTATCGCATCGGGCCCTTCGAGGTCGAGTCAGCGCTCGTCTCCCACCCCGCCGTCGCCGAGGCCGCCGCGGTCGCGGCGCCGGACGAGTTGCGCGGCCAGGTCGTACGCGCCGTCGTCGTGCTGCGCGACGGCTACGCCGCCGGCGACGCACTCGTCCGCGAGCTCCAGGACCACGTCAAGGAGTCGACGGCGCCCTACAAGTACCCGCGGGTTGTGCACTTCGCCGCGGCGCTGCCGAAGACGGCGAGTGGCAAGATCAAGCGCGCGGAGCTACGGAACCAACCTACTTACGAACAGTAAGCTCTCGGTTATGGAAGCTGGTCTGGCAACCCTTGAACCCCCTGTCGACCCGGCGCGTGACCACGTGCGCGGCCCCGGGGATGCGCCGGTGACACTTGTCGAGTACGGCGACTTCCAGTGCCCGTACTGTGGCGACGCCTATCCGGTCGTGCAGGAGCTAGTCGAGCGCTTCGGCTACCGGCTTCGCTTCGTCTTCCGCCATATGCCGCTCGCCGACCTGCACCCGCGCGCTCCCGCCGCCGCCGAGGCGGCCGAGGCGGCCGCGGCGCAGGGGCGCTTCTGGGAGATGCACGATCGCCTCTACGAGCATCAGCTCGAGCTGAGCGACGCGGAGCTGCGCGAGCACGCCGCGGCGATCGGCCTCGACGTCGAGCGCTTCGACCGTGAGCTGAACGAGGGCGTCCATGCGGCGCGGGTCGAGGAGGACTACGCGAGCGGCGTGCGCAGCGGAACGCCGAGCACCCCGCGCTTCTTCGTCAACAGCGTGATGCACCTGGGCTCGCCCTCGTTCCCTGAGCTCGCCGAGCGGATCGCGACGGAGCTGTCAGCGAAACGGATCTAGCGTCGCCAGGTAGTGGCGCAGCAGCGGGTCGATGACCCGCCAGCGGCCACGCGCCTCGTGCTCGACGATGCCCGCGTCGCGGAGCAGCTTCAGCACCCGGTCGCGGACGCCCGCGTGCAGCCGCCGCGGCGGCGAGTCACCGGCGGCGACGCTGCGCGCAACGAGGAGGCCGTGCTTGTGCAGCAGGCGGATCCGCTCGACCACCTGCTCCATCGTCGGCCGGTCCCCCTCGAGCGCTCGCCCGAATCCGAGCTGCACCAGCTCGAGGCCGATCTCGCGGGTGTCGAGCTCGATCGAGATCAGATGGGTCTGCTGGGCGATCCGCATCGTGGCCCGCGGGTGGCCGCCGCCGAGCTCGACGATGCGGTCGAGCGCCGGCCCGGCCACGCTGCAGTCGTCCGCGGCGAAGCGCTCCCCCAGCCCGCGCCGCCACTCGTCGTCCGTGATCGGCCGCAGCGAGTAGAAGCTGCCGAAGCCGCTGAACGCGCGCCGGGTGGGCGCGAACAGGTCGCGCATCACGTGCTCGATGCTGCCCGCGAACAGATAGCTGACCGAGGTCGTGCGCTGGAAGACGGCGCGCATCCGGTTGGTCACGGCGTCGGGGTCGCCGTAGGGCCGGCGCGCCGCGGCGACCTCCTGGAACTCGTCGAAGAAGAGCATCAGCCGGCGCTTGTCGGCGAGCGCGACGCGCTCGGGTAGCTCGAGCGCGAGGTCGAGTGCGCGCTCGGGGTCCTGCGCGGCCATGCCGGGCCTGACCGCCAGCTCGACCCCCTCCCCCAGCTCGCCGACCATGCGGATCAGCATCTGCGACTGGACGGCCGACAGCGCGGCCCGGCCCGCCCCGCGGGCTCGGCGCAGCATCCGGTGAACGCCGGAGCGGTTGGCAATCACCGTGGTCGCCAGCGCCTCGGCGAGCTCGGCGGCGTCGGAGACGCGGAACAGATCGAGCTTCGCCACGTACGCGCCGCGCCGGCGCGCGCGCCCGAGGGCCGCCTCGCACACGCTCGTCTTGCCCGTTCGCCGCGGGCCTGCAACGATCAGGTGGGTGCCCGCCTCGAGCCTGGTGGCGAGCTCGCGCACGTCGTCGCGCCGCCCGATCAGCTGGCTCGCGGGGATCGGCGAGTCGCTCGGGAACAGATCTCCGCTGGCCTGGCGCATCGTGGAGAGACTTTACACGCTTTCTGTGTAATGACTACACATTGATTGTGTAAAGCTGTCGGCGGGTAGCCTCACGGACGAATGGCGAACCGACTCGCATACGAGACCTCTCCCTACCTCCTCCAGCACAAGGACAACCCGGTCGACTGGTACCCGTGGGGAGAGGAAGCGCTCGCGCGCGCGCGTGGCGAGCAGCGGCCGATCCTGCTCTCGATCGGCTACTCCGCCTGCCACTGGTGCCACGTGATGGAGCGCGAGTCGTTCGAGGACGAGCGGACCGCCGCGCTGATGAACGAGCAGTTCGTCTGCATCAAGCTCGACCGCGAGGAGCGGCCCGACCTCGACTCGATCTACATGGACGCCTGTCAGGCGATGACCGGCTCCGGCGGCTGGCCGCTGAACGTGTTCCTCACCCCCGACCAGGTCCCGTTCTATGCCGGCACCTACTTCCCGCCCGAGTCGCGCATGGGCATGCCGGCCTGGCGCGACGTGCTCGAGGCCGTGGCCGAGGCCTGGCGCGACCGGCGCGCGGAGATCGACGAGGGCAGCGCGCGGATCGCCGAGCGGCTGCGTGGCGGGGCGCATTTGAATCCCTCGACCAAGCCGATGAGCCCGCGCGCGCTCGATGACGCGGTGGCGGCCCTGCGCCCGCAGTACGACCCGGCGAACGGTGGCTTCGGCCAGGCGCCGAAGTTCCCCCCGGCCTCGACGCTCGAGTTCCTCCTGAGAAGGGGTGAACAGGAGATGACGACCCACACGTTGCGCGCGATGGCGTCGGGCGGCATGTACGACCAGGTCGGCGGCGGCTTCGCGCGCTACTCGGTCGACGCCTACTGGCTCGTCCCCCACTTCGAGAAGATGCTCTACGACAACGCCCTGCTCGCGCGCGCCTACCTGCACGGTTGGCAGGTCACCGGCGAGCCGCTGTTCCTGACGGTTGCGCAGGAGACGCTCGACTGGGCGCTCGCCGAGATGCGTGGCCCCGAGGGCGGCTTCCTGTCCGCGCTAGACGCCGACTCAGAGGGCGTCGAGGGGAAGTTCTACGTCTGGTCGGTCGAGGAGATGCGGGCGGCGCTCGAGGGCGAGCCCGACGCCGACGAGGCGATCGCCTGGTTCGGCGCCACCGACCGAGGCAACTTCGAGGGACGCAACATCCCGGTGCGCGGCCCGGGCGATCCGGAACGTCGCGACGAGTGGCGCCGCCGCCTCTACGAGGTGCGTAGGCAGCGGGTCTGGCCGGGCATCGACGACAAGCGCCTCACCTCCTGGAACGCGCTGATGATCTCCGCCCTCGCCGAGGCGGGCGCCGTGCTCGAGCGCGACGAGTACCTCGGCGCTGCGCGCGACTGCGCAGCGTTCCTGTTAGGCGAGCTGCGCGACGACCAGGGCCGGCTGCTGCGCTCCTGGAAGGACGGCCAGGCGAAGCTGAACGCCTATCTGGAGGACCATGCGTTCCTGCTCGAGGCGCTGCTGACACTCTACGAGTCGAGCTTCGAGCCGCGCTGGTTCGGCGAGGCGCGCGCGCTCGCGGACTCGATGATCGAGCGCTTCGGTGACGACGAGAAGGGCGGCTTCTTCGAGACCTCGTCCGATCACGAGCAGCTCGTCGCGCGCCGCAAGGACCTCGAGGACCACCCGATCCCGGCGGGCAACTCGAGCGCCGCCTACGGCCTGCTGCGGCTCGCGGCGCTGACCGGCGAGCACCGCTACGAGGAGCGCGCCGTATCCGCGCTGCGCCTGTTGCACGAGCTCGCGCCACAGCATCCGCAGGCCTTCGGCCACCTGATGCAGGCGCTCGACTTCCACCTGTCGCCGGTCAAGGAGGTCGCGCTCGCCGGCCCGGACGCCCGGCCGCTCGAGCGCGTCGTGCGCTCCGAGTTTCGCCCCCACATCGTGCTGGCGGGCGGCCCGGCGGGCGGCGTGCCCCCGCTCGAGGGGGGCGAGCCGGG
>Ga0081538_10001119_pt1 | contig 28423 bp, 24 predicted proteins | sample TabmetS5T2R1_FD_71022 | JGI IMG/M metagenome (GOLD analysis project Ga0081538, IMG submission 71022) | Tabebuia heterophylla rhizosphere microbial communities from the University of Puerto Rico - S5T2R1 | ecosystem: Host-associated > Plants > Roots > Rhizosphere ...
CTCGACGTCCATGTAGGTGCGGAACCACGGCGGCACCACGTCGCCGTAGCGGAACCACCAGCCGGGCGCGTTGGCCTCCTGGGCGAGCTCGAGCAGCGCGGCGACCTCCTGCTGGTCGGTGACGCCGTAGAGCGCCAGCAGGTCGACCAGGTCGCGGTCCTTGAAGCCCACCTGGCCGTTCTCCAGGCGGTGGATCTTCCACGCCGACGCGCGGATGGCGTCGGCGGCCTCCTCGCGGGTGATGCCCTTCTCGGTGCGCAGGCGCCGCAGCATGGAGCCGACCACGAGCCGGCGGACGGTCGGCCCGCCCCCCGGCTGGACCTCGGTCACACCGCCCTCCTGCTCGCTCGGACCCCGCGCCTCCGGCCGCCGCACCCGGCCGGCCGGGATCCCCCCAGCCCCGTCGGCTGCCCGAAGGGTGAGGAACCAGGCGCAGAGAGTGGACCGGACACGCCATCATAGCGCGCAGGTCGGCGCGGCCTCACTCGTAGGGGTCGTCGGGCGGGGCGACCTCCACCACGTTGCTGGCCGCCAGCTCGGGCAGCTCGCGCCCTCCAGGCTGGAACGTCCCGGTCACGGTCACCCACCGGTCGCGCGGCGGGGCGCCACGCCCGACGACGCGGGCCACCACCGGCGCCGCGTCGGCCGCGCAGCAGGCGATCTGGTAGCGGGCGAGCCGGAAGCCGCCCGCGTCGGCGCCCGCCACGAAGCCGGTGAGCTGGACCGCGGCGCCGTTGAAGCTGGCCCCGTCGCGGTCGAAGGCGCGCTGGCCGAACTCCAGCAGGGTCATGGGGACCGGCCGGGCACCGGCGGCGAGCGGGTCGAGCACGCCGGCGCCGGCGCGGACCTCCACCCCGGCGGCCCGGCCGACGCCGTAGCTGCCGAGCGTGGGGGGCGCGACCAGCAGCAGCGCGGCGATCGGCGCCAGCAGCAGCCACCCCACCCGGTCGCCGCCGTGACGGTGATGGTCGTGGGCGTCGGCGGGCTGGCGGTGCCCGAGCGCCTGCAGCAACGTCGCCAACCCGATCGCGACCACCACCACGCCGGCGACCGCCAGCCACAGGCCCATCCCGGGGCGCACGTAGCGGCCGTAGGCGCCGCTGAGCACCAGGCGCAGCAGCACGGTCCCGACCAGCAGGCTGATCAGGCCGCCCGCGGCGCTCACAGCAGCCACCACCCGACCAGCGCGCTCGACGCCAGGGCGACCACCAGCGTCAGCGGGGCGAACCGCAGCGCGAAGCCACGCCCGAACGTCCCCGCCTGCAGCGCGATCAGCTTCACGTCGACCATCGGGCCGACGACCATGAACGCCAGGCGGGCGCTCAGCGAGAACTGGGTGAGGCTGGCGGCCACGAACGCGTCGGCCTCCGAGCAGATGGCCATCGCCACCGCGAGGGCGGCCAGCGCCAGGAACGCCAGCGGGCCGGCGCCGGCCACGGCGTCCAGGACGCTCCGCGGCACCACCGTCTGCAGCGTGGCGGCGGTCGCCGCGCCGACGATCAGGAAGCCGCCGGCCTGCAGCAGGTCGTGCTGCGCGGTGGCCAGCAGCACGCCGAGCGGCCGCCCCTCGACCTCGCCCCGGCGGCGGACGCGTTCCAGCAGCTCGTCGCGGCCGCCGCGGGCCCACAGCAGCCCGACGGCGGTGGCGGCGAGCAGGCTGGCGAGGAAGCGGGCGACGACCACCTCGGGCCGGCCCGGGAAGGCCACCGCGGTCGCCGTCAGCACCACGGGGTTGACGGCGGGCGACGACAGCAGGAACGCCAGCGCGGCGCCGGGCAGCGCGCCGCGGGCCAGCAGCCGGCCGGCGACCGGCACCGACCCGCACTCGCAGCCCGGCAGCGCCACCCCGGCCGCGGCGGCCACCGGGACCGCCAGCGCCGGCCGGCGGGGAAGCAGCCGCGCCAGCAGCCCCGCCGGCACCAGGGCGGCGACCGCGGCGCTGACCAGCACGCCGAGGACCAGGAACGGCATGGCCTGCACGGCGATCGCGACGAAGACGGTGGCCCAGTGGGCCACGGCGGGCCGGTCGAGGAGCCGTTCCAGCAGGGGGCGGAGGGCGGCGGCGGCCACCACCACCACGGCGACGGCGGCGACGCCGGCGTCGACCGGACGGGCGCGAGGGCCCCGGACCCGGCCCGCGAGCGCCCCGCCTGCGGACCTCGCCCGGTTCACCCCCTGAGGTGGCCCCTGCCCGCCACGTACTGGTCACCGACGCTTCTTCCGGATATATAACCATACGGCCAGGGCAGGGACGGGCGAGCGCAGGGGAGGCCGGGGATGAGGCGGACGTCGTGGCGGAGCTGGGCGGCCCACCTGCTGCTGACGGCGGTGGCGGTCGGCGTGGTGGTCGCGGCGCCCCTCGCCGCGCCGGACCCGGCGGCCACCGGCGACGCGGTGATCGCCGGCGCGCGGTCGCTCTCCGACCAGGTGCTGGTGACCTACAGCGAGCCCGACAGCCGGCGCTCCACCGACGTGCACCTGCTGGCCTTCAACGACCTGCACGGCAACCTCGAGGCGGCCGGGCTCAACCTCTACGGCAAGTTCGCCGGCGGCGCCGCCTACCTCGCCAAGGCGGTGAAGGACCGCCAGGCGCGGTACGGCCGCAAGCAGGCGACCGTCCTCGCCGGCGACAACATCGGGGCCAGCCCGCTGGCCAACGGGCTGTTCCACGAGGAGCCGGTCACCATCGCCAGCAACCTGATGAAGGTCGACTTCGCCTCGGTCGGCAACCACGAGTTCGACAAGGGCCGGGCCGAGCTGCTGCGCATCCAGAACGGCGGCTGCCACCCGGTCGACGGGTGCACCGCGGCCCCCTACGCGCTGCCCAACGGCAGGACCACCAACGTCTACCCCGGCGCCGACTTCCAGTACCTGTCCGCCAACGTGGTCGTCGACGCCACCGGCAGGACCCTGTTCCCCGCCGCCGCCACCAAGACGTTCAAGGCCGACAGCGGCGGGAAGTTCAAGGTCGGCTTCATCGGCGAGGTGCTGGAGGCCACGCCCACCATCGTGACCCCCACCGGGGTGGCCGGCCTGACCTTCCAGGATGAGGCGGACGCCGCCAACCGCGCCGTGCGGCAGCTCCAGCGCCAGGGCGTCCGGACCTCGGTGCTGGTGATCCACGAGGGCGGCTTCCAGGCGGGGACGGCCGCGCTCAACGGCTGCGCCGGCAACCTGGCCGGCAGCGCCATCGCCGACATCGCCGGCCGCCTCGACCCGGCCATCAAGGTGATCGTCTCGGCCCACACCCACGCCGAGTACCGCTGCACCATCACCACCGACGGCGTGACGCGGCTGGTCACCAGCGCCTCCTCGTTCGGGCGGATCCTCAGCGACCTCACCCTCACGGTCGACGACCGCACCGGGAGCCTGCTGCAGGCCAGCGCCGAGAACGTGATCGTCGAGAACGCCCTCAACGCCCCCGGCCCGGGCGTCACCCGCGTCCCCGACCCCTCCAAGGAGGACCCGCGGGTCCAGGCGGTCGTCGAGCAGTACGTCGCCGCGGCGGCGCCGCTCGCCAACCGGGTCATCGGCCGCATCCAGGGCGACCTCACCCGGACCGGCTCGCCGCGCGGGGAGTCGGCGCTCGGCGACGTGATCGCCGACGCGCAGCTGGCCGCCACCCAGCCGGCCGACCTCGGCGGCGCCCAGCTCGCCTTCATGAACCCCGGGGGCATCCGCGCCGACCTGCGGGTCGGCGACATCTCCTCCGGCGGCGAGGCACCCGGCGAGGTCACCTACGGCGAGGCGTTCACCGTCCAGCCGTTCGGCAACAGCCTGGTCACCAAGACGATGACCGGCGACATGCTGCGCCGCCTGCTGGAGCAGCAGTTCCCCGGCTGCGGCGGCCAGACCACCCAGCGGATCCTGCAGGTCTCCAGCACCTTCCGCTACGAGCAGGACCCCGCGGCGGCGACCTGCGAGGCCCGCATCGGGCGGCTCTGGGTCGGCGGGGTGGAGGTGGCGCCCGGCGACTCGTTCCGGGTGACGATGAACAGCTTCCTGGCGGCGGGGGGCGACGGGTTCACGGTGTTCAACGAGGGCACCAACGCCCTCGGCGGCGCCCAGGACATCGACGTCCTGGTGGCCGCCTTCGCCGCCGCCGAGCCGGCCGGCATCCCGGTGCCGCCGCTGGACCGCATCGTCGCGCCCGGGGCCGCCTGACCGGCGCATCGGCGCCTGCTAGCCGAGGGCGAGCTTCAGGGCCTCGTCCACGGTCATGGTGCGGCCTTCCTCGAAGGCCCGCCGGGCGACGTCCTCCGGCAGGTGGGCGCGGGCCTCGGCCTCGGGGTCGCCCATGAACCCCGCCAGGAACTCGAGCGGGGCCCTGCCGCCGACCCGTTCGCGCAGCGACTCGACGACGCCCGCGAGCCGGACGGCGTCCTGGTAGCGCTCCTCCCACCGCGCCAGGTAAGTCAGGCCGAGCACCGCCGTGACCATGCCCAAGGGGCTGTCGATGGCCCGGAACAGCTCGAATGCCTCGCGGACGGAGGACCGGGCCTTGGCCAGGCGGCCGACGCGGGCGTAGACGACGCCCGTCCAGACCAGGGCGTCCGCGAGCTGGAAGCGGTCCCCCAGCCGGCGCCAGGTGGCCACCGCCTCCTCGGCGCTGGCCAGCGGGCGGTCCAAGTCGCCGGCGGCGAGGTCCCCGATCACACTGTTCCACAGGGCCCGGGTCACCCCTCGCTCGTCGCCCGCCTGGCGGAACAGCTCGAGGCTCTCCTGGATCAGCCGCCCGGCGGCGGCGAAGTCGCCCTCGGCGCCGGCGATGAACCCCTCGTTGTACAACGCCTCGGCGATGCGGCCGGGGTCGCCGAGCTGCCGTTCGATGGCCAGGGCCTCCTCGTAGAACCCGTGGGCCGCGGCGATGTCCTCCTGCCACCAGGCGACCCCGCCGGCCCCGGTGAGCGCCTTGGCCCTGGCCGCGGTGCGCCCCTGGCCCGCCGGCAGCGCCAGGAGCTCGTCGAGCCACCGCCGCCCCTCGGCGAGGTGCCCTCGCTGCTGCCAGAAGCGCCACAGCGCCCCCGCGGCCTGCTGGGCCCGGTCGGCCTCGGCGGCGTCCACGGCCCAGCGGAGGGCGGCGCGGAGGTTGGCCTGCTCGAGGTCGAGGCGGTCCAGCCACGCCCGCTGGTCGTCGGCGGTGAGGTGGGGTTCGGCCTCCACCGCCAGGCCGAGGAAGTGCTCGCCGTGGCGGCGGCGGACCAGGTCCAGGTCGCCGCCGGCCTCCAGCTGCTCGCGGGCGAACTCCCGCAAGGTCTCCAGCATCCAGAACCGGGGCTGGCCGTCGGCGGCGTCGGTGCGGCGGACCAGCGACTGGTCCACCAGCGAGGTCAGCCCGTCGATGGCGTCCAGCCCCAGCCCCTCCGGGTCGCAGACCGCCTCCGCCGACTCGATCGTCCAGCCGCCGGCGAACACCGACAGCCGGGCGAACAGCCCCCGCTCGCGGGTGTCGAGCAGGTCGTGGCTCCAGGCGATGGCGCCGCGGAGGGTCCGCTGGCGCTCCGGGAGGGTCCGGGCCCCGGAGGTGAGGATCGAGAGGCGCTGCTGCAGCCGGGGCAGCATCTGCTCGGGCGTCAGGACCTTGGTCCGGGTGGCCGCCAGCTCGATCGCCAGCGGCAGGCCGTCGAGCCGGACGGTGATCTCCGCCACGGCCGGGGCGTTCTGGGCGGTGAGGCGGAACCCGGGCCGCACCGCCTGCGCCCGCTCGACGAACAGCCGCACGGCCTCGGACCCGCCGAGGGCCTGGAGGTCGGGGAGCCGCTGCGGGTCGGGCAGGTCCAGCGGCGGCACCAGGTACTCCTGCTCACCGCGCAGCGACAGCGCCACGCGGGAGGTGACCAGGACCTTCAGCGCCGGCGCCGCGCCGAGGAGGTCCTCGACCACCGGCCCGGCCTGCGCCACCTGCTCGAAGTTGTCGACCACCAGCAGCAGCTCCTGGTCGCGGAGGTGGTCCTGGACCGCCCGGAGGACGGGACGCCCGGGCACCTCCGGGACCCGTAGCGCCCGGGCCACGGCGGAGGGGACCAGGGCCGGGTCGGTCACCGACGCCAGCTCCACGAAGAAGACGCCGTCGCCGAAGCCGTCCAGGAGCTCGGCGGCCACCTGCAGCGCCAGGCGGGACTTGCCGGTGCCGCCCGGCCCGGTGAGGGTCAGCAGCCGCGTCCGCTCCAGCAGCTGCTTGACCTCGGCGACCTCCTCCTCCCTGCCCACGAACGAGGTGAGCTGGACGGGGAGGTTGTTGGGCCTGGCGTCCAGCGTCCGCGGCGGCGGGAAGTCGGCCGGCAACCCGGCGACCACCAGGTCGTGCAGGTGCTCGGGCTGGGCGATGTCCTTCAGCCGGTGCCCCCCAAGGTCCCGCAGCGCGACCCCTTCCGGGAGGGCGTGCGCCACCAGCGCCCTGGTGGCGTCGGAGACCAGCACCTGCCCGCCGTGGCCGGCCGCGGCGATCCGGGCGGAGCGGTTCACGTCGATGCCGACGTAGTCGTCCCCGCCCAGGACCCCCTCCCCGGTGTGCAGGCCCATCCGCACCCGCACGGGCGCACCCTCGGGCCAGCGGTGGCCGGCCAGGCCGCGCTGGGCGGCCACCGCCGCGGCGACCGCCGCCACCGGGCTGGCGAACGCCACGAAGAACGAGTCGCCCTCGGTGCTGACCTCCACGCCGCCGCCGTCGCCGATGGCGCGCCGCAGGATCGCCGCGTGCTCGTCCCGCACCGGCGCGTAGCGGTCGCCCAGCTGCTGCAGCAGCCGGGTGGAGCCCTCGACGTCGGTGAACAGGAAGGTGACCGTCCCGGTCGGCAGCGACGGCGCGGACCGGCCGGCGGGCCAGGCCGGGGGCGGCGCCTCCACGACCTGGCGGCGCCGGCGCAGCTCCAGGCCGAGCCCGAGCAGCATCGCCACGACGCCCAGCAGCGCGACGACGCTCCAGAGGATCCCGGTGGGCGAGCCCAGCGATTCGCCCGAGCCGGTCCACTCCGCGGCGGCGACCGCGACGGCGATCAGGCCGCTGACCAGCGTGGTGGTGATGACGCCGGGGTTCCTGGCGAGGTCGGCCGGGCGGTCGTCAGGAAGCGGCCCACCAGGGCCTGCGGTACCCAGAAGGTGGCCTCCCTTCGAGCGGGGCGCGCTTGCGACCCTGCTGAGCATAGCTGGCCGGCGGCGCCGGGTCGGGCTGGGCGACCGTGCGTGGGCCGGTCGGCGGCTGGTACGCCTGAGGTCCCGCCAGCAGTCGTCGGCCAGGGGAGGTCGCGCGGGTGACGGCCTACCTCGGGTCGTCGGCGCCGGCCGGGGCGACCCGCAGGACGATGCGGCCACGCACGCCGCGCTCGACCGCCCGGTGCGCCTCGGCGGCGCGCTCCAGCGGCCAGACCTCGCGGACCCGCACCGGCAGGTCCCCGGCGGCGAGCCGGCCGTTGAGGACCGCCGCCGCCTCGGCCAGCTCGCCGGTGCCGGCCCGGCTGATCACGAACCCGAGGATGCGGCGGTCGTGGGTGTAGAGCGGCCCGGCCGGCAGGGTGAGCCGCTGCCCGCCGCCGGCCAGCAGCACGATCCGGCCCCGGTCGGCCAGCAGGTCGACCGCGGTGGGCAGGTCGAGGTGGCCGGAGGTGTCGACGTACAGGTCGACCCCGCCGGGCGCCAGCCCGCGCACGCGGCCGGCCAGGTCGGCGGCCCGGTAGTCGACCACCTCGGCGGCGCCGGCCGACCGGCACCACCCGGCGTCCTCGGGCCGCGCGCCCGCCAGCACCCGCGCCCCGCCGCTCCGCGCCAGGGTGGTCAGCGCGGTGCCGACGTTGCCGGCCGCTCCCCCCACGTAGACGCTCTCCCCTGGCCGCAGGCCGCCGTGGCGGAACAGCGCCAGGTACGCGGTGGCGGCCGGGTGCGCCGCGGCCACCGCGGCGACCGGGTCGGCCGCGCCGGGCAGCCGGTAGAGGCGCTCGGCCGGCACCACCGCGAGCTCGGCGAAGGACCCCTGCCGCCCGCCGTGCCCCAGGCTGTTGCACCACACGCGGTCCCCCGGCGCGAACCCGGCCGCGCCCGGGCCGGCCGCGGCCACCGTGCCGACCAGGTCGCGGCCGACCACGAACGGGAACGGGGTCGGCGTCGGGTAGGCGCCGGACCGCACCAGGGTGTCGACCGGGTTGACCACCACCACCTCGACCCGCACCAGCAGGTCGGTCGGGCCGATGGCCGGAACCGCCAGCTCCCCCACGCGGATGGCGTCCGCCGGCCCCAGCTCGGTGACGTAGGCCGCGCGCATCCGTCCGGGCCGCATCGGCGTCATCCGGTGGCCGCGACCACGGTGCCGGCGATGCGGTCGTAGGGCGTGCGCCGGGTGCCGACGAACAGCGACACCAGGTCGACGACGATCACGGCGTTCGCCACCCCGAGCAGCACCGTGTCCACCGCCGAGCCGCCGTCGCCCGGCCAGGCGAGCAGGTTCCACACCGCGGTGTGGGCGAGCTCCCACGGAACGGTGAACTTCAGCACGGTCCGGAGCAGCGACCGGGGCCAGCCCAGCCGCTGGCCGCCGGTGGTGACGACCCGCAGCCCGAGCACCCGCTTGCCAGGGGTCGCCCCGCCGGGGCCGGCCTCCCAGCCGGCGAACCACAGGGTGACCGGCAGGGTGAGCACCGCGAAGCCGACCAGCTGGGCGACCACGCGACCGGCCGGGGTGGTGACCTCGGTGGGCAGCGCCCCGACCGCCCGGCCGAGCGCGCCGGCGAGGGCGAGCAACCCCAGGTAGGCGAGGATGACGCCGTAGTCGACGGCGAAGGCCGCGACCCGGCGCCACCCTGGGCTGGACCCTGGCCGGCGATCGGTCACGCCGCGATCTTGTCAGGTCCGGGCGCGACGGCCCGTGGCGCCACGTGGCCGCGCCGGGCGGGACGGACCCGCCCGGCGCGAGGCCACCAGGGGGCGGCTGCTCAGGAGCCCGGGGGTGGTCCGCCTGGGCCGCCGTCGCCGCCGCCCGGCCGGCCTGGGGGGCCGATGGGGTCCAGGCCGTGGCCGGTGAAGGCGATCAGGTCGCCCATGGTGAAGTCGCCTGGGGTGGCCGCGGGCAGGAACGGCCGCCAGTCCGGCTGGTTGCGCAGGTAGGAGGACGGGTCGGCCTCCAGCAGCCCGAGGAACACCTCGGCGACGATGCGGCCACCGACCTGCCCGAGGTGCTGGCCGCCGTGCTGCACCTGGGCCTCCCTGAGCACGTAGTACCACAGCGGCGCCGCCCCGCCGCCCGGCAGGGCCAGGTCGGTGTCCGACAGCACCTCGGCGCCCACGTACCAGGCGACGTGCTGGCCCGACGGCAGCAGCAGCCTGGCGCCGCGGGTGAGGTTGCGGTCGATCAGCGAGGGCCGGTTGCCGCCGATCTCCGGCGGCAGCGCCGCCAGCGGGTCGGCGAGCTTGGCGTCGACCAGCCGGCTCGGCTGGCGGCCGTCGCTGCCGGCCCCCTCGACCTCGAAGAACCGCGCCCACTCGATGGTCCAGAACCGCGGCAGGATCCGGAAGCCGCCGAAGTGGCCCAGCGGGTTCTGGCCGACCGGGTCGGGGGTGAAGGTCGGCAGCGGCCCGACCAGGGTGTTGAGCTTGTAGCGGCCGCGGATCATCGAGTGGCCGAACCGGTAGGCGGCGACCGAGAACTCCACCGGCATGAACGGGTCGTGGCGCCACTGGTAGAACTCGCGGTGCACCCTGGGGTAGGGGCCCGACTCGTCCAGCACCGCCGCAAGCATCTGCTCGCCGACGACCCGCCGCAGGAAGTCGTGGACCACCAGCCACTGGTAGTGCCAGCGGACGATCCGCTGCGTCGCCTCGAAGGTGGTCTCGCTGCCCCGCAGCAGCCCCGGGTCGGCCACGACCAGGTCGACCACCTTGTTGTGGAACTTCAGCATGGTCAGCTGGAGCTGGCCGACGAAGGTGTTCTCGTCGTTGCGCGGGTCGCCGATCAGCGCGGTGTCCTGGGTGTTGCGCGGCAGGTCGTCGGCGTCGTCGTGGTGGCCGACCAGCAGCTTCTGGCCACCGGAGGCCTTGTCGTAGAGGAACGGGTCGTCGACCGGGCCGCGGCCGTAGACGCAGTCCAGGTCGAAGCGGGGGCTGCGGAAGTTGGTGAGGGCGTCGGGGTCGTTCTGCCGTTCCAGGCTGGAGGCGGGGTCGAAGGTGATGTCGTGGTCGATGAACTGCCCCAGGTAGGTGTACCCGGCCGGGATCCTGGGGTTGTCCAGCTCCGGGGTCGGCCCGGACACGTTCTCCAGCATCAGCGCGGCGATCTCGGCGATCCGCTCGTCCGAGGGCACGAACGGCGGCAGCCGGAACATGCGTCCGAAGCGGCCCTCGTGCAGCCGCGAGACCGGCACGTACGACAGGCCGCGCAGCTCGTAGCCGTGGCCGCGGGCCGACCGTTGCCCGTAGCCGACGTCGTGCGCCGAGGTCGCCCCGGCGACCAGCTGCTCGATGGTGCGCGGCGCCGCGATCTGCGGCGTGGCCGGGCGATCCTGCTGCTCGATCGACATGCGATCCCCCTTGTCCGTTGGTCGGACGGCGTCGTCGGTCTGAGACGCTAACCGGCGAGCATCCCGCTGACCAGAGCCCGCCAGGTCACCGGGCCGACGATCCCGTCGACCGCGATCTGCAGCGCCTGCTGGAAAGCGCGCACCGCCGCCTCGGTCAGGGGCCCGAAGATGCCGTCGACCTGCAGGGCCTGGCTCGGCTCGCCGGCGCGGAAGCGGAACTCCTCCTGCACCCCGCGCACGGCGTCACCCCGGCTGCCCCGCTGGACCTGGACGATCAGCGCGGTCCAGGTGTTGGGGCCGACGATGCCGTCCACCGCCAGGCCCCTGCTCGCCTGGAACGCACGGACCGCGGCGTCGGTCCGGGGCCCGAAGATCCCGTCGACCGTGACGGTGTGGCCGCGCGCCCGCAGCAGGTACTGCAGGGTGGGCACCGGGTGCGCCTGGTCACCCTGGCTGGTCAGCGGCCACGGGAGGATGGTCGTGGAGGTGGTCATGCGGCAGCTCCTCAGGATGTGCCGTCCGGTGGTGGGCGGGCTCGCCCCGGCCAGGGTGATGGACGCCGGCCCGCCTGCGCTGTGCCGGCCGTCACAATCGCCTGGTGTCGTCGGTCACAGTCGCCAGCACGCCGGGAGGCCGCAGATGGACAGCACCGCCAGCAGCAGCGCCGCCGCCGTCGGCGTGGGGCTGGTCAGCGTCGGCTGGATGGGCAAGCTGCACAGCCGCGCCTACCAGGCCGTGCGGTCGGCCTACCCGGAGCTGGGGCTGCGGGCCCGGCTGGTCCATGCCGCCGACACCGCCGCCGACCGCGTCGAGTACGCCCGCGACGTCCTCGGCTACGCCAAGGCGGGCGCCGACTACCGTGACGTCCTCGCCGACCCCGAGGTGGACGTGGTGTCGATCTGCGCCCCCAACGCGCTGCACCGCGAGGTCGGCCTGGCGGCCGCGGCGGCCGGCAAGCCGTTCTGGATCGAGAAGCCGGTCGGGCGGGACGCGCGGGAGACCGGCGAGGTCGCCGCGGCCGCCCGCGAGGCCGGGGTGGTCACCGCCGTCGGCTACAACTACCGCCACGCCCCGGCCGTGGAGCATGCCCGCGGGCTGGTGGCCGAGGGCGCGCTCGGGCGCGTCACCAACGTCAGGGCGGTGTTCTTCACCGGCTACGCCGCCGAGCCCAAGGGGGCGCTGTCGTGGCGCTTCAAGCGGGAGCTCGCCGGCAGCGGCGCCCTCGGCGACCTGCTCAGCCACGTCGTCGACCTGGTGAGCTACCTCGTCGGCCCGATCACCGAGGTCAGCGCGCTCACCAGCACCGTCTACGCCGAGCGGCCGATCCTGCCGATGGGCTCGGGCACCCACTTCACGGTGGTCGAGGACGGCGAGCTGGGCCCGGTGGAGAACGACGACTACGCCGCCGTCCTGGTCCGCTTCGCCCCGACCGCCCAGGGCCCGGGCGCCGTCGGCACGCTGGAGGCGTCACGCACCATCGTCGGGCCCCAGTGCGGGCTCGTCGTGGAACTCTACGGCACCGACGGCTCGGCGGTGTGGACCTTCGAGCGGATGAACGAGCTGCGGGTCTGCCTGGGCCGTGGCGGCCCCCACCAGGGCTACACCACGGTGCTCGGCAACGCCCACCTGGGTGACTACGCCAGGTTCCAGCCGGGCCCGGGGATCGCGATGGGCTACGACGACCTCAAGGTCGTCGAGGCCAAGAAGTTCCTCGTCGCCGTGGCCGGTGGGGAGCGCCGCAACCCCACCGTCGAGGACGCGCACGCCGTGGCCGAGGTGATCGCCGCGGCCGATGCCTCCGCCGCCAGCGGGACCTGGCAGGCGGTCCCGGCGGTCCCGGGCGCCGGCTTCGGCGGGCCGGTCCCCACGCAGGGCCCGCCCGGCGGCTGGAGGCCACCGGCGTTGCCCGAACGGCCTGGACTGGATTGAATGACGCGACCTGTAGGTGTCGCGGGAAGCCGGGCAGGGCCCGGACGAGGGGGCAGGCTGCGATGGGTCCGAGGCAGGTGGGCGACCAGGTCGTGGAGTTGCGCGTCCACGGGGTCAGCGGGACGCCACCGGAGAGCATGCTCGACGACCCGCACCCCGAGCAGGTCGCCGGCGACGACGCCGGCCGGGTCTTTCGCCGTTCGCATCCGCTGAAGGTCGAGCTGGGCAGCACCGAGCGCGTGGTGGAGGCGTTCCACTGGGGACGGTTCACCGCCGGCTCCCCGACGCGGGCGCTCTGGCTGCTGCTGCTGCCGTTCGCGGTCGTCAACCTGGCCCGCTACGCGCTGCTGCTGCCGCCCGACCGGCGCCGGTGGCTGGACCGGGCCGCGGACCTGGTGCTGCGGCTGCTCGGCCTGATGCTGACGCTCGCCTTGGTGATCGCCGCCGCCTACGTCGCCCTTGACGTCGGCGCCCGCCAGTGCGGCATCTCGGCGGCGTGCGCGGGCAGGAACCAGTGGCTGTCGTGGTTCGTCGACCGGTCGTTCGGGGTGCGGTTCCTGGTGGCGTCGATCATCCCCGCGCTGGTGCTGACGCTCGTCTGGTGGTTCGGCAGGCAGACCTTCCAGTACGACCCGCCCGGGCCCAAGCGCGAGCGGATGGCGGGCAACGGATCCTTCGAGGACCTCATGTTCTGGCGGGGCGCCGCCTCCGCCCCACTCCAGCGCGCCGCCCACGCGCTGGCGGGCTGCGCCGTGCTCGGGGCGATGGCGGTCGGCATCCTCGGCGATCCCGCCCAATGGCTGCGCGACCACGGGTCCAGGGACGACTGGACCTACCTGGGCCTCCTGGCGCTCTGCGGGATCGTCTTCCTGATCGCGCTGGCGTTGGTGGTCGCGAACCGGCAGCCCAGGCTGGAGGACACCAGGCCGGACGCCGGCGCGCGCGACGCGGTCGAGCTCCCGCCCAAGCTGAAGGCGGTGCGCAGGTACGTCGCCGTGCCCCTGGTGGCGGCCTGCGTGGTCTGGAGCTCGTTCCAGCTCGGCGACAGCGATCCCCCGCCGACCCGCGCCCTCACCGGCCTGGAGCTCGCGTCGAACCTCGCCACCGCGGCCACCGGCGCGCTGCTGCTGGTGCTGCTGGTGCTCTGTGTCGTCATGGCCTTCACCAAGGCGGGGCGGCAGCTCAGGAAGCAGGGCGTCCCCAACGCCTTCCGGCCGTACTGGTCCGGGCTCGGGGCCTGGGTCCTGGCCGCGCTCGCGGCCACCTTCGCCTCGGGCTTCAGCACCGCGGTCGTGTTCTGGACCACCCGGCTGCTCGGCCGGCCCGTGCTGGCGGGCGCCAGCGAGGCGGCGGCGCAGGAGACGCTCGCCATCGACCTGGCGGTGAGCTACTGGACGGGCGCGCTGGTGTGGGGCTCGATCGCCGCCGGGACCGCGCTCGCGCTGCTGCCGCTCACGGCCTGGCTGCTGCGCCGACGCGCCGGGATGGCCCTCGGCCTGGTCGCGGCCGCCGTCGCCGTCGCCGGGGTCGCCTGGTGGCGCTACGACGGCGCCGACCTGCTCAGCGACCAGGCCGAGTGGCTGCTCCTCGCCGATGCCCTCGTCGTGCTCGCCGCCGGGGCCTGCGCCTTCCCCAGGCAGGACGGGTTCCAGGCCAGCGTGTCGAAGGACTACGACGACGGGGACGACGAGGCGTTGCTCCGGGGCAAGGCCCGCGTCGTCCGCCGCTGGCGGATCACCATCGCGCGCCACCGCTACCACCACGCGCTGGGCACCCTGGCGACCCTCGGCGGTGTCCTGGTGATCGCCGCCGGGGCCCTGGCGACGGTGCGGGTCGCCGACCCCAGCCTGCGGGCGCAGCCGCCCGAGCTCCTCCGCCAAGCCGCGACCGGCCCGTTCGGCACCGTGGGCGTGGCGGTGGTGACGGCGATCGCCGCGGGGCTGGTGGCGTTGGGGATCGCCACCTGGCGGACGCCGGCCCTGCGGACCACCACCGGAATCCTCTGGGACCTGGCGTCGTTCTGGCCCCGGCTGGCGCACCCGCTCTGCCCCCCGCCGTACGGCGGCCGGGCGGTGCTCGGCGTCGCGGTGCGCGCCTCCCAGCTCGTCAACGCCCTCGGGGCCCGCTCCGTGGTGCTCTCCGGCCACAGCCAGGGCAGCGTCATCACCGTGGCCGCCTGCGCGGTGCTCCAGCACCAGGCGGAACGCGCCGACGCCCAACCGGCCGCCGCCGACGACGGCTCGAGCCTGGACCAGGCGAGCGCCGAGAAGACGCTCGCGCAGCTGCGCATGGTCACCTACGGCTCACAGCTGCAGTTCATCTACGCGCGGCTGTTTCCCACCTACGTCGGGTTCGCGCGCCTGCGCTCGACCTACGCGCGCGCGCTCCAGGGCAGGTGGCAGCACCTGTACCGCTGGACCGACCCGCTCGGCGCCCCGGTGCTCAGCTGGCCGAGGGGCGGCACCCGGTCGTACGGTCCGACCGTCCCGCTGTGGACCCTGATGTCCTGCGCCGACCACGACGCCTGCCCCGGGCACGAGCCGCAGCGGCGACAGCCGGCGGGCCCGACGGGCGCCCTCTTCCGCTACTGGTGGATCGGTCCCGACATCCGGCTGCGGGACCCCGACGTGATGGTCGAGAACGCCACCCAGCCACGCTCCCCGCTGCGCGGGCACAGCGGCCACGAGGCCGACCCGGTCTTCGACCTGGTGGTCGAGGACGTCGCCGGTGCGCGTCCGTCCCTGCCGCCGGCCTGCCCTCCCCCGCCGGCGGCCGCCGGCGACGAAGCTGAACCGGCCCACGGGGATCCGTCGGCCGTCCCGGGCCCGAGGTAGGCCCGCGCAGCAGCCTCGACCGCGCCGTTGTGGTCTGGGATATTGGCGGCCGCGGTGGGCCCGTAGGTGCCGGCGTGCACGGCCGGCCAAGGAGGTGGACCGGTGGGCAGGATCGTGGTGGGCGTGGATGCGTCACCCGGCGCCAAGCGGGCGCTGGCATGGGCGGCCGCGGAGGCACGACTGCGGCAGGCGGTCCTGCAGGTGGTGCACGCCTACCACGCCGAGGAGCTGGGCGCTCCGCTGTTCTTCCCGTCCCAGCATGCGCTCCCGGGGACTCCCGTGGGTGCCGCGGGTGAACCATCCCAGCACGACCTGACCACGACGCTACGGGACCGGGCCGAGTTCGAGCAGGCCTTCCGTGGCCGGGCTGAGCAGCTGCTTGATGCGCTGCTCCGCGAACTGGAGGAGACGGTCAGCGGCGTGCAGGTGCAGCACACGGTGGTGGAGGACCGTCGCCCGGCCGAGGCGCTGGTGGAGCTGTCGGCCGACGCCGACCTGCTGGTGGTCGGGACACGGGGACGCGGGGGCTTCAGAGAGCTGCTGCTCGGTTCGGTGAGCCACGCTGCGGTGCTGCACGCGGCCTGCCCGGTGGTGGTGGTCCCCTCCCACCGTGACGAGCGCGACGCCGAGCGACCGCCCCGGTAGCCGCGCGGCAGTCCCGCGGATGCCGACCATCACCTTCCTCGGCGCCGGCAGCGCGGTGTTCACCCGCCAGCTGCTCGCCGGCATCCTGGGCTACCCGGAGCTGGCCGGCGCCCGGATCGTGCTCCACGACGTCGACGCCGAGCGGCTGGAGACCGCCGCGGCGGTCGCCGGCCGCACCGCCGGGCAGCTCGGCGCCGCCCCACAGATCGTGCCGGCCAGCGACCGCAGGGCCGCCCTCGACGGCGCCGACTACGTGGTGAACACCATCCAGGTCGGGATGCTCGAGGCCACGGTGCGCGACTTCGAGGTGCCGGCCGCGTTCGGGTTGCGGCAGACGATCGCGGACACCATCGGCGTCGGCGGGATCTTCCGCGGGCTGCGGACCTTCCCGGTGCTGCGGGCGATCGCCGGGGACATGGCCGAGGCCTGCCCGGACGCCTGGCTGCTCAACTACACCAACCCGATGGCGATGAACGTCGCCTACCTCGCCGCGGTCGCGCCGGCCCTCAAGGTGGTGGGGCTCTGCCACTCGGTCTACTGGACGGTCCGTGACCTCTGCGAGGTCGTCGAGGTGCCCTACGAGGAGGTCTCGTACTGGAGCGCGGGCGTCAACCACCAGGCCTGGCTGCTGCGGTGGGAACGGGACGGCGCCAGCCTCTACCCCCTGCTCGACCGGGCGATCGCCCGCGACCCGGAGCTGCGCCGGCGCGTGCGGGTCGACATGTACCGGCGGCTCGGCTTCTACCCGACCGAGACCAGCGAGCACTCGGCCGAGTACGTCCCCTGGTACCTGCGGGACGACGGCGAGGTGGAGCGGCTGCGCATCCCCGTCGGTGACTACCTCCGCGTCAGCCAGGCGAACCTCGCCGAGTACCACGCCACCCGGCGCACCCTCCGGTCCGGCAGGCCCCTGCCGATGGAGCCGGGCGTCACCGAGTACGCGCCCCAGGTCATCCACAGCATCGAGACCGGCACCCCACGGCGGATCTTCGGCAACGTGCCCAACACCGGGCTGATCACCAACCTGCCGGCCGGGTTCGCGGTCGAGGTCCCCTGCGCCGTCGACGACCTCGGCGTCCAGCCGCTGCACGTCGGCGCGCTGCCGCCCCAGTGCGCCGCGGTCAACCGGGGGTTCGTGAGCGTCGGCGAGCTGACCGTCCAGGCCGCCCTCAGCGGCGACCCGCGCCTGGTCCGCCAGGCGGCGATGGTCGACCCGAACACCGCGGCCACCCTCACCGTGGACGCCATCTGGGCGCTGTGCGACGCCCTGACGGCCGCGCACGGCGACCTCCTCCCCGAGCCGCTCCGGGCGCCGCTGCCGCGGTGACCGCCCGCCGCCCGGGCGTCGCGCCTCAGCCGAGGCCCAGCAGGCGGCGCGCGTTGCCGGCGTACACGCTGGCCAGCACGTCCGCGGGCAGGTCCAGGGCGGACACCTCCCAGCGGCCCTGGGGCGGGACCGCGCAGCCGGGCGCGTAGGCGAAGCACTCGTCGTCGGTGCCGAGGAACCGGTACCAGGTCCGGTAGGCCCGGCGGTCGGGCGGGAAGTCGTCGGTGCCGAACAGCACCCGGTCGGGGTGGCCGACCAGCAGGCGGCGCGCCGCCCGCGGCTGGCGGCCCAGCTCGGCCATGCGGCCGCCGAGGTCGACGTGGAAGTTCGGGTAGGAGGCGAGCATCCGCTCCACCCAGGCGAGGTCCTCGGCCGCGCAGCCGACGTGGGCGCCGACGAAGGTGGTGCCCGGCGCCGCCGCCACCACGGCCTCCAGGGCGGCCAGCAGCCGGTCGAACGACGGCTGGCCGGGCCCGCCGAACCACCAGTCGGGGTGCGCCAGGAGCTCCTCGAGCCGCTCGTTGTGCCGGTCCAGCGGCTGGAAGAAGGCGAGCGGGTCGGCGGTGTGGATGACCACCGGCAGGCCGAGCTCGCCCGCCGCGGCGAACACCTCGGCCAGCCGGGGGTCGTCGGGCAGCACCCGCCGCCCGCGGCCGTCCTCGACGGCCAAGCCGAGGTCCTTCCACACCTTGACCCCGCGGGCGCCGGCCGCCCTGGCGGCCTCGAGGCCCCTGACCAGCTCGCCGGTCGGGTCGGGCCGGCGCAGCGCCGACCAGTCGAGGTGGCAGAAGGTGGCGAAGCGGCCGGGGTGGGCGCGGTCGTAGCGGTCGAGGTTGTCCTCCAGCTCCCGGCCCCAGCGCCCGTCCAGGTTCACGACCGCGGCCACGCCGACCTCGTCCATCAGCCCGAGCAGGGCCGACGGGTCGGGCACCATCCAGCCGCCGTCCGGCCGCAGCCACCGCCCGAGGTGGTTGTGGGCGTCGACCGCGGGCAGCGGCGGGCGCGCCACCGGCGTGGCCGGGCGCCGCAGGACCGGGACCGGCGCGTAGTCCCGCAGCGGCAGGGCGGCGAGGTCGGCGGGCTCCATCAGGCGCGGCGGCCACGAGCCTGGTCGAGCTGGCGGCGGTCACGCTTGGTGGGGCGCCCCGCGCGCGGGTTACGGAACCCGGGTGCCGCCAGGGGGTCGCGGGGTGGCGGCGGCGGGCTGTGGTCGACCAGGCAGGCAGCGGCCAGCTCGGCGCCGACGCGGCTGCCGGGCAGCCGGGCGACCTCGACGACCCGCTCCCGACCCCCGAGCCGGGCCCGGACCGTGTCGCCGACCTTGACCGGCGCGGCGGGCTTGGCCCGCGCGCCGTTGACCTGTACGTGCCCGGCCCGGCAGGCCTGCGCGGCCAGGGATCGTGTCTTCGCCAGCCGCACCGTCCACAGCCAGCGGTCGATCCTGGTGCCGTCCATGCGCCGATGGTGACACGCGCGGCGGCCCGCCGCCCGCCGGGGCGTGATCAGGCCGTGCCGCGGAGCCGGTCGAGGCCGTCCAGCATCAGGTCGAGCGCGAACTCGAACTCGAACTGGTCGTCGCAACCCTGGCCGACGACGGATCCTTCGTCGTGGGTGATCGCCGTGACGATCTCGGTGATGTAGGGGTAGCTGCCGGCGAACGCCCGCAGCATCTCCGCCTGCGCCGCCGGATCGACGTTGGCCGAGTCGTCGAACAGCTCCTGGGAGAACCCGAGCAGGCGGCTGCCCATGGCGTGGATCGCGTGGTGGGTCAGGTCGACCGAGAAGCCCCCGGCCCGGAAGATCCCGATCATCGAGTCCATGTACGCGAGCACCGTCGGGGTCGGATGGTTCCGCGACTCGATGACCTGGGACGCCCAGGGGTGGCGCAGGAGGGCGCGGCGGGCCGAGAGCACCCGCTGGCGGATGGCCGTCTTCCAGTCGGCCCCGCCGGGCGGCGGGTCGACCTCGCCGACGACGACGTCGACCATGCCGTCCAGCAGCTCGTCCTTGCTGGACACGTGCTTGTAGAGCGCCATCGGCACGACGCCGAGCTCCTGGGCGAGCCTGCGCATGCTGAGCGCGTCGACGCCGCCCTCGTCGGCCAGGGCGACGGCGGCGCGCAGGACCCGTCCCCTGCTCAAGGGCGCGCGGGGCTGCGCGTTGACGTCGATCCGCGTGGCCATCCCCACCTCCCACTTGACAGGTGTACGCAGTACACCTAGGCTACACCCCACCGGCGGGTGTACGGCGTACACCCAAGCAGAGATGGGAGCAGACGTTGAAGGCGATCACCTACCACGAGTACGGCCCACCCGACGCGCTCCAGTTCGAAGAGGTCGACGAGCCCGTCGTCAAGGACGACGAGGTGCTGGTCCGCGTCCGCGCGGCCTCCGTCAACCCGCGCGACTGGCACTTCATGCGGGGCGTGCCGTACTTCATGCGCGCGCAGGCCGGGCTGCGCAGGCCGAAGAGCAGCCTGCTCGGCAGCGACGTGGCGGGCCAGGTCGAGGCGGTCGGCAAGGGCGTGACGCGGTTCCACCCGGGCGATGAGGTGTTCGCCCACGTCCAGGAGGGCGGCTTCGCCGAGCACGCCGCCGTCCCCGAAGCGGCCCTGGGGCCGAAGCCCGCCAACCTGACCTTCGAGCAGGCGGCGGCCGTGCCGCTGGCGGGGTTGACCGCCCTGCAGGGCCTGCGCGACCCGGGACGGGTACGGCCGGGGCAGAAGGTCCTGATCATCGGCGCGGCGGGCGGCGTGGGCAGCTTCGCCGTGCAGCTCGCGAAGCACTTCGGCGCGGACGTGACCGGCGTGTGCAGCACCAGGAACCTGGACCTGGTCCGGTCGATCGGCGCGGACCACGTCATCGACTACACCCGCGAGGACGTCACCCAGACCGGCCAGAGCTACGACGTCGTCTTCCAGTTGGCGGGGACCCGCTCGCCGTCGGCCCTCAGGCGCGCGCTCACCCCCAAGGGGACGCTCCTGCTGAGCAGCGGAGAATCGGACGGTCGCTGGATCGGGCCCGTGGACCGGATCCTCAAGGCGCTGGTGCTGGCGCCGTTCGTGAGCCAGCGGCTCAGCTCGTTCCTGGCGAAGTCGACCACGGAGGACCTGCAGGTCCTGAAGGAGCTCATCGAGGCAGGCAGGGTCTCGCCGGTGATCGACCGGACCTACCCGCTGAACGAGGTCCCCGAGGCCATCCGCTACCTGGAGGAGGGTCACGCCCGGGGCAAGGTCGTCGTCACCGTGTGAGAAGCTCCCACCGTCGTCAGGGAGCGCGGCCCGCGAGCTGGAGGTCGGTGGCGGGAAAGTCATCGCCAAGGCACAGCAGCGGCTCGCCCGCGAGCTTGGCAACGGCGTAGGTCATGCAGTCGCCGAAGTTCAGGCCCGCACGGTGCCGGCCTCTGCCGTAGGCGATGAAGGCATCGGCCGCGACCGTCCAATGATCGGCCGTGAACTCCACCACCTCGACCTCGGCCTCCTGGAGGAAGCGCGCGAGCAGCGTCTTGCCGGCGCGTCCCGCCCGGGAACACAACACCAGGGAGCTTTCAACGGCGGTCGGCGCTCCGATGCCAACCTGCTCGGAGGCTGCCAGGTGGTCCCGGAGGCGATCGTGGCCTGGCTCCCTGAGCAGGATCGCGATCACCGCCGAGCTGTCGAGGATCACACGCCCTCCGGGCCCAGGCCCAGGATCGCCTCACGATCGGCCTTGGGGATGGGCCGGCCGAGCACGGTGTCCGGGATCTGTGGCCATGCCTCGTCCTCCAGGAAGCGGTCGATACGCTCGGCGCGACGGCGTCGACGCTGCCGCGCCTGCAGTCGTTGCTTGCGCTCTTGGAGGGCGGTCCGAACCGCCTGCGTCTTGGTCTCGTTCGCCAGTGCGGCAACCTCGGCCGCCAACGCCTCGGTCTGCGGGTCCTTGATGTTCATCGCCATGGTGGAAAGGTACCATATCTGGTGTAGCTGTCCGCGCTCTCGAGTTCAAGGCGGAGACGATCGCCATGGCGGAGGCAAGGCTGCACGACGGAAGCACCGTCGCCGTCGAGGTCCACGGTCGTGGACCCACGGTGCTGCTGGCGGTCAACCCGCAGCCGGTCGAGGGACCACAGGCCGAGGAGATGCGAAGGTGGGGCGCTGACCCGGCCCTCGGCCGCTCCCTCGTCGACGGCCTCAGCGACGCGTTCCAGGTGGCCGCGTTCGACTACGAGGGCCAGGTCCTGCGGGTCCCGAAACCGGACACCCTGACGCCGGCCAACGTCGCCGGCGACCTGCTTGCCGTGGCCGACGCCGTGGGCGCCGATCGCTTCGCCTACTACGGCTACTCCTGGCTCGCGCTCAGCGGGCTGCAGCTCGCGATCCGGACCGACCGGCTCTCGGCGCTGGTCATGGGCGGGTTCCCACCGGTCGGCGGGCCGTACGCGGAGATGCTCCAGGTCACCATGGCGACCCACGAGATGGCCACGGCCGGCTCGGCCTCCACGAGCAGCACCGCGACGACCTCGCAACCCTCGCAGGAGCCGTCCGGCGAGCCGGACTGGTCACAGGTGGAGGAGGTGCCGCTGACGGAGCCGCAGACGCGCCAGTTCGTCACGCTGTACCAGGCCCTGCGGGGCTTCGACGACCGCGCCGCCCAGGCGCAGGTCAGGTGCCCCCGGCTCTGCTTCGTGGGCTCGGCGGACGAGATCGACTACGGCGAGCGTTGGGGCGGGGTGCACGTGAGCCTCGCCGGCCCGGTGGTGCACCGGCGCGCCGAGCTCGAAGCGCTCGGCTGGGAGGTGCGGGTCCTGGAGGGGCTGGACCACACCCAGGCCATGCAGGCCGCCCAGGTCCTGCCGATCCTGCGCCCCTGGCTCGCCGGCAGGCTGGGCACGTGAGCCCCAGTCAACCCGATGCATGCAGGCGCGTAACCCGTTGGCAGCCTCCGCGTGTGGAACTACTCGCCTGACGTGTTCAGGAACTGACCAAACGGTCGGCCGCGGACACGGCCGCTTCAACCGGGCGGAACGAGGTCCAGCTCGAGCCACTGGGCCAGGTCCTTGACCTCGCCGTCCACCGCGGCGGTCATGGTCCTGTCGAAGGGCACGTCCTGGTGGATCGCGTCGACCCGCAGCACCCCGGCCTGGCGGTCGGCGGTGGCGTCGAGCTTCCCCACCAGCCGGTCGCCGTACAGGATCGGCAGCGCGAAGTACCCCCAGCGGCGCTTGGCGGCGGGCTTGTACACCTCCAGCTGGTAGTCGAACTCGAACAGCTCGACCATGCGCCTGCGGTCGTGGACCAGCCGGTCGAAGGGCGACAACAGCGCCGCCCGCCCCGAGAACGGTTGGCCCAACAGGGAAGGATCGACCCGCCAGGTGCCCTTGACGCCCTCCACCACGGCCGGCTCACCCGCCCCGCCCACGTCCGCCGGCTCGACCCGGCATTCCGGTCCCCGGGCGCGCGCGATGCCGAGGGCCCGCAGCCGCCGCTCGTTGCGGGTGCGCAGCGCCTCGTCCCCGGGGATCACCGGGTCGTCGGGGTAGACCCGTGCCGCCAGGTCCCACAGCCGGTCGCCGCCCCGTCGTCCAGCGATCGCGACCTCGCCCCGCAGCACCATGAACTCCAGCAGCTGCGTGACGTTGCGGTTGTTGGTCCACCCGGACGACCGCCACGGCACCTCGCAGGTGTCCGGAAGCTCGCGCGACGGCAGCGGCCCCGAGGAGCCGAGCCGGTCGAGGATGTCCAGGCGGCAGGCGTCGTTGGCCCGCACCCAGTCGCGCTGGGACGCCCGCCAGCCGGGCAGCTCCCCGCGCTCGGCCTCCTCCCAGCGGGCCATGTCCGCGCGGTAGAGCGCGAGGTCCTCGCTGGGCCGGATCATCGCCTGCAGCTCCAGCAGGGTCCGGTCCGCAAGGGCGGTGTCCAGCGCGGCGGGCGAGTACGGCGACCCGAGGCGGCTCCACGCCACGAGGTCGGCATTCGGCGCGATCGCGGCGGTCGGGTCGACCTGGAGCAGCGTCAGGTGGCGCACCGCCTCGAGCAGCCCGGCCGGCCGCCGGCCGTCCAACAGCTGCGCGCGCACGGCGACGCGGCGCGCGTCGCGGCGGGAGAGCTCGTGGACGGTCACGGCCCAAGGCTATGGGACGCGCCCGACAGCAGGCCACCTCGGAGCCGTGCCCCGAGGGTGGCGGGTGCGGCGCCGTCAGTCGGCAGCGTCGTGCTCGGCGGCGCTGATGGCGGTGTCGGTGACCTGGCCCATGCCGGCCAGGGCGGCCAGGCTCAGCGCCGCGGCGATGGCGAAGACGGCGCGCAGGCCGAGGAGCTCGCCGAGGAGGCCGCCGGCGGCGGCGCCGAGGGGTCTGGTGCCCCAGGCGACGAGCCGGTAGCTGCTGTTGATCCGGCCGAGGATGCGGTCGGGGGTGATGCGTTGCCGCAGCGAGACGGCGACCACGTTCCACAGTGCGATGGTGAGGCCGCCGATGAGGAAGGCCGCGGCGATCACGAAGGGGTTGGTGGTCAGGGCCGGGATTCCGACCGTGCCCACGCCGCCGAGGATGCCCACGAACAGCGACCGCGAGCGGCCGAGGCGGCGAAGGATGCGGTCGGCGAGGAGGGCGCCGACGAGGTTGCCGGCGGCGATGGTGGCGAACAGCAGGCCGTAGGTGGCCTCGGTCAGGCGCATGGCGGAGTCGGCGCCGACGGCGTAGAGCACGAACACGGCGAAGGTGGCGTTGGTCGCGAAGTTGATCAGCCCGGTCATCGCGGCGAGCGTGCGCAGCAGCCGGTGCCGCCACAGGTAGCGGAGCCCTTCGGCCACGTCGGCGCGCAGGGTCGTGGGCGCCTCCCTCGGGACGGAGAAGCCTCCGCGCAGCAGCAGCAGGGTCCCGACCGCGGCCGCCCACAGCGCGGCCGGGGTCGCGAAGGCCGCCGCCACCCCGGCCGCGACCAGCAGGCCCCCCAGGGGAGGGCCGACGAACTCGTTCGCGGTCAGCTCGGCGGCGATGAGGCGACCGTTGGCGCGCGCCAGCCGGTCGCGCGGCACGACCTGCGGCAGGATCGACTGGGCGGAGGTGTCGTAGACGGTCTCGGCAGTGCCCAGCAGCAGGGCCACGCCGTACAGCGCCCAGATCGCTGCCGCGGACGACTCGAGCCCGAGCACCAGGGCGACCGCCAGGGCCGCCACCGCGGCCGCCCGCACGACGTTGGCCGTGACCATCGCGATGCGCCGGTCCACCCGGTCGGCCAGCGCCCCGGCCGGCAGCGCGAAGAACAGCCAGGGCAGCGTCACCGCCAGGGCGACCCCGGCGACCAGCGCAGGTGAGTCGGTCAGGGTGACGGCGACCAGCGGCAGCGCGATCTTGACCAGCCCGTCGGCGAGGTTGGACAGGGTCGATGCCGACCACAGCTGCCAGAACGGCACACCGAGGCGGCCCGGCTCCTCACCCTCACGTGGGCGGTCGACAACGTTCGCCACAGTCGAAGGATGACACATCGATTTAAGACTTGTCGATCGATATGCGGGGACTCGACCGCGGCGTAGCATGGTGGCATGGCACAACGGGATCCTGAGCTGCGTGCGTCCGCGGTGGACCGTCGCCGCCGGCGGGCCACGGTGCTACAGGCGAAGGCGGCCTCGCACCCGCTGCGCCTTCGGATCCTCCGGCTGTGCGGGCAGCAGGCCCTGACGAACAAGCAGCTGGCCGACCGGTTGGGCAGCCAGCCCGGCACGACCCTCTACCACGTCCGGCTGCTGGTGGAGGCCGGGCTGTTGGAGCCCGCACCGATCCGCACCGGGACCAGCGGCGCCCTGGAGAAGCCGTACCGCTCCAGCGGGCAGTCCTGGTGGCTGTCCGCCTACGGCGACACCGACGAGGGCGAGGCGTACGACGACCGCGACGACGAACGCTCCCTCGCCCCGATCGAGGCCTTCCAGGCCGAGCTGCGCGAAGCGGGACCGGGCTCGGTCCGTACCTCCGCGCGTTTCATGCTGCACCTCTCGGAGGAGGAGGTGCGCGAGCTCGACCGGCGCGTCCTGGCCGTCCTCGACGAGTGGATCCAAACCGACCACCAGCGCCTCGACCGGCCCGCCCTCGGCGGCATCGTGGTCCTCCACCAGCTCGCCGATCCCGCTCCCCCACCGCCCGGCCCACCGCCCTCGCACCCCCCGTCCTGATCCAGGACGTCCTGGTGCCCCTCCGCGACCCGCCGGCCACGCCGTTCACTCCTGGGGGACGAGCCCCCCAGGCAGCGCGCGGGCGCGCCTGCGTCGCTCCATCGCGACGACGACGGTCGGGAACACCAGGACCGAGAGGGCGCCGGCCCCCACCAGGGCGGCCGCGTTCTCCCGGAGCATCGTGCCGTTGCGCAGCCCGATCTCGGCGAGCGCGACCAGCAGCGGCAGCGCGGTGGCCGTCAGGAACATCATCTGGACCCGCTGCGCCGCGGGGAGGGCCCTTCGGTACACGACCAGCGCGGGGAGCCCGCGCACGAGCAGCAGCAGGACGAAGAAGACCAGCAGACGGGCCGGTGCCTCCGCGATCGAGCGGACGTCCAGCGCCATGCCGGAGGAGACGAAGAACACCGGGATGAAGAAGCCGTACCCGATGGCGTCGAGCTTCGCCTCGAGCGAGTGGACGTCGCCGGGCGCCCAGCGGCGCAGGACGATCCCGGCCAGGAAGGCGCCGAGGACCACGTCCAGACCGAACTCCTCGGCGATCACCAGCAGGAACAGCAGGAGCACGATCGACCAGCGAAGCGTCGTCTGGGCGGTGGTGCCCTCGCCCTCGCGGAGGATCCGCCCCAGGCGGTTGCCGCGGACGAGCCGCGGCGCGAACGTCAGGATGACGGCCAGGACGCCCACCGACACCAGCGACAGCAGGGCCACGAACCTGCTGTTGGCGCCCAGGAAGACGGCGATCGCCAGGATCGGGAACAGCTCCCCGACCGCGCCCGCGGCCAGGATGTACCGGCCGAAGCGGCCGCCCAGCATGTCGTTGTCCCGCAGGATCGGCAGCAGCGCGCCGAGTGCGGTGGTGGTCAACCCGAGCGCGACAGGGACGAAGGCGCGGACGAACCCGACCGCGGCGAGGACCCCGACCAGCGCGACGGCCAGGATGCCGGTCACCAGCCAGGCGACGACAGCCAGACGCCCGGGTCGCTCCCGGAACAGGCCCAGTTCGAGCTCGTAGCCGGCGAGCAGGAAGAGGAAGCCGAGCCCGACGTTGGCGAGCAGCTGGATGCTCGGCGTCTCGGCCAGGCCCAGGCCTTGTGGGCCGACGAGCACGCCGCCGGCGATCAGGATGACGACCTGGGGGAGGCGCGGACCCGGCAGGAGTGCCACGACCAGCGGGGTGAGCGCGGCGATGACGGTCACGACCAGCAGCGTCTCGAGTCCTCTGGCGAGATCCATACGCGGCCGTTCCGTCAGTCCATTCCGACGAGACCCACCTCGCCGCCGGCGTGGTCGTAGAGCGCCAGCAGCGCGTCGACGCCCGCGACGCTCAGGTGTGGGCGCCGCGCGGCGGGCAGCCGCGCGAACGCGTCGGCCGGCCCGATGCCGGTCGCGACCGCGACGGCGATGGCGCGGCCGCGGCGGGCCATCGGCACCTCCAGCTCCGGGTCGTCCCCCACCACGGCCAGCTCCGGGAGGCGCACGCCGAGCCTGCGTGCGGTGCTGCGCAGGGCGTGCAGCGACGGCTTGCCGACGACCTGCACGCGGCAGCCGGTCATGCTGCGGACCATCGCCGAGATCGCTCGGGAGGTGCCCATCTCCCTGCCCTCGGCGGTGGCGAAGAAGCGCGACTGCGAGCAGCTGTAGAAGGCGGCACCGCCCCAGACGGCGTGGCAGGCCGACTCCAGCGCCTCCACGGTGAACTGCCGGTACCAGCCGGCCAGCACCGCGTCCACCCGGGGCCGCCCGCGCGGCGGGACCGCCTCGATGCCCCGCTCCGTCAGCGGCCCGGTCAGCCCCTCGGTGCCGAGCACCATCACCCGGCCCTGGCGCCGCCGCGTCAGCAGGTCCAGCGCGCTGACCGCCGGCGTCAGCATCCGGTCGGCGTCCAGCTCGAAGCCGAGCTCCCGCAGCGCGGCGGCGTACTGCGCCGGTGTGCGGGCGGTGCCGTTGGTGAGCACCGCGAACGGCACGCCGTCCCGCCGCAGCCGGCTGGTCATGGCGAGCGCGCCGGGCAGCGGCGCCAGCCCGTGGTTCCGCCGGTCGCCGAGCACCAGCGTGCCGTCCAGGTCGAACACGAACCCGCGCGCGGCGCGGAGCAGCGCCACCGGGGCGGGCTCCTGGTCCCGGCCGATCCCGGGTCCCGCGGCCGCGGTCACGGCCCCGGCCCGCCGCCGTGCCGGCGCAGCTCCACCCGCAGGCCCGGCTTGGAGACCACCAGCCGCGCCACGGGCGGCCGGTCCCGCAGCCCCCGCAGCAGCTGGAGCAGCGGCGCCACCGCCGGGTCGTAGTGCCGCCGCGCCGGCCCCGCGGCCAGCATGGCGTCGACCTGCTCGGCCGGCATGGTGGCGCGGAGCAGCAGCTCCTCGTCGGGGATGCCGCGGCCGAAGCGGCGGCGCAGCTCCGCCGGTGACGGCGGCGGCGGCTCGGCCATCAGCTGGCGGGCGCGCGGCCGCGCGAGGATCCGCTCCTCGACCTGCGCGTCGACCTTGCCGGTGGGCCGCCCGAAGCTGCCGAGCAGGTAGCGGATCACCTGGTCGGGAACGTTGGCGTAGCGTTCCGGGCCGATCACGTTGGCGAGCGCCTGGGAGCAGACCATCTGCGGGAACGGCGTCACCATGATCGGGTGGCCGAGCTCCCCGCGGACCCGGGCGACCTCCTCGATCACCGCGCCGAAGCGGTCCTCCAGGCCGAGCTCGGCGAGCTGGCGCCGCACCGTGGTCATCACCCCACCGGGCACCTGGTGGCGCAGGAAGGCGGCGTCGTAGGCCCGCGGGGCGCCGGCCGGCCGGCCCTCGGCCCTGGCCAGCGCGGCGAAGTAGCCCGCCACCAGCGCCAGCAGCCGGTCGTCGACCGCCACCGTGTGACCCAGCTCGCGGAGGTTGGCCACGGTGCGCTGCGCGTCCGGCAGCGAGGTCCCCTCCGACAGCGGCCCGCAGGCGACGTGCAGCACCTCCACGCCCAGCTCGGCGGCGGCCAGGTAGCCGAGCTGGGACAGCCCGATGGTGCAGTGCGAGTGCAGCTCCAGCGGCCTGCCCCGCAGCC
>Ga0081538_10001120_pt1 | contig 28395 bp, 23 predicted proteins | sample TabmetS5T2R1_FD_71022 | JGI IMG/M metagenome (GOLD analysis project Ga0081538, IMG submission 71022) | Tabebuia heterophylla rhizosphere microbial communities from the University of Puerto Rico - S5T2R1 | ecosystem: Host-associated > Plants > Roots > Rhizosphere ...
GCTACGAGAGGAATTAGCCATCGAGGCAGACATTGGTCCGGAGCTTTCTGCCTTTCAATACACCTACCCGAATGGCTTCCAGGTGAGCCTGGTGTTCTTTCAGGTCCGTGGCTATACCGGCGAGATGGCCAATCAAGCCTTCGAGCAGATCCTCTGGGTCGAACCTCACGACCTCCTGGGCTATGATTTTTTGGAAGCTGACCGCGCCTTGGTGGCCCAGATCGCACGTGGTGAACTGGTGTAACCGGTGTAGCTGAGGGCCGATCATGACCGGGCTCAGTCGTGGCCGAGCGGCTCTGTGGCAGTAGGGTCACACTCTGGGAGACAGAGCCGCGGCGCACTGATTCGGCCCTAACTCTGCCTCGATGGCGTGCTCGGCATCGAGAATGATGCGGCCCAGGTTCGCACGTCTGATCTCCTGATAAATAGGAGGTTGGGCGGGCAGATGAGCCAGGACATACTCTAGGAATTGCTGTTTGGTGCGCCGCTGAAACACCGGATTCTTTTGCCGTGCCTCGCCGAGTGTGGTGGCCACGATCCCATCCTGGCGCATTTCCGTGACAGTGGAGTAATGAGCGGGTAAGATGAGCACGTCATCTGGCAAGCGTGCAATACGGTCGAACAGCGTGCGGTACAGGAGTTGTGCCCACTCCTCGGCTTTGTCTCCCAGGTCTGGGCGGCCGATGCTGCTCACAAACAGGGTATCGCCGGTCAGAAGATAGGTATGATTCACCAGCAACGATGTGCTCCCTGGCGTATGGCCAGGGGTGTGCAGCGCGATGATCTCTACCACACTCGATCCCAAAACGAGACGGTCACCATCCTGCAGCGAGTGATAAGGAAACTGCGCCCCGGCAGCATCATCGAGTCGAATATGGTAGGGGATTCCCAAGGTGCGCGCGAGTCCTGGTCCTCCCGATAAGTGATCGGCGTGCAGATGCGTGTCGATGACGCGAGTCAGCCGCGCTTGCTGTGCCCGTGCGAGGGATGTGTACCAGTCGATGTGCCGGGCTGGATCGATCGCCAGGGCGTCGCCGTCGGAAACGACGACGTAGGATAAGCAGCGCTTGCCGACGCGATTGATTTGGAAAAGAGACAACGATGACGTTTGCGGAGAAGGCAGGCGCGTGGTCACGTGCAGGTCACCCCAGGCGATCATCCCCCCCTGCAGATTACGGGCACGGATGCCGTGCTGCGCCAGCATCGATGCGACGAACGCTGATGAGCCTCCCTTGGCGCAAACCACCGTGACATCGCGCCCGCGAGGGACCTTCTCAAGGCATCCCTCCTCGTCCTCCAGGAAGGCAAAATAGGGGATGTTGAGTAATGAGTCGGCTGGCAATCCTTCGATCACCCAGTGGGCGAATTCATCTTCATTCCGGACATCCAGAATGTATGGGGGATTGCCTCGGAGTATGTCCCGGTAGAGCTTGTCCGGAGTTATCTCATCGACCACTGGGGAGTCGCTCATTGGTACCCTCCTCTGGCGAAGGACCTATGCCTGATCCGGTGAGGGTGCAGTGTGTACCCACCGTCACCGATAGGGGAGGAATTCACGTCCTAACAATTCGCGCGCGACGACGATTTTCGACACTTGCGCGGTGCCGTCGCCGATCTCGAGGCCGATGACATCGCGCAGCCGCTGTTCCAGCGGTAAATCCTGGGTATAGCCGTAGTGACCATGGAGCAGAAGGCAGTCGTGAATGGCGTCCACCGCGACCTTCGGCCCCCACCACTTCACCATCGCAGCCTCTTTGGCGTGCGGCAGCCCCTGATCGCGCAACCACAGGGCGCGGTAACAGAGCCAGCGAGCCGCTTCCAGCATAGTGGCATGCTCGGCGATTGGAAAGGAAACCCCCTCGAATTTCGCCAGCGGCCGCCCGAAAGCCTCGCGCTTTTTCACGTATTCGATCGTTTCATCGAGTGATTGTTCCGCCGCACCGATGCACATCAGCGCGATAATCACACGGCTATAGTCGAAGCCGTTCATGACCAAGTAAAAACCCTGGCCTTCCTCGCCGATCAAACAGACCCGTGGGATGCGCACGTCATCGAGGAACAGGGACCCGCGCTGGATGGCACGTTCGCCCATGTCATGGAGGGGAGTTCGGCTGACGCCGGGTAGGTCGGTGGGAACCAGAAAGGCGCTGACCCCGTGTGCGCCTGCTTCCATATCGGTCTTGGCAAACACGACCGCGGCGTCGGCAGGCATGACCATGCTGATGCCAGATTTCTCCCCGCTGAGGACATACCCGTCGCCATGTCGAATCGCCCGTGTCTGCATGCCCGCGGCATCTGAGCCGCCCCGCGCCTCGGTGACAGCGAGGGCAACGATATGATCCCCACGGGCCATCCCCGGGAGCCATGTGGCCTTTACGGTGTCATGGGCAGATCGGAGAATCTCTCCATTGAGGCAATTCTCGATCAGGGCGTAGCCGCAGTTAAAATCCCCCCGGGCGACCTCCTCTGCGGCGATCCCCGCCGTGACGCAATCCGCCTCCTGGCCACCGTAGGCGTCGGGGATACAGATGCCCGTGATACCGAGTTGTCCCATCTTACGCCATTGTTCTGCAGGAAACTCTCCGGTTCGATCCCAGTGTGCATACTTCGGGGCCAACTCCTCGACGGCGAACGTGCGTACCACACGTGCGAATTCTTGTTGGGCCTCCGTGAAGGCAAAATCGACCATCCCGACTCCCTTCCCTCACCCCGACCCTCTCCGAATGGGAGAGAAGGGAAAGGGCATGTCCCTGGCTGTGTCGACCCTGATTCTGGCACCTATGTCCGTGAGGGGGAGCTTTCAGCGGTCATGGCATCGAAGGCGACTAGCGCCGTACCCTCCGGCTTGATTCTCCCCGGGATGAACGCCCATGCAGACGGGCTACATATAATTCACCAGAGGGAATCCCCCCTGCCGTTGCCGGCTCGCCCGGACGCCCACGGTCAGCCCCTGCGCCATCAGCGCCGCCATCATGCCGCACGGTGGCACGCCATCTTTGCGGCAAGCGCAGGCCGAGCCGCCCAAGCCATTCTTCTATGGGAGGCAATTTGCGCGCCACAATGTCGAAGAAATAGAGCGCCAGCGCCGCCAGGATTAGGGCATACCAGAGGTTATGGGGAGGGCGATGCCCGTCTCCAGCCACCTGGAACAACTCCGCTAGTGTCTCGGACCCATCCGTCACATACAGCAGTTGACCGCCGGTGAGGTCCGACAGTTTGCGCAGCAACCGGAGGTTCTGCGGGCGTGGAATGTACTCCGCGGAATAAGGGATGGCGAAGGCAGTGGTATGTGGTTCGATCGTTTCGCCGCGACCGTCTTGGCCCGAGATGGTGACGAAGTATTCCGACGTGCCTGATAACTCAAAACTCCCCTTGTAGCGTCCAGGAGCGGTCTGCTCGAGGGGCAATGGCGCGCTGGCTTTGCCGTTGATGGTCACAGTGCCGGTCAACATGGCATTGTTGATGAACTCATCCTGGTTGTCGTAGAGGTCGACGGTGATCTCGCTCTTGCCGTCTTGCAGGGCGACATTCATCCACATGTTCTGACGCAGCGTCTTGCGCTGGGTCCACCGGACGAGCTGACCAGCGAATTTGCCGAATTCCTCCCATTCGACCCAGGCCTTGCCCCAGCGCCCACGCAGATCAGACGTGAACGCTGCCGTACGCCCCAGCCCATAGCGCCAGACGGCCAGCACCGGATCAGCTTTGTCGCTGACCAGGAGAACCTCGGCGGCAGGTTTGGGATAAGCCAGGACGTAACCACGCAACGGCGGCAGCTCCTGGTGCTCAATGCCCCGTAAGACCTCATGGTCCTGGCGCACGCTGGGAACAAAGGTATGCTCTTCAACAAGGGTACGTGCCACCAGGATGGTTTCGGAGGTAAAAATGCGCGGCACACTCTCGGGGTCATTGGCGAAGTAATAACGCCCCTGCCCCCAGTCGGCCACCTGCGACATCAGCCACTTGTCGGCATCCTCTCCAAGCGCGACGGTGGAGACAGTGATCCGCTGCTGGGCCATCTGCCGAACCAATCCCTCGAAGTCAGCCTTGGGGGTCAGACCATCGGAGAGCAGGATCAAATGCTTCTTGATCGCCTTGACCTGGGAAAGCGCCTGCAAACCCTCGACAAGCCCCTTATAGACATCCGTCCCTCCGCTGTGGTTGAGGCCTGACAGTTTGGTGCCGATGCGTTCGCGATCGCCGGCCTCGGTCAGCGGAATCACCCATTCAGTATCGGTATTGAAGGCGACGAGGCCCACCTGATCGAACGGATTGAGCAGGGTGATTGCCGAAAACGAGGCCATCTTCGCCAGTTCCAACTTGGTCGTGCCTTGCGTCGGACGCCCGCCGCGGCTCGCATCGCCGATGTATCCCCCCATGCTGTCCGATTTATCGATGACGATCACGAGGGCCAGGCTCGGGATGGTCATTTTGGCGGGCACATCCATATTCACGGGAAGGGCGCGCTCCATCGGCGTACGGTAATACCCACCCGGCCCGAAACTGCGATCGCCGCCAAGCATAATCAAGCCACCGCCGCCGTCTCGGACGTATTTTTCGATGGCCTCCATCTTGGCCAATGACACACCGAGCCCCGGCGCATTATCGAGAATCACGGTATCATATTGCAACAATTCCCCGAGTGCCTGCGGCAGCTCAGTCCAGCGGCGGAGCTCTGGGGCCAACCCCTGTACCGTCAATGACTGGGCGAGTTCCGCTGGCGGACCCTCCTCGCCATACACGATCAAGGCTTTGGCTTTGCCCACAACCTCTGTGAAGGCGATATTGCGGTTATTCTCGGTCAGGGGATCGCCGACGACATTGACCACGGCCTCGTACCGGTGTAGCCCCGGATCTTCCAGGACATCTGAGAAGACCTGCGCCGTCTTCCCGGGGCGCAGCTCGATTTCGCGCTCGCCGATGAGCGTCTGGTCACGAAAGAGCAGGAGATGTGCCGGAGTGGCTTGCTGGCTACTGACGACAACTCGTACCGCGAGGGACTCGCTGGTATTCATCCGCGGTGGCACCATGACGCGGTCCAGTTGCACATCCATGGGGCGAAGACGGCTCCCAAGCGGCACACTCCACAGCTCCACGCCGAGCGATTGCGCCACCAGCGCCACTTCCTGCGCATTCCCCTGCGTTTCATTGCCGTCGGTCAACAGGACGAGACGCTTCTTGCCGGCGGCTGGAAACTGGGCCAGTGCCACCTCGACGGCGTGGGCGACATCCGTCGCGCGTCCCGACACGGTAGAGTCAATCTTGGCAACGGCGGCATCGGGTTGGAGGGCGAGCTCAACCGATGCGTCCTCTCCGAACACGATGAGCCCAGCCTGATCCCCCTTTTTCATCTGCTTCATGGCACGCTGCACGAAGCTCAGAGCCGCTTCATGTCCCTCCTCACCGATGCTGTCGGAAGCATCGAGGGCGAACATCACGTTGACCTGTTCGGTCGCATTCTCTACGCTGAGACCGCTAAGACTGAGGACTACGAGTGCGATCATCAGCACGCGGAGGGCCAACACCAGACTGCGGCGAGAGGGCATCAGGTGTGTCGTCGAGCGCCAGAACAGCCAGACGATGACCGGTATGAAAGCGAGCAGCAACAAATATTCGGGTGCGAGAAATGTCAGATTCATAGGCCAAAGGTTCAAGGTACGATGTTCAAACCCCGGTGCGGCACCAGAAGTACCACTCCACCAGCGTCAGACCAAACGCGAACGCGACAAAATAGGGCCATAATGGCTGCTTTACAGTCTCCTGCGTTGATGAACCAGCGACCAAGAGCGAGTCTGCCCCGCGCTCCATCGGTTTGGGGAGGATGTCGGACTCTTCTCGACTCACCAGGTTGACCGCAAAGCGCTGGGTCTTCTTGCCAACCTTCACCGTATAAATGCCCGCCTCAGAGGTGTCGCGGAAGGCCAGTGGATTCTCCGTGACGGGCATTTTTATCCAATCGCCCGAGGGCTTGCGCAGGCTGACCTCCGTTATGAGCGGATCGAGGTCGATCAGGTAGGGTGCACCCGCCTGCACCTGATGCGATACAAAGGTCCCATGCTGTGGCGAAAGCCATTCCAAAATGTTCGACATCAGCACCGGAAACGCCACGCGCAAGGGCAGATCGGATTCGAGCAAATTAAAACCGAGATGGACAGCGCGGAGGCGGCCAGTATCGAAGCTCGAAATAATCGGTGAGCCGTTGGCGTAGAGCAGCGGTTTCACCCCTTCGCCGATGTCTACAACCTGGGCTCGCCGCACTTGCAAGTCGCGCAATTGCACGGACTGCAGGATAGGGTCTGTCGTATCCCAGTCGACTACTGGCGGCGCGTCAGCCGTTCCCTTCACCGTGATGGGCAGGTTCGGAGCGCTCGTATTGATCAGGAGAAAATTACCGAAGTGTAACGGCGGCGGTTCCAGGCCGTCCAGGATCACGATATGATTTCCCAGTACCTGCTGCTCAAACGACGACGGGCTGATGCTGTTCACCACATTCACCGAGGCGTTGGCATGACTGGCGAGGAGGCTTTCGAGGAAATAATTTCCCTGACTCACCAGCAAGACCCAAACAGGCGATCTGTCCGAAAGCACGGTCGCGGCCCGGTTGTCGGCGCTGAGATCATCGTTCAGCTCGAGGACCGCCTCTGCGACGCCATTCGCCGCTCCCCTATAAGGAAAGATCAGACTTTGACGTTCGCCCGCTTCAAACGTATAGTGGGTGCGCCGTAGAGTCTTCCAGTTCAGCGACAGGACCAGCTCGAAGGACTCTGGCTGGCGCGAGAAATTGGCGACGTTGACCAGAATCTCATAGTCGCCTGGACGATTGACCCGGGGGCGCACTTCGAACTGGGAGATGCCCACATTGCGCTCGCCGCCGGTCACCGGGAGAGTGCGGACCTGCTTGTCGCCGGCCACGAGGTCTGAGAGGTGCGGATCAGTGTCGTCGCTGAGCACGAGCACTTCCCCGGTACGTTCTCCCCCCAAGAGAGAGCGGCCGAGCTGCACGGCCTTTGGCAGATCGCCGGGCTCATCGGTGGCAGAGAGGCTTTCCAAGGTTTGTTTGAGCAGGGTCCGATCGGCCGTGAACGGCACCTTGAGAGTGGGACGTGCGTTCGCATAAATAATCGCCATCTCGCTCTTCGGGTGCAAGCGCTGAACCAAGTCCAGGGCAAGCTTGCGGGCCTGGGCGAAGCGCTCCTCGCCTTTCGACAGGCTGCGCATACTCGCGCTGGCATCCAACACCAGCACGATATGGCCCTCCTTCGTGCTGGGCAGGAGGGCGAAGGGATCGGCAAGGCCGAAGGTCAGGGCGGCGATCCCCAAAATCTGCAGCAACAGCAGGAGACTACGCAAGAGCTTGCTCATACCGAGGGTCGAGCGGCGCTCGCGCAGCAACTCCTCCCACAGGTACACGGCGGAAATGCGCACCTCTCGGCGTCTTAGTCGCAAACTATGCAGCAGTAAGACTAGGGGCACCAATGCCAGCAATGCAAAGGCCCACGGTGCAGCCCAGCCCATATCATTCCTCCCGCCAAAAAAGTGCTAAGACATCGGTCGCGTTCAATGGCTTTGACGCGGCACTCTCGGACTTTCCGTGCTCAGGCCGTTTACTGGAGATGGATGCCGTGGCGCAGGTACTTCAAGATGAGATCCTCAAAGGGGATGAGAGTGCTGGCACGAAGATACTCGATCTGGCTTTTCAGGCAGAAGTCCTCGATATGGCTACACCACTGCTCAACGCGCTCGCGGTAACGTGCCAAGAGGAGTTCATCGATCGTCAGGCGCTGTTCTTGGTTGGTCTCCAAGTCCCGCAGTCGGACCAGACCGGTATACGTCGGGCGCACGTCTTCTTCATCGAGAATTTGCAGGAGCAGAACATCATAGCGCGCAAAGCGGAGGGCCTCTAAGCCGCGCTCGAATCCCTTGGGATCGAGCAAATCGCTGATGATAATGGCCAGTCCCGCTCGCCTACCTCGGAACGAGTACTCCATGAGCGCCCGATTCAAATCGGTCTCACCGCCACACATCACACGCTCACAGTAGTCGAGGAGGCCCAGAAAATGGTCGCGGCCGCGACGGGGGGCCATGGAATCCTGGATACCAGCAGCGAATGTGGTAATACCCACGCGATCGAGGTTGCTGAGGCCGATGTAGCCCAGTGCCGCGGCGACACGTTTCGCGTAGTCGATCTTTGGGGGCTCACCGAACATCATGGATTGACTGGTATCGAGGAGAATATGGATCGAAAGGTCTTCTTCCGCGGTGAACACTTTCAGGAACAGGCGATCTAAGCGACTGTAGATGTTCCAGTCGATATAGCGAAAGTCATCGCCGACCTGATAATTGCGATAGTCGGAGAACTCTAGACTCGTGCCCATCTTGACCGTCGAATGCTCACCCCGCCCTTGGCCATGATAAATACGGTTCGAGGTCAGGCGTAAGAGCTCGAGCCTTTTGAGGAAGTCGGTATCGAAGAGCTGACGAGCCATCGTCACGACCCCCTTACGACCTCGGGCGTTTTCTCCAGAATTTCAGAGACGATGCTAGCCGGTTCAATGCCGGCGGCAGCCCCCTCGAAGTTCAGGATCACCCGGTGCCGGAGGCTTGGAATGGCGATGGCGTGAAGGTCCTCAAAGCTGACATTGTACCGCCCTTCCAACAACGCTTTCATCTTGCCGCCCAATACCAAGCTCTGCGCCCCACGGGGGCTCGAACCGTACAACACATAGCGTTTGGCAAGGTCAGTGGCATAGGGGGAGTCGGGGTGGGTGGCGAGCACCAGGCGGGCGGCGTAATTCTTCACATGCGCGGCGACCGGAATCGCCCGCACAAACTCCTTCATTTCGTCGACACGCTCCGCATCCAAAATGTTCGCCAGTGCAGCGGCATCATGCTGGGTTGTACGGTCGACGATTTCCTCCAACTGCTGAATAGAAGGGTACGTGACGGCGAGTTTGAGAAAGAACCGGTCGAGCTGCGCCTCCGGTAGAGGATAGGTGCCCTCCATCTCAATGGGGTTCTGGGTGGCGAGCACGATGAAAGGAGCCTCTAGGCGATGCGCGATGCCGGCCACTGTCACACTTTGTTCTTGCATGGCCTCAAGGAGTGCCGACTGCGTCTTCGGCGTGGCACGATTGATCTCGTCCGCCAGGATGATCTGCGCGAAGATCGGTCCACGCTGAAACTCAAAGTGCTTGCGGCCGGACTCATCTTCCATCACCACATTGGTGCCGATGATGTCTGCCGGCATCAAGTCGGGGGTGAATTGAATTCGCGAGAATCGTAGATTGAGCACTCGACCCAAGCTTTTAACCAGGAGGGTTTTGCCTAAGCCGGGCACGCCCTCGAGCAGCACATGGCCGCCACACAACAAGCTGATCAAGATGCCCTCGATCACCTGGCGGTGGCCGACGATCACCTTCTCGATCTCGCGGATCAGACGTTGTAAGTCCTCTCGAATACCCTCAGCCTGTTGGCGCAACTCGGCGCTGCGGGCCTCATCGGTCGCGCTGCTCATCCTTACCTTCACTCCCAGCCGATTCCTCGACCAATCCGATCGTAAGGAAATAGGCTCGCACAAGATCGCGGTTACTGAGAGGGATCTCCTCGCGCAGCAGAGTCTCCTCCGCACGCTTCTGATAGGCGGTGATCACTTCCTCAAGCGGGATGGCCGCGTCGGCTTTTAACGGCAGCGCTCGGACGTAAGAGCGCCGCACGCCCCCTTCACCGGTTTGCCCCGTGATGCGCGACGCCTGGGCCTTGCTCTCGGTAAGTCGATGGCGTGGAGCCTCACTCTCAGCCCCTCGGCCTGACCCCACTGAACTATTCGACCCCATGCCCTCGGAATCGAGATAGTCACCCCCCTCGAAATCATCCGGCAATCCACCACTGCCCCCGCGTGGGTCGCCGGCCATCTCGTACTCACCGTATTCACCGCTGTCTCTGCCCGACTCATCCGGGTCCATTTCATCGCTGCGGTCGAGGCCGTGCTCAAAGCTGCGGTCGATCGCCCGTTCAGCGCGCTGCAAGTGCTCAAAATCCTGTGCCAGTTGATCTTGCAGGAGGTAATTCTCCAGGATTTCTCGGGCCCCTTCGAGGTCGCCATCACGCAGTTGGTTGAGGGCCTCGCTCAAACGTTCATCCAGGGCGCCCTGCTGGCCGAGGCTCTGAAGACGCTCCTGGAGGTTGCGCATCTCGCTCGGCGAGAGTTTGCCACGCCCCATCATGCCGAGGAGTCGTTGCACCTCGCCGCTGACACTGGCCTGATTGACCATGACCTCGCGCACTTTGCTGATGCTGACATCCTCGAGGACCGCCATCTTCTTCAGCTCCTCCTCAAGGTTGCGGACATAATCCGTGAGCGAGTTGACCCGCGCCATGGCCTCGCGCTCGTTCACCTTCTCGTTCTGCAGCCGCTGTCCCAAGCTCTGCATGCGTCGGCCGGCCTCCATGCTCCGTTCTAGGCCGCGGCGTCGTGCTTCAGTTTCAAGGCGTTTGCCGAGCCGTTCTAGCTGCTGGCCCTGATCATGCAGCGTTGGGTTCGGACGTTCGTCCCCGCCGAGGAAGGACTGCGGCAGGAGCATCCCGAAATCGACGACCAACACCAAGACGATGGCGAGCAGTAGAAACGGCGTCCAGCGCAACGTGCGCGGTGTGGTGCTTGGGATGACGCGGAAGGGATTCACGGAGCGCGCGACACGTGCGGCCTCTTGCAGGACGATGGGACGAAGCGGATGGGGATGGGAACTGGTGGCCAGTTCGTAGGCTGTGCTGAGTCGCTCCTTGAGCCTCAAGGTCCGGTCGGCGCGGATCAGCAAGCCCATGGGATCGGCGCGCGAGCGCAGCCCTATAACGAGCGCCACCATCGCGCAGAGGGCCATCGCGGCAATCCCAAATTCAACGAGTTGGCCGATCGGCAACGGCATAAACCGGTGCCAAACCGCTAACGCCAGGCACAAACAGAGCCCGATAAAGAGTGCCTGCAGCAGCAAGGCGCGGCGCCGAACCCAGCCGGCGCGACGCCTTAGCGTCCGTACCAGGCGCTGCAAAATTTCTTCATGTTCCATGCGCCCCCCTATCTTTGCTACTGCACCCCATCCCTCAGATAATCGGGGGCAGAAGGGCCACGACGCTAGTATTTCAAGAGTTTGATCACCATTATATAGGCGCCTAAAAGGAGAAGCAAATGAATAATCAGCGTCACCGTGGCATAGGATAGCTCATGACCGTACAGCAGAACGACCTGCCCGAGTTCCTCGCCAAAGCTCATGCTGATCAGCCCGAGCAGCGGGTTCGAGGCGGGAAGGAAGAAAGCAGACCCGACGACAATCGCCACAAATGCCGCGCGGGCCACTACGTAACGCATAAAGTCCTGCGTCTCCCATATACACAGCGCGAGGAGACCCAGCCAACGGTAGGCTAACGTGCAAATCACGATCAGCAATAGGGCCGTGCCAAATTTTTTCGTCGAGATTCCTGACACGTGTGCCGCCGCCACCAACAACGGCAAGGCGAGCACGACGAGGAAGAGTGTATGCCCGATAGTCAACACAGTCAGGCCGATCACCGCACCGCGTCGCGCCAGGCCTTGGCCGATGATGGCTTGCGGGGAGACCTGGGTAATTTCATCGCCAAATTTGCCGGCACCATAGCTGAAACTCAGATAAGCCATGATGAGGGTGGCCACAATGGCCTCGATGCTGAACGTGAGAGGTGGGGAGCCGACACGCAGAAACTGGCTCTTTGGCCAAATCACGAAGAGGACGGTGGCGAGGGCCATGAGGTAGTGCAACGCCTCGGTCAGCGGGGCTTTGGCAAGGAAATAGCTGGACGCTCCCTGGCGTAAAATTGGGTTGGTCGCAAGGCTCGCCACAGGTCCAAGCATCGACACTCCCGCCATGCACCTCTAAAATCAGGACATCGGTGCTGTCTTATCACCTGCCTGGGCGGGTGAGGACCTGTTGGCGATACATTGCCGCGCATGCAATCGAGCACCTGCCTCAGATCGGCAGTCGCATCCGCACCATCGTCGCACGCTGTGCTCCGGTATGCCCCGGACCGACCGCAATCGTGGTCAGCGGCCGATCCACCCAGGCGAACACGGTGATGGAGTTTTGCCAGGCCGGATCGCTGCGCAGGATCTCTTGCATCGAGCGCTCGACGACCGCACGCCGTAACAGATCGAGGGCCTCCCGCCCCTTAAACATCTCATGCGATAAATCCCGCTCCCAGCGGGCTTGCTGAACACCCCGAGACAGCTCATCGGGGCTGACGGTCAGCATGCCCTCTACCTCATCGCCATCGTCAAGGTTACCGAGGGGCGCGATGCGAGGGCCGCGCCAGAGCCAGCAGTGCTGCAGCCCGTAGCCGCTGTTATTGGTCACCCGCACCATGACAGTGTCATCCTCCCGAATGACACGCGTCTCGACAGGGAACTCCAGCAGCCCCTTGCCCTTGAAGACGCGCATCCCCCAGGCGGGGACGAAGGTATCTTTGAGGGTCAGGACCTGATCCTGGTGCAGGTGCCAATCGAGCTGGAGGTCACGAGACATCGGCGGCGCGATCTGTAGCCAGATCGATGGTTGCCCGGCAATTTTGAGATCGTAGGTTTGCTTCCGTATGGAAAGTAATGCTAGGTGGGTTTCGACGTCGCTGAATCGGCTCTGTGGAATGACATCCACCGCAGATACCTCGAACAGCAAGGCATCTTGTTGAATATGCGGCTCACGGAAGACGAGATGTGCCGCACCACTGAAGGCGATCAGCGTCAGCCCAATGAGCACCCAGGTTTCGCGCCAGGCAAGGCTTTCTAGGCCGACGCGCCAAAAGAAAAAACCGATCGTACTGACATAAAGGACTAGAAAGACCGCCAGCAAGAGGTGCGACGGGAACGCCAATAGTGGTAGCTGCAGAGCCTGGGCGGTCCAGGTTTCTTCGAAGGTTTCACGCAACTCACGCCGCAGTTTCCAGTAATTCGGCGTCTCATCCAAGCGGAAGAGCGTCTTCCACAGCAGGGCTGTACCATCCCAGGCGGTGAGCGGAGCGCGTCCGGGATCGAAAGCGGCGAACACGACTTCCCCACGCCCGCGTTTCTGGGCGACCAGCAACGCATGGTCTCCCGCTTGCGCTAGGATCTTGCCGTTGATCGCCTCTGTGCGCAGAATCGATAGTCGTATGTCCGCGGGAGTGGCCACCCCGACGAGGGCTTCCAACGGCTGGAGGGTGGTGACCTCGACCATGCCGGTCACTTTCAGCGGTACCAATTCTCGCCAGGAGGGATGGGTATAATGCGTCCAGTTCGGGCCACCGGTCACGAGTAGGCGGCCGCCGCGCGCCACCCAGCGCTGGAGCGCCTGCATCTGTTCGGGCCTGAGCGGCGCGAGGGACAGGTTGCGCAGGGCGATGAGGTCGACCGCATCCAGGGCATCCCACCGCGCCGGCAGCTCGTCAAGGTTCTGATACACCACCCGTGCTTTGCCGGGTGCCACGCCCGCCAAGGAATCGAGCGCCGGCTCGTTGGAGTATACGACGACCAGGCGGTCAGGGCTGCTGAGTGTGCGCAGATCGATCTCTCGAGTATAGACCGGCATCCCCGACTGATCGGTCAGCCGAATCACCAGCGGGTGGGTGAAGCCTCGAAACATGACGACGAAGGTGTAGCGTTTGCGGGATTGCGTAGGCAAGTCGACGGGCTGGCTCATCGTCGTGGTGTAGGGGTGGGGATAGCCTTCACTGACCGTCGACAGCTCGAGCGCCAGGAGCCCTCGCACCGGAGCGCCATCGTTGCGGATGGTCACGGTGACCGGCAGCCATTTGCCGATCTTGATGGTCTCGCGGAAGCCGATGGCCTCTTCGACGCTCAGCTTGGCGTGCGCCGCAGGCTCTACAGGTACATCGGCGTGGGATAAGCCGGCTATGAGGCAGAGAAGACCACAGCACAGGCGCACCGCAACGCTGCCGAACGGCCAGCCACGGAGGGCCGCACTCCCAGGATCGCGCTCCACTGACCCAAGCCATCGAGTCCTCATTCAGGCGCTAACCTAGCGATTTCGGGCATAGCAGGGCATCCCCCACGGCTCCTGGGCCGATGTGACGGCCCGCACAACCACCTCAGCGGGCAGCTCTGCCGGGTCGGCACTAAGCACCCCCCCGGAAAAGTCTGGTTGGCGGTTCCGAGGCCTTCCGAGCCCGCCAACCGTCCGGGCGAGCTTGGTCTTCACCCCAGGCATCTCGCCGCCGCCTACACGAAGGCGCGGATGCCCAGATCATGCGAGGCGATCAACAGTTTTTGGATCTGCGAGGTGCCTTCGTAGATCGTCGCGACTTTGGCATCCCGTAGATAGCGTTCGACCGGGTACTCGTTCGAGTAACCATAGGAGCCGTGTACCTGGATAGCGTCCAGAGCGCAGCGCACGGCGGCCTCCGAGGCAAAATATTTGGCCATAGAGACCTCCCGCGTGCATCGCCGTTCCTGATTTTTCAGATGGCCGGCACGAAAGACCAACAGGCGCGCCGCGTCGGTATCCACGATCATCCGAGCGATCAGATCCTGGACCAGTTGGAAACTCCCAATGGCGCGCCCGAATTGTTTGCGCTCCTTGGCATAGCGGACCGAAGCATCCACGCAACCCTGGCAAATACCGACGCACCCTGCAGCGACGCTATAGCGGCCGTTGTCCAGGGCGGACATGGCGACTTTAAAGCCCTCGCCCACCTTACCCAGCACCTGATCCTTGGGGATGCGGCAGTCTTCAAGCAGCAGTTCGCCGGTATTAGAGGCGCGCAGACCGAGCTTGCCGTGCATGTCGCGCGTGGAGAACCCCGGAGTGCCGCGGTCGACGAGGAAGGCACCGATGCCGCGATGGCCCTTGCTCTTGTCGGTGTGGGCGAAGACGATGGCCAGGCCGGCCACCCCGCCATTGGAAATCCAAATCTTATGCCCATTGAGCACCCAATGATCGCCATCGGCGACGGCGGTCGTCTCCATCCCGGATGGATCGCTCCCGGCGTTCGGCTCGGTCAAGCCGAAGCAGCCGATGACCTTGCCGCTACACAAGGCCGGAAGATAGCGGCGCTTCTGCTCCTCGGTCCCCCAACTGGCGAGCGACAGCTCGACCAGCGAAATCTGCACCGAGATCGTCGTCCGCACCGACGAGCATGCTTTGCCAATCTCCTCGGTGACCAGCGCGTGGCTGATATAATCGAGCCCGGCGCCCCCATACTCCACCGGAACCGGCCCGCCGAGTAGACCGAGAGCCCCCATTTTCTCGATGATATCGCCCGGGAAGCGTTCGTTGACATCGTTATCTCTCGCCACCGGGACGATGTATTCGTCGGCAAATTTCCGCGCCATCTCTCGCACAGCGCGTTGTTCATCGGTGAGGTCGAGGTACATGCGCAACCCTCCGCGATGGAGTTCTTTCCGCACTTCTCATCTCGTTGGTTTCAATCCAAGAGTGTCAGCACAGCGCACTTCAAATAGGCCGCTTCGCTCAACGGCAGGAGGACCGGATGATCCCGCGCTTGCGCGCGCATCTCCAGGAGCGCCACGGTTCGGCGCGCCGCCCGCGCCGCACGGCTGAGTGTGGTGCGAAACGTGTCGGGATCGACGTGGTACGAGCACGAGCACGTAATCAGGTGACCACCCGGTTTGACCAGGCGCATGGCCCGCCGATTGATCTCCCAATAGCCCTCCAGGCCCTCGCGCACTTTGCTGCGGCTTTTCACAAACGCTGGAGGGTCCAGGACGATGCAATCGAAGCGTTCGTGCCGCGCATCAGCCTCCTTCAAGAAGTCGAATACGTCTGCTGCCGTGAACTGGCACACCTGATCGAGACCATTATCCTTGGCTTGGTCGTTGGCCCAGCGGATCGCCTTCGCCGATTCATCGACGCCGACAACCTGCTTCGCGCCCGCGCGCGCCGCATGTAAGGCCCATGCGCCGGTATAGCAAAACGCATCGAGCACGTGCTCACCCGCCAACAGCGGCCGCAAAATGCAGCGGTTCTCCCGTTGATCCAGATAGAAGCCGGTTTTTTGCCCCTCCCAGGGATCGACGCGAAACCGGACGTCGCTCTCCCGCACTTCGACTGGAGTTTGCAGGCTCCCCCGCAACACTTTCTTTTCGTGTGGGAGGCCTTCCAGGCCGCGGATACCCACATCGTTGCGCGCCACGATGGCCTGCGGTTGTAGGAGGCGTTCCAGGGCCTCACAAATGGCCTCGCTCCGCAATTCCATGCCCAGGGTGAGCGTCTGCAACACCAGATGATCCTGGTAGCGATCGACGATGAGACCGGGCAGAAGATCTCCCTCGCTGTAGACCAGTCGATAGCTCTGCACCCCCGGAAAAAGGCGCTCTCGGCGCTGCAGAGCCGTGGCGAGGCGGGAATGAAAGAAGTTGCTATCGATGACCTCACGCCGCTGCGACAAGATGCGCACCGTGATGAGAGAGCGCGGATTAACGTAACCACGTCCGACAAACGTGCCGCCATGGGTGTAGACATCGACGATCGAGCCCGGTTCGTAGGTCCCCAGGTCCGAGGCGATCTCATTGCTGAACACCCATGGATGGCCCAGCAAGAGTCGCCGCTCGTGGCCTTTACGTATGTGAAGAGGCGCTGTCTCCTGGCTCATGACGCGCTGAGTCCTTTTCTGACGATCGGCAGCTGGATGGCGCAAGCCTGCCAACTTAGCGGCGGTTCCCTGGCCCGGAAGGGCCACCCCCGGTGACCTCGATACCCCGTTGTTTGGCGCTGCCCAGGGGTACGATCTTGATAATCGGTCCGGCGGGGATGGTGGCAAAACCCTTGACTTCCAGGACCGATTCTAACACATCAGGGAGTTGATCGACGGGGATCTTGTTGGCGAAGCGGACACTGACTTGGCCACGTACCCGATCGTCCAGGAGAAATAAACGCCCGGTCACTTCACTCACGAACTTGATGAAGACGCGTAAATCGACGTTCTCGAAATCGACAGCCACCAGATTTGGGTCGGATGTGGCGCTCTGACTGACCACAGCAAGAATCAGGGACCATGCTATCAAGCAACCTATCGCCTCTCGATGCCCATGGAGACGCCGTCGCGCCGGGCGACCTCTCGTCTTGCACAGCATCATCCGCCTCGCTCGCATCATTGTGGACCGAGTCTTTTGCCATGACGGCTTAGCATAACATACCTCAACGGATTTGCAAGCAATCCTTGGGTTTTCGACGTGCTTTTGGGGCTCAGTAAGGTGCCCGCATAGGTCTACCTCGACACATCTCCCTGGCGTAAGCGGGAGAGTAGACTGGCGCGTCTGCCCAAGGCGATTCCTTCGGCCCGGGGAGTGTTCGGTGATCACACCTGACGCCGGCTATTCGACCGCAGCAAGCGACGCAGGGACTGTTGACGCCAGGCCATGGCCTCGGCATACGCGGGAAATTCACGCTCGCGTTGACGAAACGCCGCCGAATGGATGTGATAGCGGCCGTTGACGCGCACCGGGGGGATGACATGGTGCAGCATCTCGTGGTAAACGATGAACTCGACAAAAGATCGTGGCACAAAGGCCTGATCGAGGGCAGGATGGATGCGAATCAGCTTCTTCTCTGGCAGGTAGGCGCCAAAGCGGATGGAGCGTGGTCGCGCGCGGCCGCTCCATCGCCCCCAACAAATCCTGACCGCAGCGCAATCCGGGAAGTACTGCACACGTAGGTCGGCGAGAATCAGATCCAGGTCGTGATAACGACCACGATTGGGCGGAGGCGGCATCAGAAACTCACTATCGTCCCAAGAAACGCGCTGGGCGTTTCTCCAGGAAGGCCTGCACGCCCTCCCAATGGTCTTCGGTCTGGCCGGCGAGTCCTTGGCCCTCCGCTTCGGCCTGCAGGACCGCAGCCAGATCGGCGGTGATGCCGACGTTCATGGTGCGCTTGCATAAGCCGATGGCGCGGGTGGGACCGCGTGCCAGACGATCCGCCAGTTCGCGGGTTTGCGCGGCGAGCTCGGCGTGTGGCACGACGCGGTTGATCAAGCCGATTCGTTCTGCCTCGCGGGCGTCGATGATGTCGCCGGTAAACATCAGTTCTGCGGCTTTATGAAAACCGACCAATCGCGGCAGGAAGAAATGGCCGCCGCAATCCGGAATCAGTCCTATGCGCGCGAAGACGTTGCCAAAGCACGCTTCATCGGACGCCAGGACGATGTCGCAAGCGAGGGCTAGGTTACAGCCGGCTCCGGCAGCGACGCCATTGACCGCCGCGATGAACGGCTTCTCAATGCCGCGGATGGCGAGAATCAAGGGATTATAGGTACGCCGAAGGCGCTCCGCCCCAGCTTTGCTGGCGTCCGGAGGGGCCTCACTCGGTTTGAGGCGTTGGCGGGCTTTGAGGTCCGCGCCCGAACAAAACCCGCGCCCGGCCCCCGTCAACACCACGGCCCGCACGCTGGCCTCGTCCCTGACCGTGTGCAGCGCCGCCTGCAGCTCCTCGATCATCTGCGGACTGATGGCATTGAGGACGGCCGGACGATTGAGTGTGATCGTCGCCACCCCCTGATCGACTTCGTACAGCAGGGTTTCGTAAGACATGGTTTCCCCTTGTTGAAGGCGAGTGGATCATGGACGCTTCGCATACCACTCCGCCTCTGCCTCCGTAAACGTGGGGCCGCGATCGAAGAGCAGCGGCGTGTTGGGGCGATGCTCACGCAGCTCAGCAGTGGCTGCTTTGTCGATCTCCAACGTCAGCGGGTCGAGCACCACGCCGTAATCTGTCAAGGCCCCTTCTATGCTGACGAAGCCGCACGATACATCTTGCCGTACCACCAGCGGGTCTCGGCTGAAGGGATCCCCCCAGCCGCCGCCGCCACATGTCATCAGGCGCAGGAGGTCGCCGCGCTTCAGCTTGAGACCGTCGCTGGTCGGCGGAATGTCGCGTTCCTGCGGTGTACCTGGATTCAGCAGGATCTTCCCGGGCCGACCGGCGCGTCCTCCAGCGACGCCATATGGCGGGAATTTGCTGTTTTCCATGCGGTTGCCCAGCTCTGCCTCGTCGCACAGCACGCGCACATCACGGATCACCCCGCAACCGCCACGATACAGCCCCGGTCCGCCAGAGTCCATTCGGATGGCATATTGCTCGATCCGCAGCGGAAACTCCTTCTCGACATACTCGACCGGGTAGTTCTCCTGCGCAATATAGTATATGACATCGACACCATCGGCGTCGGGTTTGGCCCCTAACCCGACGCCAAGCCCTTCAATGCACAGAATCAACTTGCCGGTTGCCGGCTCATAGGTCCGGAAATAGTACAACACGTAGACCGGGGAATTGGCGGGCACCTGACCGTTGTTGGCCTGGGCCAGCGTACCAAAGATGCCCCCGACGAGGCGATAGTGGGTGTGCATCCGCATGCCACAGGGCGCGGGGAAGCGCGGGTGCAGGACGCTCCCCTCGCGGGTGATCCAGGCGTCGAGGTTGCACAGTAAGCCGTCATTGACGTCCAGCGTCGGGTCCAGCGACAACAGCCAGCGGCCGTAAGCCATTTGCACCAGACCGAGATGGGTCATGTAGTTGATCGGACCCTGACCCTGTTCATCCGTCTCAGTGGCATCCAGCTCGACGCGGTCGCCGTGCCGGCGCAACGTCAACGCCACGCGATACGGCCGTCCGGTCACGCCGTCGGTGTCGAGATAATCATGGAAGCGGTATTCCGCCTCTGGAATCAGTTCGAGAAAAAGCGCGCGGGCACGGGCGGCGGTCATGTCGATGACTTCTTCGAAGGCGGCGAGCACCGTCTCCTGGCCGTAGCGTTCAAAAAGCTCGAGCACCCGACTCTCAGCCAGCTGGCATGAGGCCATCATCGCTTTGGTGTCGCCCTCCACCATCAGCGGCAGTCTCGAGTTGCGGAGGAACATGCGGTAGGCTTCTTCGTTCAGCTTGCCTTCGCGATAGATGCGGATGGGGGGAACCAGGAGACCCTCGTGAAAGATCTCCGTGGCCTGCGGCGAGATGCTCCCGGGTTTGACGCCGCCGATGTCCTGGTAATGCCCGTAGGTTACCGTGAACGCCACCGCGCGTTCCCCGTGAAATACCGGCACGGCGAACACCATGTCCTGGTGGTGTTGGACGGCCCCTTTACTGAGGTAGGGATCGTTGTACCAGTAGACGTCGCCAGGTCGCATGTTCGCCATCGGGTAGACCTGCAGGATCGGCGTGATCATGCCGGGGCCACTTTGTGAGATGTGACAGCACACGAGTCGGCCTTGCGTATCGAAAATGCCGACGAAGTAGTCCTTCTTCTCTTTGATGAACGGCGACATGGCGCAGCGTTCCATGAGCAGCTCCATCTCTTTAATCGTGGAGTAGAGACTGCCACGGATGATCTCCAGCACCACCGGGTTTACGGCCATGCGAGAATCTCCAGATTATCCGCGCTCCCCAGCTCCCGACTGTGGCTAACCGGCGTGACGCTCCAATCAAGGAAGCATCAACCTCTTGTTTCCCTCTTCCACGGGGAGAGGAGGAAATGCCGCAGCTCTGATCGTTTCCACCCTGATCCTAGCGCTTATGCGCTTGGTGGGAGAGAGGACGACAACCGGCTAAAGGCCAAGATACAGCAGCTTCTTTCATAGCAAATGGAGAGGCCCGCTGTCAAACGGGGAAGAGTCGTGCCCGCACCTCCGGGCCGACATTGCGGTCTCCCCATGCACCCGTTATGATACTACTGGACTCGGGCCAGAAGCTGGGACGCCGCACGTCTTCAGGGGTGAAATGTCGCCAGAGTGATCATGACCCATACAACGCAAAGGGCCGACGTGACCGCTTCACTTATCAGCCTCACGAATGTCACCAAACTCTACTCACAAGGAAACGTCCCGGTCGTGGCCCTGCGCGATGTCTCAGTGGCCATCGAGGCCGGCGAATGCGTGGCGATCATGGGTAGCAGTGGTTCGGGGAAGTCGACCTTCCTGAACCTGATCGGCTGCATCGATATTCCGACCCACGGCACCGTCAGCATCGACGGACGACTCACCACCAACCTCGCCGATGCCGAATTGACCCGGCTTCGCCGTGACAAGATCGGGATGATCTTCCAATTTTTCAACCTCCTCGGCACCCTCACCGCACGCCAGAATGTGGCGCTGCCGCTGCTCCTGGCCGGGTCCCCACCGAAAGACGCCTGGCAACGAGCCGACGAATTATTGGCGCTGGTCGGTCTCAAGGAGCGCACGCTGCATCGACCCTACCAGCTCTCTGGAGGCGAGATGCAGCGCGTGGCCATCGCCCGGGCATTAGCTAACAACCCTGCGGTGCTGTTGGCCGATGAGCCCACCGGTAATCTCGATTCCCGGACCGGCAGTGAAATTCTGTCGCTGCTGATGATGCACTGCCGTAGCCAACAAAAAACCTTGATTCTGGCGACTCATGATCATGCCGCGGCAGCGCGGGCCGACCGCCTGCTGCAGCTCCGCGATGGCAGCCTGCAACGATGATGTCGCTGTTGCGGCTGGTGACCGTTCAGTATCTCCGACAACATCCCCTACGGACGTGCCTCACCATTCTGGGGGTGGCCTTTGGCGTGGCCATCTTCGTCGCCATTCGGGTCACCAATCTCAGCACCCTTCGCGCCTTTCATGAAACGGTTGACGCCGTCTCGGGACGTACCCAGCTCCACGTCGTCGGAGGCATCGCGGGCATCGAGCAGGCGCTCTACCCGCGCGTGCGCTCGATGCCGGGACTTGCGGCGGCGGTGCCGGTGGTGACGGGGTATGCCGAGGCCGAGCCCTGGGAGGGTGAGCTGCTGCTCGTCCTTGGCATTGACGTGTTTCTCGATCGCGACGTGCGGGAGTATCGCCTCATCGCCAGCGCAGACGATGACCGGGAATCGCTGCGGCTGCTGCTCGATCCCACTACAGTCTTCGTGAGCGAAACCTTTGCGCGGCGGCACGGCCTCGGACTCGGGGCATCGGTGACCTTGCTCACGCCGCGCGGCCGTCACGACTATGCCATTCGCGGCCTCCTCGCCGCCGAAGGTCCGGCGCGGGCCCTGGGTGGCAATTTCATCGTGATGGACCTGAATGCGGCTCAGCTCGCCTTTCATAAAGTCGGCAAACTCGACCGCATCGACCTTGTCCTGCAACCAGGGGTGGCGGTAGACGCCTTGCAAGAAGCCTTGCAAGCCAGACTTGGGCCTGGGGTGAAGGTCGAGCGCCCCACCTTCCGCAACGCCGCCGTGGAGAAAATGCTGCGGTCTTTCCAGGTGAACTTAACCGCGCTGAGTATGATCGCGCTCTTCGTCGGCATGTTCGTGATCTACAACACGCTGTCCTCCGCTGTCGTGGAGCGGCGCAAAGATATCGCCATCTTGCGGGCGGTGGGAGCTGGTCGTGGGGCGATTGCCAGTGTGTTTCTCGTGGAGGGCCTTGTGGTCGGGGCCGTGGGCACTATGATGGGGATTCCACTCGGCGTGCTGTTGTCGCGCCTCACCCTGCACATCGTCAGTCAGACCCTGGTCTCCCTGTTTCTGGTCGTGGCCATCCAGCGCCTGATGATCTCGCCGGGTATCGTCATCACCGCCCTCGGCGTTGGGTTGGGGGCCTCGCTGGTGTCGGTCGCGATACCCATTCGCGAAGCCATCCGCGTGCAACCCATCGATGGGCTGGCGCTCGCACAGCACCAACAGCGGCCCCGCCGGAGCCTGACACGCCTCTTCGCCCCGTGGATCGCCTGGCTCATCCTGGGGTATGGACTCACCTGGTTGAAGCCGGTGGGGGACCTCCCGCTGTTCGGCTATCTCTCAGCCTTTGCGGTGCTATGCGGGTTTTCGCTCCTCATGCCGGCGGCCATCCTCGGCTTGACATGGATGCTGCGGCCGGTGCTCTTCAGGCTGTTTCGCGCTGAGGGGGAGGTGGCGGCGGAGAATCTCCAAAGTGCCTTGAGCCGCAGTGCGGTAGCAGCGGCGTCGCTGATGACGGGAGTGGCCATGGTGGTGAGCGTCGCCATCATGATCGCGAGCTTTAAACGCACCGTCTACACGTGGGTGGACCAAACCGTGCAGGCCGACCTCATCGTCAGCGCTGCCGACCCGTCATCGGGTGTGCTGACGGTGCCGCTCCCAGAGTCGCTGGCGCGCGAGTTGAACGCCATTGAGGGGGTTCTGGAGGTTGATGCCTTGCGCTCGCTCTCGATTCCCTATCATGATCGGCAGGTGATCCTCAATGTCGCCGACCTCGACGTCTTCGCACGCCGCACCGAGTATCCCTTTCTGGAAGGGGATCACCACGACATCTTCGCCGAGGTCATCGGCCATGACAGCGTCATCGTCTCGGAGAACTTTCGCTACCGCTTCGGCCTGCGGCGTGGCGATCGCGTCACACTGCCGACGCCCGAGGGGCCACGATCTTTCAGGGTGGCGGGGGTGAGCATCGACTACTCGTCGGATCAGGGCACCATCGTCATGCATTGGGGGACGTTTCGGAAATACTGGACCGAGCAAGTGGTGGACACGATCGGCGTGTATGTGCAGCCGGACGCCAGTCTAGAGGCGGTGGCAGGGGCGATTAAACAGCGCTTTGGGCGGTCACATCGTGTGTTTCTCTTCTCCAATCAAGCCTTCAAGGAGGAAATCTACCAGCTCATCGATCAGAGCTTTGTGATTACCTATGCCCTGGAGATCATCGCCGTCGCTGTGGGCATCATGGGCATTGCGACCGCGCTCTACACGTCGGTTCTCGAACGCCAACGGGAAACCTCGGTGTTGCGGGCACTGGGGGCATTTCGGCACCAGATTCGGAAGATCATTATGCTAGAATCCGGCCTCTTGGGATTGCTCGGCGTCGGGGTTGGAACCCTCTGTGGCGGGTGCTTGTCGGTCATTTTGGTGTATATCATCAATCGCCAATCATTCGGGTGGACCCTGCGGCTGACCTTCCCCACCTGGACGCTGGGCGTGAACCTCGGTTTCATCTTCGCCACGGCGCTGGCGGCGGGGATCTGGCCGGCGCACCAAGCCGCGCGGGTGCGCCTCACCGAGACGCTCCGCATGGAGTGATCGATATGCGACGGCTCTTATTCATCGGGATTCCGACTCTGGCGGTGCTGGGCTTTCTGGTCGGTGTGTCGGCGATCGCCACGCTGCGCGGCTATGAGGTCGCCCTGCCCGGACGCGTCCTCAGTTTTCCGCGCGATCATGCGGCGCATCCGGCCTTTCAGACTGAGTGGTGGTACTATACCGGCCATCTGCGCACCGCCGATGGCGAGCAGTATGGCTATCAGTTGACGTTTTTTCAGCGCCGTGTGGATGAGAGCCATTGGCTTTCCGGACCCTCTCAGTGGTCGCCACAGCATCTCTACATGGCGCACTTTGCCATCTCCGATACGCAGCGCAAACGATTGATCTTTGCCGAAAAAATCAATCGGCCCACTCTGGGTATCGCCGGCGCGGACGAGGAGCGCTTGCGCGTCTGGAATGACGACTGGCGTGCCGAGGCGCTCGGTCCCTATCATCACCTGCAAGCTGCGATGGACGACTTCGCTATTAACTTCATCCTTCTCCCCGAGAAACCCCCTGTCCTCCACGGCGTCGACGGCGTGAGCCAGAAGGGAGGATCGAAGGGCAACGCCTCGCATTACTATTCCTTCACCCGCCTCAGGACCGACGGTGTGCTGCGAGTGCGCGGGGTCGCTAAAGAGGTCACGGGCATGAGTTGGATGGATCACGAGTTCGGCAGTTCACAGCTTGAACCGACGCAGGTGGGTTGGGACTGGTTCAGTGTGCAGCTCGACAATCGCACCGAGCTGATGGTCTACCTGCTGCGTCATGAAGACGGCAGGATCGACCCCCATTCCAGCGGCACGGTGGTGCATCCGGATGGGCAGGCGGAACATTTGCGTCAGGAGATGTTCGAGGTGGTCGCCCTCGGCCGGTGGACGAGCCCGCGAAGCGGTGCCACCTACCCCCAGGGATGGGAGTTGCGAATTCCCAAGGCCGGGCTCAGTCTCCGCCTCACGCCAGCCTTCCCAGACCAGGAACTCGACACCAAGAGCAGCACACGGGTGGTGTATTGGGAGGGGAAGGTGCTGGTGGAAGGCAGCCACGATGGCCAGACCGTGGTCGGCGCCGGCTACGTGGAGCTGGTCGGGTACAAAACGAAAATCGATCTGTGAAGGAGCGGGCTCTGATGCTCTATGCGCCGCTGATCATCCTCTTCATGCTGGCGCTTTTCGGCCTGCTAATCCTGTTGTTCCTGCTCGTCATGGTGGGGGCCATCAGTTACGCCTTCGACAAGATCGGCCTCGATCCCTCCGTGGTCTTTGCCGTCCTCTTGGCTTGCCTCGTCGGCAGCTATATTAATATCCCTGTGCACCGCATACGGAACGACAGTGTGATGGGAGATCAGGTAGTAGCCTTCTTCGGCGTTCGCTTCCGCATACCGGCGAGGACCACCCGTGAGACGGTGGTCGCGGTCAACGTTGGGGGCGCCATAATCCCGTGTCTCATGGCCTTATACCTCCTAGCGACCACGGCTTATCCATTCCAAGCCCTCATCGGCGTCGCCATTGTGACGGGGCTGTCGAAATCGCTGGCCCGTCCAGTGCCTGGGCTCGGTATTGCTATGCCGGCCTTTATCCCACCGATCATTGCCGCTCTGGTCGCCCTGATTCTGGCCCCTGATCAGGCACCGATGCTGGCCTATATCGCTGGGACCCTTGGGGTGCTGATCGGTGCCGACCTGCTGAATCTGAAAAACCTCACGGCGTTACGGGCCCCAGTGGTGTCGATCGGCGGGGCCGGCACCTTCGACGGTATTTTTCTCACGGGCATTATTGCCGTGCTATTGGCGTGATCTGGGCTGCCGCCGTGGCCGAGGCGAGACTCTGCTTGACAGCGGCCCACCTTAGTGTATATTACACACCAAGCTGAGTGCATGGTCCGATGGTCACTAAGTAGTACCCGGGTTGCCTATGCTGATTACTCCGAAAGTCGCCGTCGATGTCATCATCTTTACCGTGCGGGACGAATCGCTGCAGGTGCTGTTTGTGCAGCTAAAGCCGCCGTTGCATGCGGGACTGTGGGCGTTTCCCGGTGGGCTCGTCCCGAGCGGCGAGTCTACCGAGGAAGCGGCGACGCGGTGCCTGTTCGAGACGACCGGTGTTAAAGATGTATACTTAGAACAGTTATATACGTTTAGCAATCCCAGGCGGGATCCGCACGGTCACGTCGTCTCAGTCGCGTATGTGGCGCTGGTCAACCGCACGCGCATCAACCTGCGTGTGCCGGGCAAATGTGCCAATATCGGCTGGTTTCCGGTCGCGTCACCACCCCCGCTAGCGTATGACCATGCGGAAATGTTGGAGTACGCCCTCCAACGACTGCGTTGGAAGTTGGAGTATACCAATATCGTGTATAGCCTTCTGCCGCGCGATTTCACCCTGACAGAGTTACAGCGGGTGTACGAAACTATCTTGGGACGCCCGCTCGACAAGCGCAACTTCCGAAAGAAGATGCTGAGCCTCGGCATGCTGCAAGTGACGCCCAGGGTCGCCAAAGTGGGAGCTCACCGTCCCGCGCGTCTGTACCGTTTTCGGCGCCGAATGCCCATGATCATCGAAGTCCTCTGAGGCGCACGGCAGCATTTTTTTTCGCCAGACTTCGTGTGAAACACACACGAATTCAGGAGGGATGTTATGGACCAGCTGCAGACTATCGAACAATTCATCGACGACCGCAATGCCCACGGGCTGCGTTATGAGAGCTATCGGGGCTTCTTACAGCGCGTCAATGCGGATAAGTATGACGATGCACGCTGCCGGCACTCCTTCGAGCTCTGCGAAAGCATCCTGAAGCTCAAGCATGAGAAGGGCGTCTGGATCGACATGCATAATTACGTCGATCAAGACATCATCGGCGTCGCGGATGGCATCGGCGACTCCTTCAAGCTCGCGGTGCTGGCGCAGCAGATCCCGCGCGATACGGTGACGACGGTGGTCGGGGCCAAAGTACGCTTTATGAATGAGACCACCAAGATCCTCAATCCGACCTTGCGGGTCATCCAGGCCAATCGCTTCGCCGGCTGCTCGCTGGCCGACTCGATCGATGCTGAAGCGCTGCAAGAGGCGCGCGACAAGTTGCAGGCACAATACCCCGACCTGTACGTCATGGCCTATGTGAACACCACCGCCGAGGTCAAAGCCTTGTCAGATGTCTGCTGCACGTCGCGCAATGCGGTCACCATCGCTAAAAAGCTGCCAAACCGTACCATCATGTTCGTCCCGGATGAGAACTTAGGCCGTGAGGTGGCCCGGCAATTGGGTGAAGTGCCCCTGCAGTACTCACATCTGCAGGCGGCCCTGCCGCACAAGCGTATCGTCGACCAGAACGGTGCTTCCTCCTTCCTGCTCTGGCAAGGCCACTGCTACGTGCACCAGGATATTAATCCCGATCTCGTCTACCAACTCAAGGCGGCATACCCTGGCATCGCTGTGCTGGCCCATCCTGAGTGCACGCCGGATGTGCTGCGGCTGATCGATCAGGACAAGATCCTCAGCACCGAGGGCATGATCCAATACGTGCGCAAGGCGCCAGACGACAAGTTTGCCTTGTTGACCTCGTGTGGGCTGCCTGAGCTGATCCGCGCCGAATTGCCGCCGGGTAAGGAGATCCTGTTCGATTTTGGCGCCTGCCGGCACTGCCAGTTCATGGCACGGATCAAGCTTGAAGATGTCCTGCGCGTACTCGAGGACGAGCGCGAAGCGGCGCGTAACGAAATCCACCTGAGCCCTGAAGTGCTCGAAAAGGCGCGATTGCCGCTAGAACGCATGATTGAATTATCCCAAAATTGATCGGACGGGCCCGTCGCCACCTAGAAAAACTCAGTGCGACGGGCTTTCCCCTCTTGACCCTTCTCCTCGAATGCGGCCAACCACATCTCCAGGGCTTGCGTCATCCTCTAGCCTCTTCGGCAAACCGGAGCGGCCTCTATGCTGGCTATCATGCCCCTTCGATCACGATCAGATTGGTTTGCGCCGTGCGTTGACGAAGCTCTTTCGCTTCACGGTAGTCTTCAGATGCCCACCATTGCTTCGCGCGCTCAGCGCTCTCGAATTCGATGATGACTAGTCGCTTAGGCTCCCAGTTCCCCTCGAGCATTTCCATCGCTCCGCCACGCACCAAAAATTTACCGCCATATTTGGCGATGGTAGCCGGGACCATTTGGCGATATGCCTCGAACCCCTGTGGATCGGTGATCGTGACTTCTGCGATGACGTATGCTGCCATGTAAGCTTCCCTCCGTCGGTCGTGCCCCCTCTTCGCAGCTCGCACGTGCGTCCGAAGGGTCCTTGTAACAAACCATCTCTGGCAAGTCAACTGGCGGGTGCGCCAGAGTTTTGCGGCGCCATTTCAGTACCGATTCCCCTT
>Ga0081538_10001121_pt1 | contig 28389 bp, 30 predicted proteins | sample TabmetS5T2R1_FD_71022 | JGI IMG/M metagenome (GOLD analysis project Ga0081538, IMG submission 71022) | Tabebuia heterophylla rhizosphere microbial communities from the University of Puerto Rico - S5T2R1 | ecosystem: Host-associated > Plants > Roots > Rhizosphere ...
TACGATTGGTGGGCGTGCCTTCGTCGTCGATCGACAGCGAGCCGCGGCGCTCGGCGATGGTCCCGTCATCGACCACGGTCACCCCCTTGGCGGCCACGCGCTGGCCCATCAGCCCGGCAAAGGCCGATGTCTTCTTGCGATTGAAGTCGCCTTCCAGGCCGTGCCCCACCGCCTCGTGCAGCATCACGCCGGGCCAGCCGGGGCCGAGCACGACGTCCATCTCGCCGGCGGGTGCCGGCGCCGCCTCGAGATTGACCAACGCCTTGCGCACCGCTTCGTCCGCCGCACCGTGCCAGGCGCTGGTGTCGATCAACCGCGCGTAACCTTCGCGCCCGCCGTAGCCATGGCCGCCGGCCTCCTGGCGATCGCCTTCTCCCGCCACCACCGACACATTGACGCGTACCAGGGGGCGCACATCGCGGTAGGTCTCGCCATTGTGGCGCATGATCTCGACCACCTGCCAGGTGGCGCCGAAGCTTACCGAGACCTGTCGCACGCGCGGGTCCTTTGCCCGCGCATACGCGTCGATCTCCTCCAGGAGCTTGACCTTGGCAGCGAAGCTCGGCGCCGAAAGTGGATTGTCGTCGCTGTAGAGCCGGACGTTGGTGCGCGGCGGCGGGTCGGCGTAGGTGCCGGAATAGCCGCTCTGGACCGCGCGCACCGCATCGGCCGCCCGTGCCAGCGCCGGCTCCGACACGTCGGAAGCATGGGCATAGCCGACCGCCTCGCCCTTGACGGCGCGCAATCCGAACCCCTGCGCGGTGTCATAGGTCGCCTGCTTGAGCCGTCCATTGTCGAACACCAGCGCCTCGGACTGCCGGTACTCGAGGAACAGCTCGCCGTCGTCGGCCCCTTCGAGCCCGCGGGTGAGGTGGCGCCCGACGCCGGAGCGGTCGAGTCCGGCGCGGTCGATCAGGGACAACGAGGAGGAGGGCATGGGCTGGTTCCGAATGGAGTTCTTGGCCCGAAAGATAGGGATGCGCCGGGCGCAACACGAGTGGCGATCAGCATCGATCGATCCTAAGTGCCCCGAAGCCGAAGTTCGCACATCCGTGCCCCCAGTCCGATTGCGAACTTCGGGTTCAAAAGGGGCACTAGAATCATAGAGTTGCTAGTGTCCCGTTGATTCCGAAGTTCGCATGAGAGTGTGCCGCAAACATTTGCGAACTTCGGAATCGGACACTGGCGCTGCCCCGCCGCTACGGCAGCTTGTCGTAGCCTTCGCCGAATCCTTTCAAGCTCAGCGGGATGCCGATGCCCTCCTCCGGCGTCTGGAAGATGATGAAGGTCGCGTTCTGTCCCGTGCGCAATTGCCGGATCAGGTTGTCGTCCATCACGACCTCGGCGACGCAGCCGTTGGGCAGACAGCGCACGAAGCCGGCCCGGCCAATGTCGGTCTGGTCGATCTTGAGCCCAAGCCCCGAGGGCAGCAGCACGCCGAGCGGCGCCAGCACGCGCAACAGCCGCGTCTTCTGGTCGGCGGTCTTGAGTACGATCACGCTCAAGCCCACGTTGGGCCGGTCCTCGGCGGTCACGCTCTGGATCAGCGCGCATTGCTCGCCCTGAGCCCCAGGCGGGTTATCGCAGCGAATCTGCCAGTCGGCGTGCACGGATTTGACGGCGCCCTGGGCGCGCGCCGTGCCGGGTAAGGAGAGGACAGAAGGCAGGCTTACGACAGCAATCGCCAGGACAAGACCCAGTGCTCGCCGGAAAAGACCCATCATTAGTCCCTCGGCCGTATTCGTCACCGAATCGCCGGCCACGCGGGCACCCCCGGCCCGCCTGCCTACATGGCCACCTCGTTCTGTCAAGGAGCTAGGCGAGGCGGCGTGCGGCGCGTGCGACACACGGGCACAGGCTGTTTTGGCGTCCGGCAGCCTGTGGCATATGTCAGGCGACAAGCGACGTTGCGAGTGGGGCGGAATTGTGGTTTGAGAGGCGCGGAATTTCGCCTGTCCCGCCCATCTCGGGACCCCGCGCAGTACCGGAGCGCCAGCTGAATTGTTGGCGGCGCGCGGGTGGGACGCGCCTTTGCATCACGACCGAATTGGTCGAAGGAGCGAATGAACGATGCTGGCATTGTTGCGGGTCGTCGCCTCGGCGGCGCTGGGCCTTGCGGTGCTGACCGCGGGAGGCGCCGCCCGCGCCGGGTCGGGGCAGCCCACGTCGTGGCAGGTTGGGCTGCAGGAGTCGGCCGCGCCGGTGATGGACAACCTCGCGGCGTTCCACAATTTCCTGCTTGTCATCATCACCCTCATTACCGCCTTCGTGCTCGCCCTGCTGGTGATCGTGATCGTCAAGTTCAATGCACGCGCAAACCCCATGCCGACCAGGACCACCCACAACACGCTTCTCGAAGTGCTGTGGACGGTGGTACCGGTCGCCATCCTGGTGGTGATCGCAGTCCCGTCGTTTCGCCTGCTGTTCTTTCAGCAGGATCTTCCCCCCGCCGATCTGACGGTTAAGGCGACCGGTAAGCAGTGGTATTGGACCTACAGCTATCCCGACAGCAAGTTCGAGTTCGATTCGATCATGCTGCAGGACAAGGAGCGCGAGAAACTGCAGCCGGTGCCGCCGCGCCTGCTCGCGGTCGATAATGCCATGGTGGTGCCGGTCAACAAGGTGGTGCGGGTCCAGACGATCGGCGCCGAGGTCATTCACGCCTTTGCGGTGCCGTCGTTCGGAATCAAGATCGATGCTATCCCCGGTCGCCTCAACGAGACTTGGTTCAAGGCGACCCGGGAAGGCATCTATTACGGCCAGTGTTCCGAGCTATGCGGCAAGGACCATGCGTTCATGCCGATCGAGGTGCGCGTTGTCAGCGAGCAGGCTTTCGCGGCGTGGCTCGAGGAAGCGAAGAAGAAATTTGCCAGCGATCGAACGCCGGGCCCGGCCGCGATCGCCGCCGCCGGGTTGGCGAGATAGGGACGAGCGCTCACAAGGATAACGACAAGATCGAAGGGTCCGATCATGGCAACGACGACGGCTCACGGCATGCACGACGAGCACGCTGGACATGGTGCGCATGAGGCGCACGCCAACCCGACCGGATGGCGTCGCTTCGTCTATTCGACGAACCACAAGGACATCGGAACGATGTATCTCGTGTTCGCCATCTTCGGCGGCGTGATCGGCGCCTGCCTGTCGGTCGCCATGCGCATGGAGCTGCAGGAACCCGGCCTGCAGATCTTCCACGATGCGCACCTTTACAACGTGTTCACCACCGGCCACGGCCTGATCATGATCTTCTTCATGGTGATGCCGGCGATGATCGGCGGGTTCGGCAACTGGATCGTTCCATTGATGATCGGCGCGCCGGACATGGCGTTCCCGCGCATGAACAACATCTCGTTCTGGCTGCTGCCGGCGTCGCTGGCGCTCCTGCTCATGTCCATGTTCGTCGAAGGCGAGCCGGGCGCCCCGGGCGTCGGCGCCGGGTGGACGATCTATGCCCCGCTCTCGACCACCGGCCATCCCGGGCCGGCGGTCGATTTCGCCATCCTGTCGCTGCATATCGCCGGCGCGTCGTCCATTCTCGGCGCCATCAATTTCATCACGACAATCTTCAACATGCGCGCGCCCGGGATGACCATGCACAAGATGCCGCTGTTCGTCTGGTCGATCCTGGTAACGACCTTCCTGCTGCTTCTCGCCCTGCCGGTGCTCGCGGGCGCCATCACCATGCTGCTGACCGACCGCAACTTCGGCACCACCTTCTTCGCGGCCGACGGTGGCGGTGATCCGATCCTGTTCCAGCACCTGTTCTGGTTCTTCGGCCATCCAGAGGTGTACATCCTGATCCTGCCGGGCTTCGGCATGATCAGCCAGATCGTGGCGACGTTCTCCCGCAAGCCGGTGTTCGGCTATCTCGGCATGGCCTATGCCATGGTGGCGATCGGCGGCATCGGCTTCGTCGTATGGGCGCACCACATGTACACGGTCGGGATGTCGACCGGTGCCCAGGCCTACTTCATCGCCGCCACCATGGTCATCGCGGTGCCGACCGGCGTGAAGATCTTCTCGTGGATCGCTACGATGTGGGGCGGCTCGATCGAGTTCCGCACGCCGATGCTGTGGGCGATCGGCTTCATCTTCCTGTTCACGATCGGCGGCGTGACCGGCGTGGTGCTCGCCAATGCCGGCGTCGACCGCGTGCTGCAGGATACGTACTACGTGGTCGCGCACTTCCACTATGTGCTGTCGCTCGGCGCCGTGTTCGCCATCTTCGCCGGATGGTACTACTGGTTCCCCAAGATCACCGGCTACATGTACTCGGAATTGATCGGCAAGCTCCACTTCTGGGTCACGTTCATCGGCGTCAATCTGGTGTTCTTCCCGCAGCACTTCCTCGGGCTGGCCGGAATGCCGCGCCGCTACGTGGATTACCCGGACGCATTCGCCGGCTGGAACCACGTTTCCTCGTTCGGCGCCTATATCTCATTCGTCGGGATGATCATCTTCTTCGTCGGGCTGGTCCATGCGTTCCTGCGCAAGGAGCGGGCGGCGGACAATCCGTGGGGCGCCGGCGCGACCACGCTGGAATGGACCTTGTCGTCGCCGCCGCCGTTCCATCAGTTCAACGTGCTGCCTCGGATAAAGTAAGCCGGTGCGATTTCGCTCGCACTTCGAGGCGCTGATTTGGAGTTCACGATCATGTCCGCGGTGAGCGACGGAGCCGATCTCGCCGGCCCGGTCCGCAGCAGGTCGCCCGCCGAGCCGAGCATGGCGAACGTCGGCGATTACATCGCGCTGATGAAGCCGCGGGTCATGTCGCTCGTCGTCTTCACCGCGCTGGTCGGTCTCATCGTCGCGCCTGGGCACGTGCATCCGGTCATCGGTTTCACTGCGATCCTTTGCATTGCCGTCGGCGCCGGCGCCGCGGCGGCCCTCAACATGTGGTATGACGCCGATGTCGACGCCATGATGACGCGCACGGCGCGGCGACCGATTCCGGCCGGGCGAATTCAGCCCGGCGAGGCGCTTGCCTTCGGCGTGACGCTGGCGACCGGCGCGGTGGTGGTTCTCGGCCTGCTCGTCAACTGGGTCGCGGCGGGGCTGCTTGCTTTCACCATCTTCTTCTACACCGTCGTCTATACCATCTGGCTGAAGCGAACGACGCCGAAGAACATCGTGATCGGCGGCGCGGCCGGCGCTTTTCCGCCGATGATCGGCTGGGCGGCGGCGACCGGCGGCGTCGGCGTCGAGGCGATCGTGCTCTTCCTCGTCATCTTCTTTTGGACGCCACCGCACTTCTGGGCGTTGTCGCTCTACCGCACGGACGACTATGCCAGGGCCGGCATACCGATGCTGCCCGTGGTGGCCGGCGCGGAGGAGACGCGGCGGCAGATTCTCGTCTATACGCTCCTCCTCCTCCCGGTCGGGCTTTCGCCCTGGTTCCTCGGCTATGCGGGAGCGCTCTATGGCGCCGTTGCGATCGCCGCCGGAGCCGTGATGGTGGCGCTCGCCTGGCGCGTGTGCAGCGAGCGCGACGCGGCCGGCGAGCAGGCCGCCAAACATCTGTTCGCCTTCTCGATCCTCTACCTGCTTCTTCTGTTCGCTGCGCGACTCGTTGAAGGTCTCGGGGAGGCGTTCAGCCGGACCACGCCATGAACCGAGGTGAGGTGATGGACGAACGATCCTCCGAAGACGGGATCGTGCTGACTGAGGAGCAGAAGCGCCGGCGCCGCGCTCGCTCGGTCGCGCTCGCGCTTGTGCTTGGGGCGCTCGCGCTCCTGTTCTATGTGGTGACCATCGTGAAGCTCGGCCCGGGCGTGCTCAATCGCCCCTTGTGAACGGATAAGCGTTGCGCCGATGAACGGCATGCCGACCCATTCCTCCGCACGACGCAACGCCGTGGTCGCCGCGGCGTGCGGTGTTTTCGTCGCCATGATGTTGGGCGCGGCCTACGCGGCGGTGCCGCTCTACAATTGGTTCTGCCGCGTGACCGGCTTTGCCGGAACCACGCAGGTCGCGACGACTGTGCCGGTTGAGGTGTTCGACCGCAAAATCACCGTGCGCTTCGACGCCAACGTGACCGGCGGGCTTCCATGGCGGTTCAAGCCCGAGCGCACGACCATGGATGTCAAGGTCGGCGAGGTGGTCACGGTGATGTATCACGTGATCAACGCATCGGCACGCGAAACCGTGGGAAATGCCGTGTATAACGTCACGCCGCTCAACGTCGGCTCGTACTTCCAGAAGATCAACTGCTTCTGCTTCAGCGAGCAGCGGCTGAAGCCCGGCGAAAGCCGGGAAATGCCGGTCGTCTTCTATATCGATCCGGCACTCACGCACGATTCCGATCAGGCCAGACTCGACACGATCACGCTGTCCTACAGCTTCTATCCCGTGCGGCAGGATCCCAAGCCGACTGCCGACGGCGCGAGTTTGAGAACGAGCGGGCGGATTTGATCTGAAGGAAACCGTGCGGCTAGACCAAGGCAACGCCGCATCGACACGGAGAGAATGATGGCCGACGCCCACACCAAGCCGCAGCACGACTACCACCTCGTCGACCCGAGCCCGTGGCCGGCGGTCGGCGCGGTCTCGGCCTTCATGCTGGCGGTCGGCCTCATCTCCTGGATGCACAAGATGTACGCTGCGGCGCCGCTGGTGTTTGCGCTGGGTGCGCTGGGCGTCCTCTACACCATGATCGGATGGTGGCGCGACGTCGTCCGGGAAGCGGAATTCGAGGGACATCACAAGCGGGTGGTGCAGCTGTCCCACCGCTACGGGATGATCCTCTTCATCGCCTCCGAGGTTATGTTCTTCGTCGCCTGGTTCTGGGCCTATTTCGACGCCTCCCTGTTTCCGGCCGATCCCCACCAAGTGGCGCGGACCGAATTGTTCGGCGGCCAGTGGCCGCCCAAGGGAGTCCAGACGTTCGATCCCTGGCACCTGCCGCTGCTCAATACGCTGATCCTGCTCACCTCCGGAACGACCGTGACGTGGGCGCACCACGCGTTGCTGGAGAACGACCGGGAAGGCCTCAAATGGGGTCTGATCCTGACGATTGCGCTTGGTCTCGCCTTTACCGCCGTGCAGGCCTACGAGTACAGCCACGCCGCTTTCAATTTCAAAGGCAACATTTACGGCGCGACCTTTTTCATGGCCACCGGCTTCCACGGCGCCCACGTGATAATCGGCACGATTTTCCTAACCGTGTGCCTGGTGCGCGCCTTCGCCGGCCATTTCTCGCCGACCCAGCATCTCGGCTTCGAGTTCGCCGCTTGGTATTGGCACTTCGTCGACGTGGTGTGGCTGTTCCTGTTCACCTGCATCTACGTCTGGGGCGCTGGTGCGCCGGTCGCCGGTGCTGCGGGCGGGCATTGACGAGAAGCGGCTTGGGCTACACCCGGTGATAGCGGTGCGGCACGAAGGGTAGGGCCGTCACGGTTGCCGGCAGCTCCTTGCCGCGCACTATCAGCACGACCGGCGTGTCGGGGTCGGCGAAGCCGCGCTCCACATAGCCCATGGCGATGGGCGAGCCGACGGTCGGGCCGAACCCGCCGGACGTGACCCGGCCGAGGATCGTCCCCTCCGCCGTACGGATCTCGGCGCCCTCGCGCGCCGGTGCGCGGCCTTCGGGTTTCAGACCCACGCGCACCCGCGCCGCGCCATTGGCGATCTCGCCGCGAATGCGCGCTACGCCCGGAAAGCCGCCGTCGTCGCGCCGCCGGCGTGCAATCGACCACGTCAGTGCCGCTTCGACCGGCGAGGTGGCCTCGTCGATGTCATGACCGTAGAGGCATAGGCCCGCTTCGAGTCTGAGCGAATCGCGGGCGCCGAGACCGGCGAGCTTCACCCGCGGGTCGTCGAGCAGTCGTTCCACGATGGCCGTGACCCGCGTCGCCTTGACCGAGATTTCATAGCCGTCCTCGCCGGTGTATCCGGACCGGCTGATATGGCAATCGATGCCGTCAAAGCTGGTGCTCATCGCCGACATGAAGCTCATGGAAGCGGCATCGCGCGCGTGGCGGCGGACCACGTGGGCGGCGAGCGGGCCTTGTACGGCGATCAGCGCCCGATGACCAGCTCGCAACAGCTTCACGTTGGCCGGAAGGTGCGCCTCGAGGTGGGCATAGTCGGCTTCCTTCCGGGCGGCGTTGACGATCAGCATCAGTACGCCGTCCTCGGCCGGATCGCCCGATCGCGTGACCATCAGGTCGTCGAGGATGCCACCCTCGTCATTGAGGAATTGCGTGTAGCGCTGCCGTCCGGGCGCAAGTCCGAGGATATCGGCAGGTACCAGCGTCTCGAGCGCGCGCGCCGTCGTTTCGTGATCCGATCCCACCAGGAAGGCCTGGCCCATATGCGAAACATCGAACAGACCGGCCGCGCTGCGGGTGTGGTTGTGCTCGGCAATGATCCCGTCGGCATACTGCACCGGCAGCGTATAGCCGGCGAACGGCACCATGCGCGCACCGCGCGCGATATGAAGGGCGTGGAGCGGCGAGACCGAGAGTTGTTCTTTCTCCACCTCGGTCGTGACCGCATCCGCTTCCATGGCTCTGCCTCGAGCGTCAGCGGCGCGTCTTCTTTGCGGGCTGTTCCCTCACGGCGGCAGGATCGAACCCGACATACACGACGTATTTTTCGAGCTGCACCCGCGACGGCGCCGTAAACGTGATGTCCTCCTCGACATGCAGGAATGGCACGCTGGCCTGTCCATCGCCAATCGTCACCGGAAACTTGTAGAACTTGGTCAGGATCGTCTTCGGCTCGGGGCCTTCGTGAACGAGCGCGTAGCGCAGCGGCACCTCGATCTGGCCTGGACCGCCGGCCGGACCGACCACAACGCGACCTTGCACTCCCACCTTGACGGTCATGCTGGTTCCGCGCACGGCGCATTCCCGCGCCAGGCGCGCGATCGTGGCCTGGTAGCGCAATGTGTTCGGCGACCGGTCCTGGCCGGGGTTGACCTGCAATGTCGAAGTCCCGGTCCTGATGTCGGCCACGGGACAGTCCTGATTCGGATCCGGCGTATTGGCGTCGAGCGCCTGTGCTTCGGTGCCGGGCGATCCGAAGAACAGCTGGTTCATGCGGTCGCGAAACGATGACCCGCCGGAAGGTGGTGCAGACGAGCCGACATCCGACGAGCACCCGGCCAATCCAACCGCAAGCAAGACCCCCGCAAGCGCGTGGCTAAGGACCCGCAACGCCCGACCCCGACCGATCATCCCCGTGAACCCGTCTTGCGCGTCGTTATAGCAGGCCAAAGGTGGCGGCCCCAAGGCCGCTCGAATGCCGGCGCCAGTGGCCGCAGCGGGCGGGCGCCCGATCACCGCCACCGTCGACGGCGACGCTAGGCTGCCCTCACAGCCGGACATCGCTCCTGAGCAGCGCATAGAGCAGGTGATCCTGCCACACGCCATTTATGCAGAGATATTCGCGGGCAAAGCCTTCGCGCTGGAACCCGGTCCTTTCCAGGAGCCGAACCGAAGCGAGGTTGCTCGGGATGCAGGCCGCCTCCAGGCGATGGAGCCTGAGCGTACCGAATGCGAAGGGAATGAGCGCGTTGACGCCGGCGGTCATCAGGCCGCGCCGCGCATAGGGCTCTCCGATCCAATAGCCGAGGCTGCCGGCCTGTGCCACGCCGCGGCGCATATTGGCAAGAGTCAGGCCGCCGACCAGGGCATTGTCGGCCCGGCGGAACAGGAAGAAGGGATAGGCCTGATCGGTCCTCAGGTCTTCGGCGTAACGCTTCAGTCGCCGCCGGAACGCGCCGCGCGTCAGATCGTCATGCAGCCATGTCGGCTCCCACGGCGTCAGGAACGCCCTGCTGCCGTCGCGGAGTTGAGCCCATTCGGGAAAATCGGCCATCTGCGGCGCACGCAGGAATACGCCGTCGCCCTCGATGATGGGCAGGGGCTCGGAGAATGATACCGTGCGGAAGAACGCCATGGAAAATCATATCAGAAGACGGATGACGGACGGCAGAGGACCGAAAATCGCACGCGTTTCGTGATCTCGTCCGTCCTGCGTCGTCTGTCGTTCGTCATCTGTTGTCCGTTCAGGCGGCGCGAAGCCTTTCAGCAATCGTGGCGGCCCTTTCAAGGTCGCGGCTGGGTCCGAGCGCCGCAACCGCCGGTCGACTCCGATTGATCAAGGCCCGTCCGGCTTGGCGCGCGCTCTCGACCGTCACGGCTTCCACCTTGGCGACGATCTCATCGAGCGGGATCGGCCGGTCGTAGGCGATGATCTGCCGGGCGAGCTGCTCGGCGCGCGCCCCCGAGCTTTCCAGCGCCATCAGGAGACCCGCCTTCATCTGCGTCTTCGCGCGGGCAACCTCGGCGTCATTGAGAGTCTCGGCCGTGGCCGCGATTTCATCGACCACGACCTGCATCAGTTTGCCCGCGTCGCTCGCATCGGTTCCGGCGTAAAGGCCGAACAATCCAGTATCGAAATAGGGCCAGTGGAAGCTGTAGATCGCATAGCACAGGCCACGCTTCTCGCGCACTTCCTGGAACAGGCGCGATGACATCCCGCCGCCCAGGACGCTGGTAAAGACCTGCAGGCTGTAGAGGGTCGGATCCCGTTGCCGCACGCCCTCCAGCGCCAGCGCGATGTGCACCTGCTCGAGGTTGCGCTTCTCGGTCCGGATACCGCCGTGGAACCGGGCGGGCTCGGGGGCGGCGGCGGCGGGACCGTTGAAGCTGCGGAAGCGGCGTTCCACCTCCGCAACGATCGCGCCGTGGTCGACCGCGCCGGCCGCGGCGATGACCATGTCGGGCGCGCGGTAATGGCGGGCGAGGTACGCGCGCAGCCGCGCGGCATCGAACGACCGCACGGTCTGCACCGTGCCGAGAATCGAGCGGCCTACCGGCTGGCCCGGGAATGCAACCGCCTGCAGGTGATCGAACACCAGTTCGTCCGGCGTGTCTTCGGCGGCGCCGATCTCCTGGATGATGACATTCTGCTCACGGGCAAGCTCGGCCGGATCGAAGGAGGGGTTGGACAGGATATCGGCCAGCACGTCGAGCGCGAGCGGCACGTCGGCCTTGAGCACGCGGGCGTAATAGGCCGTGGTCTCGACGCTGGTCGCCGCATTGAGGTCGCCGCCCACCGCCTCGATCTCCTCGGCGATCTGGCGCGCGCTGCGGCGCGCCGTGCCCTTGAACGCCATGTGCTCGAGGAGATGGGAGATCCCGTGCTCGTCCGGCTTCTCGTCGCGGCTGCCGCAGCCGGCCCAGACCCCCAGCGAGGCGGTCTCGAGATGCGACATGTCGTCGGTGACGATCACGAGGCCAGCGGCGAGGCGGGTGACGTTGACGCTCATGCGGCGGCTCCTTCTTGCGCAGCGCGGCTGGCCGCGACGATGAAACGTTCGACCGCCCCTTGATCGGAGGGGAGCACGCGCACGCGCTCCGGCCGCTCGCCCAAGTCGGCGAGCCAATCGGGCAGGGCCGGGACGGCACCGCAGGCGGCGGCGACCGCCTCGGGAAACTTGGCCGGATGGGCGGTGCCGAGCACGACCATGGGCAATGCCGGATCGCGGCTTTCCTTCTCCGCCACGGCAACGCCCACCGCGCTGTGCGGATCGAGCAGATAGCCCGTCTCCTTGCGCACGGTGCGGATTGTTGCCGCCGTCTCCTGCTCATCGGCGCGTCCGGCCGAGAAGATGGAACGGATCTCGCTGAGCGCGCGCCGGTCGATGATGAAGGCGCGCGACTGCGCCAGCGAGGCCATGAGCGCCCGCACCGAGCGGGCATTGCGGCCATTGGTTTCGAACAACAGCCGCTCGAAGTTCGACGACACCTGGATGTCCATCGACGGGGAGGTGGTGGCCGTCACATCTCGGAGCTCGTAGGCGCCGGTCGCCAGCGTACGCACCAGAATATCGTTAACGTTGGTGGCGATCACCAGCCGATCGATCGGCAGGCCCATGCGCGACGCCACATAGCCGGCGAAGATATCGCCGAAATTTCCCGTCGGCACGGTGAAGGCGACCTTGCGGTGCGGACACCCGAGCACCGCCGCGGTGGTGAAGTAATACACCACCTGCGCCACGATGCGCGCCCAGTTGATCGAGTTGATGGCGGTGAGCCGAACCCGGTCGCGAAAGGCGTGGTGATTGAACAGGCCTTTCACGATGGCTTGGCAATCGTCGAACGTGCCTTCGATGGCGATGGCATGGACGTTGTCGTCCGCCGCGGTCGTCATCATCCGGCGCTGTACCTCGGATATGCGGCCATGGGGAAACAGGACCACGACATCGACGCGGCGGCGCCCGCGAAAGGCCTCGACCGCTGCGCCGCCGGTGTCGCCCGACGTGGCGCCGACGATCGTTGCGCGTTCGCCCCGCTGAGCGAGCATGTGGTCCATGAGCCGGGCGATGAGCTGCATGGCCAGATCCTTGAAGGCCAGCGTGGGCCCGTGGAACAGCTCCGCCAGGAAGCAGTTCGGACCATATTGGACGATCGGCACCACCGCCGGGTGGCGGAACGTGTCGTAGGCCTCGCGCGCCATGCGGGCGAGATCGGCTTCCGTGATGGCCTCGCCAACGAACGGCCGGATTACCTCCACGGCCACTTCGGCATACGGCCGCCCGGCCAGGCCGGCAATCGCCTCTGGAGTCAAAACCGGCCAGGATTCAGGAACATAGAGGCCGCCATCGCGGGCGAGCCCGGCCAATGTGACCTCGCCGAAGTGAAGCGACGGAGCCTCGCCGCGGGTGGAGACGTAGCGCATCATCGGACCCTGAGCCGGAGGGCGGACACTAACGGCACGGCCGGGGCTTCACAAGGAAGCCTGTCGGCCGCTCGCCGCGCGGCCGGGCTCAACCGCCGCCGAGATGGTCTACGCCTGCTCCGGCGCTCGCCGATCGAGCACTGGCCGGGTGCGCGCCCAGATCAGGAAGACGATGACGAGCACGAGTGCCAGTCCGTACCATGTGAGCGCGTATTGCAGGTGGTTGTTGGGGAGGTTGGTGATGATCTTGCCTGGCCGGGGCAGGCCGCCGGGCGGCGGCGGCGCCTCCTGATCGACAAAGAACGGCGCGACCGGACCCAGGCTCTTGGCGGCCGCCATGGCCTGGTGATCGCGTACGAACCACAGGTTTCGTTCGGGGTCGTCGGCCGGCGTGAACATCCCACGCGGTTCCGGCCAGCGCAGCGCGCCGACGATCTCGATCGATCCGGGACTCTGTCCCGCGGCGCGGCTGCTTGCGTCCTGCCTGCCCTCCGGTACGAAGCCGCGGTTGACCATCACCAGGCTGCCGTCCTTGAGCCGGGCGGGTGTAAACACCCAATAGCCCGGACCTGATACGTCGCTGCGCAGGCCTGAGCCGGCAGTGTAGACGAGCGCCTCCTGGGCATGCAGGAACTCGGCCGGGAAGGCGACACGGCGGAACTCCATCTCCTGGGGCCTGAGGCGATCCCAGGTGTCGCGCGCCGGCACGTCCGCCGGCGGCGCGCCCAGGCGCTCCGCCAGCGTCGCGATCAAGGCTTCCTTCCAGGCTTTTCGATTCATCTGCCAGGTGCCGAGCGCGACGAGCGCGGCAAGCGCCAGCAGTGCCGCGATAGCTGGGACCAGGAGGCTGCGCCGGCGCGCATCCGCCGTCACCGGCCGCCTCCGCGGTCGAGCCGACCTTCCGCCGCGTCGTGGTGGTACTGCAGCGCGATGAGGACGCCCTTGAACGGGCGCAGCGGCCCGAGTGTTGCCAGCAGGATCAACGGCCCCCACAACAGTGCGTGCGCCCAGTACGGCGGCTGGTAGAGGAACTCGACCCCCAGGGCGAGGCCGACCACCACGAATCCGGCAAACAGGATGACGAACACAGCCGGCCCATCGCCGGAATCGGCGAACGAGAAGTCGAGCCCGCACGCTTCGCACTTCGGGGCAAGCGTGAGAAAGCCGTTGAACAGGTTGCCCTTGCCGCATTGCGGACAGCGGCCGGCAAGACCGGCCGCGATCGGAGAGGGGCGTTGCGAAGTGGCCATGTCTTGCTCCGTCCGTTATGTCGCCGTGCGCTCGGCGCGCGCGCCGAAAGCCGGAATCTGGTATGCACGGACGCCCAACCGGAAAGGGCAGATCGTCGCAAGAGGCATCCGCATGGCCAGCATACGCTACACGAAGGATCACGAGTGGATCCGGCTCGATGGCGATACCGGCACGGTCGGCATCAGCAACTATGCCCAGGGTCAGCTCGGCGACGTCGTATACGTCGAGCTTCCCCCGATCGGGAAGAGCATCGGCAAGGGCCAGGAGGTCGCAGTCGTGGAATCGGTCAAGGCCGCGAGCGAAGTCTATGCGCCCATGGCCGGCGAGGTGATCGCGGTCAATGCCGAGCTCGAAGGCGCTCCCGCCAGGGTGAACGAAGATGCCGAAGGCAGGGGCTGGTTCCTCAGGCTCAGAATAGCAAACGCCGCCGAGTTCGAGGAATTGATGAGCGAGGATCAGTACAAGGCTTTCCTGGAAACGATCGAATGAAGGTGCAACTCCATGCGCTACCTGCCGCTCACCGAAGAGGATCGCGCCGAGATGCTGGCATGCGTCGGTGTTGGGCGCATCGATGATCTTTTCGCCGACGTGCCGCCCGACAAGTTGCGCCGCGAGCTGCCGAACCTGCCGCGGCGCAAGAGCGAGATCGAGGTCGAGCGGGTGCTCGGCGACATGGCGGCCAGGAACGTCGCGGCCGGCTCGGTGCCGTTCTTCATCGGCTGCGGCGCCTACCGGCATCACCTGCCGGCCACCGTCGACCACCTGATCCAGCGCTCCGAGTTCCTGACGTCGTACACGCCGTATCAGCCGGAGATCGCCCAGGGCACGCTGCAATATCTGTTCGAGTTCCAGACGCAGGTCGCGATGCTTACCGGCATGGAGGTGGCGAATGCCTCCATGTATGACGGCTCGACCGCCGCCGCCGAGGCCGTGCTGATGGCGCACCGCATCACCAAGCGGCGCAAGGCGGTGCTGGCCGGCAACCTGCATCCGCACTATCGCGATACGATCGCGACGGTGTCGCGGCTGGCCGATGACGAGATCGTTGAACTCCCGCCGCAGCCGAGCGGGGCGGAGGATGTGCTTGCCACTATCGACCGCGAGGTCTCATGCGTCGTGGTGCAGACGCCGGACGTGTTCGGCCACCTGCACGATCTTGGCGCGATCGCCGAGAAGGCGCAGGCCGCCGGCGCGCTCCTCATCGCCGTGGTCACGGAAATCGTCTCGCTCGGCCTCGTCGTCCCGCCCGGCGACATGGGTGCCGATATCGTCGTCGCGGAGGGCCAGTCGCTCGGCAACCCGCTCACCTTCGGCGGGCCGTATGTCGGCTTGTTCGCGACCCGGCAGAAATACGTGCGGCAGATGCCGGGTCGGCTGGCCGGCGAGACGGTCGACATGGAGGGCCGGCGCGCTTTCGTGCTCACCCTGTCGGCGCGCGAGCAGCACATCCGCCGCGAGAAGGCGACGTCGAACATCTGCACCAACTCCGGCCTGTGCGCGCTCGCGTTCACGATTCATTTGACCCTGCTCGGCGAGGCCGGGTTGCGGCGCCTGGCGCGCATCAACCACGCCAGTGCAGTAGCGCTGGCCGACCGATTGGCCAAGGTGCCCGGCCTCAGCGTGCTCAATGGCACGTTCTTCAACGAGTTCACCATCCGGGTGCCCGGTGACGCCGGCCGCGTGGTCGAACAGCTCGCGCGCAAGGGCGTGCTCGGCGGGGTGCCGTTCTCGCGCCTGGATCCCCGCCGGCGCGAGCTTGGCGATCTCATCATCGTGGCCGCGACTGAGCTCAACACTGAACAGGACCGCACCGCTTATGCGGCGGCCCTGAAGGAGGCATTGGCATGCTGAATCGCCAAGGCCGTCCGACCGGCGCGCCAGGCGTCGGCGAGGGCGGCTCCACGGCGCCCGCCACGTTTACCGGCAATCGGGCGCTGCGCATCGAGGAGGCGCTGCTCTTCGAGATCGGCCGTCCGGAGGTGAGCGGCGTCGATCTCGACGAGCCGGAGAACGTCACGCCGCGGCTCGGCGCGCTCGAGCGCAACCGTCCGATCGGCCTGCCGGGCCTGAGCGAACCGGAGACGGTGCGTCATTACGTGCGGTTGTCGCGCACCAATTACAGCATCGATTCCGGGCCCTATCCGCTCGGCTCGTGCACCATGAAGCACAACCCGCGGCTCAACGAGCGGATGGCGCGGCTGCCGGGCTTTGCCGACATCCATCCGCTGCAGCCGCTGTCGACCGTCGCCGGCGCGCTGGCGCTGATCCAGGAGCTCGCCCGCTGGCTCGTCGCGCTGACCGGCATGCCAGCGATTGCGCTCTCGCCCAAGGCGGGCGCGCACGGGGAATTGTGCGGCATGATGGCGATCAAGGCGGCACTCGCGGCGCGACGCGAGCGTCGCGCGGTGATCCTCGTGCCGGAATCCGCGCATGGTACCAATCCGGCCACCGCGGCGCTGCTTGGGCTCAGGGTCGAGCCCGTGCCGGCGCGCCAGGATGGCACGGTCCACGCGGACGACGTGCGCAGCCGTCTCTCGGGCGATGTCGCCGCCATCATGCTCACCAACCCGAACACCTGCGGCCTGTTCGAGCGCGACATCGGGGCGATCGCTGAAGCCGTGCACGCGGCGGGCGCGTTCGTCTATGCCGACGGAGCCAATTTCAACGCCATCATGGGGAAGGTGCGGCCCGGCGATCTCGGCATCGACGCCATGCATCTCAACCTGCACAAGACCTTCTCGACCCCGCATGGCGGCGGCGGACCGGGTGCCGGACCGGTGGCGTTCTCGGCGGCGCTCGCGCCCTTCATGCCGGTTCCTTACCTGCTCGCCGATGCGGAAGGCTGGCGCTACATCGAGCATGCCGACGCGGCGCCGGACCGAAAGCCGTTCGGCCGACTGTGCGCGTTCCACGGCCAGATGGGCATGTACGTGCGCGCGCTCGCTTATATGCTCTCGCACGGCGCCGACGGTCTGCGGCAAGCTTCAGAAGACGCGGTGCTCAACGCCAATTACGTGCGCGCCGCGCTTGCCGATCTGATGTCGCTGCCCTATGGCAACCGCCCCTGCATGCACGAGGTGCTGTTCGACGACGCTTGGCTCGACGGCACCGGCATCACCACGCTCGACTTCGCCAAGGCGATGATCGACGAGGGCTACCATCCGATGACCGTCTATTTCCCGCTCGTCGTACACGGCGCAATGCTGATCGAGCCGACCGAGTCGGAGAGCAAGGCCTCGGTCGATCTGTTCATCGCGACGTTGCGCGACCTCGCGCTGGCCGCGCGGCGCGGGGACAAGGAGCGGTTCACCACCGCGCCGCGCTATGCGCCGCGGCGGCGGCTCGACGAGACCCGCGCCGCGCGCCAACCGGTGCTGCGGTGGACGCCGGCCGCGAGGCCGGAGGCGGCGGAGTGATCGTGAACAATCGTGAGCCGTTATCGGGTAGCGCATGACCATGTCCGTGCCGACGTCATCGGTCATCGACACGCGACGCCACCAGATGTTTCCCACGCTCGAGCCGTCGGAGATCGAGCGGGTGCGTCGGTTTGGCGAGATCCGCTCCTACGGCGCGGGCGAAGCGCTGGCCACGGTCGGCGACGTGGGCCGCGGCCTGATGATCATCCTGGCCGGCGAGGTCGACATCACCCGGCGCGACCAATCGGGCCGCCGCGAGCCGATCGTCACACATGGGCCCGGTGCGTTCATGGGCGAGCTGGCGCAGCTGGCCGGCCGGCCGGCGCTGGTGGACGCCCATGCGCAGGGGCCTGTGGAGGCTCTGATCATCCCGCCGGACCGGCTGCGCGCCTTGCTGGTCGCCGAGGCGGAGCTCGGCGAGCGGATCATGCGCGCCCTTATCCTGCGTCGCGTCGGCCTCCTCGAGACCGGCGCCGGCGGACCGGTGATCGTCGGCCGCCCCGAGAACAGCGATGTGCTTCGGCTCGAGGGCTTCCTGCGCCGCAACGGCCATCCGCGTCAAATGCTGAACCCAGAGACCGATCCCGACGCGAAGGCTCTGATCGAACGATTCCACGTTGATCCCGGTCAACTGCCGATCGTTCTGTGCCCGAATGGGGAGCTGCTGCGCAATCCCGGCGAGATCGAGCTCGCCCGCTGCATCGGGCTGGTCGGGCCGATCGATCCGGATCGTGTCTATGACGTGGCCGTCGTGGGAGCCGGGCCGGCGGGCCTCGCCACCGCGGTCTATGCCGCCTCGGAGGGGCTCTCCGTGCTGGTGGCCGACTGCCGCGCGTTTGGCGGCCAGGCCGGCGCCTCTGCCCGCATCGAGAACTACCTCGGCTTTCCGACCGGTATCACCGGCATGGCGCTGATGGCCCGGGCATACAACCAGGCTCAGAAGTTCGGGACCGAAATGGCGATCCCGGCCGAAGTGATCGGTCTTCAGGCCGCGGGTGATGGCGGTCGCTTCGTCCTGCAGCTGTCCAACGACGAGTGTGTCAACGCTCGCGCAGTCATCATCGCCAGCGGCGCCCGCTATCGGCGGCTCGAGGTCGAAAACCTGGACGCATACGAGGGGTCGAGCGTGCACTACTGGGCGTCGCCCCTGGAGGCGAAGCTGTGCGCCGGGCAGGAGGTTGCCCTGGTGGGCGGCGGCAATTCGGCTGGCCAAGGGGCGGTCTATTTGGCGAGCCAAGCGTCCAAGGTCTGGCTCCTCGTGCGCGGGTCTGACCTCAACGCGAGCATGTCGCGCTATCTTGTCGACCGCATCGCCGGACTCGCCAACGTGGAGGTGGTGACGCGCGCGCGGGTCAGCGCCCTGGAAGGCCGCAACGGCATGCTGGAGGCGGTCCGCTGGCGCCAGGGCGCGTCGGGGGTGGAGATACGACGGCCGATTGGCCATCTCTTCCTCTTCATCGGAGCGGCGCCGAACACTGATTGGTTGTCCGGATCCGGCGTGGCGCTGGACGCCAAGGGCTTCGTGCTGACCGGCACGGATGCGGCCGGCAACCGCCGGCCGCTCGAGACGAGTCGGCAAGGCGTCTTCGCCATCGGCGATATCCGATCGGGTTCCGTCAAGCGCGTCGCCGCGGCAGTCGGCGAGGGCGCGCAGGTGGTGGCAGCACTGCATGCCTTTTTGGCTGCGGCCGACTACGAGGGAGCCGTCAGCGCGCATCACTAGCGCATCCCGAGCGTGCGCATGACGAGCGTCGCTCCCGCGCATGCTGGCTCGCCTCGAACGCGCATCGGCGATCGCCCTACGCACCGTCAAAGCGGATCGTGCGGCGCAACCCCGCAGTCTTGACGCGACTGAACGTTTGAGCTTCCTCCCAAAGTGGTTGAGGGTTTTTCCCGATCGCACTTGCGGGTTTTGCCCGATGGAATGTGACTGCAAGGGTCGGATACTCACTAAACCGCGCCCGGCCCATTCGAAGGCGGTGACGGGGCCGGCAGGAAGCTTGCATTCGCGAATTTTCGCAACGGTGGGTTCGCGGGGCGCTCGTCGAGTTGCAAATGGCCACAAGGGATTACCGTCCGCGCTCCCGGCCATATCGACAGGATCGCGCAACACACCGTGCCGTTGATGCGCGCGGTTGCGTAACGGCGGGCGAGGACAATGGACGCGGTAACATCATAGTTCTTTTCTCAAGCAATCACGCCGCGCATCGAGCGGCGCAGCAATCAACATCCACTTGAAAAGAGCTCATACGGGATGCAGAATCCGGAAGCTTCAGTGGAGGCCTCGATGGCCGGCGATACTGAGCAGGCCTCAGAAACGCTCTTGCGTCGGCGGCGCATGGAAATCTTTGCGTTTCTGTTTCTTACCGCCGTCTTGATGCCGGCGCTGGCGGTGGCAACGGTCGGCACCTACGGCCTTTCCGTCTGGATCTATCAAATCATGAACGGTCCTCCGGGGCCGCCTTCCGAGCGGTGATCACATGCGCCCGCATCGCCGACAATTCATCAGAGGGCAGTGGGTAACCGACGCGGCTGCAAGTGTTCCAGTCGACCACGCGGCGGAAATTGCGAGCGTGCTGGTCCAGGCAAGACCCGAGCGGCTCGCGTCGGTCCAGGCAGCGATCGAAGGGATTGCTGGTGCGGACATTGCTCAGCGCGATGACTGCGGCAAGCTGGTGGTCGTGCTGGATTCCACTGGAGGACAATCAATCGGCGAGAGTCTCACGCAAATCTCGCTGATGCCGCATGTGCTTTCGGCGACGCTGGTTTTCCACGGCGTGGATATGAACTGAAATCGTCCGATAAGGGAGGTGGCGTCATGTCTCCAACCGGATTCAGTCGCCGCGACGCGCTGAAAATGGAAGCCGCGGCCTTGGCGGCTGCGGCCGGCGGAATACCGCTGCCCACCCAGGCGGCCAACCTCTTTACCGAACGGCCCGACACCTTGCTGAATTGGGACAAGGCGCCGTGCCGGTTTTGCGGCACCGGCTGCAGTGTCATGGTCGCCACCAAGGACAATCGCGTCATCGCCACGCATGGCGATACCAAGTCCGAAGTGAACCGCGGCCTGAATTGCGTAAAGGGTTATTTCCTGTCGAAGATCATGTACGGCAGTGACCGGCTAATGCAACCGCTGTTGCGCAAGAGAGACGGCCGTTTCGTCAAGAACGGCGAATTCACGCCGGTGAGTTGGGATGAAGCCTTCGACGTCATGGCGGAGAAGTTCAAGGCGGCGCTTAGGAGCAAGGGGCCGACCAGCGTCGGCATGTTCGGATCCGGCCAGTGGACCATCTGGGAAGGCTATGCCGCGTCCAAGCTGTTCAAGGCCGGTTTCCGCTCCAATAACATCGATCCCAATGCCCGCCATTGCATGGCATCGGCGGTGATGGGCTTCATGCGTACCTTCGGCATCGACGAGCCGATGGGTTGTTACGACGATATCGAGGCCGCCGATGCCTTCGTATTGTGGGGCTCGAACATGGCCGAGATGCACCCGATCCTGTGGACGCGGGTGACGGATCGCAGGCTGAGCGCGCCGCATGTGCGTGTGGCCGTGCTTTCCACGTTCGAGAACCGTTCGTTCGAGCTCGCCGATCTCGGCATTGTCTTCACCCCGCAAACCGATCTCGCCATCCTCAATGCGATCGCCAACCACATCATCGCGACCAAGCGCGTGAACACGGATTTCGTCAATAAGCATACGACCTTCAAGCGCGGCACGACCGAAATCGGATATGGCCTGCGGCCCGAAACCGATCTTGAGAAACGCGCCGCCAACCGCACGCGCGCCAACCAATGGAGCGACATGAGCTTCGAGGACTACGCGAAGTTCGTGTCAGAATACACCTTCGACAAGGTGTCGAAATTGTCCGGCGTTCCGGTGAACCGGCTGCAGGAATTGGCGGAAATCTATGCCGATCCCAAGATCAAAGTGACCAGTTTCTGGACGATGGGATTCAACCAGCACACGCGCGGCGTCTGGTGCAACAATCTCGTCTATAATCTGCATTTGCTCACCGGCAAGATTTCTGAGCCCGGCAACAGCCCGTTCTCGCTCACCGGCCAGCCTTCGGCGTGTGGCACCGCGCGCGAAGTCGGCACCTTCTCGCATCGCCTGCCGGCCGACATGCTGGTGACCAACAAGGCGCATCGCGACACCGCAGAACGGATCTGGAAATTGCCGGAGGGCACGATTCCGGCGGAAGTCGGTTATCACGCCGTCCTGCAGAACCGCATGCTGCGCGACGGCAAGCTCAATGCGTACTGGGTGCAGGTCAACAACAATATGCAGGCGGCCGCGAACATGAACGAGGAGGGCTATCCCGGCTACCGCAATCCGGAAAACTTCATCGTTGTCTCAGATGCATATCCGACCGTCACGGCGTTGGCGGCGGATCTCATTCTGCCGACTGCAATGTGGGTCGAGAAGGAGGGCGCTTACGGCAACGCGGAGCGGCGCACCCAATTTTGGCACCAGCTCGTCAAGGCACCGGGAGAGGCGCGCTCCGATCTCTGGCAATTGATGGAGTTCTCCAAACGCTTCAAGGTGGAAGAGGTGTGGCCGGCCGAGCTGATCGCAAAGAAGCCGGAGTACAGGGGCAAGACCCTGTTCGACATATTGTACGCGAACGGTGAGGTCGACAAATTCCCGCTCAGCCAGATCGACGCCAAATATGAGAACGATGAATCGAAAGCGTTCGGTTTCTATGTGCAGAAAGGCCTGTTCGAAGAATACGCCGGCTTCGGTCGCGGCCACGGGCACGATCTCGCGCCCTTCGATGCCTATCATGAGGCGCGCGGCATCCGTTGGCCGGTGGTAAACGGCAAGGAGACGCGCTGGCGCTTCCGCGAAGGCAGTGATCCTTACGTCAAGCCAGGCCGGGGCGTGGAATTCTACGGCAATCCCGACGGCAAAGCCCGCATCTTCGCGTTGCCCTATGAACCGCCGCCGGAAGTGCCTGATAAGACGTATCCGTTGTGGCTGGTGACAGGACGCGTCCTCGAACACTGGCATTCGGGCTCGATGCCCCGCCGCGTTCCCGAGCTGTATCGCTCGTTCCCCGACGCGATCTGTTACATGCATCCCGACGATGCGGCAGAGCTCAAGGTGCGCCGTGGTGCCGAGATCAAGATCGAGTCGCGCCGCGGCTTCATTCGCACGCGGGTTGAAACGCGGGGGCGCAATCGGGTGCCGCGCGGGGTTGTCTTTGTACCGTGGTTTGACGAGGGGCAGCTGATCAATCGCGTGACCCTCGACGCGACCGATCCCATTTCCTTCCAGACCGATTTCAAGAAATGTGCGGTTCGCATCGAACTGGTCGGGGCAACATGATGCATTCCGTCGTCCGCCTGGTGCTGTCCTCGCTGGCTGGCGGCGCGATTGCGGCAACCGCGACCGCGCTCTTCGCCGACACGTTCTCTGCCCTGCGCGGCCCGGTGCCGCTCGACCAGATCGCACCGGCGCCGCGCATGACTCCGCTGGACAATACGTCCGAAAAGCGGGTGCGGAATTACCCGGAGCAGCCGCCGATCATTCCGCACACGACCGAGGGCTATGAGATCGATCTCAACAGCAACCGGTGCCTGAGCTGCCATGCGCGTTCGCGTACAGGAGAATCCCGGGCGCCGATGATCAGCATCACGCATTTCATGGATCGCGAAGGCCAGTTCTTGGCGACGATCTCGCCGCGGCGCTATTTCTGCGAACAATGTCATGTGCCGCAGCATGTCGTTAAGGCACCGGTGCCGAATACGTTTGTCGATATCGACACGCTGCTCGAACGATCGGTGCCAGAGAAGCGCCGATGAGCACGACGACGTCCTCCCAACCTGCGAGGTGGCGGCGCCTCTATGCATTCGGCCTGGAGCTGTGGGGCGTCTTGCGCAGTCCCAGCACCGTGTTCAGTCTGGGCACGCTGGTGCTCGCCGGATTTGTCGCCGGCATCGTTTTCTGGGGCGGCTTCAATACCGCGATGGAGCTCACAAACCGCGAGGGCTTTTGCGTGTCCTGTCATGAAATGCATGACAACGTCTTCCAGGATCTGAAGCGCACCGTTCATTACACCAACCGATCGGGCGTGCGCGCAACCTGTCCGGATTGCCATGTCCCGCATGAGTGGACCGACAAGATTGCTCGAAAGATGCAGGCTTCGAAGGAGGTTTGGGGCCATCTGTTCGGTCACATCGACACGCGAGAGAAATTCGTCGAGAAACGGCTGGAGCTGGCACTGCACGAATGGGCGCGGATGAAGGCGAATGACTCACTGGAATGCCGGAATTGCCACAGCGCGCAGTCGATGGATTTGACCAAGCAGGGTCCCCGCTCCGCCGAGGCGCACGAGCGTTCTCTCTTCACGGGCCAGAAGACCTGCATCGATTGTCACAAGGGTATCGCCCACAGTCTTCCGGACATGCGTGGCGTGCCGGGATGGCAGTGAGCTTGGCCCACCCGCCGAAACTTGCTTGCCCGTGGAGGCCCACAATGCGAAAGATGTCTCTTGCCATTCTTGGGATGGTTATTGCGACGCTCTTGTTCGGCACCGGGTCGATAAATGCTCAGAACTATCCATGGTGTGGGCAGCGAGGAGACGGTTCGACCAACTGCGGTTATGTCAGCTACGAGCAATGCCGGGTGAAAAGCAACTGGTGCGATCGCAACCCCATGTTTCAGCCGCCGATCGAGGAGCCGCGGTCACGCCGCAGGCCGAGTGGGCGTCACGGAAAACTGTGACCGCTGCGCCATTTGAAGACGCGGCGCGAGGCGGAAGACCTCGCTGCCTATGCGGTCACGCGCGGGAAATAGCTCCCGCGACGCTGTCATCGACACTCCGCAACAGGCCAGTAATACAGATGCCGGCAAGCGGCTGCCGGCGCCGAACAGCCGATGCTCTCGCCGCCGTGCCCATACTGCTGCCTCCGCATCAGCACATCGAGCACATGCGGAGGCAGCATCACGCGCCTGTCCACGCGGGCCAATTCTCGTGCGTCTCGATGCCCGTGTTGCTTGGCGAGGAAACAGGCAGCATTCGGGGAGGCAGTCGCGTGGCTCAAGCGGATCCCGCGCGCTTTCCGTACGCCGCGGCGGGGCTCAGATCGGCCGACGGTCGGATGAGCTGCTGATCGGGCCGTGGGCAGCGGCCCGCGTGATCGCGGCTCGAGTGGGCAGGCCTCGTTGCTCCTTCACGATTCTTGCGCCTGCGGTTTGAAAGGCGCAACCTGATCCTCACCAGTCAGGCGCAACGCGCGACCACGCAATCGATCGACGCCGTCCCTTGCCCTGGCGAACGCAAGATTGCGCGCTGGTCGTCGAACAGGGGAGGGCGAAACCACGATGTCAGCACTGATTTGCCGGCTCGCGCCGGCGGCGGCCGCAATCGCGCTGCTGGCCTTGATCTCGGCGCTAGGTTTCGCGCAGGACCGGAAATACAAGGCGATCGCCGTGACAACGCCGGACGGCGTCACGATCTCGGCGCAGGAATGGGGCAATCCGGCCGGCCCTGAGATCCTGTTCATTCACGGATTCTCGCAGGCCTCGCTGTCGTGGGCGCGCCAGTACGGCAGCGAGCTGGCAAGCGAATTTCGCATCGTCACCTATGACCTGCGCGGTCACGGCAGCTCCGGCAAGCCGCTCGAGCCGGAGAAATACAAAGAGTCCAAGGCCTGGGCGGACGAGCTCAAGGCGGTGATCGATGCCGCCGGGCTCAAGCGGCCGGTGCCGGTCGGCTGGTCCTACGGCGGACGCATCATCGCCGACTATCTGAAAATCCATGGCGCCTCGAGCCTTGCCGGGCTCAACTACGTGAACGCGCTCACCAAATCCGATCCGGCCTTCTTCGGCGACGGCCTCAAGGTGCTTCCCCTCATGGCCTCCGATGACCTCGCCACCAACATCGCGGCAACACGCCAGTTCCTGCGCAACTGTTTCGAGAAGCAGCCGAGCCAGGAGGATTTCGAGACCATGCTCGCCTTCAACATGCTGGTGCCGGCCAAGGTGCGCGCCAACATGGGCGGGCGGTCGCTCAACATCGACGACATCCTGGTGGCGCTGAAGCTGCCGGTGCTGGTCACGCAGGGGTCAGCGGATCGTCTCGTTCTGCCCGCTGCCGCCAAATACACGGCCGAGAAGATTCCGGATGCCAAGCTCTCGATCTAGGACGGCATCGGCCACGCGCCGTTCTGGGAAGACACGGGTCGCTTCAATGCCGAGCTTGCCGCCTTCGTGCGGACGGCCGGCAAGGTGAATTGAAGCCGATCAATTCAGCTTCGCCTTCACGTCCCGGATGCCCCGGGCGATGAGGTCCTCGGCGGTCTTGCCCTTGACGCTCTCGCTCAGGATGCGCTCGGCGGCGGCCACCGCCGCCTCGGCGGCGGTAGCGCGCACGTCGGCGAGCGCTTGCGCCTCGGCCTGGGCGATCTTGGTGTCGGCCATCCGGGTGCGCCGCGCGACGAACTCCTCCATCCTGGTCTTGGCCTCGGCGGCCACGCGCTCGGCTTCCGTCCTGGCGCTGGCGATGATCGTCTCGGCCTCGCGTTCCGCTTCCTCATGCTTGCGCCGATACTCGGCCAGCAGCTTCTGCGCCTCCTCCTTGAGGCGGAGCGCCTCGTCGAGCTCGGCCCTGATACGGGCGCTGCGCTGGTCGAGCATGTCGAGGATGCTGCGGTGCAGGCCCATGTAGATCGCCAGCGCGACGAACACCAGGAAGGCGACCGCCACCCAGAATTCGGCGTTGATCATGGCATCACCGTTTGATCACGGTGTCGACCGCGGCTTCCACCGCCTTGCCGGCCGGCTGTGAGCCGATCAGCCGCTCGATGATGGCAGCGGTCGCCTCGATCGCGATCCCGCGCACGTTGGCGAGCGCCGCCTGCTTGGTCGTCGCGATGGCCCTTTCCGCTTCGTTGAGCTTGGCGTTGAGCTCGTCCTCCAGCCCCTTGCGCGTCTGCTCCGCCTCGGCGTTGAGCCTGTCGCGGGTCTGGCTGGCGATCGCCTGCGCGCGCGAGCGGGCTTCCGTGAGCGCCTTCTCGTAGGCCTGCAGCTCGGCGTCCGAATCCTCTCTGAGCCGCTGGGCGGTTTTCAGATCATCCTCGATGCGGCCGCGGCGCTGCGCCAGAATTCCGCCGATGCGCGGCACGGCCAGCCGCGACATCACCAGATAGAGGACGACGAAGCAGATCGCGAACCACAGCAGCTGCGAGGCGAACGTCTCCGACTGGAACGGCGGGAACGCGCCCTTGTGCCCCCCGGATGGAGCTTCGGTATTCGCTTTGGTGGCCATGCTCGCCTCCGGCGATCGCCCGGCCTCGGCCCAGGCGCTCGCGTACCGCTTCGAGTCTTACAGCGCGAACAACAGCAGAAGCGCGATCAACAGCGAGAAGATGCCGAGCGCCTCGGTCACCGCGAAGCCGAAGATCAGGTTGGCGAACTGGCCCTGGGCCGCGGACGGGTTGCGCAGCGCCGCCGCCAGATAATGGCCGAAGATGGTGCCGACGCCGACGCCGGCCCCGCCCATGCCGATGCAGGCGATGCCGGCACCAATCATTTTTGCGGCCGTGGGATCCATTGCGAAGCTCCTTTGTGGGTTTGCCGAAGCGATCGGGCGATCAGTGGCCCGGGTGAATTGCATCGTTGAGATAGATGCAGGTGAGGATGGCGAAGACATAGGCCTGGAGCACCGCCACCAAGAGTTCCAGCGCCGTAAGCGCAACGGTGAGCCCCAGCGGCAGCACGGCGCCGACCCAGCCGGCGATGCCCCAGGTCGCGAGCAGCGTGATGAAGCCGGCGAATACCTTCAGCGTGATATGGCCGGCCAGCATGTTGGCGAACAGCCGGACGCTGTGGGAGACCGGCCGCGACAGGAACGACATCACCTCGATCGGTGTGACCAGGATCAGCATGTACCAGGGAATTCCGCTCGGTACGAACAGCTTCAAGAACCGCAGGCCGTTCTTCCAGAAGCCGTACACGATGACGGTGAAGAACACCATCAGCGCGAGCGAGGCCGTAATGACGATATGCGTCGTCACTGTGAACGAGTAGGGGATCAACCCGATCAGGTTCATGAACAGGATAAACATGAAAAGGGACAAGACGAAGGGAAAGAACCGCATCCCCTCGGTTCCCGCCGTGCTGCGGATCGTGTCGGCAATGAATTCGTAGGACATCTCGGCGACCGACTGCAGCCGTCCGGGTACCAGGCTGCGCCGGCGCGTCCCGCCAAGCAGCAGGAGCGTGATGCCCGCAATCGCGATCGCCATGAACGCAGCGGAGTTTGTGAAGGCGATCTCGTGCCCACCAATGCGGCCAAGGGTGAAGTATTTGACGATCTCGAATTGGTGGATCGGGTCGTCCATGACCGGATCAATCCTTAGGTTCTAACGCTGCCGGACATGGCAGGCATCAATTCTAGCGGTTGCCGTCGAGCGGGCCCGGCTTGACCACTCCGGCCGAACGCATGACGTTGAGAACGCCGGCGGCGAACCCGAGCAACAGGAGGACGATCATTCCCCACGGCGACGTTCCGAGCCAGCGGTCGAGTAGCCAGCCGAGGAGAAAGCCGACGACGACGCCCCCGACCAGCTCGGCCGACAATCGCATGCCACGGGCGAACCCCGACATGTCGGAATTCGATCGCGATGCCGAGCCGGGTTCGACTGGGCGGCGCCGACCAACTTGGTCGAGCCGTTCGCCGAGACGCCGCAGCCGCGCGGAGAGAGCGGCCTCTTCGGCCGACCGGGACTGACCATCGTTTCCGCGCGTGCCGTCGCTCATGTTCCGACACCCGCAACCACGTTCCCGCGCCGCAAAGGCGCGCGGACCATACTGACCGAGGGCCCATTCTGTCAAGAATCCGGCATTTTGGTGTAAGCCGCTGATGTCTAATGGCGAATGGCGAATGCCGAAAGCCAAGAGCGGGCCCGCAGGCGGTCCTTCCCCTTTCGCTATTCGCTACTCGCTGTTCGCTACGGTATAGAATTGCGCTACCATCGCGCCGCAGATGCATGCTTGTTTGGAGCAGCAGCCGGAGTCCACCAT
>Ga0081538_10001122_pt1 | contig 28365 bp, 22 predicted proteins | sample TabmetS5T2R1_FD_71022 | JGI IMG/M metagenome (GOLD analysis project Ga0081538, IMG submission 71022) | Tabebuia heterophylla rhizosphere microbial communities from the University of Puerto Rico - S5T2R1 | ecosystem: Host-associated > Plants > Roots > Rhizosphere ...
AACAAGATCGATCCGTCCGCGCAGATCGTGTCGTAAGTGAACTCCTCCCCATCCACGAACTCTTCAACGCTGACCTCGGGCACGTGCCGAAGCATCGGCAGCACTTCCGCGAGTTCTTGGGCGGAATCCACGCGGTAGGTGTCGGCTGAGCCAGCCCCGGCGATCGGCTTGACGATGAGTGGATAGCCAACCTGTTCCGCCGCCTCCCATACGGCTGCCACGGTGGTGGCGCTCACATGCCACGGGGTTCGGATCCCAGCAGCGTCGATGGTCTGTTTCATACGTTCCTTGTCGCGGAACGGCACCGTCTGCGCCACCGTCATGCCCGGCACCCCGAACGACTCCCGGATCCGCGCCGCGAGAATCATGTACGGCTCCCACAGGCACTCCACCTGGTCGATGGAGACGTGCTGGGCGAGGCCGTGCAGTGCGCCGAGGACCGCATCCTCATCAGTCAGCGTGATGTGCTCGTAATGGGCGAGCGCCTCCCGCGCCGGGTCCGGCAGCGCCGAGGGCGGCTGGTCACCGACGCCGATGACAGTGGCACCCACCGCCGCAAGGGCTCGGGTGAAGTAGGCCATCTCCGCCGGGTAACCGGGCGAGATCATCACAACGTTCACTCCGCCTCCACAAGCTCCACGCGAATCCGGCTGATAGTGCGGTGCAGCGCATCCCGGACTACGTCGGTGTCGGGATCACGAACGATGACGTACCCCTCGCCCTCATAGCCCGACGAAGCCGGTTGCCCGATCTCGGGAAGCCGGGCCTCCACAACAAGGTGCCCGATCTCGCGCTGCAGCTCCTCGACTCCATGAACGGCGCGGACCCGGCCGCGGCCCTGACCACGCAGGTACGCGGTCCCGGCGGCATACCGGCGTTCCGGCACCTGAAACGTGCCCAGGATCACCAGCTCGGCCCACACCCGGTAGAAGTCCACCTCATGGACGTAGCCGAGCATCGAGGAAATCTGGGCGCCGGGCGGCCGGGCGGCCACCTCCGACACGGCCACAGAACCATCCGGCCGCCGAAACCACTCCATGTGAGTCAGCGCGTCGCGTACCCCAAGGGCCTGTAACGCCGCCGGCCCGATCTCCCAGATGCCCTCGTACCGCGGATCGTCAAGTTCTCGTGGCAGCACAACGGTCCACTGGATCCACGGTTGGCGCAGTACCTCGAGCGGGGTGGGGTAGTAGTCGGCAATCGAGGAAAACACGGTTTGGCCGCCGACCGTCACGCTGTCGAAGGTGTGCTCCTCCCCGACCAGAAACTCTTCGAGCAACCCTGGTGCCTCTGCCCGCGGCGGAATCGCCTCAAGCCAGCCCCGCAGCGCCGCCATGTCATCAAGCCGGTACGTCGCCTGAGCACCGGCGCCTGCGGGAGGCTTAGCCACGAGCGGGAATCCGACCGCCTCGGCGAAGCCAAATGCCTCGGAAGCCTCAGTGACGAGCTGGTGCCGGGCACACGGCACGCCAGCCGCGCGCAGCACGCTTTTCATGCGGGACTTGTCGCGTACGTTCAGGGCCGTCTGCACATCCATGCCGTCGAGGCCGAGTTGCTCTCGGGCGTATGCCATGGGCACCTGCAGCTGTTCGAGGGCTCCCACCAGCCGCTCCACCTGACCCATCTGCTCGCTCAGGCCGCGTACCGCCCAGACCAGCTGCTGAGGGTCGAGCGGGTCGTCGACCCGCCAGTGCCCGGCGAGGTGCTCCTTGAGTTCCGGCGACAGTCGGTCGACTGGCTCAGCAGTGATGACTGCGAGGCTGACGTCGGGGAGTTTGGCGGCTGTTGCGACGAACCGCGCGGTTGCCGGGAGCAGGAAGGGTGCAACAAATGCAGCGACCACCATGGGAGGGACACTACGGTCTGCGCCCTGAGCCTGTCGAAGGGCTCAGCGCTCATAACCGCACTTCGACAAGCTAAGCGCGCATGCAGCTCGCGGCCGTGGGTACCATGCCGAGCGTGAACGTCGTGTTCGTTGAGCCCCACTTTCCACCGACGCAACGCAACTTCGTACGGGGCCTTGCCGAGGTCGGGGCAACAGTTATCGGGATCGGTGAGTCCCACACCGACGCGCTCGACGAACAGCTCAAGAGCTGGATGGCGCACTACCACCAGGTGCCGTCGGTGATCGATGTGGGCGTCATGACCGATGTCGTTCGTTGGATTCAGGACAAGGTGTGGGTCGACCGGCTAGAGGCGACGATCGAGGCGCACACCATGGCGGCCGCCCAAGTACGGGAGAACTGCACCATCCCCGGCACGTCAGTCCGTACCGCGTGGCTGTGCCGGGACAAGCCATCGATGAAGGAGGCGTTACGGGCGGCAGGTGTGCCCACCGCCGCGTCGGCGGCTGTCCACACTGCTGCGGAGGTCTACGAGTTCGCCAACGCCGTTGGCTTCCCGCTCATCCTCAAACCGCGTACCGGAGCAGGTGCACTTGACACGGCACGCGTAGACAGCAAGGAAGAACTCGACGCTGCACTGGGCCGGTTCGGCGGCCAAGGTGTCGACTCCATCGCCGTCGAGGAGTTCGTTGAAGGCCACGAAGGTTTCTACGACACGGTTTGCGTCAACGGGAACGTGTCGCTGGATTTCGTCTCGCATTATTTCCCGAACGTGCTGGAAGCGATGCGCACCCGGTGGATCTCCCCGCAGTTCATTGCCACGAATCGAGTCGATTCCGCCTCAGATTACGGAGAGCTCCGTGAGCTGGGCGCTCGGGTCAACCAGGCCCTCGGCATCGGGACCAGCGCAACGCATATGGAGTGGTTCTTCGGGCCGAAGGGATTGCGGTTCTCCGAGATCGGTTGCCGCCCGCCCGGAGTCGGGGCCTGGGATCTGTACTCGGTTGGGAACGACTTCGACCTGTATCGCGAGTGGGCCAACGCGATCGTGCACGACCACATCGCCGCCCGTCCGTCGCGACGCTACGCCACCGGGATAGTGGCGCTGCGACCTGAGCATGACGGCCAGATCACCGGTTACTCCGGTGTCGAGGAGATACAGGCTCGGTCTGGCGAGTGGGTCATCGATGCCCACCTGCCTTCACCGGGTACCCCGACACAACCAGTGGAAGCGGGATACATGGCCAACGCCTATGTCCGGATGCGCCACCCCGATTACGACGTGTTGCGCGGCCTGCTCGACGACGTCGGTCGCACTGTTCATGTGTACGCGCAGTGAGTAGCGCTGCTGAGCACACGTCGCCTTTGTGGCGCAGCCATCAGTGGTCGGCGGGAGGCGGCAATAGTCGCCTCGCCATAAACCAGCTCCAGCAACAAGGCTTGGTCGATGAAGCGTCGGTTGACCGCTTTCTTGCCGGTCGCGAACTCCCCATCGTGGAAGGCCGTCATTGCACATTCGTCTTCCGGGGTGAAGCCGACGAGGTGTTCCTAGCCCAGCGAATTCTCGGCCTACCAGGTCGACTGCCGATGCGGAGAGTGGCTGAGACCACCTTGTGGTACGTGGTTCTCAAGGTGCCTCAAAAATCGCGGATCAACTACCAGATCGAGGTCAGACGGGGCGAGCACATCGAGCGCTTCAATGATCCGTTGAATCCAAAGCTCTCCCACAGCCCGTTTGGGGCCATATCGGTGTGCTTTACGCTCGGTTACACCGACCCAGAGTGGACCTTTCCAGACCCCGATGCACCTCCTGGCGAGCTAACCGATCTTGTCGTGACAAGCAACGCGCTGGCGCGGGACTGTCCGGTGACCCTGTACCTGCCGGCCGGGTTCCGACGTACGGCCTCGTATCCGCTCCTGGTGGTACACGATGGCGGTGAGTTCTTGCAGTACGCCGCAGCCAAGGCGGTGCTCGACAACCTCATCCACCGCGGCGAGATCGTGCCAATGATCGCAGCTTTCTTGCACCCGAAGGACCGGCTTGTCGAGTACGCCCATTCGGTGGAGCACGGCCACTTCGTAAGCCACGAACTCCTGCCGCAGTTAGAGACAGATTTCCCCTTGGTACGGCATCAGTCCGGCCGCATTCTGCTTGGCGCGAGCTTTGGGGCGATCGCCTCGTTGTCCACCGCGTACCGGGCGCCTCGAACGTACGGATCGCTAGTACTTATGTCGGGGTCATTTGTCTACGCAGCTCCCGGAACCGATCACGGCGGTGGGCCGGTCTTCGACCCGGTTGTGCAGTTCGTCAACCGCTACCGAGAGCGGCCGCGTTGGTTGGCGGAACGGCTTTTTGTTAGTTGCGGGTTGTATGAGCCGCTGATTATTGCAAATCGAGCGATCGTGCCAATTTTTGAATCCACCGGCATGCGAGTGCGTTACGTCGAGGCTCGCGACGGCCACACCTGGGAGAACTGGCGCGACCGGCTGCGTGATGCATTGACATGGGTTGCCCCTGGTCCGGCGGCTGTACCAGCGCTCTCCAGCTAGGCAACCTCCATGTAACTCTCAAAAAGACAAGCCATTTCCGGTGCTGTCGGGTGGTGCGACCGGCTGAATGCTCGGTACAGTCCGAACCACGTGGAGGTGAGCAGATGGCTGAGGTAGTCGGTAGAAAGAAACCAGGTCTGTTTGCGACGCGGGACGTCTCGTCGCTACTCACGGAAACACATGAAACCGGTCATGAGCTGAAACGGGCGGTCGGCTCCTGGCAGCTCACTGCGATGGGCGTCGGTGCCATTATCGGTACCGGCATCTTTGTAGTGATCGGCGAGGGAGCGGCGATCGCAGGCCCCTCGGTAATTCTGTCCTTCGCGCTCGCGGCGCTCGCTTGCGTGTTCTCGGCACTGTCCTACGCCGAGCTAGCCTCCTCGATCCCGGTGTCGGGCAGCGCGTACACCTACACCTATGCGACGCTCGGGGAGATCGTGGCGTGGATCATCGGCTGGGACTTGATCTTGGAGTATGGCGTCTCCGTCGCTGCGGTGGCAGTCGGATGGGGCGGCAACTTCAACGAGTTCCTCGAAAATGCCTTCGGCTTTGCCCTTCCGGCCGCGATCTCGGCGCCTCCGGCGGAGGGCGGGGTGTTCAACCTGCCGGCAGTGATCATCGTTCTCCTCATTACCTGGCTATTGGTTCTCGGCGTACGGGAAAGCGCGCAAGCGAACTTCGTCATGGTGATCATCAAGCTGGCAGTGCTGCTGTTCTTCATCGTCGCGGCAGCTACAGCGATCAACACCGATAACTTCACACCGTTCGCGCCAGCGGGCTTTGATGGCGTCGTTACCGCCGCAGCGATCATCTTCTTTGCCTATATCGGATTTGATGCAGTATCGACCGGAAGCGAGGAGGCCCAGAACCCAAGCAAGGACCTCCCTCTCGCGATCATCGGATCGCTCGTCATTGCGACGATCTTCTACATTCTCGCGTCCCTCGGCGCGGTCGGATTGCTTCCCGCCGACCAATTGGGTGAAAGCGACGCTCCTTTGGCACAGGCCCTGGACGCGGGCGCCGGCCTGAACTGGGCAGCCGCCATACTCGCGGCGGGCGCCGTCGTCGCGATCACCAGCGTGATGCTCGTCATTCTCTACGGGCAGACCCGCATCTTCTTCGCCATGTGCCGGGATGGGTTGATGCCGGAGCGTCTGGCCGACGTACATCCGCGGTACGGGACACCCGCCAAGCTCACCATCGGATTGGGTGTCTTGATAGCGATCCTGGCAGCCGTGGTGCCCCTCACAGAGATCGTGAAGTTGGTGAACATCGGAACGCTGTTCGCCTTCGTGCTGGTCAACGTCGGCGTCATCGTTCTCCGCTACACCAGGCCAGAGATGCCACGACCGTTCAAGGTGCCGTTGTCGCCGGTGTTGCCCATTTTGGGAATTGCCTTCGCGATCTTCCTCATGGTGGACCTGCCGCTCTCTACATGGGTTCGGTTCGCCATCTGGCTAGCCATCGGCGCCCTTATCTATGCGGTGTACGGCTACCGCAACTCGCGCGTGCGGATGGCGCATGGTGAGTACGGCGTCCTCCCGGCTGAGGACCGTCCCCACCGGCACGAGCACGAAGACTCAGTCTGATGGAGCCCTAGTGGATATTCACGAGGGGCCGGTCGTCATCGGCTACGACGGCGGGCCGGGCGCAGCGGATGCAGTGGCACTCGGCAACAGCTGGGCAGGCCAGCTAGGTTCTCGTGCCGTTGTCGTCATCGTCTATCCGGGACCCGCTCCCATCAGCCCGGGGCGCGTCGACGCTGAGTGGGTGGCTGATCGACGGGCCGAGGCCGAACGGCTCCTGGACGAGGCTCGGCAGCTCACGGCCGGTAGCGACGTGGAGTTTCGTGCTGTCGGCTCCGGCTCGGCGTCCCACGGGTTACACGATGTGGCGGAAGAACTGGAAGCGTCGCTCATCGTGCTCGGCTCACCGCAGCGACCGCAACCACGGCTACTCGCTGCCACTACGGAGGACCGGGTCATAGCCGGCGCGCCGTGCCCGGTGGCCATTCCACCGCGCGGGTGGGCTGACCGTCCCAACCAGCAGCTGAGCCGTGTTGGCGTGGCCTTTATACCAACGCCGGACGGGCAGGAGGCGCTGCGTGTCGCGGCGACCTTCGCGCGCCGGATTGCCGCACCACTGCATGTCGTTACCGTGGTCGCCACGGAAGCTGAGGTGATGTCCTACCGCATCGGCGAAGACGTGGAGCGGATGTACGTCGCCGCGGCCAAGGAGGAATTCCAGCGCGATATCGAGAAGGCCATCGCTGATCTGGCACCCGATACCGAGTCCTCCTGTGAAGTGCTTGTCGGGGGAGACACCGTCGAAGCCCTAGCCGGACTGCGCGACACCGCATTCGATGCACTGTTCATAGGTTCCCGTGGGTACGGGCCGGTACGCCGGGTACTGCTCGGTGGGGTATCGGCGAGGCTGATGCGGCACCTCCACGTACCCGGCGTGATTGTGCCTCGCCACGGCTGAAAACCCTCGTAGCGCCATGAGCCGCTACGCCAACACCACGGACTCCTGGCTCATGCGGCACCAGCTTGCCGCCTATCTGCTGCTGGCGTTCCTGATCGCCTGGTTGTTCTGGGTGCCTTTGGCCGTGCTGTATCAGGGAGAGCCTGATGTCGGTGCGCTGGTACGCTCCCCGCTGGTCATCGTTTTGCAGACCCTGGGCGTAACCGGGCCGGTGATCGCGGTCATCGTCATCACCGGACTGACTCGCGGCAAGGCAGGGGTCCGGAGGGCATTTAGCGGTCTGAAGCGCTGGCGGGTGGGGTTGTGGTGGTACGCGGTCGCGTGCCTGCTGATCCCGGTTCTCACGGTCATCGGCCTCGGGGTGCGGTCGGCGGTTGGCATCCGTCCAGCCGTTCCGGAAGGCTCTGCCCTTGCTGCAACACTGTCCGAGGCTGGCTGGATGGGTCTTGTTCTGACCTTTCCGATCCTGCTGTTGCTGGCATGCTTTAGCAGCCCCCTGCTGGAGGAGCCCGGCTGGCGCGGCTTCGCCCTCCCGCACATGCAGAAACGGATGTCGGCAGCGTTGGCTGCGCTAGTCGTAGCGGCGATCTGGGGGCTCTGGCACCTGCCCCTCTACTTCGCCTTTGATGCGAACCTGCCCACCGCATTGACCCTGATCACCATGCATGGGTTTTTTCTCGGCTGGCTGTACATCAATACCCGTAGCTTGCTGATCGCTGTGCTCGGCCACGCCTCGCTCAATGTCGCCAACAACAGCATGTCCTTGCCCGATCAGGGCTTGGTCCAGATCGTCCTCACCTTGCTGATGTGCCTAGTCATCTTGGCGTTCTTTCGGATAAGTGACCTCCGCCCGCGACTCGGCTCGACAGTGAAGGTGGAAGGCCGGCGCCTCGAGACACGCTGATCCCGCTTGCCCCACCACTAGACAATGCACCAGGGTGGGCTATGGCTACCAACCAGATGGGCCGCGGAATCGCTTTGGCGTGTCAGGGCGGTGGCAGTCATACCGCTTTCACGGCTGGCGTACTTACCGAACTGCTGGCCAATGATGATCGGGATATCCGGGCGCTGAGCGGCACTTCCGGCGGAGCCGTATGTGCCTTTTTGGCCTGGTCCGGGCTTCTCCTAGGTGGGCGACGGGGTCGAAGCGTTGGCGTAGCCCGATTGGAACAGTATTGGGAGAGACTGCAAACGCAAGGCCTCGTGGAAACACTCCAGGATGCGATTGCGCTCGACACGCTTCGGGTGATAGGCCGCCTTGGGTTTGTTCTTGAGTTCAGTCCGTATCTCAACATCTTTGAAGCAAGCCGCGACTTCCGGAAATTGCTCGACGATATCGTGCGGTTCGATCAGACCAGCATCCCCTCAACTGCGCCCCGTCTGCTGATCAGCGCTGCCGAGGTGAGAACCGGCGAGTTCCGCATCTTCCGAAGTCACGAGATCGATGAGGAGCCTGCTGATGAGATGACGAGCGAGGTTCTCCTGGCTTCGGCGGCGGTGCCCACGCTATTTCGAGCTGTACACCGTGGCAACAACATCTATTGGGATGGACTGTTCGCACAGAATCCTCCCGTCCGGGACCTCCCGGACGCTGCGCGGGGTGAGGGTGAAGATGGAAGTCCACCGGACGAACTCTGGGTCGTCATGATCAATCCCATGCGCCAACAAGGCGAGCCAAAGCGTATGGACGATATTCGAGATCGTCGCAATGAGCTCGCCGCCAACATCTCGCTTCAACAGGAAATACATTTCATCGGAAAAATTAATGAACTGGCCATACGGGATCTGCTGGCCGGCGAGGCGAAGGCTAAATACCACCCCATCAAGGTGCGCGCTATCGCTATGTCGGATGAAATGGGAGCCAGCCTGGACTATGAATCCAAGCTGAGTCGAAACCCATCGCAAGTCAGGTCACTTATGGAACACGGTAGAGAGCAGGCGAGGACCTTCCTGGCTGACCTGGAAGGACCAGACGCCGACGACCGTACCGCCATCCTCCCCAGGGATATCTGGGGCCGGCGGAAGGATCGGAGCTGGACACCGCTGCAGACAAAGGTGTGAGGGTGTCCTTTCTCCCGATGTCAGGCTCGACCGCCCAGCGCGGATCGCTCACCGATCACTGATCAGCGACATCGTCGCCGAGGCCGCGAACGGTGTCCAAAGCCCGCTTGAGTATCGCTGGATCAAACAAGTCGAGCGATCCCATCGACTGCCGATTCCGACCCGCCCTTACCGATTGCCTTCAGGCGGACTCGCTGACGGCGCGTATGAAGAATTCCGCGTACTGCTCGAACTAGACGGACGGCGCTATCACGAAGGAGAGCGCCGGTGCCGCGACTGGCGGCGCGACAACTTGAGCAGCGAGGACGACTGGCTCACGCTGCGGTACGGCTGGCATGACACGGTCGTTCAGTCCTGTCAGACCGCTGGAAACCTCTTTCGGGTACTACGTCGACGTGGCCGGCTGGCACGCTGCGGCACTGGTTGCACGGCTTGACTGTGTCCTTTCTCCCGATGTCAGGAGAAAGGGATGGGGCGGGCTTCGACAAGCTCAGCCCGCAACGATTGCGAGCGTCGGCAAATCGCGCGACCCCTGTCTGGACGAGCGAACGGACAACGCTAGGCGGAGATCTCAGCAGGCGATCAGGAAGCGTTGTCTGCAAGTGAGCGAGCAAGACAGGGGATGGTCCGCGCGATGCGCGAGCAATCCCCAATTAACTGGGCAGGACGACCACGTGCCGGTCGGGCTCTTCACCTTCGGATTCACTGGTCAGGCCGGCTGCCGCAACCGCATCGTGTACGACCTTGCGCTCAAACGGATTCATCGGTGCCAGCGGCACCGGCTCGCGAGACTCCTTGGCTTCGCCAACCGCGTCGGCGGCGAGCGCCACCAACTCCTTACGACGCTGCTCGCGATATCCGGCCACGTCCAGCATCAGCCGGCTACGCGCGCCGGTTTCACTCATCACCGCAAGCCGAGTTAGTTCTTGCAGGGCGTCAAGCACCTCACCCTGAGTACCGACCAGAATGTGCGAGTCACTGACGATCGACACGTGAGCCCGATCGCCCTCGATGTAGGTGTCGATGTCACCGTCCAGGTCAGCGATGTCGAGCAGCTCCTCGAGGTAATCAGCCGCGATTTCAGCCTCGACCTCAAGTGGGCTCTCGGTCCCAGTACCGACATCGCTGGATTCCACTGGGCCGGCATCGTCGGCTACATCACGATCAGCCTGCGGCTCCTCGGCCACCTGATCCCTCCGTACTCTGTTCAAGTTTTAGCGCTTACGTGGGGCGTTGCGTTGCGACCGGGTTTGCTTCTTCGGCTGCTGCCTTGGCTGCTGTCTCGCCACCTTGCTGGTCTTCTGGCCGTTGGTGGCTGGATCCGCCGGATCGGTCGCCGGCTCGGGCTCGGCTACTGGAGTCACTGTCGCAGCTGCCTTGCCCTTGGCCTTGCGACGCGCCTCCCAAGCCTCGTATGCCGGAGTACCGGGGGCCGGATTGCGGCGAATCACGTAGAACTGCTGACCCATCGTCCACAGGTTCGAGGTGAACCAGTAGATCAACACACCAACCGGGAAGTTGATCCCGCCGACGGCGAAGATGATCGGAAAGACGTACAGCATGATCTTCTGCTGCTGTGCGAACGGCCCGGTCAGCGCCTCGGGCGGCATGTTCTTGCGCATCAGCTGCAGCTGCGTAATGAACAAGGTGACGGTCATCGCGACGATCAGCACCAGCGTCACAATATGAACGCTGGTGATGCCGTTAGCAAAGCCGACCTTCAAGAAGGTGTCAGAGATCCGAGCCCCGAAGATGGTCGCTTCATTGAGCGACTCCAGCAGGTCCGGATTGACCTTCAGCCAGTAACCGCGAGGGATACCCCGGGCTGCGCCATCGAGCACCCGAAACAGCGCGAGAAAGATAGGCAGCTGCAGCAGCAGCGGCAGGCACGACGACAGTGGATTGGCGTTGTTCTCTTTGTAGAGCTTCATGGTCTCTTGACCGAGCTTTTCCCGGTCATGCCCATGTTTCTTCTGCAGTTCACGAACCTTGGGCTGCAGTAGCTGCATGTTGCGCGATGACTTGATCTGCTTCACGAACAGCGGGATCAACGCGATCCGGATCACCACTGTCAAGAACATGATGGACAGCACCCAGGTCCAGCCGTTGTCCTCGCCAAAGACCGGCGCGAAGATCGAGTGGGCCAGCACCAGGATGCCGGACACGACCCAGTAGAGCGGCTGCATGATGGCACTGCCGATGGCGATGAAGGGATCCCAGATCGACATCGGGATCAGCAGTAGTTCCATCAGTTCACACCTCGTAGTGACGCCAGATCAGCACCGCCATCGGCAGAGGCACCCATTCTTCCCGTCCGTTGGGTCTGCTCCCGCATCTCTTCGTCGAATTCAGGGGTTCCCGGTACGGGGTCATACCCACCAGGCGCCCAAGGATGACAGCGCAGCAGCCGTCGAATCGTCAGCCAGCTGCCGCGAACGGCGCCATGTACCTCAACCGCCCGCAGCGCGTACGCCGAACAGCTTGGGTAGTAACGGCAGACGTTGCCGTACAACGGGCTGATCACCAGCCGGTACAGCTTCAGCAGACCAATTAATACGTACTTCATCGCGCCCCGCCATTCTGCCTCGGCCGGCGAGAGCTCAGCCGTGACACCACCTCATGCCAGGCGGATCCAAAATCTGTTGGCACCTCGGCCGGATCAGTCGCGGCACGCGGCAGCGCGCGTACGACCAGCCCAATCCCGGCAGGAGTATCGCCTACGTGGGCGGCGGCCAGATGACGCAACCGCCGCTTGACCCGATTGCGTGTGACCGCATTCCCAACCGCAGCGCTGACCACAAAACCAACGCGTGTCCCGTCATCGCCCTCATTCAAATGCCCATCTTCCAAATGCACTGCATCCAAATGCACAGCATGAACTACCAGCGTGGGCCGACTTACGCGTACACCACTCCTGGTTGTCCTTTGGAAATCCTTGGTGCTGCGCATTCTCAACGATCGGGGCAACATGCGGTCAATCGACCACGCTCAGGCGGACAGACGGCTGCGGCCTTTACGACGCCGGGCCGAAATAATGGCGCGGCCCGCGCGGGTCCGCATCCGTAGACGGAAACCATGGGTACGGCTGCGTCGCCGATTGCTCGGCTGAAACGTGCGCTTGCTCACGGAAGAACTCCCACATCTTCGGAGTGCTCGACAAATCAGGTACGGTGCTGACACGGCACGCATCGCAGGCGGGGCGGGCAGGTGACAGCGGCCGCTATGTAAGCGACCTTCTAACGGTACGGGGCGCCGCCAAACCGGTCAAACTGGTGTGATCTTGCCGGGCGCGCGGACTTGGGGGGACTGAAGTGGTGTCAGCAGATTCACAGCGCGATACGGCAGTAACTAACAAATTCACCGCTCATGTCCAGCGGACACGCCGAACAACATGGCGAATATCGCAGAGTCGGTTGCACACCGACCCCTCGGTTGCTAGCGTCGCGGTTCGCCTCACAGTTTCCAGACAACTGCCGAAGGTGGCGACAGGTCGTACGCACATTTGTGCACATCCTGTGGATATCTGTGTGGAAGCAAGAGAGGTCATATTCCCCCATGTGCCGACGCGGCAGCGCGAAGGTGCCGACAACAGCAGATCTTTGCCTCGCGTATCCGGGCCGCCGGGAAACCGGCCCGGCTCGGACGCACGAAGATTGCGGAGTCACCCGTGAGCGAACCTCCTGAGAACGCCGCCGAATCGACGAGTCTGGCCTGGGAGCATCTCTATTCCTCTTCGTCGCCGGGCCTGCGCCGCTGGCTCAACACCGGGCAACCGGTGGCCTTGCATCAAGACATGTTGATGGTCGCGGTTCCGAACATCTTTACGCGCAATCAGCTCGAAAACCGTTTCCGCCCTGACATCGAGAGCCTGCTGTCTGAATACTTCGGTCGTAGCATCCAGTTGGCCGTGATTGTGGACGAGTCCTTGAAACCGGCCGAGGAATCCGGCGATGAGTCAACCTATGACGAGGCACCCGGACAGAACCGTGCCAAGTTCGCCGAATCGGGCCAGTTCGCCGAATCCGGCGGAACCCGCCACCATGACTACGGCCCGGATGGCTATCGCGAGAGCGGCTACAGCCAACCGGGCTTTGGAAACGAAAGTCTCCCAAGTGAGCGTCACTTCCGCACCGACACCGGACCACAACCATCCCCGCCGCGGCCGGAGGTTGCTCATCCTGAGTCGGCATACCGTGAGCGCGACATGTATGGGGATGTCGAGGGCTTCCGGTCTCGGCGCGACAACGACTCACGACTCAATCCGAAGTACTCCTTCGAAACCTTCGTCATCGGTAGCTCGAACCGCTTCGCCCATGCCGCGGCAATCGCCGTCGCCGAAAATCCGGGCAAGTCGTATAACCCACTGACCATTTACGGTGACTCAGGTCTCGGCAAGACGCATCTGTTGCACGCACTCGGCCACTACGTACGCAACTACTTCGACCGGGTACGGGTGCGCTACGTCTCAACCGAAGAGCTGACCAACGACTTCATCAATGCCATCAGCCAGAACCGAGGAGCAGACTTCCGCCGCCGCTATCGCGACGTGGACGTCTTGCTGATCGACGACATTCAGTTCCTGGAGGGCAAGGAACAGACCCAGGAAGAGTTCTTCCACACCTTTAATACGCTGCACAACGCGCAGAAGCAGATTGTGATGACCTCCGATCGCCCGCCGAAGAACTTGGAGAACCTGGAGCCGCGGCTACGCAGCCGGTTCGGCTGGGGATTGATTACCGACATCCAGCCACCGGACCTGGAGACCCGGATCGCGATCCTGCGAAAGAAGGCGGCGCAGGAGCGGTTGGTGGCCGGGCCGGAGGTGTTGGAGTTCATTGCCAGCCGGATCCAGACCAACATAAGAGAGCTGGAAGGTGCCCTGATCCGGGTTACCGCGTTCGCAAGTCTTAACCGTCAGCAGGTGGACCTGGCGTTGGCCGAGATCGTGCTTAAAGATCTCATTCCAGAGGGCGGCGAAGCGCAGATCACTACCAGCATGATCATGGCCCAGACCGCGTCGTACTTCGATATCACTGTTGATGATCTCTGCGGGCAGAGTCGCACTCACGTTCTGGTGACCGCTCGACAGATCGCGATGTATCTGTGCCGCGAACTGACTGATCTATCGCTGCCCAAGATCGGCCAGCAGTTCGGCGGTCGTGATCACACGACTGTGATGCACGCTGATCGTAAGATCCGCACGCTCATGGCAGAACGCCGCAGCGTGTTCAATCAGGTAACTGAGCTGACGAACCGGATCAAGCAGCAGGCCACCGGCCGCTGATCTGATCACGGGTCGTTTCTGATCACAACGACCCTCAAACAAGCGTTCGAGGCCATTGATCACAAGTTTCCAAACGATCTCGGGCATCTTCGGGCGGTGTTGCGGCAGCCGGCAACGCGCTTAGCACACAAGTGGGGAAAAGACTGTGGACAACGGTGATCTTCGCCTGAACAGCCTGGGGAAGATCAGGGGACAAGGGTGATCGCCGGACTAGTGATCCCAAGATCCTCCCCGTGTGATTTTCTGATCTGCACATCGCTACCCGCAGCCCGGAATCGGCTCTGACTTGGCCAAAGACACCTTGTCCACAGCATCCACAGCAGCTACGACTACGACCATGAAATACATAAGGTGAAAGAGGGTCTAAGTCAGGACGGCTGAGTCCTGTGAACACAAGGAGGTACCGGTGAGCTTCCTGCGCAAGTGGTTCGGCCGCGAGGAACCAGAGGAGGTTCCTATCACCCTGGATGTGGAAACTCGCAAGAAACAGCTGCTCCGCCTGGAGCGTGCCCTCGAAGCATTGGCCGAAGAGATGCGCGCCGACCACACGATGAACGATCCGGCATGGCGGGAGCGGGTCAACGAGTACAACCGACTCGCGGGCCAGGCGTACGAGCTGCGACGCAACGACATCACTCGGGAGAAGGTGCTGGACCTGGTGTTTGAGATTCGGCCGTTGTTCACCGGGCCGATTCCGGACGGAATGGACAAGTGTGGACCGCTCCAGGACGAGTTGATGGCCGCAGCGGAGGATCTCCGTCAGTTGCTGCCGGGCGAGAAGGAGTCGAAGTAGTTTGCATGCGCCTGAGCCCATCGAAAGCGTGCAGTTCTTGCCCCCTTCGACAAGCTCAGGGCAGGCTTTGACAAGCTCAGGGCACATTGCGTCGTATCATCACCGTGCCCCCAGCTGACAGTACCTAGGGGCTACGGGCTAGGAGGTAGCGTGAAAATCCGACTCGAGCGTGACGTCTTGGCTGAGGCCGTGCAATGGGCCGCGCGCAGCCTGCCGCTACGCCCGAGCGTGCCGATCCTGGCCGGTCTGCTGGTACGAGCCGACGCCGAAGGGGTCACGTTCTCAAGCTTTGACTATGAGACGTCGGCGCAGATCCATGTCGCGGCAGCTGTCGCTGACGAGGGCCAAGCGCTGGTTTCCGGAAGGCTGCTTGCCGACATCTCCCGCAGCCTGCCGCCGAAGGCGGTCGACATCACCGCCGACGACACGAAGATGGAGCTGATCTGCGGCAGCGCTCGATTCACACTGCAGACGTTGCCGGTTGCGGACTATCCCTCCTTGCCGTCGATGCCTGAGGCGACCGGGACGGTACCGAGCGCCGCCTTCGCCCAAGCTGTTGCGCAGGTCGTAGTGGCGGCCGGTCGTGACGAACTACTGCCTGTCTTCACCGGGGTGCGCGTGGAGATTGACGATGACACCATTTCGTTGCTGGCAACCGACCGGTACCGAATGGCCCTGAAGGAGCTGGCCTGGAACCCGAGCAGGTCCCAGATTTCGGCAACTGCGTTGGTTCCAGCCCGAGTGCTCAGCGAGACGTCGCGCTCCATGACAGCTGGCGAGGAAGTGACGCTGAGCCTCGCCGATGGCGGGACCGGCGACGGGATCATCGGATTCGAAGGACACGGCCCGGCGGGGGAGCGGCAGACCACAACGCGGCTTTTGGATGGCGAGTTCCCCAAGGTCAGGCACATCATGGACACCCCGGCGCTGATGAATGTCCGGACCAGCACAGCCGATGCCATCGCAGCCGCTAAACGCGTTGCTTTGGTTGCCGAGCGCAATACGTCCCTTCGGATGCTGATCGGCGATGGCTTCGTCACTTTGGAAGCGGCGACCGGTGATCAGGCTCAGGCATCGGAAGCCATCGAGGCGACCATTGATCAACCCGGCGGCGGGGAGCCGGCGGTGACAGCGGCTGGCTTCAACCCGACCTATCTACTTGACGGTCTGGGGGCGTTCGATACCCCGTACGTGAACTTCGCCTTCACTGCACCGAGCAAGCCTTGCCAGCTCACTGGTCTGGCGACACTTGACGGAAATCCGCTGACCGATTACCGGCACGTGATCATGCTCATGCGGCTGCCGAGTTAGTTTTTTGGTCTTGCCGCTCGCGCAGTGCCGACGCTCGCGGCCGACGCCGTATTCTCTCAGGGGCGCGCCATCCTGACGCGTGGAATCCTCCGTCTTGGACGCGTCTAGGTCAGGCCTGTCCAGCCATCCTCAGGCTCTGTTATGTTGACGAAACCATCGAGCGTAAGGGGTTTCCATGCAGCTGGGAATGGTCGGTCTGGGCAGGATGGGCGCCAATATCGTTCGCCGTTTAATGCGCAACGGGCATGAATGTGTTGTGTTCGACGTCAATCCGGATTCCGTCAAGCAGCTTGAGGGTGAAGGAGCAACCGGCAGCTTCACCATGGAGGAGTTTGTCAACAAGCTCGAACGACCCCGCGCAGCATGGGTGATGATCCCGGCAGGCATTACCGGAAAGATCGTTGACGAACTCGCCGGGCTGATGGACGAGGGCGACATCATCATTGACGGCGGCAACTCGAACTACCGCGACGATGTACAGCGAGCTGCTAAGTTTCGCGAGCAGGGCCTGCATTATGTCGACGTTGGTACCAGCGGCGGCGTCTTTGGTCTGGAGCGCGGCTACTGCCTGATGGTCGGCGGCGAAGAGGAAGCGGTCAAGATCATCGACCCGATCTTGAAGACCATTGCTCCAGGCGTCGGGGACATCGCGCGTACCCCGGGCCGAACAGGGGAACTAGCCCCTGAGGAACAGGGCTACCTGCATTGCGGGTCCTCCGGCGCCGGCCACTTCGTAAAGATGGTGCACAACGGCATCGAGTACGGGATCATGGCCGCCTTCGCCGAGGGCCTGAACATCTTGCACAAGGCCGACGCCGGCCTCGAGGCTGCTGAGCATTCCGCCGAGGTGGCGCCATTAGGAGAGCCTGAGTTTTACCAGTTCAAAATCGACACTGCCAAGGTCGCCGAACTCTGGCGGCGTGGATCGGTGATCTCCTCATGGCTGCTCGACCTAACGGCCGCCGCCCTGCAGGCCAATCCCAGCCTGGAGGGTCTGGCCGGTCGGGTCTCAGACTCTGGCGAGGGTCGCTGGACAGTCAAGGCTGCTGTCGACATTGGCGTACCTGCACCGGTGCTCGCGGCATCGCTCTTCGAGCGTTTCGCTTCTCGCGACGAGGACCAGTTCGCCAATCAGGTGCTGTCGGCAATGCGCCAGCAGTTTGGGGGCCACCAAGAGCTACCAGCCGGCAGTCAGCTGGAGGCGGGCGGCGAGAAGGCGGACAAGCTCGGCGCCCCGAGCAGCTGAGCTGCCTATTTTGGAGCTGCTCGCGCATCGCGCGCTTTGGATCCGCCTACTTGGTCGTCGCTCAAGGACGAAAGGCGTGTCCCCTCGCTCCTCCTCAGCACGGCGGGCGCGCGATTACCGACGCTCCAGCTATGCGGCAATCAGGCGCCGATCGCGGTGCGTACCTGGCTCAGCATGTCCTTCTCGCCTTGACTCACCTGTTCGGCACCGAAGCCCATAAAGCCACCTTCCTTGGCGGCGTCGGCAGCCGCCTGCGCGCTCGACAGTAGCCATTGCTTAAAGGCGGCAGTCTCATCCGCGGCCGCCTTGGAGCTGACAATCTCACTTACCGCCCGCAGCTCCTCCAGGATCTGTTGACGCGGGTCCGACCCTTGAGTCGGCTTGAACTCAGTTAGTGGGTTTTGCTTCTGCTGTGCCATCGACTGAATATCCAAGGCGATATCAGCGAGCAATTGCTCACGGGAGGGCGGATTCGTTGCCGACTTCAACGACGCCGTCGTCTCCTTGGCCAGTTCAATGGGGCCGCCAGGATCAGCCAAGGAAACCGCCATTCCTGCTACCAGTGGGGCGCGCCGTACCCGGGTCCATTCCTCGTCGGTGAAGTCGGTTTTCGTCGTCATGACGTCGAGCATGCTCAACACGGGAGGCAGTTGTCCAGGAGGCACGACCACCGAGGTACAAACCGGTCTGGCGATGAGCCGACAGATTAGGCTTCCAGAGATGTACGTCGACCACCTGCAATTGACCGATTTCCGGTCGTACGGGTCGGTTGACCTACTTCTGGAAGCGGGAGTGACCACCTTCGTTGGCGCGAACGGGCAGGGTAAGACCAACCTGGTCGAGGCCATTGAGTACCTGTCGACAATGAGCTCGCATCGGGTGGCTTCTGAGGTGCCATTGGTGCGGTCGGGTGCTGCTCGTGCGATCGTACGGGCCGGCGTATGTGCAGGACTGCATGATTCGCGGCGGCTGACGCTGGAGCTGGAGATCAACCCTGGAAAAGCCAATCGGGCCCGACTCAACCGCTCTCCGCTACGCCAGGCCCGCGAGCTCATCGGAGTGCTGCGTACGGTGGTGTTCTCCCCGGCGGACATTGCGATCGTCAAGGGCGATCCCAGCGAGAGGCGACGCTTTCTCGATGACCTCATCACAGCGCGGTGGCCGCGAATGGCAGGCGTTCGCGCGGATTACGAACGTGTCTTGAAGCAGCGCAATACGCTGCTCAAGTCCATCAGTGGTCGAACCCGGACCGGCCCACCGCCGCTTGACGTCGAGGCCACGCTCGGCGTCTGGGATACCCATCTGGCGCGGCCCGGGGCCGAGCTGCTCGAGGCACGCTTGACCGCTTTGGCTGATCTCGCGCCGCACGTCAGCAAGGCATACGCAGAAATTGCCCCGACTAACAACAATGCGATCGCCGACTACAAGTGCTCGGTAGACCTCACCGTAGGCGGATCAGAGCGCAGGGTGCTGACCGAGCTGTTGATCACCACAATGGAGGAGCGTCGGGCGGAGGAAATCCAGCGAGGCATGTCATTGGTGGGACCGCACCGTGATGACATCACCCTCTCCCTGGGCATGCTGCCAGCCAAGGGCTATGCCAGTCACGGGGAGTCGTGGTCATTTGCGCTTGCTCTCAGGCTTGGCAGCTTTCATTTGCTCCGCGCCGATGGGGTAGATCCGGTGCTCGTACTCGATGACGTCTTCGCTGAGCTGGACTCGGTACGCCGGGAGCGTCTGGCCGCCGGGGTGCGCGTTGCCGAGCAGGTGCTGGTCACCGCCGCCGTTGGCGCTGATGTTCCAGCGTTACTGGCGGGGCGGCGTTTCCGAGTTGCCGATGGGGAGGTGACACCTGATGCCTGAGCAACGGGCTGGCGGCAACGAATCGAGCGAACCGGTTCCGCCCGATCTGCCGGGTCAAGATCCAATCAAGCACGATCCGACTGGCCTGGAGCTTGCCCAGACGGTCGCGCGCTCGCTCGGCGCGCAGTCGCAACGCCGTCGGCGTTCCCGGTCACCCAAACCTGCAGGTCCGCAGCTGTCGGGGGCACGAGCCGATGATCGTGATCCCAAGCCCCTTGCCGATGCTGTCGAACGACTCGTGGAGAGCAAGGGATGGGCCACCGAGATCAACGTGCACACCTTGCTGGCTCGATGGGCGCTGCTGGTGGGCGCGACCAATGCCGCGCACTCGCAGCCGGAGGCATACGCGGACACTGTGTTGACGGTTCGCGCCGACTCCACCGCGTGGGCTACCCAGCTGCGTTACCTGGCGCCGCAACTGCTGGCTCTGCTCAACGAGCAGCTGGGCGACGGCACGATTACTCGAATCAAGGTGCTGGGCCCGGACGCTCCATCGTGGAAGAAGGGTCGCCTCTCGGTTCGCGATGGTCGCGGACCACGTGATACGTACGGCTGAGTTACTGGAGCTGCTCGCACAATGCCGATGCTCGCAGCTCGCGTTTGGAGCTGCTCGCGCAATGCCGACGCTCGCAGCTCGACGGCTAGTTGTTTGGAGCTGCTCGCGCGCTTATGCAATGCTCGCAGCTCGGCTGATCGCGAACCCGCATCCTCTTAAGATGCTCGGGTGCTCTGGACCGACCTCAGAATTCTGATCGTCGACACCGGGCGCGTCTGGTGGCGGCTGCTGCCCACCATCATGGGGGTCTACCTACTCGGCTGGCTCGGCTCTGAGCTCACCTTGCGGGTCGCGGTGATCGCCGGCGACATCAGCCCATGGCTGGCCTTGGCGCTGTTCGCCTTCAATTTCGTCTGCGTGCTCGCCGCCGCCATCGTGATCTTGAGCCTGGCCGGCCGGGAGCTCGGCATCAAGCAACTGCTGCCGGCCGACGAGCGGGAGGTCGACGACCGCGACACCAGCCTGAGCCGGCTGCTTGCCATCACACTGCTGCCTTTCCTTGGTATGTACGCCGCGTTCGGCCAGGTCGAGGAGGCTGCCCAACGGCTCGTCACTCAACAATGGGTCCGCTATGGCTTCCTCAGCGATCAGCGGACCGTACTGGGCGCCTTGTACGACCTGTCCACGCAGCATCTTTTATGGCTGATCGCGCTGCTCGTCGGTATCTATGTGCTGCGCCGCGTGCTCGACTTCGTGGCCGAACGCACCGGCCTCCGCATCCTCGACCTGGTCGTAGTGCTGATCGAGTCCTTCTTCATGCTCTTGCTGATCGTTGGAGGCATCCGCGTCTTCCAGACCTTCCAGGCCTGGCTGGAGAACCGGGTGGTGATGCAGTGGCTGGCTGAGGTCAAGAACACGCTTGCCCGCTTCTTTGCCATCTTCAAGGTCGACTTGCCCGAGATCCTGACCCTGGTGGCAACCTTCCTGTCCGAACAGGTGTGGCCGGTGGTACTGGATGTCATCGCGCAGCCGATGTTGTGGTTGGCCGTCGCCGCGTTGGTCTTCGGATCGAGGGTGCTGTCACTTGCCGAGCTCTGGCGTAAGGGTCGGCCGTACGCCGCGCGCGTCCCTGGCGCTACCGCGTTCGCCCGGTATCGCGAGAAGCGGGAGTTCCGCCGCTTGGGACCGCCACCGAAGGGGATTCGGCTGGCTGCCGTCCGCGTCCAGGAGGCTTTCTTCGGCGACATCAATGACAAGTATTTGCCGGCACTGCATTCCCTCCGGCTGGTCTTCCGGGCCGGCCCGATCTTCCTCGGCTCCTACATCTTCATCTACAACCTGGTGATCATTGCCAAGAACTACCTCGACGCGCTCCTCAACAGGATCGTTGGTGGGCATGAAGGCCCGTTCTGGGTGCGGTGGGAACCCGTGCTAGATCTGATCCAGGACGCGCTAGTCGAACCGGTACGGCTGTGTCTCCTCGCTGTGGCATTCCGCCGTTGCCTTGAGCTGTTTGCGATGCGGGCCAACGCGCTGCCCGATCGAGCGGGCACAGCTAAACCCAGACGCGCTGCACCACCGGAATTGGTCGACGCGGAGGCACGGTCGTGACGCCACTGCGATCCAAGCTCGTCCCGGTCCTGCTCGCCGTCGCGCTCGTCGGAGTTTCGGCAGCCGGCCTGCGGCTCAGCCAGCCGGAGGGGAAGCCGTACGAGGCCATCCACGGCGTCATCGGGGAACCGGTCAAGACCAACAATGGCGAGGTCACGGTCACTCGGATCCGAGTTGGCAACGCCATCAGGCAGTACGGCGAGGTCCGGGATCGGACTGCCGGGATGTTCGTAGCGGTCAGTGTGACCGGAGCAGCAACTGGCCCAAAGCCCTTGGAACTTCACAAAGTCCGGCTGGCGAGCGGGGAGGTGAGTTATGAAGGCTTCGAGCTGGGCGCCGGTTTCACCGCACAACCAGGTTTTCAGACTTCGGTTGAGAGCGTCTTTGAGGTGGATCCCGCCCAGATCGACGATCTCACCCTCGAACTGAGGTCGAACGAGATCATCTCCGGCTACCAGGAACGGGTACGGATAAGGCTCGGTGTTACACCCGCCACAGCGGCACAGTGGCGCGCTGCTTCGGAAGGCGTCCTGGAACCGGCCCCCGACACCACAAGGGCCATCCCATGAGGCTCCTGCCGATACGACGCATCCTGTTTCCCATTGCGGCGTTCGCTGCCGTAGGCATCTACCTGATTTGGTGGGTGACCTATGCCGGAATCCATTACATCCCGCGTTTCAGCCTGCGCCCACCGGGTGCCAGCGGTGAGCTGGCGGGAGCCTCGATACGCGTGCTATCGCTAACGCGCGCCGACCAGCTGACCGATGCCAAGGGAGGCCAGCCAGGCATTCCTGATCCGGGTGCCGTCTGGATCGTCGCCGAGCTGGAAGCGGTGCGACATGATCCAACCAAGGATTTCTTCTGTGACACTCGGCTACTCGGGCCAGAGCAGCGGCTGTGGTCGACGATCTCACTACTACAGGTGAGTCGTGCAATGCCGTCCTGCGACTCCGACCTCGCCGTTGGGCAGCCCACCCGGTTCGAGTCCATCTTTATGGTGCCCGCTCGCTATGCCGATCAACTCTCCGGCATTGCCCTTATGGATGCCTCCTCGGCAGCGCGTACGCCGGTAATCAGACCTGCCGCTCGCTGACTGGGCAAGTGGTCACGGGCGACAAGGGTTTCGCGCGGGGCCTTGCCGTTGCTGACCACTTCCGGCTCCCGTGGCGGGGGCAAAACTCGAGTTCAGAAAGTCTCCTCCGGCAGCACCCGCAATGGAAGATAAAACTGATAACCGTAGGTGCCGTTGTGCCAGCCTTCTTCCTCACTGGCGAGATAGTGCTTTCCGTACTCCAATTCCCAGACGGCGAAGCGAATCGTTGGCCCGGGGCGGTAGGTGTCCTTGAACTTAAAGACAACTGCGTACGCGCTCAGCGGTAGGCCCGGCGTAAATCGGTGTCGATCAAAGCCGCGGTTGTGGCCCATTCGCACGCTGTCCGGAAGCACGACTTCCTGGCTTGCGTCGTCCTTGCTGACGAACATCGAGCTGTTGCCGATGTATGTCGGACTGATCGACTCCTTGCCGGTCGTTCGACCTTCGCCGATCATCACCAGCTCCCAGGAGAAGGTGCCGTCGAAGTTCCGCTTTCGCTGGGCAGTCGCTTCGGTGAAGCGGAACTCGTACGGACCGGTGGTAATCAGCGTGCCGGGCGGAGTTGTCTTAAGGAGGTCGGTGCGTCTTTCGAATCCCCCGAAGGCCCAAATGGCGACCACCAGCAACACGAGCGCCAGCACGATCGAGCCGTACAGCAGTGGAGCCGGTATGGACTTGGAGCCACTGGCCGCAGGTCCGCTGGGCGGTCCCCAGCTGGGATCAATGGCGGCCGGATCGTAGCCCGCAGCACTCTTCGTCGACTCAGCTGGGGCCGTCTGCACCGCCTCAGTGTAGGAAGTTGCGGTGGCGATTTTGCCGATGGCCGGCAATCGCGGGACGGTTGATGCAATTCCGCTAAGGGCCGCGCGGCGCCCTCAGCATGGATGGGCGCGTACGGGGAGTCACCGGGCGTCTCGTAGCGCGGCAGACCGGCCATGCAGACCGTGGCAATGGCGTTTTTCTGCTCGCCGAGGCCCGCTAGCAGCCTCGTCGAGCGGGCCCGCGCGCTAAACTGGGCGAGGTTACAAGGACGGGTCGAACGCCTTGTACGGAAAGAACATCGTATCCGCCGACGTGACCATCAAGAACCAAGCGAACACAACCTTGGCGTGCCGCCTGCATCACCTGTCAACAGGTGAGGTTCGGGCGGCGCACGTCTGACAGGAGCCCCGCGCCGGTGCAATATCCCGACCAGCCCGACGACCTCAACCCGACCCAGCACGACTCCGTCCTGATGAACTCGAGGTCGCACCCGGCGGCCAACGATGTGATCAACCACATTGAGCCGGGCGATTACGACTCCGAGTCCATCACCGTGTTGGAAGGCTTGGAGGCGGTACGGAAGCGCCCGGGCATGTACATCGGCTCAACAGGGGAGCGCGGCCTGCACCACCTGGTTTATGAGGTGGTAGACAACGCCGTCGACGAGGCGCTTGCCGGATTCTGCGACACGATCGTGGTCCGGATTCTGCCCGAGGGCGGCATCCAGGTGATCGACAACGGCCGTGGCATCCCAGTCAAGGAACATCCCAGAGAAAAGATCCCGGCGGTCACCTTGGCGCTGACCGTGCTGCACGCAGGCGCCAAGTTCGGCGACGGCGGCTACAAGGTGTCCGGAGGCCTGCACGGGGTCGGCGTCTCGGTGGTGAATGCACTGTCCTCCCGGCTTGTTGTGGAGGTAAAGCGCGACGGCTACCGGTGGACCCAGAGCTTCAGCTACGGCGAACCGGATGGCCCGCTGGAGCGACTGGAGCCGGCCGAGGAAACCGGCACCACCGTCACCTTCTACGCCAGCCCCGACATCTTCGAGACCACCAGCTACACCTACGACACCCTGGCGTCACGGTTCCGGGAAATGGCCTTCCTCAACAAGGGCCTGACGATCACCATCGTTGACGAGCGGCCCGATCGTAGAGATGAGGACGGCAACGCGTACGCCGACACCTTCCGCTACGACGAGGGCTTGATCGATTACGTCCGCTACCTGACCGGCAGCAAGGATCCGGTGCACCCTTCGGTGATTGCTGTTGAGGCGGACCGGCCGGAACGGGGAATCAGCCTCGAGGTCGCTATGCAGTGGAACAACTCCTATACGGAGTCGGTGCACACCTTCGCGAACACGATCAACACCCATGAGGGCGGAACCCATGAGGAGGGCTTTCGCTCCGCACTTACCAACACGGTGAACAAGTGGGCGGAGAACTGGGGGATGATCAAGAAGTCGGAGGACCGGCTGTCCGGTGACGACATCCGTGAGGGGCTGACCGCGATCGTTTCAGTGAAGCTGGCCGAGCCACAGTTCGAGGGACAGACCAAGACCAAGCTCGGAAACACCGAGGCACGGTCGTTCGTACAGCAGGTGGTCAACGCCAAGCTCGGCGACTGGTTTGAGCAGAACCCCGGTGAAGGCAAGATGATCATCCGCAAGGGTCAGGCGGCAGCGCTAGCCCGGATTGCGGCTCGCAAGGCCCGGGAGGCAGCCCGCGGCCGCAAGGGTCTACTCGGTGGTGGCGGGCTGCCTGGGAAGTTGCGGGACTGCCAATCGACCAACCCCGAGGAGTGCGAGGTCTTCGTCGTCGAGGGCGATTCGGCAGGAGGCTCAGCCACTGGCGGCCGGGACCCGCGGATCCAGGCGATCTTGCCGATCCGCGGCAAGATCCTCAACGTCGAAAAGGCCCGGATCGATCGCATCTTGCAGAACACTGAGGTGCAGGCCATCATCTCGGCTCTTGGCACTGGGGTGCACGAAGACTTCGACATCGACAAGCTGCGCTACCACAAGATCATCTTGATGGCTGATGCGGATGTGGACGGTGCCCATATCCGTACCCTGCTGCTGACGTTGATGTTCCGCTTCATGCGGCCGTTGATCGAGGCCGGCCATGTGTTCCTGGCACAACCGCCGTTGTTCAAGATCAATTGGAGCAACGCCACCGCCGAGCTGGCCTACAGCGACTCCGAGCGTGATGCACTGCTGCGCGCCGGCAGTGAGGACGGCAAGCGGCTGCCCAAAGAGAACGCGATTCAGCGCTACAAGGGTCTCGGCGAGATGAACCCTGATCAGCTGTGGGAGACCACGATGGATCCAAACAACAGGATTCTGCTTCAGGTCACCCTCGACGACGCCGCCCAAGCCGACGAGATGTTCTCGATCTTAATGGGGGAGGACGTAGAACAACGTCGTACCTTCATCCAACGCAACGCCAAAGACGTCCGCTTCCTCGACATCTAAGTCGGGAACAAGGAGAACTCGTCATACATGAGTGACATCCCAAACGAGCCCATCGTCGACCGGCGCGAGCCGGTCGACTTGCAGGACGAGATCCAGAAGTCCTATCTCGATTACGCCATGAGCGTGATCGTGGGCCGGGCGTTGCCGGATGTCCGCGACGGGCTCAAGCCGGTACACCGCCGAATCCTGTACGCGATGTACGACGGCGGTTATCGGCCCGATCGTGGCTGGAATAAGTGCGCCCGCGTAGTCGGCGAGGTCATGGGCCAATATCACCCGCACGGTGACACCGCGATCTACGACACATTGGTACGGCTTGCCCAGCCGTGGGTGATGCGGTATCCACTGGTCGCTGGTCAGGGGAACTTCGGCTCGGCGGGCAATGACAAGGCCGCCGCCATGCGCTACACCGAGTGCCGGATGGCGCCGCTGGCCATGGAAATGGTGCGCGACATCACCGAGAATGCGGTTGACTTCAAGCCCAATTACGACGGCAAGGAGCAAGAGCCGGTCGTCTTGCCGAGCCGCTTTCCAAACTTGCTGGTCAACGGCTCCACCGGCATCGCGGTCGGCATGGCGACCAACATTCCGACCCACAACCTGCGTGAGGTTGCCTCGGCCGTGCAGTGGGCGCTGGAACATCCAGACGCCACTCACGAGGAGCTGCTGGAGGAGGCGATCGCTCGTATTCCAGGTCCGGACTTTCCCAATGGCGCATTGATCGTCGGACGCCGCGGCATCGATGAGGCGTATCGGACGGGCCGCGGTTCGGTGATCATGCGTGCGGTCGTTGACATTGAGGAAGATCGATCCGGTCGAACGCTGCTGGTCGTCACCGAGCTGCCACACATGGTCAATCCCGACAACCTGGCGCTCAAGATCGCCGAGCTCGTAACAACTGGCAAGATCAACGGCATTGCCGATATCCGCGACGACACGTCGGCACGTACCGGACAGCGACTGGTGATCATCCTCAAGCGCGACGCGCAGCCGCGAGTGGTGTTGAACAACCTGTACAAGCACACGCAGCTGCAGGACACCTTCGGCTGCAACATGCTGGCCCTGGTCGATGACGTGCCCCGCACGCTGCGCCTCGATCAGTTCATTACCCACTGGATCAACCACCAGATCGAAGTTATCCAGCGGCGTACCCAACATCGCTTGGACGACGCCCAAGCGCGCGCCCATATCTACCGTGGCCTCGTGCTTGCCCTGGACCAGCTGGACGAGGTGATTGCACTGATCCGCCGCAGCCCGAATACCGATGAGGCGCGGGAAGGCCTAAAGACCCTGCTGGAGATCGATGAGCTCCAAGCGAATGCGATCTTGGACATGCAGCTGCGCAGGCTCGCAGCATTGGAGCGGCAGCGCATCATTGATCAACTTGCCGAGTACGAGCGAATCATCGCCGATCTGACTGACATCCTGGCCAAGCCCGAGCGGCAGCGGAAGATCATCAGCGAGGAGCTGGCCGAGATCGTCGATAAATACGGCGATGAGCGGCGCACCGAGATCATCGGTGCTGATGGTGATCTTTCCAACGAAGACTTGATTCCGGACTCGGACGTGGTCGTTACCATCACGCGCGGTGGATACGCAAAGCGGACCAACAGCGACTTGTACCGTCGACAAAGGCGCGGCGGCAAGGGCGTACGCGGGGCGACGCTACGCACAGACGACGAAGTCGAGCATCTATTCGTCACCACCAACCACCACTGGATCCTGTTCTTCACCAACAAGGGCCGGGTTTACCGGGCCAAGGTGTGGCAACTGCCCGAGGCCGGACGAGACGCCAAGGGCGGGCACGTTGCCGGATTGCTGTCGTTCTTGCCAGACGAAGAGATTGCTCAGGTGTTAGCCATCCGGGACTACTCGGCGGCACCGTACCTGCTGCTTGCGACCAAGCGCGGTCTGGTCAAGAAGACGGCACTGCAGGTCTACGACTCACCTAGGCAGACCGGCATCATTGCCGTCAACTTCCGTGACGAAGACGATGAGTTGATCGGCGCCGGTCTCTGCGGTCCTGATGATGAAGTGCTGTTGATCTCCAGGAAAGGCTCGGCAATTCGCTTCTCTGCAAACGATTCCGAGTTGCGGCCGATGGGCCGAGCCACCTCCGGAGTAGCAGGAATGAAGTTCCGTACCGGTGATGAACTGCTCTCAATGTCGATCATCCAAGCCGGAGCTGCCGACGACGAGCGCTTCGTGTTCACCGTGACTGATGGCGGCTTCGCGAAGCGGACGCATGTTTATGAGTACCGCCAGCAGGGCCGCGGTGGGCTTGGAATTAAAGCCATGAAACTCAACGAAGATCGCGGTTCGTTGGTAGGAGGACTGGTAGTGACTGACAATGATGAGGTCATAGCCATCAAAGCAAGTGGTCAGATCACTCGCAGCGCTGTTGCCGAGGTTCCGGTCAAGGGCCGTGACACGATGGGAGTCAGGTTTGTCGGAGTAGGCGATAACGACTCAGTCGTCGTCATTGCGCTCAATCCTG
>Ga0081538_10001123_pt1 | contig 28341 bp, 23 predicted proteins | sample TabmetS5T2R1_FD_71022 | JGI IMG/M metagenome (GOLD analysis project Ga0081538, IMG submission 71022) | Tabebuia heterophylla rhizosphere microbial communities from the University of Puerto Rico - S5T2R1 | ecosystem: Host-associated > Plants > Roots > Rhizosphere ...
GACGAGCGGAACGAGCGGATCCTTCCGCTCACGATGAACCTGGCCGACCCCTCACCCGGCCTCGGGTGGCGCGGCCTCGAGCGCAGGTCGTTCCCCGACCGGGGGAGGCCCGACCTGGTGCTGGCCCTGGCGCTCGTGCATCACCTGTCGATCGGCGCGAACGTGCCGGTGCGGGAGGTTGTCGACTGGCTCGCCTCGCTCGGCGGCGCGCTGGTGGTCGAGTTCCCGACGCGCGAGGACCCGATGGTCCGGAAGCTGCTCGCGCCGAAGCGCGAGGGGCTCCACCCCGACTACGAGCTCGGATTCTTCGAGCGGTGCCTCGCCGAGGCGTTCGAGGTGGAGCGCTCGGAACGGCTCGGGTCGGGGACCCGGGTCCTGTACCACGCGCGACCCAAGCGGGGATGAGCGTCGCTCCGGAGGCCTCCGCTCCACCGCGCGCTCCGCGGGGGCCGACGGTCAAGGAGGCGCTGTGGGCGTACCTCAACCTGGCCGTCCTCTGGACCTTCGCCGTAGCCCAGCCGCTCTTCGACCTCCTGAAGGACAACCCCGAGTTCTTCGCCGCGCGCGGCTCGTCCGGGTTCGACATCGTCAGCTTCTCCGTCCTGCTCGTGGCGCTGCCGCCGGCGGTACTGCTGGCGATCGAGCTCCTCTGCGGCCTCGCCGGGCGGCCCGTGCGCCGGGGCGTGCACGTCGCGTTTCTCGGGGCGCTCGTCGCGCTGATCGCGGCGCAGGCGCTCAAGAAGTCGTTCGACGCGTCGGACATCGTCCTGATCGTGCTCTCGCTCGCGATCGGCGCCGCCGTGGCGGCGCTCTGGTGGCGCACCGACCCCGTGCGTACGTTCCTGAACGTTCTATCGCCGGCGCCGCTCGTCTTCCTGGCGCTGTTCCTGTTCAGCTCCCAGATCTCCGAGCTGGCCTTCCCCGACGAGGCGGGGGCGCGCTCGATCGGCGGTGTCACGCAGGCGCCGATCGTCGTGGTGCTGCTGGACGAGCTGCCGACGAACACGCTGCTCGACCGGCAGGGCGGGCTCGACACCGTGCGCTATCCCGGCTTCGCGGAGCTCGCCCGCGACGCCACCTGGTTCAAGAACGCGTACACGATCTTCGACTCCACGGAACGCGCGCAGCCCGCGATCATGGACGGGAACCTCCCCGAGCGGGATCGGCAGCCCATCTCCGCGGATCACCCGAACAGCCTCTTCTCGCTGTTCGCGAAGACACATAGGATGAACGTCTCGGAGGAGGCTACGGCGGTGTGCTCGCGCGACCTCTGCGAGGACACCCGCCTCGACGAGTCGTACGGCAGCCGCATGAGCTCGATGGCCGAGGATCTCGGGCTCGTCTGGCTGCACGTCGTCTCGCCGCCCGACATCGAGAACGACCTCGCCAGCGTGTCCGAGAACTGGGGCAACTTCGGCGGCGACGAGGAGTCGCCGGAGCAGATCGTCACCGAGGACACGGCGGGCCTGCACACGCGCGCCAACCTGAACAGCGGCCGGCCCGCCCGCTTCGAGGACTGGATCGACGACGTCGAGCCCGGCCGTCGGCCCTCGCTCAACCTGAAGCACACGCTGTTGCCGCACGTGCCGTGGATCTACCTGCCGTCGGGGCGGCAGTACCGGCGCGCCCCGAACGACGTGATTCCCGGTCTCTCGAACCAGGCGTTCGAGGACCAGGGCCAGCTCGACGTCCTGATGCAGCGGCACTACCTCCAGACCGGGTTCACGGACCTGATGCTCCGGCGGCTGTGGGACAAGCTGAAGCGCGACGGTATGTGGGACGACTCGCTCATCGTGCTGCTGGCCGACCACGGCGTGGCCTTCCCGCACCGTCGCGAGCGCCGGCGCCTGAACCGTGAGACGGCGGCCGAGATCGCTCCCATCCCCCTCTTCATCAAGGCGCCCGGCCAGAAGGAAGGGAAGGTGGATGACGCCTACGTCGAGACGATCGACGTCCTGCCGACGATGTTCGACCTGCTGAACCTCGACCCGAAGGTCAAGATGGACGGGAGGTCCGCCTTCAGCGACGAGGTGCAGCAGCGCGACGAGCTGCGCATGCTGATCCGCTACACGTTCGAGGTGCTGCGGATCCCGGCAGAGCAGTTCGAGCGCGAGCGCCAGGCGATCATCGACCGCAACATCCGGCTCTTCGGGACCGGCAGCGACGGCCCGGAGCGGATGTACCGGATCGGCCCGCACCAGGAGCTGATCGGCGAGCCCGCCTCCGCCGCCGGCGAGAAGCTGCCCGTGGAGGTCTCCTCCGCCGAGGACTACGAGAACGTGGATCCCGAGTCGGGCTACATCCCGACCCACGTCGTGGGGCGGGTCGAGGGAAGCGAGCGGCCGGGACGGGACATCGCGGTCGCAGTCAACGGGACGATCGCCGCCGTGGGCAGCACGTTCACGCTGGCCGTCGGCGACGAGGGCGAGCTGGTCTCGGTGATGGTGCCGGAGTCGGCGTTCCGCAAGGGCGCCAACCGGGTCGAGGTGCTCGAGGTGCCGTAGGGGGTCCTAGAGGTCCGCCAGGCAGCCCTCCACGTCCTCGAGCAGCTCCTCCGAGCCCTCACGAACCTCCGGCTCGACGTAGAGCAGCGCGGCGCCGATCTGCTCCGCGCCCTCGCCCCTCCCCGCGAACGCCGCCCCCTCGGCCTCGCCCGACGTGAGGAAGAACTTGATGCTGGGACCGTTCTCCTCGTTCACGACGATGCGATCGTCGCCCTCGAGGCTGGCGTCGACTCCCTTCTCCTCGGTCAGGCACTCGAGCGCCACGGCGCGCGCGTCCGAGTCGTCGTCGCTCGGGCCGGCGTCGCTCGAGCCGCAGCCGACCAGGGTTGCGAGCAGCAGCGCGAGGGCGGGCAGGTACCGCTTCACGGCGCGCAGGGTAGTGGAGCGTCCGGCCGCGACCGGCCTACCGCAGCGGCTTCACGCGCTTCCACATCCGGCGCACGTCGAAGTACGCCGGCTTCGGGACGCCCGTCTCCTCGATCAGGCTCTTGTTGTTCCAGGGCGGGACCTCCCACCCGTCCGGCGCGCCGCCTGCCCACGTCGGGTGGACGCGGAAGTCGCGGAGGGCCCAGTGGATCGAGCCGCCTATGTAGGGCTTCGAGGCGTGGACCGCGAGGTGATCGCGCACGTACTTCTGCTGGAACTCGTAGGTCCCGGCCTGCTCCACCGGGCCGGGCCCCCTCGCCTCGGCGCCGAACTCCGTGATCATCAGGGGGAGGCCGGGGTTCGCGGCATTGAGGCTGTCCAGGTAGGGGCCCAGCTCGTCGAGCGTGGTGGGGCCGCGCTGGAGGGTCGGCATGTACGACGGATACCAGCCGAAGTACTCGTTCACGCCCAGCACGTCGAGGTACCGGAACGCCTCGCTCGTGAGCGGCTCGCCGACGCGCGACTGCCGGTCGATCGCCACGAACCGTGTGTCGTCGATCTCGCGGACCGCGGCCGACGCCTCGCGGATGTAGGTCACGAGACCGGGGCCGATGACGCCGTACTCCTCGCGGCTGCCCGCCGGCTCGTTCGCCAGCGACCAGGTGAAGATCGAGGGGTGGTTGAGGTTGTTGCGGACGGTGAGCTCGGCCGCCCGGGTGGCGGCCGCGCGCACCCCGGGTCGGTCGAAGTGCAGGTTGGGGATCTGGTACACGGGCGCCTGGACCCAGTACATGATCCCGAGCCGGTCGAAGGCCTCGATGAACGCCGGGTGGAGCGGGTAGTGCGACCGCGCCACGGTGGCGCGGAGATTCCGCAGTCGCCTGATGAGACGCCGCCGCGTCGCCTGGCTGAGCGCGCCGCCTTCCACGGGGTCGTCCTCGTGGATGCTGGCGCCGCGGAGGTTCAGCTTGCGGCCGTTGAGCAGCATCGCGCTGCCGCGCGTCTCGAGCTTCCGGACGCCGAAGCTCAGGCGATACGTGGCGCGCCGCTCCTCGTCCACTCCGGCCCCGACGGTGAGCTTGTAGAGCTCCGGGCGGCCCGGCTGCCAGAGCCGGGGCCGCCTGATGGTCAGGCGCGTGGTCAGCTCGCGCCGAGCGAGGGGCCGGACCGTCTCGGGCTCGAGCGTCGTCCGCTCGCCGTCCAGGTTGAGCACGAGCGAAACGTCCCGCTTCTTCCGCGTGAGGTTGTGGAGCGTGGTCCGCACCTCCACGGTCGCCGGTCCCCGGAGGCGCCGCAGGCGCGGCAGCACGTTCACGTCCTCGATGTCGACGGTGTCCACGCGGCGCGCGTACACCTCGCGCAGCAAGCCCCCGAAGTTCCACCAGCCGCCGGTGCCGTAGCCGTTGTAGGCGGCGGGCCGCCAGTGCGTAAGGTCGGTCCTGCTGCGCAGCGTGGAGACCTTCACGACCAGCGTGTTCCGTCCCCTCCGCAGCCCGTCCAGCTCCGCCTCGAAGGGAAAGAATCCGGTGTTGCCGCCGATCTGCCGTCCGTTCAGCCAGACCTTCGTGCGGTAGTTCGAGCCCTCGAAGCGGACCTTCCAGAAGTGCTTGGCATCCTTCGGCGAACGGGGGAGCGTGAACTCCTTGCGATACCAGCCGACGGTGGCCAGGTTCAGGGTGGTGTCCTGGGCGTTCCAGTTGTGCGGCACGGTGACCTCGCTCCAGCCCGTGAGGTCGTCCTGCGCGTACCAGCGCTCCACCTCGCCGAGGAAGGCGTCGTCCTGGCGGAAGTACCAGGTGCCGCCGAGGAGCTCGCGCCCGGCCGGGCCCTCCCGGATGAGCGGCTTGCCGTCCGGCGCCTCGACCCGCAGGGGCGGTGGCGGCGGCAGCTGGGTGGGGGCGGGCGTCGAGCCGCCCTGAGCGTGCGCGACCGCAGGCAGCGACGCCGCGAGTAGGGCGAGACAGATGACGATGAAGTGCAAGGGGGGTTCGGCTTGGGTGGCGGCGACGCAGCCTAACGGCGGGTCCCGCGTGAAACACGGGTTCGCGCGCGGGGTTGCGGTTGTCGAGATACGCCCGCGGGTACGACTGCTACCGTGATCCACCGCGACCGGCATCGGCGCGCCGGTCAACCTGCGCACGAACCCCGCCCGCCCGCCGGCCGTGAGGCAGGTGGGCGCAGACTGATGAACCGACGTTTCGCGCTCATCCAAGCACTCGTCTCGCTGGTCGCGCTGGCGGCCGTGATCTGGTGGGCCACGAAGCAGGAGGCGCCGGAGCTCCCGAGCGGCGGCGACGCGATCGCCTGGCTCGCGGCCGCGGCCCTGTTCTACGCGGTCGCGACGCTCATGCGCGGCGAGCGCTGGCACCAGGTGCTGCGGGTCACCGGCGTGCACGCGCGTCGGAGCGACTGCTACGCGCTCACCACCGTCGGCTACATGGGCAACAACGTGCTGCCGGCCCGGGCGGGCGAGATGCTCCGCGTCGTGCTGATGTCGTCCCGAAGCGGCGCCGGCAAGCGCACGCTGATCGGGTCCGTGGTCGCGGAGCGCCTGCTCGACGCCATCGCGCTGGCGTCGATCTTCCTGGTCGTCGTGTACGGCGTGCTCAGCTCCACGGTGCTGCCGACGGATCGCCCGCTGCTGTTCGCGGGACTCGGTGTGCTGGTGATCCTCCTCGGAGCGCTCGCCGTGTACGTGCTCCGGTCCCATCACGTTTTCGAGCGGGCGCGGATCTGGCTCCGGCCGCTCGCGGACGCCCCCCGCGCACTCGTGGGGATGCAGGGCGTCGTGCTGCTGGCCGGCACGTTCGTGCTGTGGGCGTTCGAGGCCGCCGTCTACCTGGCCGTGGCCCGCTCGGTCGAGCTCGACATCAGCGGCATGGGCGCCCTCTATCTGGTCGCGCTCACCAACTTCTTCGCCGCGCTGCCGGCGGCGCCCGGGTCGATCGGTACATTCGACGCCGCCGTGATCTTCGGCTCCAAGGCCATCGGCGCGAGCGGCTCCGCCGCCGTCGCCTACCTCCTTACGCTGCGCTTCATGCTCTACGTGCCGATCACCCTGGTCGGGTTCGTCGTGCTCGTCACCCGTTACGGTGGCTGGTCGCGGCTGCGCTCCGCGGCGCGGCTAGAGGCGACGAGCGCCTAGCCCCGCCGGCGATGCGGGCCCCCGCAGCACAGCTCCGCTCCCTCCGCCAGAGGGAGGTGACGCCGCCGACGACGCCGGGGGCGGTGGGGGAAGCTACGGAGGCGGCGCAGCGGCACGTCCCCGTCGGCGCTCCGATGCTGTGGATCGTCGTCGCGTGTCTCGCTGTGTCGGCGGTCACCCTCCTGTACCCCACCACTCCGACGTACGACCCGTGGGCGTGGATCATGTGGGGGCGGGAGATCATCCACCTCGACCTGGTGACCACCGGGGGCCCCTCCTGGAAGCCGCTCCCCATCCTGTTCACGGCCCCGTTCGCGCTCTTCGGCGACGACCTGGCGCCGTACCTGTGGGTGTGGATCGCGCGGGCGGGCGGCCTGCTGGGCTGTGTCCTCGCATACCGCGTGGCGCGCCGGCTGATCGGCGGGGGCTGGTTCGGGACGATCGCCGGCGTCGCCGCCGCCGCCGCGCTCCTCTCGAGCAACAAGTACGTCCGTGACGCCGCACTCGGGAACTCGGAGCCGCTGCTCGCGGCGCTCGCGCTGTGGGCCTTCGAGCGCCACCTGGACGGCCGCCGCGACCACGCGCTCTACCTCGGCGTGGCGTGCGCGCTCCTGCGACCGGAGGTCTGGCCGTTCCTCGGCCTCTACGGCCTGTGGCTGTGGTTCGCCGAGCCGCGGCTGCGGCTGCGGCTGGTGGGCTTCGCCGCGCTCATCCCGGCGCTCTGGTTCCTGCCCGAGTGGTGGGGATCCGGCGACCCCTTCCGCGCCGGCGAGCGCGCCAACGCGCCCAATCCCGGCAGCGCCGCCTACGCCGCCTCGCCGGCGCTCGAGCTGGTCGAGCGCCATTTCGGGGTGACGATCGCCCCGGTCGAGGCAGGAACGTTCGTCGCGGCCGCGTATGCCGCGGTCATGTGGCTAACGCGTCGCCGGGAGGGCCCGACGCTCGCCCTCGGGCTCGGCGGCCTCGCCTGGCTCGCGCTGGTGGCGGCCATGACCGAGGCCGGGTTCGCCGGCAACCAGCGCTACCTGCTCGTCACGACGGCGGTGATGTGCGTGCTCGGCGGGATGGGCGCGGTGCGGGTGCTGCAGGCCGTGGACTGGGCGGCGGTGCGGCTGACGGGCAGCGCGCGCGCCGGGGCGGCCGTGGCGGCGGCCGCGTTCGCGCTCGGCATCGCGATCGGCTTCCCGGTCATCGTCGCCAAGTTCGACAACACCCGCCGCGTCGACGGCGGCCTGCGGCACGAGGCCTACCTGTGGCACGACCTGAAGAGCCTGATCGACGAGGCCGGTGGCCGGGAGAGCCTGCTCGCGTGCGGACACCCCTATTCCGGCCCCTTCCAGACACAGATGGTCGCCTACGAGCTCGACATCCACGGGATCGACGTGGGGTGGAAGGAGACGCCCGCGCCGGGGGCGGTGTTCCGGACGAGGACCGTTCCCGACGGGCCGCTCGTCACGAAGCCCACCGACGACCGCTTCCGGCTCGTCGACCAGGACGGCAAGTGGCGCCTCCTGACGGCGCCGCCCACCGGCGACCGGGGTGGCTGCCCCGCGGCGAGCCCGTACGCCCCGACGGCCCCGGTTTCGTGAGGCCCTCTCACTAGGATCGCCGGGTGGCAAGCGTCGCGTCCCGCCGTCGCGCCCTGCCGAGGATCGACACGTTCCCGGCGAGCTTCGTGCTGCCCGGCGCAATCGTGCTCGGCCTCCTCGCGGTCTCCCTCTACCTCCGGACGAACTCGCTCGGCGAGTCGCTGTGGATGGACGAGGGGCTCTCGATCGGGATCGCCTCGCAGCCGCTCTTCGACATCCCGGGGACCCTGCGGGTGGATGGGGCGCCGCCCTTCTACTACATGCTGCTCTCGGTCTGGATGGACGTGGTCGGCGACGGGCCGGCCGAGACGCAGGCCCTGTCGGTGGCGATCGCGCTCGTTTCGATCCCGGGCGGCCTGTGGGCGGGGTGGAGCCTGTTCGGCCGCCGCGCCGGGCTCGTCTGCGCGGCGCTCTGCGCGGTCAACCCGTTCCTCACCGGATACGCGCAGGAAACGCGGATGTACTCGCTCATGCTGGTGCTCTCGCTGCTTGCCACGGCGGCGTTCCTGCACGTGTTCGCCTACGGCCGCCGCCGCTACCTGCCGCTCTTCTTCGTGCTACTCGCGCTGATGCTGTACACGCACAACTGGGGCCTCTTCCTGGCGGCCGGCCTCGTGTGCGCGCTCGTGCCCTGCTGGTACGTGTCGGAGAACCGCCACAGCTTCTGGCGCGACGCGCTGATCGGCTTCGGCGGCGCCGGGCTCCTGTACCTGCCCTGGGTGCCGACGCTCCTCCACCAGATCCAGCACACCGGCGCTCCCTGGCTGAACCCGCCCAACTTCGGCGCGCCGGTGCAGATCACGAGGTCGCTGCTCGGTGGCGGCACGCCGACGGTGGCGCTGCTGCTGGCCGGCGGCTCGGGCGTCGCCGCGATCGTCCAGAAGCGAGTGGACGACAAGGAGCGCACGGCCCTGCTCGCCGGGGCCGTCGTCGTCGTCGCCACGCTCGCCGTCGCCTGGCTCTTCTCGCAGATCTCGCCCGCATGGACCACCCGGTACCTCGGCGTGCTTCTCGGTCCGATGCTCCTCATCGCGGCGCTGGGGCTCGCCCGCGCCGGCGCGCTCGGGCTGGCCGCGCTCGTGATCATCCTGGCGATCTGGGCCATCCCGCGCAGCTACGGACTGGAGAACAAGTCGAACGCCTCCGATCTGCGCAAGGCGGTGGTGCCGGAGCTTCGCCAGGGCGATCTGGTCGTATCGATGCAGCCCGAGCAGACGCCGCTCCTCGCCTACCACCTGGAGGACCTCGGCGGGGCGCCCGATCTCAGATTCGCGACGCCGCTCGGCGCGGTCGAGAACGAGCGCGTCATGGACTGGACGGACGGCCACGAGCGCATGAAGGAGGCCAGTCCCCGGCGGAACCTCGAACCGCTGCTTGCTAGCCTGCCGCGCGGCGGGCGGGTCCTGCTGGTCCATCCCGTCACCCTCCGCGCGGACGACTGGGACGCTCCGTGGACCCAGCTCGTGCGGCGGCGCTCGGCACAGTGGGGCGCCGCGCTCGCGAACGACAGGCGGTTCGAGTTCCTCGGGGCCGTGCCGCCCAACTTCCGCCGCGCCACCCGGATCGGCGTGCGCGGGGTCCTGTACGAGAAGACCGGATGAACGACGACAACAAGCCCCAGACCGACCTCGCCCGCCCGGAGATGCGGGAGAAGCCGACGGTCATCCTCGGCGCGGGGCCGGCCGGCCTGACCGCGGGATACCTGCTCGCACGGAAGGGCCTGCCGGTGATCGTGCTCGAGGCGGAGACCCAGGTCGGCGGCATCGCCAAGACGGCCGTGCGCGACGGCTATCGGTTCGACCTCGGCGGGCACCGGTTCTTCACGAAGGCCAGGGAGGTCGACGACCTCTGGCACGAGATCATGCGCGAGGAGTTCCTGCGGCGGCCGCGGATGTCGCGCATCTACTGGAACAAGAAGTTCCTCGACTATCCGCTGCGCGGCCCGGACGTGATCAAGAAGCTCGGCCCCGTCGACCTCACCAAGGCCCTTCTCTCGTACCTGTGGGCGCAGCTGAAGCCGAAGGGCCGCGAGGACACCTTCGAGCAGTGGGTCACGAACCGCTTCGGCCGCTGGCTCTTCAACCAGTTCTTCAAGTCCTACACGGAGAAGCTGTGGGGAGTCTCCACCGCCGAGATCCGGGCCGACTGGGCCGCCCAGCGGATCAAGGGGCTGTCGTTCTTCAGCGCCGCGAAGTCCGCCTTCGTCGGCAACAAGGACAACAAGATCAAGTCGCTGATCTCGGAGTTCAACTACCCGCGCTACGGGCCCGGGCAGATGTGGGAGACGATGACGGACGACATCGAGAAGCTCGGCGGCCGGGTGCTCCTCGGAAGGCGGGTGACGAGGCTCGAGTTCGAGGGCGACCGCTGCGTCCGCGTCCACGCCGGCGACGAGGTGTACGAGCCGAGCGCGGTGATCTCCTCGCTGCCGCTCCGCAACATGGTGGGGATGGCCCACCCCCACCCGCGCGTCGAGGTGGTGGCGGCCGCGCGGGGTCTGCGCTACCGGGACTTCCTTACGGTCGCCGTGGTGCTGAACGGCGACGACATATTTCCCGACAACTGGATCTACATCCACGAGCCCGACGTTCACGTGGGCCGGATCCAGAACTTCCGCTCGTGGAGCCCGTGGATGGTGCCTGACCCAACCAAGGCCTGCGTGGGGCTCGAGTTCTTCTGCTTCGCCGGCGACGAGCTGTGGGAGACGGACGACGAGAAGCTGGTGGCGCTCGGGATGCGCGAGCTGGAGCAGCTCGGCCTGGCGCGGCGCGAGCAGCTCGAGTTCGGGTTCGTCGAGCGGGTGCCGAAGGCGTACCCGATCTACGACGCGGAGTACGCGAACCGCGTCGCGACGATCCGCTCGTGGCTCGACGGACTCGACAACTTCATCCAGGTGGGCCGCAACGGGCTGCACCGCTACAACAACAGCGACCACTCGATGCTCACCGCGATGCGGGCGGTGGACAACCTCGTGGACGGGGCCGAGCACGACATCTGGGCCGTCAACGCGGAGTCCGTGTACCACGAGGAGGAGAAGCAGGACGAGAAGCAGCCCTACATCGAGGCGCCGGAGACGGAGTCGATGAAGGAGCCGCTCCACCGCTGAGCCGGGCGGCCGCGCCCGGGCGCGGCGTCGCCTTGTAGCGTCGCCGGACGTGCCGGCCTCCGCCCTCGCCCTCGCGCTCGGCGCCGCGGTCCTCCACGCCTCCTGGAACGTGCTGCTCGCGGGGGCGCGGGACAGCCAGGCGGCGACGGCCGTGGCGACGCTCGCCGGCGTCGCGCTCCTGCTCCCGGTGGCGCTCGTCACGGGCGGTGTTGGCGGCGGGGCGCTGCCGTTCGCCGCGGCCTCCGCGGCCCTCCATGTCGCGTATCTCGCGCTCCTCGCGCGGGCGTACCACGGCGGCGAGGTGAGCGTCGTCTATCCGGTGTCGCGCGGCGGCGCGCCGGTGCTAGTGCTAGCGGTCGGCGCGGCCGTCCTGGGCGAGGGGGCCGCGGCGGCGCAGGTGGCGGGGGTCCTCGCCGTGTCGGCGGGAGTCTTCCTCGTGCAATCGCGCGGGCCCGAGCCGGGGCGCTACGCGCGCCGCGACCTCCTCTTCGGCCTCGCCATCGCGGCGGTCATCGCGGGCTACACGCTCGTGGACGCGGAGGGCGTCGAGCACGCCCGGGCGCCGGCGTACCTGGCGCTGCTCCTGACGCCGGCGGCGCTGACCTACGCGGCCGCGCTCTGGGTCGCCGGGCACGGCCCGCAGCTGCGGGCCGAGCTGCGTCCCCGGGCGCTCGTGACCGGAGCGCTCGTGGTCGGCGCGTACGGTGCGGTGCTGGGCGCGCTGCGGCTCGCCGACGCCGCGCCCGTGGCCGCGGTCCGGGAGTCGAGCGTGGTGATGGCCGCGCTGATGGCGGCCGTCTTCCTGCGCGAGCCGGTGGGTCCGCGGCGGCTCGGCGGCGCGGCGCTGGTGGCGGGAGGCGTGGCTGCGGTGGCGCTGGGGTGAGGGGCGGGCTCTCGCCGGGTCGGCGGCGGGCCAGGCCGCGCTGGGCGGGTTAAGGGGTGGAGTCCGGGTTGGTCCCGGCTGTGAAACCGGCTTCAGCCGGAAAGGATCCTGCCTAGAGCACCCACCGGGTGCCCTATCCAGGACGCTACGCCGAGTGGCACGCGGGCGGGCGGACTGAACCCCATAGCCAGCCCCGGCGCGGCCGGCCCTCCCGCTACTCGTAGTACGGCAAGGGCCCCCCGGCCGCCGCCAGCACCGTCTCGTACAGCTCCTCGTTCACCCGCGGGTGCTGCTCGACGACGTTGTCGTACTCGTGGGGGTCCAGGCGCAGGTCGTACATGTGCCGTTCCTGGCCACGGTTGTCGCCGATCAGGACCCAGTCGTCCGTGCGGATGTAGAAGCGGTTGTACATGCCGCCGTAGTGGAAGTCGCGCCGCTCCGGCGGCTGCCCGCCGTCGAGGATGGGGGAGAGGTCCGTGCCCTCCATCCACTTCGGGCGGTCGACGCCCACCATCGAGAGGAGCGTGGGACCCACGTCGTGGGTCGACGCGAAGTACCGGCTCACCCTACCCGCGGCCTTGCGATCGGGGTGGACGATGATGAACGGCACCTGGGCGAGCTCGGGGTGGAGCTGCGAGGGGACCTTGCCCGTGTAGCCGCGCTCGCCGAGCAGGTAGCCGTGGTCGCTCAGCAGGATGATCACGGTGTTCTCGGCGAGGCCCATCTCGAAGAAGCGGTCTAGGAAGTGGCCGAGCCAGCGGTCGGTCATCGTGACCTCGCCGGCGTAGACGGCGTGCAGCCGGCGCAGCTGCTCCTCGGTGAAGTGGGAGAACCCGTAGCGGGTCACGCCGATCTCGGGGCCGCGATAACCGGGGTCGCCGTACATGTCGATGTACTTGCGCGGCGGGCTCCAGGGCTCGTGCGGGTCGAAGCAGTCGACGGTCAGGGCGAACGGCTGCCGCATCCGCGCCTCGCTCAGCAGGTCGCCGGCGCTCTTGAAGACGCGGGCGGCGCAGGTCTCCTCCTCGTCCACGCCCGCGCCGGTGTTGGCGAGGTACTTCCTCATACCCGGCATGTAGCGGTCGTCGCGGAGCTGCGGCGGCAGCCACTGCCGGACGACGCGCCACGGAACGGTCTCGGGCGGCTTGAAGAATCCGGACTGGCCGACGATCGCCGTCCAGTGGTCGAAGCTCCGGCGGAACGGCTCGAACGCCTTGGTGAACGCGAGGTGCGGGTTGTCGCTCACCTGCGCGACCCAGTAGCCCTGGTCGCGCAGGACCGACGTGAAGGTGCGCTCCGTGTCGTCGATCGGCAGCCAGCCGGGGCTCTGCCCGAGCTCCGGGTTCGGGACGAAATTGCGGAACGGGAAGATCCGCCTGCAGGTGAAGATCGAGCGGCGCGCCGGGATCGTCACCATCGCCTCGGGGAAGGCCCGGTTGAGGCGTAGCCCGCGGTTCGCGAGCCGGTCGACGTTCGGCGTCTGGACCTGCGGCGAGCCGTACGAGCCGACGTGATCCGGCCGTAGGCTGTCGATGATCAGGAGCAGGATGTTCATGCGGCCTGTGGCCCCGCTCTCCTCCATCGTGCATCCCGCCGCCGGGAGGAGCGCGGCACCCGCCGCCCCGGCGGCACCGACCTGGATGAAGCGCCGGCGGGTCAGCCGCGTGTCCGCGCCGCGAGGGGCGCGACTGCGCGATGTCTCGCCGTGCTCGCTCATGCTCGTTCCGTGGAGGTGGCGCCGCGGGGCGTGCCGCCTGCCGGGCGGCGTGCGGCCTCCCGGGCGCGGCCCGTGGCCCGGCGAGGCAGGCTAGCGGACTCACTCGGTAGCTTCTGCGGGGCGTGACCCGCTTCGGCTCGCCCGTCGCCGTCCTCATCGCGCTGCTCGCCGCCCCGGCCGTCGCCGCCGCGCAGCTGCCGGTGCCCGGGCCGCTGCTGCCGCCCGAGCTCGCGGCCGAGCCCGAGCGCATCCCGCCGGGGCCGGCCGGCAGGTATCCGGAGGACTGGGCGAGCTGCGTCGCGCGGCGACAGCCGCCGCCACCGGTGCTCCCGGTCGGTATCGACCCGCGCGGGGTGGACCCCGCATCGCCGAACCCGCTGCTCGGCCTCCGCTGGTTCGTCGACCGCATGGAGCCCGCCTACACCCAGTGGGTCCGGTGGAGGCGCGCCGGAAGGGCGCGGAGGGCGAGCACGATCTGGCGGGTCGCCCGCGAGCCGCGCTTCCGCTGGTTCGGAAAGTTCACCAGGCCGCGGATGCGGAAGAAGGTGCGCGGCTTCCTCGACCGGGTGCAGTGCGACCAGCCCGGCACCGTGCCGCAGATGGCGGTGCTCCGGGCCGAGAGCGACAAGTGCGGTCCGAGCTACCGGGGCGGCGGGAGGGCCGAGGACCGGCGCACGCGCAAGTGGTACCGCGACTTCGCGTCCGTCATCGGGGCCACGCGGGTCGTCATCGGCTTCGAGGTCGACTCGCTCGGCACGATCGACTGCCTGGCCCGGAATCGGCGTGACGATCGGCTGCGCCTCCTCCGCTACGGGGTCGACGTTCTGTCGCGGCTGCCGAACGCCACGATCTACCTAGAGGCCGGCGCGTCCGACTGGGAGCCCGCCCGGCGGACCGCGAAGAAGCTGCGGATGATCGGCATCCACAAGGTCCGCGGGTTCATGGTCAACGTGACCCACCACGACTGGACGGGGGCCAACATCCGATACGGGCTGGACGTCTCGCGCCGAGTGGGCGGCAAGCCGTTCGTGGTCAGCACCGGCTTCAACGGGCGCGGCCCGCTGCACTACCGCCGCTGGATCGGCGGCAGGAGGCGGCGCGTCAACGTGTGGTGCAACCCGGGCCGGCGCGGGCTAGGTACGCCGCCCACGACGCTCACCTCGCACCCGAAGGTCGACGCCTACCTGTACGTCAACCGTCCGGGCTACTCGGCCGGCTCGTGCAACGGCGGGCGGCTGCCGGTGGGGAGGTGGTGGCCGGCCCGCGCCCTCATGTACACGCGCTACGCGACGACGTGGGAAGGTCCGCCGCGGGGCACGCGCCACGGGCACTACAAGCGCTACACGCTGAGGGAGCTCGGCGCGTTCGACTGACTCAGGTCTCCTCCTCGGGCACTCCCGGCTCGCCGTCCGGGCGCTCGAACGGCGGCGGCTCCTTCGCGCGCGGGACGCGGATCACCGGAGGGCCCGAGCGCTGCTCGCAGCGGTCGAGTCGGTAGATCCGCACGGTCGGCCCCGGGCGGTGGTACTCGGTCGGGTAGTAGTTGTAGGACAGGTCGAAGCTGAAGGGGACCGGGCCCTCGCCCTGGTCGTAGGGGCTGAACCGCCGCAGCAGGCGCGACTCGCGCTCGAGCCGCCGGTAGTACGCGCGGGCATCGGGGTCGCCGGTCCCGAGCGCCCGGTCGCGCACCACGCCGGTCGTCATTACGAGGCAGTAGCCGTAGAAGCGGTAGTCGTCGATCACCCGCGGCGTGAGGACGTTGTGGTACGAGGAGGCCCGCACGCCGCCGTCCGGGCGCGCGAACTGGCTCGGCTTGAACCGGACGCAGAGGCGCCGCCCGCCCTCCCCCACGTACGCCCACCCCGGCTCCTTCCAGCCGCGGCGCGCCGGGCAGCGCGAGAGCCACTCAGGCAGCCTCCCCTCCGGGTTCGAGCGGAAGAAGCGCCCCGGCACGGCCGGCTCGATCGATACCCGGAGCTCCGGCTGAAAGCGGTCGGCGAGGAAGTCCCGGGCCAGCTCGCGGGTGTCGGCGCGGCCCAGCACGAGGGCCGTCCGGACGTCGGCGGCCAGCGGCTGCGCCAGGATGAGCGCGGTTATCGCGGCCAGGATCACGCCGGAGACGAAGGCCGGCCGCCGGGCCCGCCTGGCGCCGCCGGAGAGAAGCCCGGGGAGGCCCGGACGCAGCCCGGTGGCGACGACCGGCCCCCGCCCCCGGCGACGCGGGCGCGACGGCGCCCCGGCGGGCGCGACCCACGCCGTGACCACGTCGGCGGCCCTCGCCACGGCCACCCCGGAGAGCATCGCAAGGGCGGGGTAGGCGGGGAGGAGCCAGCGCCCGAAGTACCGCGACTGCAGGCTCAGGTACGCGAACAGCGCCACCGGCACCGCGATCACGATCAGGCCGCGGACCACGCCGCGGCGGAGCTCGATCGCCGCTCCGACCAGTGCCGCCGCGGCGGCCGCCCAGCCGAGCCCCCAGGTCAGGCTGTCGAGGTAGTAGGAGACGCCGCCCGACCCCTGGCCCGGCTTGGGATCATCGGCCGCCACCTCCGCCTGGCCGCGCAGGTCGCTCCACCAGCTGTCGAACGAGCCGAGCACGTACGGGTTCAGAGCGACGAACACGACGGCGGCCAGCGCGCCGCCGAGCGCCAGCCCGCCCGCGGCACGGCGTCCGTCGGCGCGCACCCGCGCGAGCGCCGCGATCGCGAGCGGCAGCAGCGCCAGCCCCGCCGTGTACTTGAAGGCCACGGCGAGGCCCGCGGCGGCGCCTGCGAGCGCGTAGTCGCGCAGGCGCCCGCGCTCGTATGCTCGGACCGACCACAGGAGCGCCAGCGCCACGCCCGCCAGCGCGCCCACGTCCGTTACCGCCACCCTTGAGTACGCCACCGGCAGGAAGGCGAAGCAGACGACCGCCGCGGCCACGAGGCCCTCGCGCACGCCCCACAGCCGGCGCGCCGCGACATATGTCGCCGCCGCCCCGGCGACGCACAGGAGCGCCGCCAGCGTGCGCGCGGCGATCCAGATCTCCGACGGGTCCTTGGCGAACTGCTCGGTGACATTCCCGTAGGGCAGGTCGAACATGAACCCGAACGGCCCGTAGAGCAACCGCAGCGCTGCGTAAACGAGGTACGTGAAGGCGGCCGGGTTCTGGTAGTAGCCGGGGTCCAGGTCCTGCCAGAACATCGAGACCGCCCGGCTCGTGAAGTGGGTGCCCTCGTCGATCGAGTAGACGAACGGCAGCCCGTAGTCGATGTTCCATACGCGCAGCGCGAGGCCGGCGGCCAGGATCAGCGCGAGCACGACGCGGTGCATCCGGCCGCACCCTAGTCGCCGAACAGGCGGTCGGAGGGCCGCTGGTATGGTTGACTCGCGAGTCAATCCGGCTCGACTAGCCGCCCCCGATGCCCGAGATCACGTTCGAAGATCGCGACGCGCGACACCTCCTCCGGGCCATCGAGTTGGCCACCGAGGCCCGCGGGCGGACCAGTCCCAACCCGATGGTCGGCGCCGTGCTCGTGAAGGGGGACCGCGTGATCGGCGAGGGGATAACTCAGCCCCCGGGCGAGGCCCACGCGGAGCGGATGGCGCTCGCCGCCAGCAGCGAGGACCCGGCCGGCGCGACGCTCTACGTCTCGCTCGAGCCCTGCGCCCACCACGGCCGGACCGCCCCGTGCACCGACGCGATCCTCGAGGCCGGCGTCGTGCGGGTCGTGATCGCGTCCGACGACCCGACGCCCAAGGCCGCCGGGCGCGGGCCCGGAATCCTGCGTGACGAGGGCGTGGAGGTGAGGTTCGTCGACGGCGAGATCGCCGAGACCGCGCGGCTCCTGAACCAGCCCTTCCGCAAGCACGCCCGCACCGGACGTCCGCTCGTCGTCTTCAAGGCCGCGATGACCCTCGACGGCAAGGTGGCCACCCGCACCGGCGACTCCCAGTGGATCACGGGCGAGGCGAGCCGCGCCCGCTCGCACCGCTGGCGCGCCGAGTCGGACGCCGTGGCGGTCGGCATCGGCACCGCGATGCACGACGACCCCCGGCTCACCTCCCGCGTCGAGGGGATCGCCCGTCAGCCGCGGCGCGTCGTGTTCGACTCCGAGGCGCGGCTGCCGCTTCGAAGCCGGCTGGTGCAGGGCGTCTCGGCGGTGCCCGTGACCGTCGTATGCGGCCGAGCGGCCTCGCGGACCGCGGTCCAGGCGCTCGAGGCGGCCGGCGTCGACGTGATCGTCGCGACCGGTCAGAACGAGAGCGCACGCGTCGAGTCCGGGCTCGACGAGCTCGGCTCTCGCGAGGTCCAGTCCCTGCTCCTCGAGGGCGGCCCGCACCTGGCCGGCGCGTTCCTCGAGGCCGGCGAGATCGACGAGGCTCGCATCTTCGTCGCGCCGCTCGTGGTGGGCGGCCGCGAGGCCAAGACGACGATCGAGGGGCTGGGCGTCCAGGACATCGCGTCGGCCCACCGCGCCGTGGCGCTCGAGGTCGATCGGATCGACGACGACGTGCTGGTGATCGCAAGGCTGCGCGAGTGGTGAGCTGACCGATGTTCACGGGGCTGGTCGCGGGCACGGGTGCGGTGGAATCGCTCGATCGGGGCGACGACGGACTTCGGCTGCGGGTGCGGACGGACCTCGCGTCGGAGCTCGGGCCGGGCGACTCAGTCGCCGTGAACGGCGTGTGCCTCACCGCCGTCGAGTCGGACGCCGCCGGCTTCTCTGCGGACGTGATGGCCGAGACCCTCCGTCGCAGCTCGCTCGGGCCGCTTGCGGCGGGGGACGAGGTGAACCTCGAGCTGCCGTTGCGCGCGGGCGACCGGCTCGGCGGCCACATGGTCCAGGGGCACGTCGACGCTACGGGCCGCGTGGCCGCCGTGAGCGAGGACGGCTTCGCCCGCGTCGTCCGGATCGCCGCCCCGCCCGAGGTGCTCCGCTACGTGGTGGAGAAGGGCTCGATCGCCGTCGACGGGGTGTCGCTCACCGTGGCGAGCGTGGACGTAGACGGCTTCACGGTGTCGCTCATCCCGGAGACGCTCGAGCGCACGAATCTCGGCACGGCCGCGCCCGGCCGGGTGGTGAATCTGGAAGTGGACGTGGTGGCCAAGTACGTGGAGAAACTGCACGTATGAGCGCCCCCTCCTTCGCCCTCGTCCGCGCCTGGCGGCTGCGAACCTTCGCCTGCCTGCGTCCCCGCTGCTCGCCGATGCCTCCGGCATCGACTGCGCGCGGCTCCTTGGCACGCTCGGTTCTCGCTCGCCAGCCACGAACGATGACTCAGTCGGAGGCGCCATGACCCGCTCGCCCTTCAGCACGATCGAGGAGGCCATCGAGGACATCCGGGCCGGGCGGATGGTCGTGGTCTGCGACGCCGAGGACCGCGAGAACGAGGGAGACCTGACGCTCGCCGCGCAGTTCGCCACACCGGAGGCCATCAACTTCATGGCCAAGCACGGCCGCGGGCTCATCTGCCTCGCGCTAACCCCCGAGCGCTGCGACGAGCTGGGGCTGGACCTCATGGCGGCCAAGAACGAGTCGCCGTTCCAGACCGCCTTCACGGTCTCGATCGAGGCGCGGGAGGGGATCACCACCGGCATCTCCGCGCACGACCGCGCCCACACGGTGCAGGTGGCGATCGACCCGACCACCCGCCCGCAGGACCTCGTCCAGCCGGGTCACATCTTCCCCCTGAAGGCCAAGGCGGGCGGCGTGCTCGAGCGCACCGGTCAGACCGAGGCGGCGGTGGACCTCGCGCGGCTGGCGGGCCTCAACCCGTCCGGCGTCATCTGCGAGGTGATGAACGACGACGGCACGATGGCCCGCGTGCCAGACCTCGAGCGCTACTGCACGCAGCACGGCCTCCGCATGATCACGGTGGCGGACCTGATCGCCTACCGGCGCCGCCACGACAAGCTCGTTGAGCGCGTCGTCGAGACGCGGCTGCCGACCCGCCACGGCGTCTTCCGGGTCGTCGGCTTCCGCTCGCTGGTCGACGAGAAGCACCACGTCGCGATGGTCAAGGGCGAGGTGGCGGGCCAGGAGGACGTGCTCGTGCGCGTGCACTCCGAGTGCCTCACGGGCGACGTGTTCCACTCGCTGCGATGCGACTGCGGCCAGCAGCTCGAGGACGCCCTCGCGAGGATCGAGCGGGAGGGTCGCGGCGTGCTCCTCTATCTCGCCCAGGAGGGGCGCGGCATCGGCCTGCTCAACAAGCTGCGCGCGTACAGGCTCCAGGAGGAGGGGCGTGACACGGTCGACGCGAACATCGAGCTGGGCCTGCCGGCCGATCTGCGCGACTACGGGATCGGGGCGCAGATCCTGGTCGACCTCGGGCTCGGCTCGATCCGGCTCCTCACGAACAACCCGAAGAAGATCGTGGGCCTGGAGGGGTACGGGCTCACCGTGACCGACCAGATCCCGATCGAGCACGAGCCCGGCGAGCACAACCGCGGCTACCTGCGGGCGAAGAAGGAGCGGCTCGGGCACCTGCTGCACCACCAGGGACTGGCGCTCGACGAGGAGATGCTGCACGAGGAGCGCGTTCAGGACCGCGAGCGCGCCGCGGCCGAGGCCGACCCGTACGGGCAGGGCCCCGCGCCCGGGCGCGGGGCGCCGCGTGGCTGACCGCTACGCGGCCTGCGTCGGCCGCTTCTACGAGGATCTCGCCACGCGGCTCGTCGATGGCGCCCGCGGCGTGTTCGAGGCCGCCGGCGCCGCCGTCGAGGTGCACGACGTCCCGGGCGCGTTCGAGCTGCCGCTGGCGGCCAGGTACTGCGCCGAGTCGGGCCGCTACGCCGGGGTAGCGTGCCTCGGCGCGGTGATCCGGGGCGAGACCGACCACTACGACTATGTCTGCGCGCAGACGGCGAGCGGGATCGCCCGCGTGGCGCTCGACACCGGCGTGCCGTGCTCGTTCGGCGTGCTGACCGTCGACTCGATGCAGCAGGCGCTCGCCCGCACCGGCGGCGGCAAGCGCCACCAGGGCGAGGACGCCGCCCGGGCCGTCCTGCGCATGGCCGCCCTCCGCCGCGAGCTCGCGACGTGATCAACCTCTACAGCGACACGCAGACCCGCCCGACGGATGACATGCGGCGCGCCATCGCCACCGCGGACGTCGGCGACGAGCAGCGCGGGCGGGACCCGACCACCCAACGCCTGCAGGAGCGGGTGGCCGAGCTCCTCGGGCACGAGGCGGGTCTCTTCCTGCCCACGGGCACGATGTGCAACCAGATCTCGTTCCGGCTTCACGCCCGGCCGGGCGGCGACGAGCTGATCCTCGACCGCAGCGCGCATCCCGTCATCGCCGAGGCGGGCGGCCCGGCGCAGCAGGCGGGGCTCATGTTGAACCCGCTCGACGGCGAGGGCGGCATCTTCGTCGCGGAGCAGCTGGAGGCGGCGCTCCGCCAGGCGGGGAACCGCTACCTGCCCCGCTCGCGCGTCGTCTCGGTGGAGCAGACCACGAACATGGGCGGAGGGCGCGTCTGGCCGCTGGACACGATGCAGGGCGTCCTCGCGACGGCCCGGAGGCACGGACTCCGCGCCCACCTGGACGGGGCCCGGCTGTTGAACGCGGTCGTCGCCTCAGGGGTACCCGCGGCGCGTTACGCCGGCGGTTTCGACACCGCCTGGCTCGACTTCACGAAGGGGCTCGCCGCGCCCGTCGGCGCGGTGCTATGCGGCTCGCAGGAGCTGATCGACGAGGCGTGGCGCTGGAAGCAGATGGTGGGCGGCGCGTTTCGTCAGTCCGGGATCGTGGCGGCCGGCTGCCTATACGCGCTCGACCATCACGTCGAGCGCCTGGCGGAGGACCACGACAATGCCCGCGTTCTCGCGGACGGGTTGGCGGAGCTGGGCGTCGACGTGGTGGCGCCGGAGACCAACATCGTGATCCTGAAGGTCCCCGAGCCGGGGTCGTTCATCCGGGAGATGGCCCGCCGAGGGGTGGAGCTGAGCGGCACCTACGACGGCCGGGTGCGCGCCGTTACCCACCTCGACGTGGGGCGGGCGGAGGTCGACGAGGCGCTCCGGGCGGCCCGGGACCTGCTGCTAGCCTGACCCGCCGTGCCCAAGGTCTGCTACGTGTGCGGGAAGGGACCCGCGTTCGGTCACAGCCGCAGCCACTCGATGGTGGCGACAAAGCGGCGGTTCAACCCGAACCTTCAGAAGGTCCGCATCTACGTCGGGGGAGCCCCCCGGCGCGAGTACGTCTGCACGCGCTGCCTGAAGGCGGGCAAGGTCCTCAAGGCCGTCTGAGTCGCGCGTAACCCCGCCGGGCCCTGGTGTAGAAAGCAGGCGTGCCCGACGAGAGCCTTGTCCGGTTCAGGCGCGTCGTCTCCGCCGCGCTCGCCGAGCTCGAGAGTCGCCGCCAGGAGGTAAACGACCTGAACGTCTTCCCGGTCGCGGACGGCGACACCGGGGACAACATGGCGCTGACGATGCGGGCCGTGATGGACGAGCTGGACCGCCTGAACGGCCAGCCGGTCGACGTCATCGGGCGCGACGCGATCGTCTCCGGCGTGGCCCGCGCCGCGCTCCTCGGGGCGCGCGGCAACAGCGGCGTGATCCTCTCGCAGATCGTGCGCGGCGCGGCCGAGGAGCTCGCGAGCCGCCGCGGCGAGCTCGTCGACCCGGTGCTCGTGTCGGCCGCGTTCGCCCGCGCCGCCGACGCCGCGTACGCCTCGGTCCGCGACCCGGCCGAGGGCACGATGCTGTCGGCCATGCGGGCGATGGCGCGCCGCGTGGCCCACGACCTCGCGCACATGGACACGAGACGCCTCGGTCCGGACGCCACCGCGGCCCAGCAGGACGACCTGCTCGCGGAGGTGCTGGAGCACGCCCTCGCGGCCGGCAAGGAGGCGGTGGAGCGCGGCCCGGAGCAGCTCGCCGTCCTGCGCGAGTCCGGCGTGGTCGACGCCGGCGCGTACGGCCTCACCGTGATCCTCGCGGGCTGCCTGGGCGCGCTCCGCGGCGCGAACGCGCCCGAGCTCGAGCACCAGTATGCGCCGGCGGCGTTGCACCAGCCCGAGCACGAGTCGTCGAGCTTCCGCTACTGCACGAACTTCGCGGTCACTGGCGAGGAACTCGACGCAGGCAGCTTCACCCCGCGGCTCGAGGAGCTGGGCGACTCGGTCCTCGTCGTCGGCGACGACCGCACCCTTCGGGTGCACGTGCACACCGACGAGCCGGCCGCCGCCGTGGCGCTCTTCGAGGCCGTCGGCGATGTCTCGCGGTTCGACGTCGCGGACATGCGGGAGCAGATCGCGGACCGCACGGCGCGGCTGGGGGGAGCCGGCGCTCCCGCTGAGCACGCGACCTGCGGGGTGGTCGCGGTCGCGAGCGGCGACGGCCTGACCCGGCTCTACGAGGATCTCGGCGTGCTGGTCGTGGACGGCGGCGCGACGATGAACCCGTCGACCTACGAGCTGCTCGCCGGGATCCACTCGACGGCCGCCGCGGAGGTGGTCGTGCTGCCGAACAGCCCGAACGTGATCCTGGCCGCCGAGCGGGCGGCGGAGCTGTCGGAGAAGCCGGCCCGGGTGGTGCCGACCACGGCGCCGCAGGAGGGCCTCGTGGCCCTGCTCGCCTTCGACCGCGCACGCGGGGCCGAGGCGAACGCGGGCGCCGTGCAGACGGCGCGCGAGGCGCTGCGGCTCGGCGGCGTGGCGCCCGCCGCGCGCGACGATCCGCAGGGCCGCTTCGCGGCGGGCGAGGCGGTCGGCTACGCCGGCGGCGAGCTCGTGGCCTGGGGCGACCCGACGACCACGCTCGAAGCCACGCTCCGGCGCCTGGCCGCCGGCGCGGAGCTGCTCACCTGCATCGAGGGGGAGGACGCCCCGCTCAGCCCTGACGAGCTGCGGGGTCTGGTTCCGAACGGGGTAGAGCTCGAGCTGCACCGGGGCGGTCAACCCGCCTGGTGGTGGCTCGTCTGCGCCGAGTAGCCAGCACCCGGGCCGCCCGCGCGAGCGGTCCCGGCGCCAGGAAGCGCGCCGGACCGATGCTCCTCGTCCCGAACGCGTGGAAATGGAGGGCCGTGCCGGGATCGTGGACCGCGGCCGCGAAGACGAGCTTCTCCGCCGGATTGAAGCCGCGGAGCCGCGAGTAGTCGCAGATGAAGAAGTCGTGTCCGGCGAGCCGGCGGCGGTGCGTCCGCCGGTAGCGCCTGAGACCGGGGGCCGGGTCGGCACCGCGCCGGAGCGGCTCCGCGGTGGCGTCCACGAGCCATTCCGCCGACTGGAGCGCCCAACCGCAGCCGATGCCCCAGAGCGGGTCGCTGGCGAGCGCCGCGTCGCCGACCAGGGCCATGCCCTTTGCCGCCGGGCGGCGGCGCAGGTTCGTCAGGTCGAGCTTCCCCATGATCTTCGAGACGCGCTCCGCGCCGTCGAGGCGGGGTCCGCGGGGGAGGCCCTCGAACGAGCGCATGAAGCTGCCCTCGAGGTCGGCCTTGAACTCGGGGAGCCGGTGCTTCGCGGGGAGCACGGTGAGGACGGTCAGCCCGTCCTCGTTCCGGAAGGTGTACGCCATGTCCGGCTCGCGGAACCACATCTGGGAGCTCGCCGTGGTGTCGAGCTCGACGCCGCGGAAGTAGGCCCAGTAGTAGAAGCGCTCGTGCGGCCTGGTCCGCGTCTTGATGCCCGCCATCTCGGCGAGCTTCGAGTACCGGCCGTCGGCGGCCACGACCAGGCGTGCCGAGATCGTGCGCTCGGCGCCGAGCCGGTCGCGCACGTGCACGCCGGTCACGCGGCCTCGATCCCACTCGAGGCCGGTCGCCGTGCGCCCGAGCATGAGATCGACGCCGGCCGTGCCGGCGGCCAGCTCGCGCACCATCGGATCGAGGCGCTGGCGGGTGATGTTGTAGCCGGTCGCCGGGTGCGGGTAGTCGGAGGGCGGCTCCGGCCGGACCCAGCCGTAGCGGCTCCAGACGTCGATCGAGTTCCGAACGCCGCCGGCCGCCTCGATCGTGTCGATCAGCCCGAGCCGCTCGAGGCTCGGAACGGCGCTCGCGACGATGAAGTGGTTGCACGTCGTCTTGTACGCCCGCGGGTCCGGCTGCTTCTCGATTACGGCCACCCGGAGCCCGGCCCGGCCGTAGAGCGTCGCGGCGGCCGATCCGGCGAGGCTCCCGCCGACGATTGCAACGTCATAGTCCATGCTCCGGGGGATGCCGGACGGGCCGCGATCATTCCCGTGACGATGGTCACGCACTTCGCCTCGAGGGACGAGCTGACCCGCGACGCGGCGCTTGCCGCGCCGGTGCGCTCGTATCCGCGGACCAGCCGGCTCGCGGAGCCGGTGTCCCTGCGGGGGGCGGCCGGCAAGGGTCTCGCCGCCCTCGGCATCCATTCCGTGGGCGACCTCCTCGAGCACCTTCCTCACTCGCATCGCGACCGCCGCGACGTGCGCCTGGTGGCCGACCTAGGGGTTGGGGAGGAGGCGACCGTGGCGGTCGGCGTTCGCGGCGTGTCGGTCAAGCCGATGCGTGACCGCCGCCGGAAGCGCGTCGAGGCGCGGGTCTTCGACCAGAGCGGCCCGCTCGTCGCGGTGTGGTTCAACCAGCCCTGGGTCGCCCGCCAGCTCGGCGAGGGGGCCCAGGTGCTCCTCCACGGCAAGCTCCGCCGACGGAACGAGTTCTGGGTCACTGAGCACGAGCTGTTCGGGGACGGTGGGGCGCCGGTCCACACGGTCGGTCTGGTCCCTGTGCACCCGGCCACGCAGGGCATCACCCCGGCTCGGCTCCGCAGGCTCGTGTGGGACGCCTACCAAAGGATCTTCGACGTGATGGAGCCGCTGCCGGCGCGTTTGCGGGTGGGGGAGCGCCTGGCGGACCGTCCGGCCGCGCTGGCCGCGGTTCACTTTCCCGACCGCGAGGAGGACGAGCGCGGCGGCCGCCGCCGGCTCGCCTACGAGGAGCTTCTGCTCCTCCAGCTCGCGGTGGCCGGCAGGCGCCGGAGCCGACGCGAGGGTCGGCGGGCCCGCCCGCTGGCCGCACGCGGCGCGGTGGTTGACGGCTGGCGCCGGTCGCTCCCGTTCGAGCTGACGGGGGACCAGGTGCGGGCGATGGAGGCGATCGACGCGGACGTCGCCGGCGAGCGCCCGATGCAGCGGCTCCTGATGGGCGAGGTCGGGAGCGGGAAGACCGTGTGCGCCCTGGAGGCGATGCTCCGGGCCGTCGAGAACGGCGCCCAGGCGGCGCTGATGGCGCCGACCGAGACGCTCGCCGAGCAGCATCACCGCACGCTCGACGTGCTTCTCGGCGGCCACGTGCCGGTCGAGCTCCTCACCGGTTCTACACCCAGCGCCCGCCGGCGCGACCTGCTCTCGAGACTGGCTAGCGGGCAGCTCCAGCTGGTGGTGGGCACGCACGCCCTCCTCGAGGAGCCGGTGGAGTTCCGCGACCTCGCCCTGGTCGTGGTCGACGAGCAGCAGCGGTTCGGCGTTCGGCAGCGTGCCGCGCTCGACCGGAAGGCGCCGGCGGACCTTGTCCCGCACGCGCTCCACATGAGCGCGACCCCGATCCCGCGGACGCTCTCGCTCACCGCGTACGGCGACCTCGACGCAACGGTGCTGCGGGAGCTTCCGAAGGGCCGGCATCCGGTCGAGACCCACGTCGTCGACGGCGTCCGCGCGCGGGCGCGCGCCTACGAGCGCATCCGCGAGGAGATCGCGAAGGGACGGCAGTGCTTCGTGGTGTGCCCCCTCGTCGAGGAGTCGGAGGCGCTCCAGGCCAAGGCCGCCACCGCCGAGTACGAGCGGCTGCGGACGACCGAGTTCCGCGACCACCGGGTCGAGCTTATCCACGGCCAGATGCCGTCGAAGCGAAAGCAGGCGGCGATGGAGGCGTTCGCCGCGGGCGACGCGGACGTGCTGGTGGCGACGAGCGTGATCGAGGTGGGCATCGACGTCCCGAACGCGACCGTGATGGTGATCGAGGCGGCCGAGCGCTACGGCCTCTCGCAGCTGCACCAGCTGCGCGGGCGCGTGGGTAGGGGCGGTCACGCCTCGCTGTGCATCCTGTTCGGCGACCCACGGCTGCCCCGCCTCGCGGCGATCGCCCGCGAGCGGGACGGCTTCCGCCTGGCCGAGATCGACCTCGAGCTGCGCGGCGCCGGCGACGTGCTCGGCACCCGCCAGCACGGCCTCCCGGAGCTCCGGGTGGCACGCCTCCCGGAGGACACGGAGATGCTGGTGGGAGCGCGCGACCGCGCCGACGCGCTGCTCCGGGACGATCCTCGCCTCGAATGGCCCGAGCATGTGCTGCTGCGCGACGCCGTGGTGGCCCGGTTCGGCTCCGAGCTCGACCCCATCCCGGCATGACCGCCGACCCCGTCGAGATCCTCGATCGCGGCTACGAGCTCATCTGGCGGGAGGGCGACCCCGAAGCCTCGTTCCGTGGCGTCACCGCCGACTTCGAGTGGGTGGTGCCGGACCACCCCGAGGGCGAGATCCACCACGGCGCGGCCGGCGCGGTCGAGTTCTTCCGCGAGTGGATCGAGCCCTGGGAGGACCTGCACGTGGACTGGGAGCTCCATCGCGCCGGGCCGGACCGCGTGCTGGCCGTGGTCTCCATGCACGGCCGCGGCCGAGAGAGCGGCGCACCCGTCCACACGCGGGTGGCCCAGCTTTGGACGTTCCGGGAAGGTCGGGCCGCCCGCATGGTCATGTATCCGGACGTCGACGAGGCGTTCGAGGCGGCGGGCCTCCCCGAGTGAGGGTCGTCGCCGGCGAGTTCAAGGGCCGCCGGCTGCGGGCCCCGCGGGGGATGCGCACCCGCCCCACGGCCGACCGGGTGCGGGAGGCCGTCTTCTCGATGCTCGGCGACGTGGCCGATGCGCGCGTACTCGATCTGTACGCGGGGAGCGGGGCGCTCGGCATCGAGGCGCTGTCGCGCGGCGCCGCGTCGGCGGTGTTCGTCGAGCGCGATCCGCGGGCGGCCGCGACGATCGCCGAGAACCTCCGCTCGCTCGGCCTCGACGAGCCGGTGCGGCGGCAGGATGCGCTCCGTTTCCTCGCGCGGGCCGAGGGAACCTTTGACCTCGTCTTCTGCGACCCACCATATGATTCCGTCCCCCGTGTCGCCGGACCGCTCTCGGAGCGGCTGCCGGCGTTGCTCGCAGAAGGCGCACGCATCGTGACCGAATCGGACAAGCGCACTCCCCTCGAGCTGCCGTTTGCGCTGCTCGCCGACCGGACCTACGGCGACACCCGGATCGCGATCCACGCCTCTCCCGACCGCGACCGGTCGGCGTGAACGCGACGCGCAACGCCGGCACCGCGGTCTGCCCGGGGTCCTACGACCCGGTCACGCTCGGCCATCTCGACATCATCGCCCGCGCCGCGAACGTGTTCGACAACGTGGTCGTGGGGGTGGTGGACCGGCCGGTTCGGAAGCAGCAGACGCTGTTCGACGCCTCGGAGCGTGTTTCGTTCATCGAGGAGCAGGTGGTGGAATACCCGCATGTGCAGGTAAAACCCTTTGATACTCTGCTCGTCGATTTCGCCCGTGAGCATGGGGCCAAGGCCATCGTCAAGGGGTTGCGGGCGATCTCGGACTTCGAGTACGAGTTCGAGATGAACCAGCTCAACCGGAAGATGGCGCCCGATATCGAGAGCATCTACTTCATGGCCGCTCCGGAGTTCAGCTTCCTGAGCTCGAGCGGGATCAAGGAGCTGGCCATGTTCGGCGGCGACATCACCGGTCTCGTGCCGGGGCGCGTGGCCGCACGGTTGCAGGAAGAATTGAAGCGGTGAAGAACATGCCAAACCGAGACGTGACGTCGAGGAATCCAGCTCAGAACGCGAGGCTGGATGCCTCGCGGAGGTAACCAAAAATGGACGTTCTCGTCCTGATCGACAAGCTCGACGACACGATTCACAACGCCAAGCCCGTGCCGCTCACGGATCAGGTGCGCGTGGACAAGGAGGAGGTCTACGACATCCTCGACCAGATGCGGGCGACGATCCCCGAGGAGATCAAGCAGGCCCGGTGGATCGTGAAGGAGCGGCAGGAGATGCTCGCCGAGGCGAAGCGGGAGGCGGAGCGCATCATCCAG
>Ga0081538_10001124_pt1 | contig 28314 bp, 24 predicted proteins | sample TabmetS5T2R1_FD_71022 | JGI IMG/M metagenome (GOLD analysis project Ga0081538, IMG submission 71022) | Tabebuia heterophylla rhizosphere microbial communities from the University of Puerto Rico - S5T2R1 | ecosystem: Host-associated > Plants > Roots > Rhizosphere ...
CCTACGCTGACGCCCTGGAGCGGCTCGCAGCCTGGTTCGTCCAGCTCTGGGCCGAATCCCTGGGCAAAGACGGCAAAGGCTCGACGCCGCACGGCGCGGTCGGCACCACGGACCAGCACTCACAGGTCCAGCTCTACATGCAGGGACCGCAGGACAAAGTCATCGAGATCGTCGAGGTCGAATACCACCCGCGCGACCTGGAGATACCGGAGGCTTACGGAGACCTCGAAGGCGTCGGATACCTCGGGGGACACACCATGGCAGAGCTGTTGAACGTCGAGTGCGACGCCACAAGGCGGGCCCTCACCGAAGCCGGACGGCCCAACTGCACGATAAGAGTCGGCGAGCCGAACGAAGAGAACCTCGGCTACCTGCTACAGGCGCTCGAAGTGCAGACCGCCATCGCCGGAACCCTCTACGGCGTCAACGCCTTCGACCAGCCGGGCGTCGAGGCCGGAAAGCAGATCACCTACAAGAGGATGGGAAGGCCAGGGTATTAAAGCATCTCAGCACGCTCAGCCCTTCGGGCTTCGCTTGTCAGCACGGCGCTTCGCGCCTTGTCAGCAGATCAGCTTCACTTACTCTGGCCTGTCTCAGCAGCGCATGAGGAACCGCTGCTTGCGGCGGTAGGTACGACACTTGTGGGGTGGCTTCGAAACGACTTGCTGAAATGCTGAAGTGCTGACAAGCGCCCGACAGGGCGCGTGCTGAAATGCTATTTTATTGCGATCCCGAACACCACGGGTGCGGCCCTGCCGTGGAGCGGTGATTCCTCCCTGTCCTGGACCACGCGCCAGAGTTCCGGATCCTTCTGCTGCAGTTCGCTGAACGCATCGTTCCTCTCGACGTCGTCGGCCAGGAGTACGGCTCCGTTCCGAAGATGGGGCCACGCTACTTCGAACTCGCGGCGCATGTTCCAGCGGGTGTGCAGGCTGTCGTGAACGAAGAGGTCTATCGTGCTGATCTCTCGGAGGAGCCGGGGCAGAACCCTGGCGCTGGACCCCCGGTGCAGCCTCCAGCGTTCTTTGAGCGCCTCGGGTATGGCTATGCCCCAGAACTTCTCATATTCGCTCCTCAGGGGAGGCAGGTCCACGCTGTGGAGAGTGCCGCAGCCGTTCACCTCCAGAGCCTTCAGGATAAAGACCGAGCTCACACCGTAGGCCACGCCGGTCTCCAGCACTACGGAAGGCGAGATCAATCGACACATGAGGTAGCCGAGACGGGCGAACCTGGAGTCCGCGGCCCAACGCGGGCTGAACGGATCCCCAACGCGGATCTCCTCCAGTAGCCGGCGCGTGTCATCTTCGACCTCCTCGAGGGCCGGCTCGTCGAGGATCTCGGTTACGCGACCCAGGTGCTCCTCGATATCCCCGAGCACATCCTGCCACCTTGCGGTCTCGTAGGCCGGTGAGCCCCTCCAGAGCCGTTCCAGGCCGAGGTCAGCATAACCCATCACCCTGTCGCCAAACTCCCGGGGACGCCGCGGGAGCAGGAGGGCAAGGTTTATCAGCGGTTCGACCCTACGCATGGCCCACGGACGCTCCTTCGGTACTCCACGCTCGGAGGTCAGAGTATAATGGGACTCGCGCCGGCGTAAGCGAACAAAAGGGTTGCCCATTATGAAGTGGCTCAAAGTCTACGGTCTTCCGAAGCTTCCGTTGTTTCTGGCAAGATGGGCGATGAAGCTCGGACTGCCCGGTCCGACGTGGTACAAGTGGAAGGCCGCATCTGCGGGGACGGGTGTCATCCTGGACGAGATGATCCGGGCCGCCGACGACCTGGGCTACGACGGCCAGAAGGTGGGCAAGCTCGCCATGACCCGCATCGGCGAGAAGCAGGGCTCTGATCTGCGCGAGCAACTCGGCGTCAAGACGATGAAGGACGCCGTCGACGTCGTCATGCTGGCCAACCGCTTTTTCGACATCGAGATCACACTGACCGAACAGGGCGACGGAACCTACGTCATAAACGCGGACCGCTGCCCGTGGTTCGGCGGCATGGGCAACGAAGGCGTACCAGGCTGGGACGTGAAGCCCTGCGCCGCATTCTCCACCTACGAGAAGGCGATGGTCCAGGCCATAAACCCCAACGTCAAGCTCTCCTATACCGAGAAGCGGACCACCGGCGGCCACACCTGCCGCGGCGTCTACCAGTACCGCGACGAGGAGCTTGGCGACGGACCCGCAGAGGGCGTACAGCCCGAGATGGTCAGCATCGGCAAGAAGCCGAAGACGTAAGGAGTCCCCTGGCGCCGGTGGTAGCGCCGGCTACCTTACGGAATAGTGGTAGCGTGTCAGCAGCGGCAGGGTCAGCGCCGTAACGAGAGCCCTGTCACGGGATTTCATCTGTTTCTGCCACGCACGGTCCTGGCGTAGCTCGACGGTGCCCGTGTCGAAGCGGTTGGGGTTACCGGAGACGGTGTGGCTTATACCGAGCTTGACGTCGCGATCCCCCACCAGCGGCAACTGTGCGTCCTCCTCGCCCGCGAGCTTCAGAATCTCCTCGAAGCTGCGCCGAGGGTCGGCGATAAAGTCCTCGTAGCGCAGGCGAAGGTATTTGGCCGGCATCCGGCGCCAGAGGGCCTCGATGGCGGCGTTCCAGGCATCCCAGAGGACGGCGCTCTGCGCTGGGGACTTCCGGTGCATGAACTCGCGCTCGGCGCTGTCGGGCTGGCGCTTCTTCTTCGCCCAGGAGTAGGCCGCGGCCCTGGGGTCTCGGATCAGGTGCAGGACGCGAAGGTCCACGCCTGGCACCATGCCGAGCGCGTAACCGTAGGCCGGCTCTTTGGAGGTGTCGACGACCACGCGGCTGTCCGACACCGTCTGGATGGCCCTGTACAACCTGCCCGTGTTGTCCAGGAACTCGCCGAGACGTTCCCTTATCTTCCGCCTTCCACTCTCTGTAAGCATCATGGGTATGTGGCGGGTGCGGGCGCCGGAGTACTGCAGCCGCATCATCTCGCGGGCCAGCTCTTCGCTCGGGCCGCCGAACTCCGTGTCGAAGACCGGTCCCCAGAACCCGCATTCCCGGGTCGGCTTGCCACAGCCGCAGAGCCTGTTCTCGATCAGGGCGTGCTTCCAGATGAAGTTCAACTCGCCCCCGGAGAAAAAGCCCTCTACCTGGCCCAGGGTGTTGGCCAGGATCGTGCTACCGCTCCGCCCGAGCCCGGCGACGTAGAGCACCTTGACGGGTTTTGCCACACCTTTGTCCACTATCTGGTTCCTCTCTGGAACCGTTTCGGAATGGCTCGCTGCGCCGCGTCCCGGAAAGCGCCCAGGAACTCCTTGTCCGTCTCGGAGAATCCGAACAACCAAAGCAGTCCGAAGAAGAGTACGCCGAGGAAGCCGCCGAGCAGCATTATCGTGGGAACGGATACCGGCACCGGCAGGAACCCGAACATCGTCTCCAGCGGCAAGGAGATCTTCAACAAGTACGTCACGGTGCCAGAGATGGCACCCGCTGTCAGGGGCTTCAGCCACATGATGTTTAGGGGCCAGTATCCAAGGCGCCACTTCACGGCGGACATCGTCCCCGTGTTCTCCACGATAATCGCGGTAGCCATCCCCAGCGCGGCCCCCAGAACCTCGTAGCGTGGGATGAGGATGAAGCTCACGACCACCCCCATGATGGCGGCCACAGAGGTTGCGATCATGGCGTAGTTCTGGTTCTCGGTCATGGCGAGCATCCGCGGCGCGGGTCCGACGGAAGAGCTGTAGAGCTGTGCGACGGCGACGATGACGAGGGCCGTAACGCCTGCCCCGAAAGCCTCCCCGAAGATCCCCATCAGCTCGGGACCGAAGACCACGATCACGAGGAAGAGCGCGAACGCGCCGGTGAAGATCCAACGCGACACGTCTTTGTAGAGCCTGCCCATTTCCTCCATGTCCTGCCTCGCGTAAAGGCCGGAGATGATCGGGGAGAAGATGCCGGAAAAGGCGAAGCGCACGGCAGTAAGGAAAGTAGCCGTCCGCGCGGCGGCGTTGAAGATACCGACCGGAGCCCCGGCGGCGAAGACGCCCAGGATCAGGATGGCCGAGAAGTTGTTGAGGTACTGGGCGCCCTGCGTGATGCTCATCGGGACGGAGACACCGAAGAGGGCCCTCGTCTCGAAGGCGGTCTGCGCCCGGCGGTCGAAGAGGTCGGGAAAGAGCTTCCTTAGGTAGTAGAGCCCGGCGAGACCGGCCAGGAACATCGCGAGCGCGTAGGCTGCGATCACCCCGAAGATGTTGGCCCCGAGCACGTAACACGCGCCGACGAAGATCAGGAAAAGCCCCGGGCGTATGAGTTGCTGGATGTAGGCCGCGTACGTCACGGTCTGGAAACCCTGGGTGGCCCACGCGGTCATGCTCATGAACACGAAGAAAGGAAGCACGAACGCGAAGGCGCGCAACACGCCCACCATCATGGCCCCGTTCTCTTTCAACCAGCCCGAGTCGGCGAGAAAACTGGCCCCGAAGAACAATATGGCGGAGAGTACGACGCTCAACGCTATCGGGAAGAGCAAGGCCATCACTATCGTGCCGCGTACCCTTGCAGCATCCTGGTGCTCTCTGTGATGGGCGACGTAGCGCACCACGCCGTTCTCCATGCCGAACCGGGAGAGGATCTGCAGGCCGTTGATCAGCGCGACGCCCGCGGTATAGAAACCGTAGAACTGCGCGCCGAGCAGGCGGGCGATGACGACCTGGGTCACGTACCCGATGACACGCCCGGCTCCCTGCCCGGCCGTGCTTATGCCGGCGCCGCGCGCAACCTTCGCTACGTAGGTGTCGTCGTCTTTGGGCCCGATCGGCTCATCCACCTGCTCCGCGTTGGGCTCCTTCTCGGAGACCTTCTCCTCGCGCACGCGCTCTTGTTCTTTGTCGAATTCCCGTCTCGAAGTCACGGCGACAGATTATAGAGGTTTTGGGCCAGACGAAAAGTCCCAGGCTCTTGCGGGGATCAGATAGGAGGGAGCGGACCTCCGGCGTCCTCCAAAATGTAGTCCTCGAACATCCGCTCGACGATGTCGGGGTGGTCGCCAGAGACGTTCTTCTCCATGTCGGGATCGCTCCTGAGGTCGTAGAGCCGTGGGTCGGAGCGGTCGTTTACGCCGAACATGACGTACCTATCATCGCGGGCCCACACGTACTCGTTGTAGCCGAGCGTAAAGTGGGTACGTGGCCTGGGCTCCGAGCCTTGGAGCAGGACGTTCAGATCCTCGCCGTCCATCCGTCTGAACGGCTGGAGGCCGAGGGCGCCGAGGATCGTCGGGGCCACGTCGTGCGTAGAGGCGTAGTAGTCGCTGTTCTGTCCCGCTCCCTTCCCCTCGGGATGCCTTATAAAGAACGGTATGTCCGTCAGCTCGGGCCAGAGAGCCCCGTAAGGCTTGCCCGTGTAGCCGTGCTCGCCGAGGGCTATGCCGTGATCGGCCAGAACGAGTAGCAGGGTGTCGTCCATGCGGCCCGTAGATTCCATCTTGTCGAGGAAGCGGCCGAACCAGCGGTCGACCATCGTCACCTCTCCCGAGTACAGCGCCTTCATCCTCTCCAGTTCCTGGTCGTCGATCCAGTCCGAGGCGCCGTAGTTGGGCACGGTGGGATCCCTGCCCTGGTAGCCCTCGCTGTAGGGCTCGACGTACTCCTCGGGCGGATCCCACGGCTCGTGTGGGTCGAAGCTATCTATAACCAGGAAGAACGGCTGTCCATCTTCGGCGTGCTCCAGAAAGTCCATTCCCCTCGTAAAGAGTCGCGGGGCGAACCAGTCCTCCTCGGACTTGCGGTCCCGCGTGTTGGCGAGGTACTGGCGCACCTTGTCAACCATGTTGGCGTCGTTGCCTGGGACCGTTCTCTGCCTTATCTGTTCCTCGGGGACGCCCAGTTTGGGACGAAAGCGGTCCCTCTCCTGCCCGCGGAGCCACTCGAACACCCCGAACCCGCGCTGGAAGTTCATCGAGGGGTGGAACAAAGGCTGGGTATCGGCGAACATCGTAGTGCTGTAGCCGGAGGCGAACAGGATCTCCGAGAGCGTCGTCTGCTGCTCCGGTATCGGCTGCCAGCCCGCCGGTTGGAAGGTCTCTCCCGGCAGCCTGACGAAGTTTCTGAAGGGCCAGGTCCTCATGCCGGTATGGATCGCCCTGCGGGCACAGAGGGTCGGCAACGACTCCGGGTAAGCCCTACCAAAGCGCAGGCTCTCCTTCGCCAGCGCGTCCAGGTTCGGGGTCTGTATCCGGTCATTGCCGTATACCCCGATATGATCCTTCCTGAGGCTGTCCAGGATCACCAGTATGACGTTCACTCTTACCCCCGTATGGCAAGGTAGCCGTAAGCTTGGGACAAGATTAGCATGTCAGTATGCGCCCTTGCGGCGTAGAACGGCGCCGAGGGTCTTCAGGATGATCTTGAGGTCGAATGAGAGCGACCAGTTCTCGATGTAGTAGAGATCCAGGCGCACCATTTCGTCGAAGGCGAGGTCGGAGCGGCCGCTGGTCTGCCAGTAGCCGGTCATCCCAGGGACCGCTCCCAGTCTCCCCTTATGGGACTCCTCCATCCTCAGGAAGTCGCGTACCGGCAGGGGCCTTGGACCGACCAGGCTCATCTCTCCCTTGAGGACGTTAACGAGTTGGGGCGATTCGTCTATGCTCCAGCGGCGCAAGAAACGCCCGACCCTGGTCACGCGGGGATCATCCCTGAGTTTGAAGGCTGGTCCCTTCAGCTCGTTGAGATCCTCCAGAACGGTCTGGCGTACTTCGGCGTCCCTCTGCATCGAGCGGAACATGTAGCAGACGAAGACCTTCTCGTCAGCACCGACCCGCTTCTGCCGGAAGAGCACGGGTCCTGGCGAGTCGAGCCTGACCGCGAGGGCCACAGCCAGAAAGAGGGGCGAGAGGAGCACGAGCCCGGCCAAGGAGACAGTCACATCGAGGACGCGCTTGAGGGCCCGCTGGGAATTGTCCAGCCCAGGGTAGTGGACCTCGAGGAGTGGCAGGCCCATGCCTTCGGAGAGTATGGTACGGCCCCGCATCAGGGCGAAAGCGCCGGGCACCACCCTGAGCGGCACCCCGCGCAGCCGCACCGAGTGGACGAGCTCGAGGAGTTCCTCGTCGGGCAGGCCCTCGGCCCCGACGAGGACGACGCCACGAGCCTCGGTGCGGTCCAACATTTCTCTTACCGACGCGAGGTAGGCGCCGTCCCCGCTTCCGAGGTCGACCTCACCGGCCAGGGCGTAGGCTCCGGGCACGCGCTCCATCATCCGGCGCAACCGCATCCGGCCTTCGTCGTCTCCGACCAGAAGAATCGGAGTCTGGCCGAAACCGCGGCGGTAGATCCGACCTATGGCGCGCTCGTAGAGGAACCTGAGCGCGCCGGAGCACAGCAAGCCGATTACGGCCGCCGACGCTATCTCCCCTGGTCCGAGGTCGCTCTCGGGGTAGATCGTCGTCCCTATCGTTACCAACCCGGCCCAGCAGAATGCGGCCCCGAGGAGTCCCCCAGGGCTGCGCCTGACGGGCGCCTTGTCGTAGAGGCGGAAAGCGCTGAAGAGCGTGATCCAGGCCGCGAGCAACAGCGGCGCGAGGCCGACGGCCGGATCAGATCCGCCGCCCCAGGCGGCCACTCCCAGCCCGAAAGAGAGCGCCAGCCCGTCCGCGAGCACCAGGATGAGGACGCTCGTAGAGCGCCTCAGCAGCTTGAAGCCAAGGATCCTCTTCATTATGTCTCTAAAGATCCGCACGGGGTCCTCCGTGCGAGGAGTATACCGTCGCGCAAGGCCGACCGGCCCCCGCAGAGTGTGTAAGATTGAAGTGAGATAGAAGGCAACGAGGCGGAGGGTACAGGAGTGAGAGTGGAGCGGTTCGGGTCCTACGTGGACGAACACCCCGCCATGGTCAGGCTCGAGAAGTGGCTCCAGATCTACGCTGGCAAACACCCTTCGGCGTTCTACGGTCTGTACCGGCTGTCGCGAAAGGACCGGGCGCGCGTCGTGACCCCGGACACACAACTGGTCATGGAGGGATTCCCGAGGTCGGCAAACACGTTTGCCAGGGTGGCCTTCAACAGTGCGCAAAGCGAGCGGGTGCGCATCGCCCACGGCCTACACGTTCCGGCGCAGGTGATCCGGGCCGCACAGTGGCGGATACCCACCCTGGTTCTGATACGAAAACCCAAAGACGCCGTGCTGTCTTTCGCCATACGAGACCCGATCTCCGTCGACCAGGCCCTCAGGTACTACCTCTCCTTCTACGAGACCGTAGAAGAGTACCGCGACGCCTACGTACTCGGACTCTTCGAAGAGGTCACCGAAGACTTCGGAGGGGTCATCCGGCGCATAAACGACCGGTTCGGAACGACCTTCTCACCGTTCAGTCACGACGAACGGAACGTCGACGGCGTGTTCGCCCGCATCGAGGAAAATTCCAGGAAGAGGTTCGGGGAGGCGTCCCTGGGGAACAAGGTCTCCCGCCCCTCCGCCAGCAGAGAGAAGCTCAAGCGCGAAGTGGGATACGAACTGGAGGACCCGAAACGTAGGGATTTGATCTCAAGGGCCGAGACCGTTTACGAGCGCCTGACACGCAAGCCGGCTCAGGGTCACTAACGACGATCCTGCGGTAGGCCCTTTACGGGGTCTCTCCCCGTCCTCCTCGAGAGGAGCTGTCTCAGGACCCGCAACAGGAACAGGGGGTTGCCGAGGAGGTAGCGTCGCCACAGGCGGCGCGGTTCGCGGAGAAGCCGCGCCAGCCACTCGAAGCCGTGCTCGGTCAGCAGCCGCGGGCCGCGGCGCACCCTCCTCGAGGCGTAGTCGAATACGGCGCCGCCGCTGAGGGCGACGCCCGCGATGAGCCGGTCTCTGTTCTGCGTCAGCCAGATCTCCTGCAGCGGCATCCCGAGCCCGACCAGCAGTATGTCGGGGGCTGTGGCATTGATCTCCTCGAGTATCGCCTCGTTCTCGGCGCTCCCCGCCGAATGGTCGAAGTAGCCGTGACGGACGCCGACGATTCTCAAGCCGGGATAACGTTCCCTCAACCTTCTCGCGGCCTCCTGCGCGACGCCGGGTCGGGCGCCGAGGAAGTAGAGCGAGAAGCCCTCGGCGGCGGCGAAGTCGGCCAGTCGCCAGATCCAGGCCGCGTAGGTGATGCGTGCCGGGATGCGCCCGCCAAGTATCCTCGCCGCCAGCATGACCCCGGCCCCGTCGCAGAAGACGACGTCGGCACCGTTCAGCGAGCCCCGTAGTGCGGCATCCTCGTAGCAGAGGTTCAGGCAGTGGGCGTTCACGTTCAAGACGAGGCCGGGTTTGCCGGCCCGTACCAGGCGTGCTATCTCCGCGTGCAGCTCATCGATAGTAACCGGGTCCACGCCCACGCCAAGAACATCGATCCTGCCAGCACGAGGCCCTACATGTGGCGCCACAGGATCTCCTCCAGCTCCGAAAAGCGAGCGTCCCACGAGTTCTTGCGGGCGAGTTCGATGCGGGCGCGTCTCTTCTCCTCGGTCTCGAGACGCTGCAGGTTGCGCAGGACATAGACGTACTCCTCCGGCCTCTGTGCGAGGTAGACGTGCCCGGCGAGATTCCGCATCGCCGGCAGGTGTGCGGCCACGACGGGCTTGCCCGTGGCCAGGCACTCGTAGGTCTTGGCCGGCGAGATGGAGCGGGTGAGAGCGTTGACCTTGTACGGCAGCACGAAAGCGTCGACACCCTCTAGGGCGGAAGGCAGAGAGGCATGGGACGCCTCTCCCCTGTAATCGATACCGGGCACTTCGAAGAAGCCCTTCTCTACGCCGCCCAGGGCGCCGACGATACGCAACCCGAAGCCTGCTCCTGCGATAGCCCGCAGGGTATCGAAGTCGATGCGCTCCAGGCTCAAGTGGCCGAAGAAGCACAAGGTGCGCACCTCTCCGGCGGGACCCTGCAGGGACGCGAACTGCTCGTAGTCTACGGCGGGGCCGCTCAGAAAGGCGTCGGGCCTGATGCGTCCGGCCTTCTCTAGCAGGTGCGCCGAGGTGCATGAGACGAGGTCGGCGCGCAGGAGGAGCTCGCGCTCCGTCTCCTTGATGTCCTTCGGAGCGCCGGAGAAATGCTCGTAGTCGTCCGCGCAGTCGTAGAGCACGAGCTTCGGGTCGAGGCCCGAGATCAGGCCCAGCGTCGTACTCGTCGGCGGATAGGCTACTACGACCGGATGGGGGCCTGCTATCTTCCTGAGGTCACGGATGATGCGCGGGACGAGGAACTTCGCGTTCGACCACCGGAATGCTCCGTGGGTCGGCGGAGCGGTGAGCGGCGCGTAAACGGTGAGATCTCTCTCGGCCGGCCGCTTCTCTCCCGCGCCGCCCGAGCGACGGATTCGCCCGAAGACCCTGCGCAGGCTGTCTCCGCTCAGGCGGGGATTGGCGAGGCCCGTGGTCTCGACGAAGACGGTGGGATAGCCGGCGCCGGCGAAGAGGGTGGCGAGCGTCTGGTGCCTCTGCCAGAGGAAGTCCCACCTTATACCGGAGAGGATCACCACCGGCGGCTTGCGCACAGGGGAGGCTCCTACACTCCGTCCGTCAGGGCGAAAGAGGGTTCTGGCATGGTCCCTTCGCCGTAGAGGCGGTCGAGGCCGAAGAGGCGCAGGATCTCCATCGTTCTCTCCAGCTGGCGGTCGCTCACGCGGGTACGCCACCCTTCCGGGGAAGGACGGGGCGCATTCTTCCGGCTCAGGGGGGAAGGCCGTCCCAGTCTGCGGTAAAGATGGTCGTCGAAGTCCTCGCCCAGGAAGGAGAACAGGCTCATTAGTTCGGCTTGGGGACACGCGAGCAGGTTCTCGTAGAAGGTGAGGTGCACATCCTGTGGGCCGAGCTGCTTAAGGGGGACGTAGTTGTCTATGCACCAGAGGAAGAGGTGGCGTTCGAAAGCGTCTTTGGCGGCCCGGATCTCCGCCTCCATGGGTAGGAGGTAGTCCTCCACCAACTCCTTCTGCTCCATCGTCTCCGAGAGGTTGTCCTTCCATCCGAGATCCAGCCTCGATGCCACGACGGCGCAGGGGTGTCTGAGCAGGAGAATGATCGGCATTCCGGGGAAGTGCGCGCGCATCCAGCCGAGGAGCAAGTTGGCCCTTATGTCCTTGATCAGACGCCGCCTCGCGACGATTCGCCCGTTGAAGCGGTCGGTCCAGGGGTCCCTGAGCCGGCCCGTGAGCACGAGGCGGGCCGGGCCGAGAAACACCTCCCTCCTATCGTCTGGTCTGAGGTACTGTTTGGTCCTGAAGTGCCCGAAAGGACCGACCTCCCTGGGGTTGAAGGGTTCGAAGACGTAGCGATATCCCCTACGGTGGTTGATGATCTCCGAGAGCCACGTGGTCCCACTCCGCCCGCTCCCTGCCAGAAAGACGGAGCTTCTGTGGTCTCCTTTCTCCAGGTCGACGTAGACACCTCCTGGCAGCCGTGAGAGAGGCCTGCCCATCATCGTACTGCCCCCCGCCCCAGGGTGGCCTCCGAGGCATCCGCGATGAAGGCCAGGAACCGGAAGACCGCGAGAGACGCGAAGACGCAGTCGCTCTCCGACCCGGGATAGCCAACGCCCATCCGGCCGATGCTATCCCTCGGCTTCGACGGGGGTACGGAGAAGCTCGGCCTCGCTGTCGGCGCTGGGAGCCTCGGCGGCGCCCCAGTCTTCCCTCGAGGCGTACTTCACTGCGACGGCGGCGAGGATAAAGAAGAATAGCGTCGAGGCCGGGAGGTACCAATGCCACTCGAACGCCGAGGAGACGAGATAGACCACGAGCGCGGAGCCCAGTCCGGCCAGAAGGAGCCGGCGATCTCCTTGCGGACCCGACCGCCAGACGGCTCTTCCCGTATAGCCGAGGAGGACCGCCACAAACCCGAGCAGGGCCAGGAAGGCGAACAAGCCGGTCTCGGTGCCCTGCTCGAGATACACGTTGTGGACCTGTTTGACGCCCTTGAGCCCCGGTCTGTCCTCCAGCCACGTGTACTGGAAAGTCCCCGCCCCAGTACCTGTGAGGGGGCGCTCCTTCCACGCCGCCCAGGCGACCCTCCAGTAGTCTCCCCTGGAGCTTATATCCAGCGAGGCCAGTCTCTGGCCGGCGTTTCCTGTCTCGTTCGCGCTGCCCAGGAGCGTCGAGTAGGCCTGCCCTGGACCGCCGTACCTCTCGACGACCACGAAAGCGCCCAGGGTCACCGCAAGCACTCCTCCGGCCACGACGAGGATCCCGAGTCTCCGCCTGAGAACCGGTGAGGGCTCGTAGCGGTTCATCACGATGGTATAGGCGGCCTGCAACACAAAGGCCACGACGAGGGCCAGGATCAGATCGTTCCTGAACAGCGTCCCGTCGGCGATCTTCTGCTGTCGTGAGACGCCGGTCCCGAGTAGCCCGGGGAGGCTCTGCATCTGCCACCAGAGCCAGGCACCCGGCAACGAGAGGAGGAGGAGGTCGGCGAACATCCGCAGACGGCCGCTCGTTATGACGAAGAGGATGATGAGTCCTATCCCCAGGGACCCGATGCCGCCGCGAGAGACCGTAAGATAGAGCGCGATAAACAAAGAGAGCGTGACGGCGGCGTAGAGCCCCCTCAGTACGAAACTGCGCAGAGTACTCATCCGCGCCAGGGCCAGCACCACCCCCATCCCCAGGATGACGGCGGTGGTGTTGGCGTACCCCAGGGTCGAGTCCATCCTTACCCCATCCAGGGAGCGGACCGGGTACTCGATCGGGCTTATCTTCTGCAAGAGACCGTAGCCCGCGACCGCCGCGACCATGAAGACCGAGGCGTCGACGAGCGAGCCGACCTGGCGCCCCGAGGTGAGCGCGGCCAGCGCCATAAGGAAAGCCGCCAGGTACATAGACGAGCGCAATGTCTCCTTGATGGTCTCCGTCTCACTTATCGTCCAGACCATGGAGAGGCCCTTTACGGCGACGAGCGCGGCGAGCAGCCCGACCAGCAGGATGCCGACGGCGGGCAGGTCCCAGTAGAAACCCCGCACGAAGAGCGTTACGAACAGCAGCGCCAGGACGCCCGCCGCGACGGGCAGCCAGAGCACGTCCCTGTAGAGGCCGGTGTCCAGCATCCCGTAGGCCGTTGCGGCCAGGAGCACCAGCATGACAAGACCCTTGAAGACGGTGAGCAGCCGGCCCGGACGACGGTGCTTGTCCCTCTCCCCTTTGTGTTCCATACCGGAGAAGCGCTCGCTCGCGTTGCCGGGGGGCCTGACTTCCCTCACTCCCTGGCTCCCGGGTGAGACTCTCGACGATCGCTCATCAGGAACATCCGTTCAACACCACCCCGAGAAGGTTGGCACCCGCTTCCAGAAGGTCGTCCGTCGTCTCTCGGGCGACGCTCTTGGGAGTCCGGGAGGCGTGGACGACGAGCAAGACCCCGTCAAAGCCGCCAAGGAGGTTCGGGGACCGTAACACCCGCGCCGCCACCGGCGCGTCGAGCAGCACGAGGTCCCGGCCCTCCTGCAAACTTCGTACTGCCCTCGGAATCCCCTCATCCTCCAGCAGTGAGGCGGGGTCAACCAGAACGGGACCAGTCGGGACGACCAGAAGTCCCGGGATGACCTCATACCCAAAGTGCTCTAAGGGCTTGCTGTCGTCGAGACCGCTGGTAAGCCCGACGAAGTTCGGTTCGCCGAGCATCCTGTGCAATTGCGAGTCTTCGAGGTTGCAGTCCACGATAGCGGCCCGCCGTCCCATGCCGGCAAGGGCGGCTCCGAGGCCGAGGCAGATGCTGGTCCGCCCGGTGCCAGGCTCGGGACTGGTGACGACGACGCTACTCGTCCCCCTCACTCTCAGGAGATTGTCCGCCAGCTCCTCGTAGTGACGCCTCACCGGCGAGTCGGGGTCGAGCAACCCCCTGGCACCACCGTCGCTTATGGCCCCGAGCCTCACGTCAACCCCCGGTTTTCTTCGAAGAGTAGTCCGGTATGGCTCCCAGCACGGGTACCCTCAGCGTCAATTCGGCGTCGCGTACGCCCCGCCAGCCGCTTGCCCGCCCCTCGAGTATAAGAGCGGCGGCGCCCCCTATCAGCAAGCCCGCCCCGGCGGCGATGGCCGCGTAGATCAGGGGCCTCGGACTATAGTCTCCCGGCAGTGCCTTCTGCTCTACGACGGCCCCCGCAACCGGTACGCCGCCGCCGAGGTTCTCGACCCCCTCGACGAACAACTCGGCGTAAGCGTTCGCCGCCAGGGCCGCCTGCCCGGGTTCGTCGCCGCGGAATCGTATCAGTAAGCCTGGCCCGCCGTCCGCCTTACCGACCGTCCTCGGGATGAGCCGTTCTGAGAACGCCCTCGGGCTGGCCTCCCAGCCGGCCCGGCGCCGCACCTCGCCCAACATCTTCTGCGTAACGACGGCGCCACGCACTTCTTCGAGGAAGGCAAGTGTGGCCTCCTCGCCTTCCAGTTTCTCCGGCGGCCTGACGCTAACCTTCGCCTCGGCAGTGTATACCGGCTCGCGGAAGTACCCGAAGAGCAGGGCTATGCCAGCGAGGAGCAGCACGACCCCGACGATCAGAAGACGTCGCCTCTGCAATACGTAGAGAATCTCAGAGAGCGAGGGATCGTCCCTCGTCCTGTCCCGGCGGCCGCTAGTAGATGCCACTGTTGATGACCTGCTCGCGATAGGCCGCGGGGTCCAGGTTCAGTAACTCCAGGAGTCCCGGAGCTTGCTCGGATGGACTCTGCGCGAGAATCCTGCGCGCCTGACCATACCGTCCCTGTACGACGAAAGCATCGGCGGTGGCCAGGTCCATAGAAATCAACAACTGCCGTCCCACCGCAGGGGTACTCGACCTCTTCATTTCGTCGGCCGCCATGCGCCTCGCACGCCTGATGTTCTTCACGCCTTCTTGCGGCTCGCCGGTTCGTACCTGGATCCTGCCGAGATCGTAGCGGTCCTGGTAGGTGATCTCCTTCACTTCCTCGAGCGCCTCGTACTCCACTTTGGCTTCCTTTAGCTTGCCCTGTCTCGCGAGCGTCTGCGCGAGAGAACTGCTGGCCGAAACGGCGTTCGGGTTGAGCTCGAGCACGTCGCGGTAGCCCTTCACCGCAGCGTCCAGATCTCTCATACCGAGCCGGAGGTTGGCCAGGGTAAGGTAAGGCAGATAGTTGTTGGGGTCCCTCTCTATCGCCTCCTTGAGAGCAAGGATGGCCCTATCGTACTTTTTCTGCTGCCGCCACAGATAGGACTGTGCCTGGAGCGCGTCGGTATCGAACGGATCCAGGACAACCGCCCTCCGCGACGCCTCCATCGCTCCCGCAACGTCCCCCGCAGCGGCCAGGCGCTGCTGCTCGCCAGTGTAGTAATCCGACAGGTAGAGCACCGCGGCCAGCAGGGCCAAAACCCCCACCAGAAACCCCGCGGAGAGTCTGAAGATCACACGACTCAAACAAGATCACCGCTCATGAGGATATCCACAACACTCCCCGAATACAAGCCGCCGGGCGGGCACAGAGCAGGCACGAAAAAGCGGGCCCCCGAAGGGACCCGCCTGATTAGACCTCGTCCAGTCTCTTAGCGGACGATCCTGCGGGCCAGCAGACCGCCGGCTACGAGCAGGACACCGGCACCGAGCGCGATGAGCGACGAACCACCCGTGGGGGGAAGCTCGGCCTCGGGGCTGGCGGGGGCGGTGTACTGCGCCTCAGCAGGCGCCTCATACTGATACTGCACAGCAGCAGCCGGACTAGCGGAGGTAACGGCCTCCTCGACCTGCGCCACGTTGACGTTGCACTCCTGGGCTATGTTCTGGATGTTGACGTTGTCACCATACTGGCTTATCTGCACCTTGCCGACCTCTGCCTGTACAGCAGTCTGGACGCAAGCTGAATTGCCACTACCGACCTGCGTCACCGACTGCGCCAGGGCCGGGACAGCGGCGGCCAACACCATGGCCAGCATAGCCGCTAACAACATTACCTTCTTCAAATCTACCTCCTATTCAGGATCTGCCCTTAACAGATTGCATTTTTTCACTTTTAGCCCACAGTGTCAACACCGTTGCCAATATCTTCTACGATTATCTTAAAGTTTCTTAATAATTAGGGCTATTCTGAGGTCTGTTCCGCTGGGGCACCGAAGTCCACCGTATACATGGTAGTCTCAGAGTCGTTATAGTCGCCTGCGTATGCACCTATGCCGATTTCGCGGAACCTCCAATCCAGTATATTACGCCGGTGGATGGAACTTTGCATCCAGGAGCGAAACAAGTCCTCCGGGGTGGCATTGTATCCGATGTTCTCTCCGCAGGAGGACCAGGTGTAGCCGAGGCGCCGGATGCGCGTGCACGGGGCTTCGTTGTTCTCCTTGGAGTAGTGAGAGTAGTAGTGGTGTTGGATCATGTCCTTCGAATGGGCCCGGGCGGCTTTCTGGAGGATGGGATCTACGCACAGAGGCTTCAGGCCGTGGGTCTTACGAGCGTCGTTGTGCAAGGTGAGCATCAGCCTCTCCGTGGCGTACAAGAAGACCTCGTCCCCTCCGCACCCGCTGGCATAGTCACCGCCCGCCGCCTCCGCGGGCGAATCTACACGGATAAGGCCTGCGGCCGCAAGAAGGATGGCGACGGAGACAACCAGCAGACACCTCATGAATACATCCCCCTCTCGTTATTTCGGCATTTCAGCCGGTCAGCACTTCTTCAGTATGTCAGCTTGTCGTCCTCGCTGCTTGCCGGGTTTGCGGTAGGTCGGTAATTCTGCGCTTCTCCGTACATGTCAGCATATATTTCGTCCCGGGTTGGCGCCGCTATCCGGCCCGGCGCCGGAGACATCGTCTTCTACGCTCCTTCCTCCTTGCTGCCGGGAGCGTCGGTCTGTGCGGGTTCGCTCAGGATGCGGTAGGTGGCGCGGGACATCTCCTGTGTGGCGGTGCGGGATGCCGACTCAGTAGTATCGCTGGCTATCACGACCATGAGATAGGCGTCTCGGGCATCGCGCGCGCCTTCGGGGAAGACGATTCCGGCGTCGGCGAAGGTGGATCCGTAGTAGCCGATCTTGTGCGAGACCCGCGTGCCTTCGGGGAGAGGCTGGGGCAGGCGGTCTTCGAAGGAAGTGTTCGTCATAAGGTCGAGCATCTCTGCCGAGAGGTCGGGGGTGGTGTAGGAGGGATCGGAGATCTTCTCCAGCACGAGCAGGACGTCCTCGGGGGTCGTGGTGTTGGGGAACCAGTACTCCGTCGAGCGCGCGCCGACGCGATACAACTCGGCCCTGATGTAATCCCTCCCCAGGTATCTGTCGAGCATCTTCCAGGCCGTGTTGTCGCTCTCTTTGATCAGTAGCCTGGCGCACTCGCGCAGGGTTATGGTGTGCCCAACGGGATATTCGTAGAGCACACCCGTGCCATAAGCCTGCACGTCGGAGGCCTGCATGGAGATCTTGTCGTCGAGGTCCACCGCGCCGCTGGCTGCCGCCCTGTAGAGCGTCATCAGGACGGGCAGCTTGTTGAGGCTGGCCGCAAGGAAGCGCCGGTCGGCGTCCATCGCCACCCTCTCGCTCGTGGAGGGGTCGAGGACAACCACCCCGTAGGTGGCGGGATACGCCTGCGCTATCTGCTTGAACGCGCTCCGCAGAAGCTCTTCCTTCTCCCCGGTGAGCTCCGCCTTTACGCGCGTTAGGTCTTTGGCCGCGGCTCCAGAATCAGGGTTCGAGCCCTTCTGAGATCCTGCGGTGGGGGCCTTGGGGCCCGATGCGACCGTGGGAACTTCGAGGCGGGCAACCGGTTCTCCCTCCATCGAGAGCGCAAAGAACAGCAGGCTCGTGAGAAGCAAGGTCAAGATAGGCAGCGCCACAAGGAGGCTCCGGCGTCGGAGTGCCTTCCGCTGCTGCTCGCGGCGTTGCCGCCGGGATGTTGGCGTCTCGGACCCTGGCACCGGCGCGTAGTTCGGCCCCCGCATGTGATGATCGCGCCCCGAGGTAAGGGGCTACTTGTTTATCGACCTGATAAACGTAACGATAAAGATCGCGGAGATCAACATCAGCGCCCCGGCGGCGATAAGGCCCAAAGAGACGAAGAAGATCGTGCCCGCCTCCGCCTTATCCCAGGTCTGGGTGGCCCACACGAAGGCGAACAGAGAGGCGAAGAAGGTGAGGAGGATCAGGATCATGCCACCGGGCAAATCCCTGATCTGGATCGCCGCCCGCTCCACGGCGTATGCCACGCCTCCCCGCGCCGGATAGCCGGTCTCGCGCACGCTCTGGAGGGCATGCCTGAACTCTCCCTCATCTGCCAGCCCGATAACCCGCGAGAGGTAATAGGCTTCGGAAGGAGACTTTCCCATCCTGAGTAGCTCCAGGTAGTTGCGCCTGTAGAGTTCCACGGCGCCTGAATGGGGTGAGGCGAGCTGCTTCAGGAAGGCGTGGGTGTCGAGGCGCGTGGCGTACTTGCGGGCCTCGTGCTGGGCGGCGCGGGTCTCGCGGGCCCCAGGGCCGTGGCGGGAGATCTCGGCGACCTCCAGAAAGAACATCTCGCGGGAGAACTCTATGGCGCTCTGGCGCTCGCGGCGCCGGGAGGAGATCTCCGTCCTTATACCGCGCGAGCGGTATTCCTCGCGCCTCAGATGGTAGACCTGCTCCTGGTAGAAATCTCTCTCCTGCAACGAGTCGGCCGAATCCCGCAGGCGGTAAGCCTCCTCGAGCGTCTCAGGTATCCTACGTTCTCCCATGAACCAGTGTTTACCCTATACTCCAGATCTCACGCGCCGAATAACCCCTTCTGGGTCCTGAATGATACCATGAGCGAGTTGCGACAGAAACATGACTACCCGTCCCCGAGCCTCTTCCTGGCGGCCTCGGAGTCGCTCTCCCACAACCCGTAGAACAGCCCTCCCCCACGCACCCTGACGTCGAGGTGACCTTTTGCGGCGAGATCCTTGAGCATCTCGTCAGCCTCGTTGACCGTGAGCGAGGTCTCCATGGCCGCCTGCGCAGGCGTCAACTCACCGCTGCTCTGCAGGGCTTCGAGGAGCTCGCGCTCCCTGGCGTTCGCCGCCGGAGGCTCCGAGCGGGTATCGACCAGGCCGGCGACGCCCCTGGCGAAGACGCCGAAGGCCGGAAAGACTGCCCACCCGAAGATAAAGATCAGCCACCAGAACTGGGTAAAAGCAATAAGGAGTGCGGCTGCAAGGAGGATCAAGCCGCCCGTCACCGCGCCAGTCACGGCCTGGGCCTTCGGACTCATCTTCTCGACGTCCAGGCCGAAGAACTCGTCAGAATCCCACCTTCCGTGGTGGCCTCTGCGGCGGGACTCCAGGTCGCGATCCGGTCTCTTCTCCACAGGTCTGCCTCGGGACCCAATATATCAGCAACCCCCCGGATGGACCACGCCGGAAGTCTCGAAACGAGAACACGAAGGCCGGGCGCGAAAGTGCTAACCTCACCTGAGTGACAAAGGAGGTCTGGCCGATGGATTTGCGCGAGCGCGTGGACGGTTCGAGAGAAGAGCTTCTCGGGGAGTTGAACGAGTTCCTTCGGATGCCTTCGATCTCCGCCCGCGAGGAAGAAAGCACAGGGTTCCGCGACTGCGCAGAGTGGGTGGCGGGGAAGCTGGAGGAGGCCGGCGCCGAGGCCAGCATCATGGAGACCGAAGGACATCCCGTGGTCTACGCGGAGATCGGCTCTGGCGAAGCGACGCTCCTCTCTTACGGCCACTACGACGTGCAGCCACCCGAGCCCCTGGATCTCTGGGAGAGCGATCCGTTCGAGCCGACTATCAGGGATGGTGGCCTCTACGCCCGAGGCGTCGCTGACGACAAGGGCGACGTGCTCGCCCGCATACAGGCGTTGCGTCTATATACGGAGGAGCATGGTTCGCTGCCCTTCAGGCTCAAGTTCCTCATCGAGGGCGAAGAAGAGATCGGCAGCCCCAATCTGGCGCCCTTCGTCCGATCCAACGCGGATCTCCTCTCCGCCGACGCCTGCCTCTGGGAGGGCTCCATGAAAGACGAGGCGGGGCGGCCCATGATCTTCTGCGGTACCAAAGGGATGGCCTACGTGGAACTGCGCGCCCGCGGCGCCTCCCACGACCTGCACAGCATGTACGGCGGCATAGCCCCGAACCCGGTCTGGCGCCTCGTCCAGGCCCTGAGGACCATCAAGAACGAGAACGGTGAGATCACACTGGACGGCCTCGACGACCTCGCCGAAAAACCCTCGGAAAAGGACCTCGAAGCTATAAGCCGCATTCCGTTCCACGACCGCGCGTTGCGGGAGTCCTGGGATGTGGAGTCGCTCGACCGGGAGCTTTCCGGCCAGGACGCGCTGCACGAGATGCTGCTGCGCCCTACCGCGAACATCGCGGGTATACAATCTGGCTACACAGGTCCTGGCTCGAAAACCATCGTACCTTCAGAGGCGTTCGCGAAGATGGACTTCAGGCTCGTCCCTGGCCAGAGTCCCGGTCCTGTAGTCGAGTTGATCCGGTCTCACTTGAGAAAGCGCGGCTTCGAGGACGTCGAGGTCGTCGACCTGCACGGTGTCGAGCCGGCGAAGACACCAGTCGACGCGCCCATCGTGAACACCGCGATACAGACGTGGCGGGACCTGGGCATCGAGGAGGCCATCGTGTATCCGACCATCGGGGGGAGCGGGCCGACCTCACTCCTGGTCGCTGACCTCGGGATACCGACCATCATGACAGGTAGCGTGGCGAACACGGGGAGCCGGCTCCACTCCCCGAACGAGTGGGTCCGCCTGGACGACTACTTCGAGACCATATACTACTTCGTCCGCTTCTTCGAGAGGTACGCCCTTTGACGGAGGAGAGAGGCAAGGGCATCGACCTACCCGAGCGCGTCAGGAGGAGCCTCGCCGGAGCAGTCTCAGAGAGAGGCGTGCAGGCGCGGGTGATCTCCACGCAGGGCCGCGAGTCGATGCGTCCCCCGCAAGGACACATAATCATCGCCGCCGGAGAGAGTGAGGTGGAAGCGGTCCGCGGCCCCGCCCGAATCGTACGCCGGCTTGAGTTTTACAAGACGTTCTACGGGCCCGTCGTCAGGCTCGCCCTCAGCGTATACCCGATGGAAGGCGAGCCTCTCTCCGCCGGCACCGCCCTCAACGTCTCCCAGGTCAGCGGCGACGCCGCCCTCACCGGCCTCGGCCGCCAGCAGACTATCTACATACATTTCTACTCCGCCAGTGAGGACGACCTCACATACGAGTTCTCCAAGGAGATCCCCAACGCCACCGAGCAACGCGGCGAGACAAAGAAGATCCTCAAAATGGCCCGCGACGCCTATACAGAGACGCCTGAAGTGCGCAGGAGCTTTTCGGCGGCCCTCGGGCTCGCCGAAAGGCAGTTCGAGCTTCCTGTACCTGAACCTGACGAACAAGGATAGTCTTAGGCAGCGCATCCGCGTATACTGCCACTTATGCAGGCGGGGAATGCGGTAGACGACTTTGTAGCCAAGATAAGCCAAGCCATCGAAGGAGCTGGGCGCAAGGGCATCCACTTGCGTGCAGGAGCGGGGTCATGCGATCTGGAGGCCCAGCAGTTCGGCGGGCTTCCTGACGAAGAAGGGCCTGTTCCGACCGGGCGCCCGCACCACCTGGAGTCCCCGGTGGGATCCAGGGACCTCGGCGGCCACGAAGGCATCTCGCGGCTGTGCTACTTCCTGGATGGGGTGCAGAGCTCGCGTGAGATCGGGCGCATAGGGATGTCCCCCGTGATCGTTTCCACGGTGGCGGCCACGATCGTCAACCGCTGCGGGAGGCGATTCTCGCGGCTGCCGCTGGAGAGCCCACCCGTGGTGGTTCAGGCCGTTATCCTACCCCGCAGTGCCGGCGACGCTGGCGTCGAAGCGTTCTGGGACCTGCTCCTCGCGGCGGGATTCTCCGAACTCGACCCTGAGGAGGTTCCCACCACCCCCCACCTCGTTCTCGACTCCGCGGAATATATAGCTGACGCGGACCCGTCCGACTATGTAGGTATGAGGGAGAGGGCGCGCGGAAGGGTCAGGTCGCTGAGGGAGCGGTTGGAGGGAGGACTGCTCAGGCGGTGGGAGGGTGATGACAGGGTTCTGGAGGATTCCGAAGCCTGGATCGCGGTCGACGGACAGCTCAAGGAGATCAGGGAATCGAACAGGCGCGCCGTCGGCCTTATAAAGAGTGTGGCACGTCCTGAGTTCGTGGGGAAGGACGTAGGTATGCTGCTCGACCTGGGGCCGGGGATGCGGACGACGAGCTTCATCCCCGACTGGCAGCTCCGTCGCGACCAGAGCGAGCGGCGCACCTCCTGGTACCTGAGGATGTGGCCGCCGCAGCCCGGCGCCGACGCGCTCGGCTCCCTTATGCGCGTCGAAGCGCCGCGCGATACCGAACCAGAGCAGGTCGACGAGATATCGCGTTGGATCCTCGCCGAGCGGGCGCCCCTGGCGAAGCCCGACCCCAGGTGGCCGGCGATGATCTACCCGATCCAGTACGTCGAGAAGATCCTGAAGCCGCTGGTGCAGGGTCCGGAGAGGGCCTACGCACGGCTGGAGCGCCAACTCGCATCGAACGGGAGGAACTAGATGCTGCACGATAGTTATCTGGACCAGACCTCGGGTCCTATAGGCCGGGTCGTTACCAGCGAGGAGAGCCCGGCCACGGCCCACGAGTTCTTTTTCTGGACCGCGGAGACCGAAGCCGCCCAGAACCTCGACATCGGGCACATCGTGGCCGCCGAGTCCGAGGATGCCACGGCCGTCGCCGTCCTAGACGACCCGCGCCGCTACTCCGATCTCCAGAGCTTCCTCGACGACTTCTACGCCTACGACGGCGACCCTTCGCTCGAAGCGCTCTCCGAACGGGTGGAGATCCTGGTCTTCAGAGCCAGAGTCCTTGCCACCAAACACCGCGACGAGCGAAAGAAGTCCAAGCGCCCGGTGCGCACGGGCCCCGTCTTCTTCGCCACGAACGCGGCCATCGAGTTCGCCCTCGGGACCGAGGACTTCTCAGGCCACAGCATCCCGATGCTCCTGCACGAGAATGGCAATGAGAGAAATGGTTCTCCGCAGCGCACGCCACTCTACGTGGATGAGGAGTACTTGCTCGGGCCAGAAGCGGGCCATCTCAACATCACGGGCATGAGCGGGCTCTCGACCAAGACCAGCCACGCCCTCTTTACCATAGCGAGCACGTTCCAGACCATCAAGGACAAGCGGGTCGCCGCCCTGATGTTCAACGTCAAGGGCGCGGACCTCCTATTCCTGGACAAGCCGGTCGAGGTAAGCGCGGAGGACGATCCCGAGCTCGCGGAGCGCTACGCGAAGGTCGGTCAGCGGGGACTGCCGCGCGAGGACAGGGAGATGTACGAATCTCTGGGAATAGAGATAAAGCCTTTCGACAACCTGAGGATCTTCGCCCCTTTGCGTTACGGGATGGAGTCAGGGGAGCGGACCGTGCACGCCGAGGGGATCCCCGCCCGCAAGCTGAACACCTTGAGGAACGCCCGCGGAGAAGATTCCCGGGTCTACCCGATCATATGGGAGCTGGGGGACGTGCTGCCCTACGCCGGCTACGTCTTCGAGCCATCGGACATGGACGACAAGTTCAGGGGGTTTATAGAGGAGCTACGCGACAGGGGCGTCAGGACGACGGCGGACTTCTATGTGTTGCTCGATGAGATCGAAGACTACTTCGAGGCGGCCCGCGAGGATGGCAGGAACGTCTCATCCTGGAACGGCCACAACCACATGACCATCGCCAAGGTCCGCAACCGCTTCAAGGTGCTCCCCAACAAGTGTGGAGGCCTCCTGGCGCACGGGCGCGTCGAGCACGGCGACCTGCCGCGCGCGGATGGCCCGTTCGAGGACAACGAGATGCGCGTCGTAGACATCTCCCAGCTCACCGGGGTACCCCAAGACCTCATCGTGACGAGCGTCGTATCGAAGATCTGGGAGCTCGCAGAGACGGGCGGGCTCGGGGTTGACAAGCTCATAATCTTCGTCGACGAGCTAAACAAGTACGCCCCGACCGGCAACTCCCGTACGTCGTCCTTGAAAGATACCCTCATTGACATCTCCGCCCGTGGCCGGCACCTCAACCTCACGCTATTCGGGGCGCAGCAGTTCAGGAGCAAAGTGGATGACGAGGTAATCGGCAACGCCGCAACGAGCCTCTACGGCCGCATCGGCGACGAGGAGCTTACCAACGCGAGCTACCGCTCCTTCTCGGGAACGACCCGCGAAGAACTGCTCCAGCTCGAAAAGGGCCAGCTCTTACTCAGGCACGCCCACTACGCCGTGCCCGTCTTCGGCCGCTTCCCGCGCCCGCCGGTCCTCATGGGCAAGCAGGGCACGGACATCTTTGGCGAACGGCGCGGTGACCCGGCGTCTTCGGTCCTCGCCGTCATGCGCAATCTCACGACCAAACCCCCGGTCATCGCCGACATCCGATCCGAGATACAGGGCGTCCCCGAAGAGCAGGTCTACGAGGCCCTCGACGCCGTGCAGGCGGCCCACCGCACGGGCCACGGCGCGGCGGATCCATACAAGAACTTCCGCTGGAACCTCAAACGTCCAGCGAGGACAACCTCAGGCCGCCGCGACGCATCCAGGATACTCTCGGGCCTGGACCGGATGAGAGACTGACTTTGAGTAAGAGAATCGAGAATGACGGAGCAACGCCGCCGGGGAGGCTCGTGAACAAGCAGAAGCTCCCTCCAGGTTGGGATGCAGTGAAGGTAGGGAAGGTCATTAGACACTACGAGGAGCAATCCGAGGAAGAAGCGATCACCGAAGATGAGGACGACCCGAGGATAGTAGAATCGGAACAGGAGGCTATTGAGTGACAGACTTACTCAAGAAAGCTTTTGACGCTGCTTCTCGGCTACCGAAGGAAGAGCAAGACGCCGTGGCCGAGTGGTTGCTGGCGGAGCTTGCTACGGAAGAGGAATGGGAAAGGCGCTTCGCCGGAACGCAAGATGCCCTTTCCGTGCTTGTGAGGGAAGCATCGGAAGAACGCGAACGTGGCGAGACGAAAGGGTTGGATCCTGGGTCGCTTTGAGGTCCAGGACAACCCGCCGGTTCCGAAGGGCCTTTTCACGCCTGCCGGAACCCGTCAAGGAGAGAGCGCGAGACGCCTACAAGCGGTTCGTAGAGAGCCCGAACCATCCCGGATTACGCTTCAAACGCATCCACACTACAGAGCCGATCTACTCTGTCCGGGTGACGAAGGACTACCGAGCGCTTGGCCTACTAGAAGACGACACTATAATCTGGTTTTGGATCGGCTCGCACGCCGATTACGATGAGTTGATCTCGCCTGTGAATGACCACACTTGACAGATAGCTACGAAATTACCTCGTGAACTACCCGATGATCCGGCTAGAATAGCGTGGGTCTCGAACTAGAAAGGATCATGGAGACATAGTCCGCATAGCCCACATCTCGGACACTCACCTGGGATACAGTCGGTACGCGAAGCTACATCCCGAGACGAGCCGCAACCAGCGGGAGGTGGACGTCCAGGAGGCTTACGGGAGGGCTGTCGACGCCATCCTGGAGCGCGATGTGGACCTTGTAATCCACTCCGGGGACGTCTTCGATTCTGTCAGGCCTGCGACGCATGTGATCATCGGCTTTCTGAAACAGACTTTCCGCATCACACGCCAGGACATACCTTATCTGGTCGCGGCAGGCAACCACGAGACGCCGCGCCTGCGCTCGACGACCGCGGCCCTGGAGTACGCGAACCTGGTGAACGCGATCTCCGCCCACGGCTTCGACATAGATTACGAGCCCGTCGAAGTAGATGGGGCGACCGTGGGCGTTACGCTCGTCCCGCACGGCGCTGTGTTCGGGACGGGGGCCGTTACCCCGGCGCGGGAGGCGGACGTGAACATACTCGTCACGCACGGGTTGGTGCCCGGCCTCGAGGCGCGCCAGCACGAGATGGGCGAGGCGAACCTGCAGCCGGGGATGCTGGAGGGAGGCTTCGACTACATAGCCCTCGGCCACTACCACGACTTCCACAAGCACAAACCTAACGCCTTCTATGCCGGGGCTACAGAGCGTTTCGGGTTCGGGGAAGTAGATTCGAGACCCGGATTCGCCATCGTCGAGTTCGATGGGACCGGCCTGAGGAGCGTAGAGCACGTCGAGATAGAGACTCGTCCGATGCTGGACCTGGAGAAGATCTCTGGCCAGAAAATGGACGCTGCGGAGCTGACTGACGCGGTGTTGGGTCGTACCTCCGGGGTCGACCTCGACGGGGCGATAGTGCGCCTCAGGGCCTATGACGTGAGGCGCGGGGTGGCGAGCGGGATGGACCGGGAGCTGCTGAGAGATCTGCAACGCCGGTGCCTGAACTTCTCCCTGGAAGTCCACGCCGAAGAACGGCCCGAGGATCTGGAGAAGAACGGCTCCCAGGCCGCCGTCTTCGGACCTCTAAACGAGGAGTTCGCGGCGTTCGTCCATGAGCGTAAGGAGCGCGGCGAGCTCGAGGCGAAGTTCGCAGAAGAGTTCCTGGAGAAGGGGCGCGCGTACCTGACGCGGGCGGCGAGCGAAGAGCCGGAGAGCGCCGCGTGATCCTGGAGCGCCTCTTTATAGAGAACTACAAGCAACTCAGGGAGCCCATCGAACTCTTTCCGCCGGAGGGCGCGATCGGGATCGTCGGCGCAAACGGCGCCGGCAAGTCGACCCTCTTCGAGAGCATCTTGTGGGCCTTCTTCGGCTCCCGCGGCGGCGGACCGCGCTTCGCCAACGAGTCTATTCCCTGGAGCGGCGGCACGACCAAGGACCCCACTACAGTGGAGGTCACCCTGGCCACCGACGGCGGCTCGTTTACCGTGCGGCGGCGACTCAAGAGCGGCTCGACGAGCGCCGAGGCGCTGGACGCCCAGGATAGAACCGTGGTCAGCGGGACGGCTGACGTGACCCGCTGGGTCGAGGAGAACCTGCTGGGGATGGACCGGACGGCCTTCGAGGCTACGTTCTACGCCCGCCAGAAGGAGCTTCGTTTCTTCGCCCACGACGAGGGCATAAGCAGGGTGCGTAAAATCTCCAGGCTCCTTGGCATCAGCAGCGTCGAGACCGCCCAAACCTTCCTGCGCGAAGACCGCAACACCCTCCGCTCCGAAGCGAAGCTCCTCGAAGGCCGCCTGGCAGAAGCCGACCTCGACTCCCTGCAGACCGAGCTGGAGAACGCCAGCAAGGAGTGCGACCGTCTGGAAGCCGAGCTGGAGAAGGTCACAGAAGAGCGCGACTCCGCCGAGGAGGATCTCGAGTCTGCCCGCCAGACTCGCGCATCCCTGGAGGGCACATACCGCGAACACTCGCGCCTCACGTCCGATCTGCGCGAGGCCGAGGCTGACAGGCGCCGCGCAGAAGACCGCCGTGCGGAGGCCGAGAAAGACCTCGCCGACCTCGCCGCAGCAGAGGAGGAGTTGGGTCGCCTGCAGCCCCAGACCGCCAGGTTGCCGGAGGTGGCGGCGGAGCTGGAGCAGCTAGACGGGGACCGCCGGCTCTCCGAGCAGCGCGACCGCGATCGTAAGGAGCACCTGAAGGCACAACGGCGCATCTCGGACATAGAAGGCGAAGTCTCGGACGATCTGGAGGCGCTGGACGGGGATAAGGACGAGGTCCTACCAGGCTTCCAAGATCTCTTCGACCTGGACGGACAAGAGTTGCTCTCCGAGACCCTCGCTGTGCTGGAAAGAGCCGCGGGAGAGTTGGAGAGGGCGGAGGCCCATCATGAGGAGCTAAGGAGACTCGCGGAGGATCACGAGGCCTATAGAGTCTCCGAGAAGGCCGTCCGCGAGGCCGACGAGTCGTATCGGGCGGCGCGGGAAGAAGCCGCCGGGCTCGCGGAGGACCTCGAGGTCCTTTCGGGCGGCGAGGACCTGGAGCAGGCGGAGCGGGAGCTGCGCGAAGAGGAGGACAAGCTGCGGGAGCTCGCGGCGCATCACAGGGGAAGGGCCAACGCCGACGAGCGGGAGGCCAAAAACGTGGACAAGGCCAGGGAGGCCATCGACAGCGGCGCGGAGGAGCACTGTCCCACCTGCCACAGGGAGTTCGAGAGCGGGGAGCAGGCGGAGATCTCCGACACCCTGAGGAGGCAGGCGGCCGCGATCCGTCGCCGCGCGGCCCGCGAGACCGAAGAGGCCGAAAAGCTATCCATCTCGGCAGAAAAGACCGGCGAGAAGTTGGAGAGGGTGACTTCGAACCTGAAGCGCTGGCGCGAGTTGCGCGAGATGGGGGTCCGCGCCGAGGACCGCGTCGCCGCCCGTCTCGAAGCGCTCGGGAAGGCCAGATCCGACCTGGAGGAGATCGAGGCCCGCATCACGTGCACGGAGGCCCCCGGCGACGATGATCTCGAAGCGTCCCGCGCCCGCTGCGATCGTCTGAGGGCATTGCGCGACGCCCGTCCGCAGGTA
>Ga0081538_10001125_pt1 | contig 28308 bp, 22 predicted proteins | sample TabmetS5T2R1_FD_71022 | JGI IMG/M metagenome (GOLD analysis project Ga0081538, IMG submission 71022) | Tabebuia heterophylla rhizosphere microbial communities from the University of Puerto Rico - S5T2R1 | ecosystem: Host-associated > Plants > Roots > Rhizosphere ...
GGACGTGGTCCTGCTGCGCATCATTGCCGACCTGTCCGTGGAAGAGGTCGCCCGCATGCTCGACAAGCGGGAGGGCGCGATCAAGGCCCTCCAGCACCGTGCGCTGGCCACCCTCCGACGCCATCTTCATCGCATGCCGGGAGCGGCGTAATCCGCTGCCCTCGCTCATAGGCATATCCCAAGCACGAAGCGTGGCGTTCACCTGATCAGATGGGTGATCTCAGCGAACGCGACGTGGAGGATGTCCTCGGCGGCGTCCAGCCGCCGGGCCGTGACGACCTCGCGCCTGTCGTCGAGCTGACCACGTGGCTACACGTGAGTCGTGAGATCGAGCCGCCGCCGGCGATGCGCGACGACCTGTTCTGCCAGATCGAGGACGGCCTCCGGGTCTACCAACGGTCGTCACGACGGGCGCCGGCGCACCTGCGGCGCCGCCGCACGAGCACGAGTCGAGTGCGGGACGCGCTGGCGGGCTCGGGGCGGCCGATCGTCAGCGTTGCCGCGGCCGCCGTCCTGCTCGTCGGCGTGATCCTGGCGGTGCGGGCGGGCGGTCCGTCGCGTGAGCCGTCGGCGTTCGTCTCGCCGGCGGCCCGGGGTGTCCCGAGCACGGCGCCGGAAACGACCACGACGACCACGACGGCACCCACGACGACATCGCCCCCGACGAGCACACCCGACGCCGCGACGCCAGCCGAGACCGGCTCGACCGTCAGCGACTCGGAACATTCGGCCACCACCGGTGGGACGACGGAGTCGCCAGCGCCGACCGACCCGCCGACGGCAGGGCCGCGATCCCAAGACGATGACGAGACGCCGCCGACGACCGAGGAGCGCAATGGCGGGCGAGACGACGACCGCACCCCCGATTCGGTCGAGCACCGGCCCGGCCGCGACACGGGGACGCAGTCGGGCGCCGCCGCCGACACCGACGCCGCCGACCACACCGAGGACACCGGCGCCACGGACGACACCGAGTCGCCGGACCTGCCGCTGTCCGGCTGGGATTTCGACCTGTCCGAGTGGCCCGGTGTCCAGGCCCTGTGGGACGCCCTGCAGGCCGAGGAGCGGAGCGAACCGCGCAGCCTCGGCGAAGATCCCGACGGCGCCCGCGAGGGCGATGACGAGGGCGATGACTACGGCGACGGCGAGCGCGACGGCGACGAGGACGGCGTCAACGATCGCCCGGACGCTGACGACGCCGAGCCGGAACCCGGCCTGTCCGACTAGTTGGGGGCGCTACGAGCCACTCCTAGCTGCCGGCGACGCCGCCGGCCGCCACCAGGAGCCGCTCGAGCCGCAGCTGGTGGGATGCGGCCCGCTCGACGTCGGCCTCGGACCGGAGCAGCGCCTGGAGCAGCGCCTCACCCTCGTGCCAGTGGTCCAACTGGTCCGAGAGGACTAGGCGGAGCGCCCTGATCGCAGGCCCGTCGCTGATGGGCGAGGCGTGGTCGAGGTGATCGCCGTAGGCACTGGCGGTATGGGGGAGCAGCACCCGGTAGGCGCCGACCAGCTTCTCGATCGTGAGGTCGGCCGCTTCGGGTGCCGCCAGGGCCTCGACGAACAGCCCGAGCGCCGGGCTCGCGGGAGCGATGTAGGAATCAACGCCGGTCTCGCCGATCGCAGGAAGCAGGTCGTGCCACACCTCGGCATGGCAGCCGTGCTGCCGGCTGTGCGTCGCCAGTGCCGCCTTGACGGCGGGTTCGGGGACCGCCGCGGTCCACGCGCCCAGGATCTCGAACGCCCGCATCTCGATCCAGCAGTAGTGGCCGATCCGCCGGGCGCTGGCCTCGAGCGACCAGGGTGCGCGTGGCGACGAAGGTTCGCTCATCCGCCGTCAGTCTCGCATGGCGTCGGTGGTGCGGCCGGCGAGCATCGGGGCGACGACCTCGGCCAGGACCACGGCGATCAGGATGAGGCCACCGCCGGCCACCACCGCGGCCGTGAGTGGCTCGTCGATCAGCGCGCTCAGCAATGCGGCGAACACCGGCTCGAGCAGCAGGATGATCGCGGCCCGCGACGGGCTGACGACCCGCTGGGCCCACACCATCGCCAGGAACGCAACGGCGGTGGCGAACACACCCGTGAACGCGGCGGCCGCAAGGGCGCCGCCATCGACGTCGAAGCTGCCCTGGGCGAGCGCAGGCACTAGGCAGGCGACCCCGACGGTCGTCAGCTGCACCGTGGTGAGTCGGACGGGATCGTGTCGGGGCGCGACCTCGCCCAGGAACACGATATGGGCGGCGAACGCCACGGCGCAGCCGAGCGTCAGCACCTCGCCACGGCCGAACCCGGTGTCTGCGCCCCCCGTGAGCAGCACCAGCCCGGCGACGGCGAGGACGACGCCCACGAGGGTCAGCGGGTGGGGGACGTCCCGGGTGGTCGCGTACGCGATGAACGGCACGAAGACGACGAGCATGTAGGTGATAAAGGCGGACGTGGCCGCCGTCGTGTACTGCAGGCCCACGGTCTGCAGGACGTACCCGGCGAGGAGCAGCAGTCCGGCGACGATCCCGTCTCGGAGCTCGGCGGGGGTGGCCCGGCCCGCGATGTCCTGCGGGGTCTTCCGCCTCGCCGACCGGCGATGCGCGACAACGCCGAGCACGGCGGCGCCGATCAGGAATCGAACCGCAAGGAACGGCAGCGGGTCGACCCGCTCGACGGCCTCCTGGACGACGATGAAGGTCGTGCCGAAGAAGAACGCCGCCACCACCAGTGCGGCATCGGCTTGCCAGCGAGGTGTCCCGATGAATTTCGCGTCGGCGCCCTCCTGCGGGGGGAGCGGGACGGCGGCTTCGGACACGGCACCTCACATCCGGTATCGACGCCGGGACAGGCAGTGTTGCCAATGCCGTGCCCGGAGGGGCAAACGCTACGGCTTGATGCTGCTACCGGGCCCCTCCCGGCGCTGCCGCCAGTCCACCGGGCCCTGTCAGCCGACGGGTTGAGCGACTGGGGTGGCGCGGCGGCGGAGGCGGGCGCCGGCGGCCGCACCGAGCACGGGCCAGGGCAGCCAGTGCGGGAGGCCCCAGGTCAACGTGGTCGCCTTCAGGGCGTCGAGCGCGCCACCGGCGGCGGTGAGGCGCGTGGATGGTGCGTCGCCATCGAGCAGGAACACACCCGCGTCGCGGGCCCACAGCGCGCCCTCGGGAATGGCGGCGGCGAGAACGCCGACCAGGATCCCGACGAGGGCCGCGGCGGCGTGCTCGAGGCCTGCGCGCATCGAGCGTCCCGTCCACGCAGCAACGAGACCCACGAGCAGCAGCGTGATCTGCGGCGGGCCGTAGATCACGGCCCAGAGGCCGCCCGCCCTGTCGCCGTCCAGCGAGGCTCGTGACATGGCGACGGTCAGGGCCGCGAACAGCGCCGCGCAGGCGACGGCGACGATCCACGGAGAGCGTCCCCAGCCGCGGCGCAGCGCGGTCAGGGCGCAGCCGGCTGCGAACCGGAGCCGCTCGCGCGGGGAGGCGGTGATGCTCGCCAGCTCGGCGCGCATGGCGGCGCCCCACTCGGCCCAGCGCCCCCGCCGGCCGCCGGTGGCGAGCGCGAGCAGTCGGGCGTCCGCGTCGGCCCCGACGGCGGTGCGGGCGATGGCGACGACGGCAGTCGCGGCGGCGAGCGCGTGGGGCCAGCCGAAGTACAGGGCACCGACGAGCACCTCGACCGGTGGGCTCCCCGGGTCGTCGTCGGCGGCGAGAATGGCCCGGATCACCAGCACCCAGCCCCCCAGGACGACGAGGGCGGCTGCGGCCGCGACCCACGCCGTCCGCCGGGTGATCGGGCCGGGGGGTGCCGGGGTCGCCGGGGCGTCGGGGCTCACGGCTGCGCCCCTGCGACCGCTCCCCGGCCGGACGCCGGGCGCCCGGCGACCCGTGACCGGCGGGAGGTGCGTTGCGCTTCGGCCCGGCGCACCTCGCGCGCCTGCTCGGCTCCGGCGGCCGACAATCGGTAGAGGTGGCGCGGCGGGCGGCCCGGCGGCACTTCCTTCTCCCACGCCGTCTCGACGAACCCGCGCTCGGCGAGCCGGATGAGGATCGGGTAGACGGTGCCAGCCTTCAGGCCCAGTGCACGGCACAGGTCGTAGCCGTGGCTCCAGTCCGATGCCCTCGCGGTCAGGGCATCGAGGACGGCGACCGTCTGCGGTGAGGGGCGGCGAGCTCTGGCCATTGGCCGAAACTCTATCTAGATAGAGTTGTTTGTCAAGAGGCCAGAAGGGCTCGCCGCAACCGCCGTGGCGCGCAACCGCCTCCTGGTCCGGGTGGGGCCTCGGACCGAAGAGGCGGCTGCTGGTGGCGGTCCCGGGACACCCGTGCGGGGCATTTGCACGGTTCCCGTGACCACCCATGTGTCAGCTGTGATGGACCGGCACCCTCACGTCATCGCCGCTGCGCCCCAAACGTGACGGCCTTACTCGAGCGCTAGCTGCGCCACGTCGTCGAGATGTTTCGGCGCAACGCAGGGGAACGCACGGCGGCTGGTCCCGGCTGGGCAGCGCCGGTACGGCGGCTGTCACCCCATGTGGCCGTCATGGGGCGTGCAGTGTTGCTAATACTGGTGCGTGCGTCCTGTTCGCAGATCGCACGGCTGGGGGATCCTGGCACGGGCGAGCGTCGTCGTTGCTGTAGCGACGGCCGCCATGGCGGCATGCTCGAGCGAGCCCTCGAGCGACCGTGCGGAGGCCCCTGTCGAGATCCTGGCGTCGGCGCACACACCCGTCGAGGACACCGTGGTCGTTCCGACGTCCACGGCCGCAGGGCTGGCCGTGGCGACGAGCAGCACGCTGTACGAGAACTCCCCGCTGGTGGTACTGGCCTCCGAGGCCGACGTCGCGGGTCAGGCCCGGGCGGCGTCGGTGGCGGTTGCCCTGGGGGGACCGCTGTTGCTCGCGCCCGCATCGACGGACCCCGCTCAGAGCACCCCGGTTCGTGAGGAGCTGGCACGGCTCGGGCCTCGGGCGATCCTGAGCTTCGGAGCCGAGGCGACCGCCTGGGCACAGCAGGGCGAGCTGGGGATACCCGTGGTCGCCGCACCGGCCGACTTGGGTGCCGTCGAGGACGCGACCGGTCGCGATTTCGGCGACGACCAGCCGGTGGGGGCCGACCAGCTGATCGACACCGTCGCCTCGCTCGACCCGGAGCTGACGCCGCTGCTGGCCGTCGACGACGCCGCTGCCGACGCGGACGCCGGGACGGGCGACGCCGACGCGGAAGGCGAGGCGGCGAGCGCGGAGGACCTGCCACGGGTGGCACCCGATGCGCCCCTGGACTCGCTGCTCGTGCTCGCGTCCCGTGATCCCGCGTCGCTGGCGGCGGTGGCGACGGCCCGGGCCAGCGGCGCGCGGGTCCTGACCGTCACCAACCCCGATCCCCGCACCGACCCCGACGTCATCGCCGCGTTGGCGGCGGAGCCCCCCGGACAGGTGGTGGCGCTCGGAACCGCCTTCGGCTCGCCGGAGGCGCTCCGCTACCGCCTCGACGTCGCCATCGGCGGCGTGCAGCTGCCCGGCGGCGGGCAGATCCTCTACCCCGGGCGGCAGATGATCGCCCTCTACGGCCACCCGGAAACGCCCGCACTCGGTGTTCTGGGTGAGCAGGGGATCGAGGGTGCCATCGCCCGCGCCCAGCAGATGGCGGCCGACTACGAGCCGCTGGTCGACGTGCCCGTCGTTCCCGCCTTCGAGATCATCACCACCGTGGCGTCCGGCGGTGCCGGGCCCGATGGGAACTACTCGTACGAGGCTCCCATCGACCTCTTGCGTCCCTGGGTCGACGCCGCCGGCGAGGCCGGCGTCTACGTCGTGCTGGACCTCCAGCCCGGCCGTACCGACTTCCTCACGCAGGCCAAGCGCTACGAGGAGCTCCTGGCCCGGCCGTACGTGGGCCTGGCCCTCGACCCCGAATGGCGGTTGCAGCCGGACCAGCGCCACCTGGTCCAGATCGGCTCGGTGACGGCCGGGGAGATCAACACCGTGGTCACCTGGCTGGCGGACCTCACACGGGTGCACAAGCTGCCGCAGAAGCTGCTCATGCTCCACCAGTTCCAGCTGCAGATGATCCAGGATCGGCCAAGCCTGGACACGAGTCGTGACGAGCTGGCGGTCCTGATCCACGCCGACGGCTTCGGCTCGCCGGGGGCCAAGTTCGAGACCTGGAACCTCATGCACGACAGCCCGCCGCCCAACGTCTGGTGGGGCTGGAAGAACTTCATCGACGAGGACAGCCCGACGTTCACGCCGGCCGAGACCATGGCCATCGAGCCGCGGCCGCTGTTCGTGTCGTATCAGTGAGGGCCGATCCCGCGGCGGCAGCGCCGGGGCGCGTTTCAGCCGCGGTAGCGGTTGGTGATGGGCAGGCGCCTGTCCTTGCCGAAGGCCTTGGTCGTGACGCGTACGCCGGGTGGGGTCTGGCGCCGCTTGTACTCCGAGACGTCGACCAAGGTGGTCACGCGCTCCACGAGGTCGGGGTCGAAGCCCATCGCCACGAGGTCGGCGCGCGTGCCGTCGTCCTCCACGTACGCCTCGAGGATCGGGTCGAGCACCTCGTAGGGCGGGAGCGACTGGTCGTCGCGCTGGTCGGGGCGCAGCTCCGCCGACGGCGGCTTGGTGAGGACGCTCTCGGGCACCAGCGGCCGCCCCGCCCGGGCGTTGCGGTCGCGCGCCAGCCTGTACACCAGGGTCTTGGGCACGTCCTTGATGACGGCGAATCCGCCGGCGGTGTCGCCGTAGAGCGTCGAGTAGCCCACGGCCATCTCGCTCTTGTTGCCCGTCGTGAGGACCAGCCAGCCGAACTTGTTGGAGAGCGCCATGAGGAGCACGCCCCGGATCCTCGACTGGATGTTCTCCTCGGTGATGTCGGGCTCCAGGCCGGCGAAGCTGGGGGCCAGCATGTCCAGGAATGCGGTGTGGGCGGGCTCGATCGCGATGGTCCGTGACTCGATGCCCAGCTCCGCACACAGCTTCTCGGCGTCGGTCAGCGAGTGGTCGGACGAGTAGCGCGACGGCATGAGCACGCCATGCACGTGCTCGGGGCCGAGCGCATCGGTGGCCACGAGCGCCACCAGGGACGAGTCGATGCCGCCCGACAGTGCGATCGCCACGTCGGTGAAGCCGTTCTTGCGGACGTAGTCACGGGTGCCCAGCACGAGGGCCTCGTAGACCTCGCGCACGGGCGGCAGGGCCTCCACCACCGGCGGATGGCGCGTGTCCGCCGGATCGGTGACGCGAGGTGACGAGGAGATCTCGACCACCGGCAACGGCTCGTCGTTGGCCCGGCCCCGGGGATCGAGGAGGCGCTTGCGGAACACCGGCACGACCTCGAGGTCGCACACCACCGTCTGCTCCTGGAACTGGGGGGCCCGGGTCACCAGCTCGCCCCGGGCGTCGAACACCATCGACGCACCGTCGAAGATCAGCTCGTCCTGGCCGCCCACCTGGTTCACGTAGACCAGCGTGCAAGAGGCATCGCACGCCCGTGTGGCCAGCATCCGCTCGCGCTCGGGCAGCCGGTTCGCGTAATACGGCGACGCGTTGATGTTCACGACGAGCTCGGCGCCGCCGGCGGCCAGGGCGGCGATGGGTCCGATGGGGCTGAACGCGTCCTCGCAGATCGACACCCCTACCCGGACGCCGCCGACCTCGACGAGCGGCGACCGGCCGCGACCTGGGGCGAAGTAGCGCTGCTCGTCGAACACGGCGTAGTTGGGCAGCAGCCGCTTGCGGTACACGGCACGCACGTCGCCGTACGCGCACACGGCGGCTGCGTTGTAGAGGTCGCGGTCGGCCTCCACGAAGCCGAGAACCGCCGCGCAGCTGCCGCTCGCCGCCGCCACCCGGTCGAGCGCCTCCCGGTTGTCGGCGACGAAGCCGGGCTTGAGCAGCAGGTCCTCGGGCGGGTACCCGGTGATGGCCAGCTCGGGCAGGACCGCCAGGTCACAACCGTGGGCCTCGGCGTCGGCGAGGGCGCCGAGGATCCGCTCGACGTTGCCCTCGAGATCGCCGACGGTGGTGTTGATCTGGCACAGCGCTACGCGCAGCCGTGTCACGACGTCAAGGGTACGGGGCCGGGTGCAGACTCGGGGTGTGGATCGCGTCGACGCGGCCGAGCTACCCGAGCTGATCGAGCGGAGTGCCGACCCGGTGGCCGTGCGTACCGCGCTCGATCGCCTGGACGGCTCCGTGGCCGCGCGTCTGACGTCGGACCCGGCACTGGCCCGCGCGTTCGTGACCACAGTGGCCGCCAGCCGGAGCGCGGCCCGGCTGATCCACACGGATCCCGCCGCCATGGCGGTCCTTGCCGACCTCGTAACGGTTGTCGCCGACGGCAGCGACGTCGACGTCGACGGGCTCGTCCGCTGGAAGCGCCTCGAGCAGCTCCGGATCATGGCTCGCGACCTCCTGGGCCTCGACGACCTGGAGACCACGACCGCCGCGCTCGCCGAGTTGGCCACGGCCGTGCTCCGAGCCGCCGTGCGCATCGCCGGGGCCGACGGGGGTGACATGGCCGTGATCGGCATGGGCAAGCTCGGGGGCCGCGAGCTCAACTACGCGAGCGACGTCGACGTGCTGTTCGTCGAGGGCGACGCCCGCCAGGCCCGCAGCGTCCTCGACGTTGCCCGACGGTGCTTCCGGGTGGACGCCAATCTTCGTCCCGAGGGACGCGACGGCGCGCTGACGCGCTCCATCGACAGCTACGCGACGTATTGGCACCGGTGGGCCCAGCCCTGGGAGTTCCAGGCGTTGCTGAAGGCGGTGCCGGTCGCGGGGGACCCCGAGGTCGGGCGCCGCTGGGCCTCGGCCGCGTCCAGTGCCCTCTGGGGCCGCCGGTTCGACGCCGACGGCCTGCGCTCGCTCCGGGCGCTCAAGGAGCGGGCAGAGGCCGAGGTGCTCCGCCGCGGCCTGGCCGAGCGCGAGGTCAAGCGGGCACCGGGTGGCATCCGCGACATCGAGTTCGCCGTGCAGGTCCTGCAGCTGGTGCACGGCCGCACCGATCCCGACCTGCGCTCGCCCACGACGCTGACGGCGCTCGCGGAGATGCGGGCGAGCGGGTACGTCGCCCCGGACGACGCAGACGGCCTGGTCGACGCCTACCGCTTCCTGCGCCGGGTCGAGCACGCCCTGCAGCTCGAGGACGACCAGCAGACACACACCCTGCCCACGGACCGCGACCACCGGCGGCGCGTCGCCCGCGTGCTCGGGTACCGGGGGACGCCGGAATCGGACGCCACGGATGCGTTCGACCGCGACCTGGCCCGGAAGCGCAACGTTGTGCGCCGGATCCACGAGCGCCTCTACTTCCGCCCGCTGCTCGACGCCCTCGCTGGTGCCGGACGCATGTCGCCGGGGGCGGCCGCCACCGCGCTGGCGAGCTTTGGCTTCGCCGATGCCGACCGCACCCGTGCCGCGGTGCGGGAGTTGACCCGAGGCCTGACCCGCTCGTCGCGCATGATGCAGCAGCTGCTGCCGCTGGTCCTCGACTGGCTGTCGACGTCGCCCGACCCCGACCTGGGACTCCTCGGGCTGCGCAAGCTGGCCTCGGGTGAGCAGCGCACCATGGAGCTGGCCAACGCCTTTCGCGACAGCCCCGAGGTCGCACGGCGGCTGTGCCAGGTCCTGGGGACGAGCGGCCTGCTCGGCGACATCCTGGCCGCCAACCCCGACCTGATCGTGCGGCTTGCCGACGTCGACCGCTTGCAGACGCTCGAGCAGCGGGCCCTCGTGGACTCCGCCGAACGGGCGCTGGACTGGCGCACCGACGTCGACGACCGCCAGCAGGCGCTCCGGCGCTGGCGAGAGCGTCACCTGCTCGGCGTGGCGGCACGGGACGTCTTCGGAGCCGCCGATGTGGTGACGGTCGGGGCCGACCTGGGGGCGTTGGCCGAGGCGTCCGTCGCCGCGGGCCTGGCGTCGCTCGAGCCCCGGGTGCCGTTCGCCGTGGTGGCGCTTGGCCGGTTCGCAGGCGGTGAGCTGTCGTACGCCAGCGACCTCGACGTGCTCTTCGTCCACGAGGGCTCGACACCCGTCGACCACGAGGAGGGGTTACGGGTGGCCGCAGGCCTGCGTCGGTTCCTCGCCGGCCCGACGCCCGCGCAGCGGATCTACGTCGTCGACTCCGACCTCCGCCCCGAGGGTCGCCAGGGTGCGCTGTCCCGCACCATCGACGGCTACGCCGCCTATTACGACCGCTGGGCGCTCACGTGGGAGCGGCAGGCCATGGCCCGGGCCCGGCCGGTCGCCGGCGACCCGGATCTCGGCGCGCGCTTCCTGGATCTGCTGGACCAGGCCGTCTGGGGGCACCCGTTCACGGCCGAGGACGAGCGCGAGGTGCGGCGCATGAAGGCGCGGATCGAGCGGGAGCGCATCCCCCCCGGAGAGGATCCGGAGTTCCACCTGAAGCTGGGGCGGGGATCGCTGTCGGATGTCGAGTTCACGGTCCAGCTGCTGCAGATGCGGACCGGGACGCAGGCCCCCTCGACCGTGGGCGCGCTGGACCGGTTGGCCTCGGCGGGAGTGGTGAGCGGCGAGGACGCCGAGATCCTCCGGGCCGCCTATCGGTTCTGTGAGCGGACCCGCAACCGGTGGTGGCTCGTCGGCTCGGCGCCGTCGGCGGTCGACGCGCTGCCCCAGCGGCCGGACGACCTGTTGCACCTGGCGCGATCGCTCGACACCAACGCCGCCCGGCTGCGCGACGAGTACCGGCGGGTGACGCGCCGGGCCCGCCGGGTGGTCGAGCGCCTGTTCTACGGAAAGGCGTGACAAGATCTTGGCGGTCGTTGGCCGTCGCAGAGGGGGAGTGAGGGAGATGGCTGTCACGCCGGAGGTGAGGACGGTCCTCGACGCGCTGGCTGCGCTGGGCGGCCCACCCATCGAGGAGCAGACGCCCGAGGAGGTGCGGGAGGCCTACGGCCAGTTCAGCGCGCTGGGCAGCCGCGCCGAGATGGCGTCGGTGACCGACCGGTCGTGCCCGGGGCCCGCCGGCGACGTGCCGGTACGGGTGTACGTGCCCACGGCTGAACCCGGCCCCCGGCCGGTGCTCGTGTACTTCCACGGCGGCGGCTGGGTCATCGGCGACATCGAGACCCACGACGGCACCGTCCGTGCCCTGGCGGCCGCCAGCGGCGTGACGATCGTGTCGGTCGACTATCGGCTGGCGCCCGAGCATCCGTTCCCGGCCGCGATCGACGACTGCCTGGCCGCCGTGCGCTGGGTGGCTGAGCCGTCGACGGCGGCCGAGCTGGGGATCGATCCCGCCCGCATGGCTGTCGGCGGCGATTCGGCCGGGGGCAACCTGGCGGCCGTGGTGGCCCAGCAGGCCTGCCACGACGGGCCCCCGTTGCGGTTCCAGCTGCTCGTGTACCCGGCGACCGACATGCGCCTCTGCCATTCGTCGATCGACGAGAACGCCGAGGGCTACTTCCTCACCAAGGCCGACATGGCGTGGTTCCGTGGTCACTACTGCGCCGACCAGGACTGGAGCGATCCCCGCATGTCGCCGCTGCTCGCTACCGATGAGGTTGTGCGGGGCGTGGCGCCGGCGCTGGTGATCACCGCCGAGTACGACCCGCTGCGCGACGAGGGGGAGGCGTACGCCGCCAAGCTCGCGGCCGCGGGCGTCGACGCCGACGTCAGCCGCTACGACTCCGTGATTCACGGGTTCTTCTCGATGGGCGACCTGGTTCCCGAAGGCAAGGCCGCCATCGACGAGGCCGCCGAGGCGCTGCGGGCGGCGCTGCGCTAGGCGCTAGGGCGCCGGTCAGTCGGCCGGCTGGGCCCAACCCGGGCCGGCGGGACCGTTCCTGGCGCCGATCTGGTTGCTGAGCAACCGCAACTGCGCCAGGAATCCGCCCGGATGCGGGATGGCGCCCTCCCCGTGCCGGCGCGGGCGTAGCCTCCTGCCATCCCCCCACGAAGGAGGCAAGGACATGGCCTTCGTACAGATCATCGACTTCCGCACGTCGAAGTTCGACGAGATGCGCAAGCTCGAGGACGAATGGGCGACCGCCGCAGGCTCCGACACGACGGCGCGCCGCGTGGTCACCGGCGCCGATCGTGACGACTCGGGTCGGTACCTCCAGGTCGTCTTCTTCGATTCGTACGAGTCGGCGATGGAGAACTCCAACCTGCCCGTCACGCAGGAGTTCGCGCAGAGGATGATGGCGCTCAGCGACGGCCCGCCGAGCTTCTACAACCTCGACGTGGTCGAGGATCGCACCCTCGCCTGACGTCCCTGACCTGGGGATCTTCCAGCACCGTCGTTAACTGTCACAGGCCCGCGCCAGAATCGGAGGCGTGGTACTGGAGATGACCGGCACCGTGACGGCGGTCGGGCCGTCCGACCCCCCCGAGGCGGGGACGGCCCCGCGCGGGCTCGCCGACTTCCACCCGGCCGTGCGCACCTGGTTCGAGCGCCGCTTCCCCGAGGGTCCCTCCGAGCCTCAGGCGGAGGGGTGGCCACTCATCGCGTCCGGGGTCGACACCCTGATCGCCGCCCCCACGGGCTCGGGCAAGACGCTCGCCGGGTTCCTGGTGGCCATCAACGCGCTGTACCGGGCCCACGAGGCCGGAGAGCCGGTCAGCGACATCGCCAAGGTCGTCTACGTGTCGCCGCTCAAGGCTCTCGCGGTCGACATCGCCGAGAACCTCGATCGCCCGCTCGACGAGATCGCGGCCGTCGCCGCCGAGCTGGGCCTCGACGCGCCCGACATCCGGGTCGCCGTGCGCACCGGCGACACCACCAGCTCGCAGCGCAGCCTCATGGTGCGCCGGCCCCCCAGCTTCGTCGTCACCACGCCGGAGTCCCTCTACCTCCTGGTCACGAGCGCCCGCGGTCGCGAGGCGCTTCGCACGGTCGAGACGGTGATCGTCGACGAGATCCACGCCGTCGCCCGCGACAAGCGGGGCGCCCACTTGGCGCTCACGCTCGAGCGTCTCGAGGCGCTCTGCGACCGGCGGCCGATGCGCATCGGGTTGTCGGCGACCCAGCGTCCGATCGAGACGGTCGGCCGCCTGCTCGTCGGCGATCGGGCCCTACCGGCGGTGGTCGACGTCGGGCACCTCCGCGACCTCGACCTGGCGCTGGAGCTCCCCGAGGGTGAGCTCGAGGCGGTGGCCTCGGCCGAGCAGATGGGCGACGTCCTCGATCGGATCGCGACGCTGGTCGGCGACCATCGCACCACGTTGGTGTTCGTCAACACCCGCCGGCTCGCCGAGCGGCTCGCCCACCAGCTCGGCGAGCGCATGGGCGACGACGTGGTGGCGGCCCACCATGGCAGCCTTTCCAAGGAGCGGCGCTACCGGGTCGAGAACCGGCTCCGGGCCGGCGACCTCAAGGTCCTGGTGGCCACCGCATCGCTCGAGCTCGGCATCGACATCGGGCCGGTCGAGCTGGTCTGCCAGATCGGCTCGCCGCGCAGCATCGCCACCTTCCTGCAGCGCGTCGGCCGCTCCAACCACAGCCGGGGCGGCACCCCCAAGGGCCGGCTGTTCCCCCTGACCCGCGACGAGCTGGTCGAGTGCAGCGCCCTGATGGCGGCGGTGCGCGCTGGGCGCCTCGACGCCATCCGTCCGGCCCGCCTGCCGCTCGACATCGCGGCCCAGCAGATCGTGGCCGAGGTGGCGGCGCAGGAGTGGCGCTCCGACGACCTTTACGAACTGGTACGCCGGGCGGCTCCGTACACCGCGCTCACACGGGCGCAGTTCGACGAGGTGGTCGACCTGGTGGCCGCGGGCATCGAGACCGGCCGCGGGCGACGCGGCACCTACCTCTATCACGACACCGTCAACGGCGAGCTCCGTGGCCGGCGTAACGCTCGGCTGGCCGCCGCCACGTCGGGCGGTGCCATCCCCGAGACCGGCGACTATCGGGTGGTCGCGGAGCCCGACGACACGTTCATCGGCACGGTCAACGAGGATTGGGCGGTCGAGTCGATGGCCGGCGACATCTTCCTGCTGGGCACGCACTCGTGGCAGATCCGCCGCGTCGAGCCCGGGGTCGTGCGCGTGCGCGACGCCGGCGACACGCCACCCACCATCCCGTTCTGGCTGGGTGAGGCACCCGCCCGCACCGTCGAACTGTCGCACGAGGTGTCCGAACTGCGCATCCGGGTCGACGAGTACCTGGCCGACGGCGATCCCGATGGGGCACGCCAGTGGCTCGCCGAGGTCGCCGGCGTCGGCCCCGATGCCGCCACGATGATCGTCGACTACCTGGCGGTGGGCCGGGCGGTCCTCGGCGCCATGCCGAGCCAGGAGTGCCTGGTCTTCGAGCGCTTCTTCGACGACACCGGGGGTATGCAGCTGGTGGTCCACTCGCCCTACGGCGGCCGCATCAACCGGGCGCTCGGGCTGGCGCTGCGCAAGAAGTTCTGCCGGACCTTCAACTTCGAGCTCCAGGCCGCCGCCACCGACGATGCGATCGTGTTGTCGCTCGGGCCGCACCACAGCTTCCCCCTCGACGAGGTACCCCGCTACGTGCCGAGCCGGACCGTGCGCAACACGTTGGAGCACGCCATCCTCGATTCCCCGATGTTCCAGTCCCGCTGGCGCTGGAACCTCAACCGGTCGCTGATGGTCCTGCGGTTCCGCAACGGCAAGCGCAACCCCCCGCCGATCCAGCGCATGGAGTCCGACGACCTGATGGCCGCCGTCTTCCCCGGGGCGGCGGCCTGTCAGGACAACGCCACCGGCCCGATCGAGATCCCCGACCACGTGCTGGTGCGGCAGACGATCGACGACACGCTTCACGAGGCGCTCGACGTCGACGGGCTCCAAGCCTTGCTCGAACGCGTCGAGTCGGGTGCGGTGCGGGTCCACTGCGCCGACACCACGGAGCCGTCGGTGCTCGCCCACGAGATCATCACGGCCCGGCCCTATGCGTTCCTCGACGACGAGGAGTTCCAGAACCGGCGCACCAACGCCGTCCACCTGCGGCGGGGGCTGGCGGTCGACCTGGGCTCGATCGGGGCGCTCGACCCCGAGGCGATCGAGCAGGTGCATGCGGAGATCGTGCCGGCGCCTACGACCGCAGACGACCTCCACGACCTGGTGTCGTCCCTGGTAGCAGTGCGGGCGCGTGATGACTGGCGGCCACTGTGGTCCGAGCTCACGGCCCGGGGCCGCGGGCACACGATCGCGGGCGACGAGGCGGAGTTGTGGTGCACGGCCGAGGCTCGCGGCGACGCCGAACGCGCGCTCCGGGGCGACGACGACGCCGTGGCCCAGGCCGTGCGGGGCCACCTCGAGATCGCCGGCATCACCACGGTCGAGGCGCTGGCCGAGACGACGTCGCTGCCGCCGCTCTGGGTCGCGCAGGGGCTCGCGGTCCTGGAGCGCGACGGCTTCGCCCTCCAGGGTCGCTACACGCCGGATGCGGCTGGCACCGAGTGGGTGGCCCGGCGACTGCTGGCCCGCATGCACTCGTACTCCCGCCGATCCCGGCGGCAGTCGGTCCAGCCGGCAACGGCGCGCGACTTCATGCGGTTCCTGCTCCGCTGGCAGCACGTGGCCCCCGACACCCAGGTGGCGGGCGAAGCCGGGCTGGTCTCCGTCCTCGAACAGCTCCAGGGGTTCGAGAGCGCCGCGGTCACCTGGGAGCCCGAGCTGGTGGCGCGGCGGATGCGGCGCTACGAGTCCGCCTGGCTCGATCGCCTGTGCCACGACGGCGAGGTGGCGTGGCTCCGGTTGACACCCCGCAGCCGCGACGATCCCGATGCGCCCGCGACCGCACCATCCAAGGCCACCCCCATCGCCGTGGTGCTGCGCGACGACCTCGGCTGGCTGCTGGCCGCAGCCCGGTCGGGGTCCCAGCCGCTCGAGCCGACGGCGGGCGCCACGGCCGAGATCATCGAGGTGCTGCGGGAGCGGGGCGCCTGCTTCGCAGGCGACCTCGCGGCGGCGACCCGGCGCCTACCCGAGGACATCGAGCGGGGGCTGTGGGACGGCGTTGCCCGGGGCCTCATCATGTCTGACGGCTTTGGCGCCATCCGCGCCCGGGTGGCCGGCCGCCCACCGTCGGGTCGTCCCCAGCCCGGCCGCCCGCGGCCGGGGGCGGGTCCGGGATACCGCCCGCGGCCGCAGCGCTTCTCCCGGCTGGGTCGTTTCGAACGGGCGACGGCCGCCTCGGCCGGCCGGTGGTCGCTGGTGCCTGGTGTGGACGCGGGCGATGGTGCCGCGGGAGCCGGGGACCTCGACCGCCTCGACCGGGAGGAGCTGGCCGAGACGGTGGCCGAGCAGCTTCTCAACCGCTGGGGCGTCGTGTTTCGTGACCTGGCGCTGCGCGACTCGCTGCGGCTGCCGTGGCGCGACCTGCAGTGGGCCCTGCGTCGGCTGGAGGATCGTGGGCTGGTCCGGGGCGGGCGCTTCGTGAGCGGGTTCTCGGGCGAGCAGTACGCGCTGCCCGCGGCTGCGGAGCAGCTCGCCCACGTGCGCAAGCTTCCAACGACGGGCGAGCGCGTCACCGTCAACGCCACCGACCCACTCAACCTGGTGGGCCTCATCGTGCCCGGCGACACCGTGGCTGCGGTTCGCACCAACCGGGTCACCTATGTCGACGGCGTGCCCGAGGCCCACGAGGCCGCCGGCACCCGTACCACCGCCCGCTCCGGCACCACCTGACGTTCCGGCGTTCGGATGTCGCGGTGTCCGGCGCATCTGGACGCCGGAAGCGACGGGCGGGAACCCGTCAGCCCATGCAGGACCTCAGCAGCTCCTCGAGCGCGCGTCGGGCGCCGCCTTCGGCCGTGATGTCAACCCGGGTCCGCTCGCCGCCGTTGAGGGCGACATACGCGCTCAGGATGAACGTGCGCTTGTACTCGATGAGGGCATGGGGATCGCAGCGGGAGGCGGTGATGGCGATGGGACCGGACGCGGAGGGCGCATCGTCGCTGACCTCGATCGATGAGCCTGCGGCGTCGTCGCTGCTGACCGTGAAGATCACGTTCCCACGGACCTCCTCGAGCACCGCCGTCGCTCCCGGGCTCCGTTGATCCAGCTCGATCTCCCCCTCGATCGTTCGCGGCTCCGTGCGGTTCCACCTGTCGCCGAGGCGCAGGTCGACGCTGGCGAGGACGGCGCTGGCGGCGCACTCGACGTCGCGCAGCTCCGATAGGAGGCCGTCGGGTCTCTCCTCGATCACCACCCGGACGTCTTCGCCGGCGATCCGTGCGACCACCTCCGGTCGCTCGTCGGCGACGTCGCCGCACTGCGGCGTGCCGAACGGCAGGGGGATGGCCACGCGATCGCTGGCCGCCACCGGGACGTCCCGGACCTGGGGTGGGGTGAGCTCGAACAACGGCGAGTCGAGCTGGACCGCAGCGATCTCCAGCTCCCGGTTGCCGCCGTTGATCACGGTCAGGCGCAGGGACCGGTGGGTCTCGAACAGCGTCGACCGCTGCAGGGTGGCGGTGAAGGGTGCCTCGGGTTCGCCGCTCCCGCTCCCGCTCTCGCCCTCGCCCACGGCCGCGTTGGTACCGGCCCCGCTGCGGGTGCCCGCCTCGTCGTCCCCGGAGCAACCCACGGCGACGGCGAACAGCACCGCGACGGCAATCGAAGCCGCGCCTCGCATCGGGGCGACGGTACTAGGAGAGGCCAACCACCAAGGCGGGTCGCCTGCGCACGACCGTGGGGCGTCGCCTACAGGTCGTAGTAGAGGGCGAACTCCCACGGGTGCGGCCGCAGCCGCAGGGCGTCGACCTCGTTCTCGCGCTTGTACGTCACCCACGTCTCGATCAGGTCGTCGGTGAACACGCCGCCCGCCTTGAGGAACGCCTGGTCCTCCTCCAGGGCCGACAGCACCGCGTCGAGCGACCCGGGCACCTGCGGCACCTTCGACAGCTCGTCGGGCGGCAGGTCGTAGAGGTCCTTGTCCACCGGGTCGGGGGGCTCGATGCGGTTCTGGATCCCGTCGAGACCCGCCATGAGCATGGCCGAGAACGCCAGGTAGGGATTGCACGAGGGGTCGGGGCAGCGGAACTCCAACCGCTTGGCCTTGGGGCTCTGGCTGTACAGCGGGATGCGCACGGCCGCCGAACGGTTGCGCTGGCTGTACACCAGGTTGACGGGCGCCTCGTAGCCGGGAACCAGCCGCTTGTAGCTGTTGGTCGTGGGGTTGGAGAAGGCGAGGATCGCCGGCGCGTGGGTCAGCAGCCCGCCGATGTACCAGCGGCCCAAGTCGCTGAGCCCGGCGTAACCGGCCTCGCTGTAGAACAGCGGCTCGCCGCCCTTCCACAGCGACTGGTGGGTGTGCATCCCCGAACCGTTGTCCTGGAACACCGGCTTGGGCATGAACGTGGCCGTCTTGCCCGCCTGCCGCGCCACGTTCTTCACCACGTACTTGTAGAGCATGAGCTTGTCGGCCATGCGCAGCAGGCTGTCGAAGCGCATGTCGATCTCGGCCTGGCCGGCGGTGCCGACCTCGTGGTGGTGGATCTCGATTTCGACGCCGACCCGCTCGAGCAGGAGGATCATCTCGGAGCGGAGGTCCTGGAAGTGGTCCATGGGCGGGACCGGGAAGTAGCCCTCCTTGTACCGCGGCTTGTACCCCAGGTTGGGGTTCTCCTCGCGCCCGGTGTTCCACGCCGCCTCGACCGACTCGATGGAGTAGTAACCCTCGTGCTCGTTCTGGTCGAAGCGGACGTCGTCGAACACGAAGAACTCGGCCTCGGGCCCCATGTAGCAGGTGTCGGCGAGGCCGGTGGACGTGAGGTACTCCTCGGCCTTGCGGGCCACGTAGCGGGGGTCCCGGCTGTACGACTCGCCCGTGACCGGGTCGTTGACGAAGCAGTTGAGGTTCAGCGTCCTGTGCTGCGTGAACGGGTCGATGACCGCGGTGTTGGGATCGGGGACCAGCAGCATGTCCGACTCCTGGATCTCCTGGAACCCCCGGATCGAGGACCCGTCGAAGCCGACGCCCTCGTCGAACACTTCGGCCGTCAGCTGGCCGGCCGGCATGGAGAAGTGCTGCATCAGCCCCGGCAGGTCGCAGAATCGGACGTCGACGATCTCGATGCCCTCGTCGCCGATCAGTTGCAGCACGTCGTCAGGCGTTCGCTCTTCCACGATCGCTCCCTTCAGCGTGGTCGGCAGGCTCACCGCCCCAGATCCGCCCGCACGCTACATGGGCCTGGGGACCCACAACGGACGCGGACAACGGGCGCCCGTGAGCGTCCCCGCGGCGGCCTCGGCCTGCGGCAGACACACGAACCCCTCCGCTCGCCCGTTCGGTTCAGCTCGCCAAGGCCGAGCAGCAGGTGTCCACGATGAGGCGGGTCACGACGTACGGATCGCAGTTGGCGTTGGGCCGGCGATCCTCGATGTACCCCTTCTTGTCGACCTCGACCTGCCACGGGATGCGGACCGAGGCGCCCCTGTCGGACACGCCGAAGCTGAACTCGTCCCACGGCGCAGTCTCGTGGAGGCCGGTCAGGCGCCGCTGGATGTCGGCCCCGTAGCCGGCCACGTGCTCGGCCGCCTTGGGCTCGAGCGCCTTGACCGCGGCCATCACCGCCTCGTAGCTCTCGCGCATGGCGTTGGTCGAGAAGTTGGTGTGGGCGCCGGCGCCGTTCCAGTCCCCGGGGACCGGCTTGGGATCGAGCGTCGCCGCGACGCCGAAGTCCTCGGCCAGCCGGTAGAGCAGCCAGCGTGCCAGCCACAGCTCGTCGGCCACCTGGGGCGGCGCCACCGGGCCGACCTGGAACTCCCACTGGCCCGGCATGACCTCGGCGTTGATGCCCGAGATGTGCAGGCCGGCGGTCAGGCAGGCGTCCAGGTGGGCCTCGACGATGTCACGGCCGAACACCTCGTCGGCCCCGACGCCGCAGTAGTAGCCGCCCTGGGGAGCGGGGAAACCCGTCGTCGGGAAGCCGTACGGGCGCCCGCCCTTGAAGAACGTGTACTCCTGCTCGATGCCGAAGACCGGCTCGTGGTCCTTGAACTTGCTGGCGACCTCGGCGCAGGCGGCGCGGGTGTTGCTGGCGTGCGGGGTCATGTCGGTGTCGAGCACCTCGCACAGGGCCAGGACGTTGTCGCCGCCGCGGATGGGGTCGGGACAGGAGAACGCGGGCTGGAGGACGCAGTCGGACTGATCGCCGGGTGCCTGATTGGTGCTGGAACCGTCGAAGCCCCAGATGGGGAGGTCGGCGCCGTCGGCGACGATCTTCGTCTTCGAGCGCAGCTTGGCCGTCGGCTCGGTGCCGTCGATCCAGATGTATTCGGCCTTGTAGGGCATCGGGGAGTCTGTCCTCCGGTCTCGACTCGTGTCGCGAGCTTGTACGCGGGTTCACGTACCGCCGTCCGAACGCTGCCAGCGGGCGGTTTCCCCGTTGTTGCCCGAATGTGAACGCACTGTGAACCGGGAATCCCCAGCTTGCGGCCCTCGCCGTCCTACCCTCAGGATTCTCGGTATGGAGAGCACCGAACGGCAGCGTGAATACGTGCTCCGCACGGTCGAAGAGCGTGGTGTGCGCATGATCCGGCTGTGGTTCACCGACGTTCTGGGCCAGCTCAAGTCGTTCGCCATCTCACCGGTCGAGCTGGAGGGAGCGTTCGACGAGGGCATGCGGTTCGACGGCTCGTCGATCGACGGCTACAGCCGGGTGCAGGAGTCCGACGTGCTCGCCAAGCCCGACCCCAACAGCTTCGAGCTCCTGCCCTGGGCCGAGGGGGTGGGCACATCGGCCCGCATGTTCTGCGACATCGTCAACCTCGACGGCACGGCCTTCGAGGGAGATCCGCGCCAGGTCCTGCGCCGCAACCTCGACGCCGCCCGCGACCGGGGGTTCAGCTTCTACGCCGCCCCCGAGATGGAGTTCTTCTACTTCGCCGACGGCGACTCCTCTCATCCCCCTCGCCCGCTCGATCAGGCGTCCTACTTCGACCTCACCACCGCCGACGTCGCCACCGACCTGCGCCAGCGCACCATCCACACGCTGGAGGCGATGGGGATCCCGGTCGAGTACAGCCACCACGAGGACGCACCCAGCCAGCACGAGATCGACCTGCGCTACACCGACGCCCTCACCATGGCCGACAACGTGATGACGTTTCGGCTGGTGGTGAAGGAGGTGGCGCTGGAGGCCGGCGTGCATGCCACGTTCATGCCCAAGCCCCTCGCCGGCGTGCAGGGCTCGGGCATGCACACCCACTTCTCGCTGTTCGAGGGCGACACCAACGCCTTCTACGAGGCAGGGGGCGAGCACAACCTGTCCAAGGTCGGCCGGGGCTTCATCGCCGGCCTGCTCGCCCACGCCAAGGAGATCACCGCGGTCACGAACCAGTGGGTCAACTCCTACAAGCGGCTCGTGGTCGGCTACGAGGCGCCGATCTACACGTCCTGGGCCCGCAACAACCGCTCGGTCATCGTCAACCTGCCGCCGATCAAGCGGGGGAAGAAGGAGAGCACCCGCCTCGAGTACCGGGCGCCCGATCCGTCCTGCAATCCGTATCTGGCCTTCGCCGTGATCCTGGCCGCCGGGCTCAAGGGCGTGGAGGAGAGCTACGTCCTCCCGCGGGAGACGGCCGCGAACCTCTACGAGCTCACCGCCGAGGAGCTCATGGCCGAGGACATCGATACCGTGCCGCAGTCGCTCTCCGATGCGCTCGACGTCATGGAGAGCTCGGAGCTGGTCGCCGGGGCGCTCGGGGAGCACGTGTTCGAATGGTTCATCCGCAACAAGCGCAAGGAGTGGATGGACTACAAGACCCAGGTCACGCAGTTCGAGCTCGACCGCTATCTCACGCGGCTGTGATGGTTCCCGGACCGCCGATGGAGCCGCTCCTGCTGTACCCAGACCCGGCGCCGCCCGAGCTGGCGCAGGCCCTCGACCTGGCGGGGTACCCGTGGAAGGGCGTGTCCGACGAGCGCTCGGCGGCGCGAGCCGCGCCCGACGCCGGCTGGGCGGGTGGGGTGATCGTCGCCGCCGCCGATCCCGAGGGCGCCTACGCGCTGTGTCGGGCGCTGCGCAAGGGCGATGTGCCGCTCGAGCCCCTGCTCCTGCTGGTCTCCGGCGCGCAGCTGGCCGACCTGGAGCTGCGCGAGGACCTGTTCGACGACTTCTGCCTGTACCCCTTCCAACCCCTCGAGCTGGTGGCCCGCCTCAAGCACCTGTTGTGGCGGACCGGGCGGGGCAGCCGGCCCGAGCTCATCGAGTACGGCGCCCTGGTCCTCAACCTCGAGACCTACCAGGCCGCGATCGAGTCCCACCCGCTCGACCTCACCTACATGGAGTACGAGCTGCTCAAGTTCCTGGCGTCCCATCCTGGCCGGGTGTTCACGCGCGAGACCCTGCTGAGCCGGGTGTGGGGCTACGAGTACTACGGCGGGGCCCGCACGGTGGACGTCCACATCCGCCGCCTGCGCGCCAAGCTCGGCGAGGAGCACGCGAGCCTGATCCAGACGGTCCGCTCGGTGGGCTACCGCTTCGGTCAGTCCCGCTGGAGCGTGTGAACGCCTCGAACTACTTGTTGAGGTCGATCAGCTCGCTGCCCTCGTTGCGGGCGTCGGCGTCCTCCTTGAGCGACCAGCCGAGCAGCGCCGCCAGGGCGGCACCCGACATGCAGACGGCAACGGGGATCACGACGACGAGGACGATGGCCATGAGGACGGCGCCAGCCATCTCGTCACCCCCCTCCCACGTGCGCCCACGCCTCGACCTCCACCAGGGCCCCCAGCGGTAGCTCGGCCACGCCGATCGCCGACCGTGCGGGCCGATGGTCGCCGAAGCAGTCGATGTAGACCTCGTTCATCGTGGGGTAGTCGCTCATGTGACGGAGGAACACCGTCGTCTTGACGACGTCGGCGAGGCCGGCACCCTCGCTGGCGAGCTGGTTCTCGAGGTTGGCGATTGCCTGTCGGAGCTCGGCCGCCGTGCCGCCCATGACGATCTGGCCGTCGGCGATCCCGACCTGGCCCGACACGACGAGCCAGTCTCCGGCGCGCACGATGGGCGTGTACGGACCGACCGGCTTGGCGGGCTCGCTCATTGCTTCCCGCTCTTGCCGCTTCGCCGCGGGCCGCTCGGGCTGTCGACGTGTTGTCGTCCGCTCCCACGGCCGCTCGGGCCGGGCTCGCTCTCACCTGGTTCCCCCGTCACCCTCGACGGACGCTCGCTCATGTGTACCGACGCTAGTGCGCCCGGCGGATGCGGTGGCCCGTGGGCCAGGCCGGCGGGCAGCCTTGCGCCAGCCAGGCGGCGGCCGCCACGGCGGCGAACGCGGCGTCGGAGCCGTTGACAGGCGGGTCGCCCGACGGTTCGATCGTCACGCCGATCGGCGGGGTGTCGACGGCTCGCAGCACGCCGAAGCTGCGGATCGTCAGGTCGTGCACCTCGCCGGTCGCGTCCACCGCCAGCCCCTCGCTGCAGACCCACCCGAGGGCCATGTGCGCGGCGCCGACGCAGTACGAGCGCAGCGCAACCTCGTCGAGCGGATCGCCGCAGCTCACCGCCACGTCGACCCGGGGCTCGGCGCCGAGGTCGACCTCGGCGTGGGCCACGGCGCCATCCGGCGAGCGGAGGCCGACGCGGGCCCGGTCGCCGGCCGTCCTGGCCTCGAGGACGCCGGCCCGCGGCGCGGAGGCGTTGCCGTGGACGCCGGCGGCGGCGAGGAGGACCAGTGCCTCCGCCCACCCGGTGGCTCGCGGCGCCAGGGACGTCGGCGGGCCGGGGACGTCGACCTGCTCGACGACCAGGCCGGGCGCCACCGATGCGACCGCCTCGGCGATCCCCTCCGTGCGCGCCACCCGCACGACGCCAGAACCGTCGGCAGCGACGCCGGCGGCGATCGGTGGCCGCTTGGCGCCCAGCCGCACGGCGTCCTCGCGGGCGAGGAGCACCCGGACCGGACGACCATGGCGATCCGCCAGCTCGCGGGCGGCGCGGGTGACCACGCTCGCCTGCTTCCCGCCGAACGCACCCCCGTTCGCCAGCGGTGACGCCGGCTCTCCGCCGGGGATGCACCACGAGGCGTCGAGCTCGAGGTATGCCGGTTCGACCCAGGTGGTCCGCAATGTGGCGTGCCAGTCGCCTGCGGGTGGTTCCAGGGGGTGGCGCAGCTCGGCGGTCGTCCGCCGGCCCTGCACCTTGCCGGCGGCCGCCCGGGCCTCGGCGACCGATTCACCCACGGCCCAGCCACCGGCGCCGTCGGGCACGGCGACGAGTGCGCCGGCAGGGGCGGTGTCGTCGGCGAATCCCCCGTGGCCGAGCGGGACATCGGGTTCGACCCGCTGCGGCGTGCGGCCCTCGATGGTGGCGCGCCGGCCGGCGGCCTCGAGGTCCCGGGTCGGGCTGACGTGCGGCCCCACAACCGGCCCCATCGTCGGCCCCGCCGGCTCGCCATAGGCCGACCAGGCGTCGAGGATCGTGCGCCAACCGGTGCAGCGGCAGAGGTGAGCGAGCAGGGCCTGCTCGACCGCCGGGTGGTCGTCGGCCGCCGTACCTCTGGCCCGAAGCCCCGACAGGCGCATCACGATCCCGGGCGTACAGAAGCCGCACTGGCTGGCGCCAGTGGCGCAGAACGCGTCGCCCCAGGCCGCCCGCTCGGCGGGATCGAGGCCGTCGAGCGTGGTGATCGACCGCCCCCGGACGCGCCGCGCCGGCGTCACGCACGCCACCCGGGGCTGCCCGTCGACGAGCACGGTGCAGCAGCCACACTGCCCTTGGGGGCTGCACCCGTCCTTCAGCGAGTGGATGCCCAGCCGCTCCCGCAGGGCGTCGAGCAGGCTGCCGCCGTCGTCGGGTACCTCGACGTGTCGCCCGTCGACGACGAGGGCCACGGGAGGCGCGGGGTCGGACATGCGCCCGAGGATAAGAGGGCGAGCGGATAGGCCCGCACGTGTGCACCCTCCAAAGGCGAGCCGGTGAGCAGGCCCTTCGGCTTCCGTCAGCCGGCGTCCCCCAGGGCGTAGAAGCGCCCGGCCCGCGTGCCCACGAAGATCCGGCCGTTCCACACCGCGGGCGTCGACTCGATGCACCCCTCCAGCGTGACGTTCCACAGCTCGCGCGGTGCTGCGCTCGTGTCCGATACGTCATAGCCGTGGAGCACGCCACTGCAGTCGCCCTGGATCAGCACGTCGTCGACGATCACCGCTGACTGCCAGGTGGGCGGTGGGAGCTCGAACTGCCAGCGCACCGCGCCCGATTCCCGGTCCACGCCGTACACCGTCCCCCCGTCGGAGGCGGCGATCACGATGTCCTTGTGCAGGGCCGGGGTGGTCCAGAAGCCGCCTGGGTCCTTGACCGACCACATCAGTGGATCGTCAGGGCGGCGGGGGTCGAGCTTCAGGAGCTGACCGACCTCGGCCGCCCGGCTGTTGCCCCGCTCGTTCTCGACCCCGACGTAGAGGAACCCCTGGTCGTCGACCACGACCGAGGCGTCGACGTCGTCTCCGGTCCAGTAACGCAGCACGCGGTTCGGCTCCCGGCCGTCGGCGATGCCGGACACGTCCCAGCCCTGGACCAGCCCGCCGGAGTTGGCGAAGTAGATCACCCCGTCGTGGTAGGCGACCGAGTTCTCGATCGAGACGTCCTGCTGGCGGGTGTTCAGCGCGTTGATCAGCTCGTCGTCCCAGCCCGGGGTGTTGAAGACGAGCTCGGGCGCCACCTGCACCAGCCCGTCGCCGCCGGTGGTGCGGTTGAGCTTGACGATGTGGAACTGCGAGTTCTCGCCCCCCTCGTAGAGATAGTCGCCGAGGACGAGCGGCGACCCGTCCCAATCGTCGTTCCACAAGGTGGGGGAGACCGCCTGCGCGTCGAGGGTCCACAGCTCGGTGGGCTCGGGCCGGTCGATGGCGATGACGTGGAGCTTGTTGTCGCGGCTACCCGAATAGACCAGCGGCAGCCCCTCGCCGTCGACGGACACCGAGCCCTTGATGATGTCGCCCGTGGGGAAGGGCGGGAGGATGTCCTGGCCGGTCTCGAAGTCGACGAAGTGGATGTTCCGGTCATACGCACCGAACACCACCCAGGTGCGGCCGTCACGCTCGAACACCGAGGGCTGACCGGTCCAACCGGTGCCGCACCAGACCTTCGTGTCGCTGCCCACCGACGACTCGGCGCACATGCCCCCGCTCTGGCCGGGATAGCTCCACAGCACTTCGGGACGCTCCGGGACCGGCCCCTCGCCGTAGTAGCTGCGGGTCGGCCCGCCGCGGAAGGTCAGGAGGCCGGGCACCTTGAACCCCGACGCCGGTGCGGCGTCCCCGGCGACGGTCGTGGACGTCCCGCCGGTCTCCGCGTCGGTGGTCGCCGTGGACTCGTCGGCACCGCTCGGCCGGTCGGCAGACTCGCCGTCGTCGTCCGACGTCGCACGCTGGACGGCGAACGCCGCGCCGGCGAGCAGCAGGCAGGCAAAGACCAGGGCGACCAAGCGACGCCGGTCGTGGCGTGGGGCGAGGTGGGCCGGCTCCGTGGTCGAATGGCGACGCGGGGGCGGACGGCCGATCGGCGCCGTCAGGCGCTGCCCGGAGGGCTGGTCGCCGTATGCGTCGCCGTCGTAGCGGTCGTCGTAGTCGGACCTGTCCTCGTCGTATGGCGCGTAACGGTCGAACGGGTCGGGTCGCCGGTAGGGATCCGACGTCTTCCCGGTCGGACGCCGACCTCGCCCCCCCGGACTCACGAGTAGGCCCCCAGCCCCTGATCTCGCCTGGCTCGCTGCTCCAGGCTTCTAGCTGAAGCTCTGGCCGCAGCCGCAGGTGCGCTGCGCATTGGGGTTGTCGATGGCGAAACCCGCGCCTTGGAGCCCGTCCTTGTAGTCGAGGGTGGCACCCTCGAGAAGCATCGCGCTGGAGGGGTCGACCACGACGCGGACGCCGGAGTAGTCGGCCGTCTGGTCGTCGTCGGCCACGTCGGTGTCGAAGAACATCTCGTAGCTGAAGCCCGAGCAGCCGCCGGGGCGGACGGCGACCCGCAACGCCAGGTCGTCCACGCCCTCGGCGTCCATGAGCGAGCGGACCTTCTCGGTTGCGTTGTCGGTGAGCACGATCACTTCAGGAGCCTCCTCGGGTTCCCGGATCAGAGGTCATGGTATCGGCGCCCGCTGACACGTTGCGAACACCCGCGGGGCGGGCGCCGTCGGAGCGGTCAGGTCGGCGACAGCTCCAGTTCGACCTGGCACGGCGCCCGGTCGGTCAACGGATGGAAGGTGTCCACCCGGGCGCCGCCGAGGGCGTCGACGAATCCCTCGACGAGCCCCCTGTGCAGGCCGCAGACCACTTCGGGATGGCTCTCGGCGAGCTCCCGGAACGGGCAGTGGGTGAAGGCGATGGTGGCCTGCCCGTCGTCGTCGGCCACGGCCGGATCGAAACCCAGGGCGTCCAGTCGGGTCACCAACGCGCGCAGGCAGACGTGCGTGTCGCCGTCGGCGGGCACCGCAGCCTCCAGCGCGTCGAGCTCTCCCTGCTCGCGTCCGGCCTCGACGGCCTCGCCGCTGCCGAGGCCGGCCGTCGCCGCGAGCCTCACCAGCATGCGCGAGAGCACGGGGAACGTCGCCGGTTCGAGCCCGAGAGTGGGGGCGTCCGCGGCGACCGTGTAGCGGTGCTGCGGCCGTCCGACGGTCCCCCGGGCGTCGGTTTCTACGTCCAGCAGGCCGACCTCGCGCATCCGCTCCAGGTGGGGGCGGACGGTGTTCGGGTGCAGGTCGAGCGTCTCGGCGATCTCCGCCGTCGCCAGCGGCCGCGACGACCGCGCCAGCTCCAGGTAGATCGCGTAGCGGGTATTGTCGCCCAGGGCCTTGAGGACGGCGAGCCGGGGAGCGCCGACGGGAGGAGTCGTGCGAGCGGGGAATGTGTCCTCGGACACCCACCGGAGTGTACCGGTGGCCGGCTATCTCCGGCCCGGTTTCACCGGCGTCCACCGGTAGAATCCCGCAAGTGTCCGAGAGCCTGCCGACCCCCACCGACGTGCTGGCGGCGTTGCGCGGCGTCATCGATCCCGAGCTGGGCAGCGACATCGTCGACCTTGGCATGGCCCGCTCGGCCGAGGTCCAGCCCGACGGCACCGTGGACGTCACGGTGGCGCTCACCACCGCCGGCTGTCCCCTCCGGTCTCAGCTCCAGCACGACGTGGTGGCGCGCATCGGATCCCTTCCCGGCGTGACCGACGTGTGCCTTCACTGGGCCGAGATGACGCCCGACCAGCGGGCGTCGGCCATGGCCAAGGCGCGCTGGAACATCACGCAGCGCCCGGAGGACACGTCGGTGCCGCTCGGCGCCAAGGTCATCCTCATCGCGTCGGGCAAGGGCGGCGTGGGCAAGTCCTCGGTCACGGTCAACCTGGCGGCGGCGCTGGCCCAGCGGGGTCACAAGGTCGGGGTCCTCGACGCTGACATCT
>Ga0081538_10001126_pt1 | contig 28304 bp, 28 predicted proteins | sample TabmetS5T2R1_FD_71022 | JGI IMG/M metagenome (GOLD analysis project Ga0081538, IMG submission 71022) | Tabebuia heterophylla rhizosphere microbial communities from the University of Puerto Rico - S5T2R1 | ecosystem: Host-associated > Plants > Roots > Rhizosphere ...
GCGTATCTCCTCATCTACGGCGAGCTCCCTACACAGAGTCAGCTGGACGAGTGGATCTTCGAGATCACGCACCACACGTTCGTCCACGAGAACATCAAGAAGTTCGTCGAGGGCTTCCGCTACGACGCCCACCCGATGGGCATGCTGCTCGCCACGGTCGGCGCTCTGTCGACCTTCTATCCCGACGCCAAGAACATCGACGACCGGCTCGAACGGCACATGGCGGCCGTGCGGCTGATCGCCAAGGTCCCCACGCTCGCCGCGTTCGCCTACCGGCACAACCTGGGGCTGCCGTATGTCTATCCGGACAACGACCTGTCCTATCCCGGCAACTTCCTGTCGATGATGTTCAAGATGACCGAGGCCAAGTACGAGCCGGATCCACGGCTCGTGCGCGCCCTCGACGTCCTCTGGATCCTCCACGCGGACCACGAGCAGAACTGCTCGACGAACGCGGTGCGCGGGGTGGGCTCGTCTCAGGTCGATCCCTATTCGGCGGTGGCCGCGGGTGTCGCGGCCCTCTACGGGCCGCTCCACGGCGGCGCGAACGAGGCGGTGCTTCGGATGCTCGATCGGATCGAGACCGTCGACAACGTTCCGGCCTTCCTCGAGGGCGTGAAGAACCGCGATGAGAAGCTCATGGGCTTCGGCCACCGCGTCTACAAGAACTACGACCCGCGCGCCCGGATCATCAAGGAACACGTCGACAAGGTGTTCGAGGTCACCGGCAAGAACCCGAAGCTCGACATCGCGACCGAGCTCGAGAAGCATGCCCTCGACGACGACTTCTTCATCGAGCGCAAGCTCTACCCGAACGTCGACTTCTACTCGGGTCTCATCTACGAGGCGCTCAACCTGCCGGCCGACATGTTCACGGTGATGTTCGCCATCCCGCGCACTTCGGGCTGGATCGCGCAGTGGCTCGAGATGGTCACCGACAAGGAGACCAAGATCGCCCGGCCGCGGCAGATCTACACGGGGTCGCGCGAGCAGGACTACGTGGAGATCGGCGCGCGCGAGCAGCGCACCGACAAGCCGGTCGCCGAGACGAACCTGATCGACCCCGCCAAGAGCTGATCCTCTACGAGGTCTCGGCGGCCAGCGCCGTCTGATCCTCGAGGCCCATCACCGGACCCGCGGTGCCGCCGGTCCGCTTGCGCTCACGGATCTCGAGCCGCCGTGACAGGCGCGAGAGGGCGAAGTTCGTGACCACGAAAAGCGCGCCGATGAAGATGAACACCTGCAACAGGGGCGCGGCGGCACCGCCCGTGAACGCCGTGAAGCCGCTCGACAGGATGCGGCCGTGGCGCATCACCTCCTGGATGGCGATGATGCTCACCAGGGTGGTGTCCTTGTTGAGCGTGATCAGCTGCGAGACCGTGGCCGGCACCATCCGGCGGAGCCCCTGCGGAAGAATCACGTAGCGCAGCTGCTGCGGGTAGGTCAGGCCGAGCGAGGCGGCGGCCTCCCCCTGTCCGCGATCGAGCGACAGGATCCCGGCGCGCATGATCTCCGCGAGCACCGCCGAGTTGTAGAGCACGAGCCCGAGGATGCCCGCGAACACACGCCCGGACTGGAGGGCCTCCGGGAAGAAGCCCGGCACGTTGTTCTCGTAGAAGTCCTTCCACGGCGCCGGCAGCGCCAGCGCCAGGTACAGGATGATGAAGATCAGTGGCAGGTTGCGCCAGACGTCGACCCAGACCCCGGCGGCCACGGCCACCGGCCTGAACCTCGAAAGCCGGAGCATGGCGAGCAGCAACCCGAAGTAGAGCGAGAAGACGATCGCGACGGCCGCGATCTCGAGGTTGACGAGGAATCCCTCGAGCAGGAAGCGCAGGTTGTTCCCTTCGGTGAGCCACTCCCAGTTGTCCGGATTGAACAGGTAGCCCATTTCCTCACCTGTGGATCGCGTAGCGGACCTCGAGCCGCCGTACGACCACCGTCGCGATCAAGGTCAGGATCAGGTAGCCGACGGCCGCCCAGAAGAAGGTCTCGTTCGTGGCGAACGTCCGCGAGTTGACGAGCCTGGCCTGGTGCAGCAGGTCGGGCAATGCGAGCAGCGATACTCCGACGATCGCCGAGTTCTTGATCATCGCGATCGTCAGGCTGCCGAGGTGCGGGATGACCGTCCGAAAGGCCTGCGGCAGGATGATGTAGCGCATCGTGCGCGGGTAGTCGAGGCCAAGTGACAGCGACGCCTCGATCTGCCCCTTCCCCACCGCGAACACCCCGGAACGGAGCGCCTCCGCCACGTAGGCGGCCGTGTACAGGCCCAGGCTCGCAGTACCGGCCACCCACGCGTCGATCGGTACCCCGGCGCGCCGCAGCCCCGCGAAGGAGATGAACAGCAGCACGAGCAGCGGCGTGTTGCGGAATATTTCGACGAACACGGCGCCGACCCAGTTGAGCGGCTTGAGCGGCGCGATCCGCAGCGCGGCGACGGCCGTGCCGACGACCATCGCGATCACGAACGAGATCGCGACCAGCCGCACCGTGACCCAGAAGCCGGAGCTGAGCTCCGGGAAGTGCTCGCTGAGGACCTCCCAGAGCTCAGTCACCGGCGAACCTCACTAGCCCCGAAGCGCCGTTAGCCCAGCGCGAGCGCCTCCTGGAGGGTCATCTCAGGCGGCTGCGCCTGCTTGTTTATGTACTGGCCGACCCACTTCTGGTAAGTGTCGTCCCAGCGGCCGTCGGCCTGTGCCGCCTCCAGCGTGTCGCTCACGAACGTCTGGAATTCCTTGTCGCCTTCCTTGATTCCGGCGCCGTAGGGCTCGGTGGTCAGCTCGTCGCCCACCATCTTGAGCGTGTCGTCCTGGATGATCATGCCGGTCAGGATCACGTCGTCGGTTGAGATCGCATCGATCGCCCCGTTCTGGAGCAACTCCAGGCACTCGGAGTAGGTGTCCACGAGCTTCAGGTCCGCGTCGGGGGCCTCCTCGCGCAGCGTCTCCTCGTAGGTGGAGCCGAGCGCGGTGCAGACCCGCTTCCCGGCCAGGTCCTCGATTCCCTTGATGTCAGAGTCGCCCGGAACCAGGATCCGCCCGCGGGCGATGTAGTAGGGCTCGGAGAACTCGATCTCCATGTCCCGTTCCTGGTTGATGGTCATCGTGGACAGGATCAGGTCCACCTCGCCCTGCTGCAGGAACGGGATGCGGTTGTCCGATATCGCCTCGACGAACTTGGGCTCGACGCCGAGCTCCTCGGCGATGAGCTTGCCCATGTCGACGTCGAAGCCCTCGATCTCGCCCGATTGCGGGTTCTTGAAGCCGAACGGGGGCACGTCGTACTTCACGCCGATCGTGATCTCCCCGCGGTCCTGAAGCTTCGCCATGGTGCTCCCGGCCGGGAACTGCTGGGCCTCCTCGGTCTGGCCACCACCTCCGCCGCCGCCGTTTCCACCGCCGTCGTCATCGTCATCGTCGCCGCAAGCGGCCATGGCCAGCGCGGCGACCGCCAGCGCCATCGCTATAAGCGCGCGCCACAGCTTGATCTTCGTCATCCGGTGTCCCTCCTCAGTGGTGGATGATCTTGTCCACGAACTCCTGCGCCCTCTGGCTCTTCGCCGCTCCGAAGAACTCGTCCGGCGGGCCCTCCTCGACGATCTCGCCGTCGTCGATGAACACGATCCGGTCGCAAACCTCGCGCGCGAACCCCATCTCGTGGGTCACGACGATCATGGTCATGCCGTCGCGGGCGAGGTCGCGCATGACGTCGAGGACCTCGCGGATCATCTCGGGGTCGAGCGCCGAGGTCGGCTCGTCGAAGAGCATCAGCTTCGGGTCCATCGCCAGGGCCCGGGCGATGGCCACACGCTGCTGCTGCCCACCCGAGAGGTCGGCCGGGTACTCGTCGGCCTTCTCCGGGATTCCCACCCGCTCGAGCAGCTCGCGGGCGCGGCCGGCGGCCTGTTCGCGCGGCAGGTGCTTCGCCTTGACGGGGCCGAGGACGACGTTGTCCAGCACCGTCATGTGCGGGAACAGGTTGAACTGCTGGAAGACCATGCCGATCTCCGCCCGCAGCCGGCTGATCGCCTTGCCCGAGTAGTCGAGGGCCGCGCCGTCGAAGCGCACCTCGCCTTGGTCAACCCCCTCCAGCCCATTGATGCAGCGCAGCATCGTGGACTTGCCGGATCCGGACGGGCCGGCGATCACGATGGCGGAGCCGCGCTCCACCACCAGGTCCACGCCGTCGAGAACGACGTTGTCTCCGAAGCTCTTCCGGACGTCATCGAGCTCGACCAGCGCCTGCTGCCCCATTGAGGACCCTTTGCCCACCCTGGGTTAAACGGTAACCGAACGCCGGCCTAAGGATCCCTAGATCCGGAACACCGGCACGAGCCGCTTCTCGTGCTCGGCGTCGATCTCGGCGACCACCTCGATGTGCTCCTCGATCCCGGAGCCGCGTAGCTTGGTTGCCAGGAGCTCATCGACCTGGAACAGGCCGGACGAGTTGTTCATCTCGATCTCGACGCGAACGGCCTTCTCGTCGCTGGGCTCGATCCTCACCGCGTCGATCGCGGCCGCGGAGATCGAGTGGATGTTCGGCCTCCTCGTCTCGAATGGGATCCGCGAGCGGCCGCTGGCCATGTCGAGCGCGTCCGCCACGCGCACGATGCCGGCTTCGATCGTGACCGGGTCGCCGCGGCGGCGGTGGCCGATCACCGCGTGCAATGCCTCTGACATCACGACCGTGAGCTCGGGCTCGTCGTAGATTCCCTCGAGCAGCAGGGGCATCCGGTCGGCCGCGAAGAAGAGGCTGTATTGCTCGTGATCCGTGCGGTGGATCGACATGCCCGTGTCGTGGAACAGGCAGGCGGCGGCGATCACGACCTCGGCGTCGCGGGCCTTGAGGCCGTGCTCGGTGACCATCGCCGGATCCACCCCGGAACGCTTCAGGAGCCGGAGCAGCCGCAGTGCGATGTTCACGACGATCTGGACGTGGACGGCCGAGTGGTCCGACATGTCGCGCCGGTCAGCGTTGACCTGCTGCATGTACCACCAGGCGCGCAGCCGCTTGTCGGCGTTTGCAGCGTCGAACAGCCGCTCGAGGCGCCGGTTGCCGCGCGTCGGCGCGCGGATGTCGATCTCGGGAAGCTCCACGGGTTACCCTTCGCTTCGTGACCCTAGAGCCTCTCTTCGACGGGCACGGCCGCCGTATCTCGGACCTCCGTGTGTCGGTCACCGACCGCTGCAACTTCCGCTGCCAGTACTGCATGCCCGCCGACGGCCTGCCCTGGCTCGAGCGCGACGAGATCCTGCACTTCGAGGAGATCGCGCGCGTGGTGCGCGTCATGGCGCGCATGGGCGTGACCGACCTGCGCCTGACCGGGGGCGAGCCGCTCGTGCGGCGCGAGTTCCCGCAGCTCGTCTCGATGCTCGCTCCGATCGAGGGGATCGAGGATCTATCGCTCACGACGAACGGCTATCTGCTCGAGCGCGACGCGGCTGCCCTGGTTGACGCCGGCATCAAGCGCGTGAACGTCTCCATCGACTCGCTGCAGCGCGACCGCTTCTTCCAGCTCACCCGCCGCGACTCGCTGCCGCGGGTGCTGCGCGGCCTGGAGGCAATCGCCGCCTTCCCCCAGGTGCACCCGATCAAGGTGAACGCGGTCGCGCTGCGCGGCTTCACCGAGGAGGAGGCGCTGCCGTTCGCCGAGTTCGCCCGCTCGACGAGCTACCAGGTGCGCTTCATCGAGTTCATGCCGCTCGACGGCGACCACGCGTGGTCACAGGACCGGGTCCTGCCCGGGGACGAGATCCGCGCGATCATCAACCGCGTCCACCCGCTCGAGGAGCTCCCGCGCGAGCCGCATGCCACCGCGCGCGTGTTCCGCTTCAAGGACGGGCAGGGCGAGATCGGATTCATCAACCCGGTCTCCGAGCCCTTCTGCGCCGACTGCAACCGAATCCGCCTGACCGCCGACGGCAAGCTCCGCACCTGCCTGTTCTCGATCCACGAGACCGACCTGCGCGAGCAGCTTCGGGGCGGGGGGAGCGACGCGGAGCTCGAGCGCGTTATCCGCGACGCCGTCTGGCGCAAGGAGCTGAAGCACCGGGTCGGCGAGCCCGGCTTCCGCCAGCCGCCGCGGACGATGTCGGCGATCGGCGGCTGACAACCGGGCGATCACCCGGTCCACGTCTCCGTCCTGCCCACCTATACGGTGGGCAATGCGGAGAGGTGACGGTCAGCTAGGCGGCGCGACGCAGCCGGTAGAAGCGCGGATCGGCGTTCCTCACGTACCTGTAGAGAGGCGCCCCGGAAGGGTCGAGCGCTTCCTCGTCGATCACCCTCCACGTGCGGTAGGCCGCCTCGATCTCGGCGCGGCTCGCGCCCCGTGGCAGCGGCCCGCGGCGCCCCGGGGCCCAGGCAAGCATCAGCAGCGTGGCGCCGGGGGCGGCGACCTCACTGACCCCTCGAGCCATCGCTGCGCGCTGGTCGTCCTTCAGCTCGTCATGGAACAGGCCGAAATCCAACAGGAAGCGGAAGCCGGACCCGACGCCGGTGGCGCGGAGCCTGGTCACGTCGCCCTTGACGAGTCGCAGCCCGACGTCGGCTTCGTGTGCCCGCTCCCGCGCGCGGCGCAGCGCCTTCGGGACGTCGTCGATACCCGTGACCTGCCACCCGCGCGCCGCCAGCCTGACCGCCCAGATTCCGCTGCCGCAGCCGAGGTCCAGGGCCGGCCCGTAGGGCGGCTCGCGTCCCGCCTCCTCGCGGGCAAACAAGGCGGAGATCCGCTCGGTCACGTCGGGCAGGTTCGCTATCTGCTCCCACGGGGTGACGCCGAGCCGGTAGAGAATCCTGTAGGCAACGCTCACAGGGCGTTACGCGAAGCTTCGATGCCGTTCACGGTCCGCAGGATGACCCCGAGGGAGCTCACCGGCATCGGTGGGACTACCTATTCGGCTACGGAAGGCACCCGGGGGACGATCTAAGCCGCAGCCTCACGCACCCAGTCACGCCAGACCTCGGACACCTCGGGGATCAGCAGGCGCGGCAGCTGCGAGCGGTCCTCGAGGAAGGCGTGTGCGAACGCCGCGATCGACAGGTCGTGGTCGGGTCGTGAGACGACCTCGACGGCGTCGCCCGCCTGCAGCGACCCCTCCTCGGCGATTCGCAAGTAGGTCCCCGTGCGCCGGGCGGCCGCGAACCGCTTGAGCATCCGCGGATCGCCGAAGCGGGCGCCGAGCTTCCAGCACGGAAAGCGGGGCTCGGACACCTCGAGCAGGGCCGAGCCAATCCTCCAGCGCTCGCCCACCAGCGCCGCGGCCGGATCGATTCCGGTCAGGGTCAGGTTCTCGCCGAAGACACCGTCGGGCAGCTCCCGTCCGAGCTGACCCTCCCACCAATCGATGTCCTCGCGCGCGTACGCGTAGACCGCCTTGTCGGGACCGCCGTGGACCGAGCGGTCGCCCTGGTCATCACCCTCCACGTTCACGCCGCGGACGGCCACCGGGCCTGACACCGGGAGCTTCCAGATCCCGGTCCTGACCAGCTTCCCGTGACGCTCGATCTCGCGCATATCCGCGACGTTGACGGAAAGTACGCTGCCCTGTGTGCCGTACACGCTGACCATACGTAGGGGTCCGCGGGTGGCCCGCGAGCGTTACAGCGAGCTCGACACGGCACTGGATGCCATCGAGAAGACGGGCCGCGAGCTCGAGCGCACGGCGCACGCCCCGAAGCGCGGCGGCACCTTCATCCGCACGCTCGAGCCGGTGCAGCAGGTGGTGGCGCGCCTCGAGCTGTCCGGCCCGGGGCGGATGCGGGCCGGCGTCGACGTGCGCGGCGACGGGTCGAGCGAGGCGTTCACCGGCCGCCTGCGGCGCCGGCTCGTCGAGCAGCAGGGGCGCGAGTCCGCCTACGACGCGCTGCGCCGCGCCCTCGACGAGCGATGAGCGAGGCAGCACCCGAAGAGCGTTGGCGCGTGCCGCTTCCGCGCGGAGCCGAGCCTCCATACCGAGTGTTCGTCAACGGGGTGCCCCAGCGCGAGGGAGAGGACTACGAGCTCGGCGACGGCGAGCTTCTCTTCACCCGCCCGCTCGAGAAGGAGCGCCTCGGGCTGGGTCGCTGGACGGCGATCTTCTTCGGGCTCTGGGGCTCCTACGGCAAGAACGATTCGGTCGACGTGCAGTACCGGCTCGGCAACCGCGAGACGGTTGCGACTGGCCTCGAGATCATCCCGCCGGGCGGCGACTGAACCTGGGTCCACCGGGGCCGGCTCAGCCTCCCGGCTGGTGAACCGATCGCGGCGGTCCTGCGAAAGCAGGTTTCAGGACCACCTGCGCATGCCGGCCGAAACGACCACCATCACCCCGACGGTCGAGGAGGCAGAGCTCCTCGGTCGCGTCGCTGCGGGCGATCACGGCGATCCGTTCGTCGTGCTCTACCGCCGCTACTCGCCCCGCCTCTACGGCCTCGGCCTCCGGCTGCTCGGAGAGAGCGGCATGGCGGAGGAGCTCGTGCAGGAGACGTTCTTGCGTCTGTGGCGAAGCGCTCCGACGTTCGACCCGAGCCGGGGCAGCGTGCGCACGTTCATGTTCACGATCGCCCGGCGCGTGGCGGTCGACCTCCTGCGCCGCACCGCCTCGCGACCGCTCCCCACCGGCGACACCGGGGCGGAGCAGGAGGACGTGCCGGGGGGCGAGGCCTTCGACGCCCTGGTGCTGGGGCTCGAGGTCCGCGACGCCCTGCAGGCACTCTCCGCCAAGCACCGCGAGGTGCTTGAGCTGATGGTCGACGAGGACCTGGGCCAGCCGGAGATCGCGGCGCGGCTCGGCGTCCCCGTCGGCACCGTGAAGACGCGCGCCTTCTACGGACTCCGCGCACTGCGCGTGGAGCTCGAGGATCGGGGGCTCCTTGCCTGAGCACCTGAACATCCAAGCAAGACTGCTCGACGGCCTGCGGCCGGAGGAGCGCGGGCAGGTCGAGGACGTGGCCGCCCTGCTCGCGCGAGCCGAGCGCCCCTGGCAGGCGCCGCCCCCCGGACTCGAGCAGCGCACGCTCGCTGCCGTGCGGGCGGCGGCCGACGGTGCCGGCCCGCGCCCAGAGGCGGCCCCGGACGGCGCAGGCCCGGGGAGGCGGGCGGCCAGGGTGCAGCCGTCCGCCGTTCCCCGCCCGTGGGTCCGGCTGCCACGCCTCGCTCTCGGCGCCGGACTCGCGGCGGCGCTCGCGGCCGGCGTCCTTGCCGGCGTGGCGATCGACCGTGACGGCGGCCTGCCCGGAACTCCCGAGGTCGAGGCCACGCTGATCGCGCCGGGTGGGGGCGCCACCGCCACCGCCACCGTTCAGAAGACCGGCATCGGCCGCGTCATCGACTTCCGGACGGACGAGCTTCCGATCCTGCCCAAGGGCGAGTACTACGAGCTCTGGTTCGTGGGGCCGCGCGACCGGCCGGGCCGCCCCGACCGCATCTCGGCCGGCACCTTCCACCCGGATGAGGACGGGCGCTCGCGCGTGCGCTTCGCTGCCGCCGTCGACCCCGCCCTCTACCCGAGCCTGGCGGTGACCGCCGAGCCTGGCGACGGCGATCCCACGCCGAGCCGCCCGGACGTCCTGCGCTCGGGACCCGCCCAACCTTGACACAATCGTGTCAAGGTTGTTAGCCTCACGGAATGCGGATCAGCCAGCTGCTCGAACAGCGACGACCGGTCTTCTCGTTTGAGTTCTTCCCGCCCAAGACCGACGAGGGGCAGCGGACGCTCGAGGGCACCCTCGAGGTCCTGAAGGACGACCAGCCCGACTACGTCTCGGTCACCTATGGCGCCGGCGGCACCACGCGCAACCGCACCGTCGAGATCACGAAGACGATCAAGCGGGACCTGCAGATCGAGGCGATGGCGCACCTCTCGTGTGTGGGCGAGCCGGCTGAGCGGCTGGTCGAGATCCTCGGCGAGATCGACTCGGCGGGGATCGAGAACGTACTCGCCCTGCGCGGCGACCCGCCGCGCGGCGCGACCGAATGGCGTCCGCATCCCGGGGGGCTCTCCTACTCGGTCGAGCTGATCCGCCTCATCCGTGAGCGCTTCGACTTCTGCGTTGGCGCCGCCTGCTTCCCCGAGGTCCATCCGGACGCCGCCGACCGAGCGAGCGACCTGCGCTACGCGCGCGAAAAGGTCGAGGCCGGGGCGGCCTTCCTGATCACCCAGCTCTTCTTCGACAACGAGCTCTACTTCGACTTCGTCGAGGACGCCCGCGCGGCCGGCATCGAGACGCCGATCATCCCTGGGATCATGCCGATCACGAACTACGGCCAGATCAAGCGCTTCACGGAGATGTGCGGGGCCTCGATCCCCGACGAGCTGGGCGCGCAGCTCGACGGGCGCGCCGACGACCCGGAAGCGGTTGCAGAGCTCGGGGTCGCTTACGCGACCCTCCAGTGCTCCGATCTCCTGGCGCGGGGCGCGCCCGGCATCCACTTCTACACCCTCAACCGGTCACCGGCAACCAGGGCGATCCTGGCGGCGCTGCGCGCGGCGCATCCCTGGACTCGCGCTAAGGCGATCGTATGAGCGCCCAGCGCTCCGCCCCGTCGTCGCCGTCCAGGCGCTCCGCCTCCCCGCGCAGCTCCAGGTGGCGCAGATAGGAGAGCGCCTCGGATAGGCCCCAGCCGACCATCATCGGCGCGGGCAGCTCGTGGTCGAGGATCTCGGGCACGATCTCGAAGGCGGGGCGCGAGCCATCCGACAGCGCCGCGCGCGCCCGCTCCAGGCGGTCGGCGACGGCGCGGCGGTTGGCTTCGATCAGCCCCGGGGCGTCGCGCACGGGACGGCCGTGCCCCGCCAGGATCAGCTGGACGTCGAGCTCGCCGACGACATCGAGGCTCGCTACGAACTCGCCCGCGGGGTCGGGGGTATAGCCATAGTCGTAGTAGAGCGAGACGCGTCCAAGCAGGTGGTCGCCGGAGAGCAGAAGGCCCCGCTCGGGCTGATGCAGGACCACGTGCGACGGGGCATGGCCAGGCGTCTCGTAGACGCGCCAGCGGCCCAGGTCGGTCTCGACCTCCACGCCGGCGACGAGGTCCCGCGCCGGCTCCACGATCGGGGAAGCGATGCCGAAGTCGCGGTTGCCCCGGGCCTCGCGATAAGCGTCCAGTGTCGCCGGCGGCACACCGCTCTGACGCGCGATCTCGAGTCTGCGCTCGAATGCCTTCGCAGGATCCGTGACGGATTGCAGCATGTGTCCGTGATTCGGATGCAGCCAGAGCTCGCAGCCGGCGGCCTCAACGATCGGGCCCGCCTGCCCGTAGTGGTCGGAGTGCGCGTGCGTGCAGACGAGCAGGCGCACGTGCTCGAGCCGCAGCCCTACCTGGCCAAGGGCCAGCTCGAGCTGGCGAAGCGATCCGGGTTCGTGGAGGCCCGTGTCCACCAGGACGACGCCGTTGCCCGCCGCGATCGCGTACGCGTTGCCGTGCGGCACACCCGGCCAGGGCAGCGGCAGGCGCAGCCGCCATAGCCCGGGGAGCACCCGGTCGGCGCGGGCCAGCTCTCGCCGACGTGCTGTCACCGCTTCAATCTTGGCAGCGCGTCGGTGCCCGAACAGGAGGCCTAGTCAGGGTCGATCAGCACGCCCGGGTTGAGGATCCCGGCCGGGTCGACGGCGCCCTTGGCCGCCCGAAGCGCGGCAGCGAACTGCTGGGGCCGCTGCCGGTCGTACCAGGGCCGGTGGTCGCGCCCGACCGCGTGATGGTGGGTGATCGTGCCCCCCGCCGCCAGAATCGCCTCTGACGCCGCCGCCTTGACCTCGTCCCACTGCTCGAGCTCTGCTCCGCGCCGCGCGGGCGCGAGCACAGTGAAATACGGCGCGGCGCCGTCAGGGTAGGCGTGGGTCAGCCGGCAGGCGACCCTGCCTACTCCCAGGGCCTCCACCGTGCATTCGCGCACGCCTTCCACGAACGCCACGAGGCGGTCCCAGGTGATCGCGCTCTCGAACGTCTCGGCGAGCACTCCGCCGGCCACGAACGTGTCGCGCAGGTAGGGCATCTGGAGAAACGCGTCGCGCCATGCCCCTGCCGGCTCGGCGCGCTCGCCCACGCTCGGCTCGACCGGCACCTCCCCACCGTGGTCACGACACAGCTCCACGGCCCGCGCCATCCAGGCGTCGAGCGGGTGATCCGCCGACTCGAAACCGAGCACGAGCAGCGCCCTCCCCTCCGGGGCCGCCCCGGTAAGGGCCGCCTCGCCGGGGTCGAGGAGGCGGCAGTTCGACGGGTGAAGCTCCGACTGCGCGAGCGCGCGCACGGCATCCGCGCCCGCCTCGAACGAGCCGAACGTCACGCCGGCCGAGGCGCGGAAGCTCGGGCGCTCGCGCACGCGGACCCACGCTTCCGTGATCACGCCGAGGATGCCCTCGGAGCCGATCATCATTCGGTCCGGACTCGGCCCCGCCCCGGAGCCCGGCAGGCGCCGGCTCTCCCACACCCCGCGCGGCGTGAGCGCTCGCACCGACTCCACGAAGTCGTCGATGTGCGTGCCGAGCGTGGCGAAATGGCCGCCCGCGCGCGTGGCGAGCCAGCCACCGAGCGTCGAGTACTCGAACGACTGGGGGTAGTGGCGGAGCGTGAAACCGTGCTCGCCCAGCTGCGCCTCCACGCTCGGCCCGGTGGCGCCGGCCTGGATGCGCGCTGCCCGCGACACCGGATCCACCTCGAGCACGCGGTTGAAGCGTTTGAGGTCGATCGTCACGGCACCCGTGTAGTCGTCGCCAACGGCTGCCTCGACGCCGCCGACCACGCTCGTTCCTCCGCCGAAGGGGATCGCCGCCGCGCCCGCGCGCTCGCACCAGTCGAGCACCGCCTCGAGCTCCGTCTCGTCACCGGGATGCGCCACTACGTCGGGCAGGTGGTCGAAGCGTCCGCGGAACGCGCGCACCACGTCGCGATAGGAGCTCCCGTAAGCGTGGGCGGCGCGCTCGTAATCATCGGACCGGCAGATGGCCGCCAGCGCCGGTGGCGGCTCGAGCCGAGGCGCGGGCAGCGCCAGGTCATCGAGCGTCGCCGGGCGCTCGACCTCGGCCGGCGGGAAGCCGAGATGAGCGCGCGCCCGGGCGGCGCCCTCGCGCACCTCCTCGTACGGCGGCTGCTGGTCCTCGTATCCCCAGCCCCAGAACTTGAGCCGCCGCACCGCCACGGGCGTGGACCGTATCGGCCGCGCGCTGCCGCCGACCCGCCACCGGGGTACAGTTGATGCTCGGATGGCCACGCGGGCTACGACCGTGCAAATAACCATGCCCCAGATGGGCGAGTCGGTGACCGAGGGCACCGTCCTCGAGTGGCTGAAGCAGGTGGGCGACCACGTCGAGGCCGACGAGCCGCTCGTCGAGATCTCGACCGACAAGGTCGACGCCGAGGTGCCTGCCCCGGCCGCGGGCACGCTCGTGAAGATCCTGGCCGAGCCGGACTCGACGGTCGAGGTCGGCGCGGTACTGGGTGAGATCGAGACCGGCGGCGACGGGTCGGATGGCGCGGCGCCGGCCGCAGAGGCGCCGCCGGCGGCCGAGGCGCCGAGCGCGGAGGCGCCCGCTGCGGCGGACGCCGAGGCCGAGCCTGCCACCGCTGACACCGAGGCCGAGTTCGCCGCCGCTGGCGCCGAGGCCGAGTCCGCCGCCGCGGATGCCGAGACCGAGCTGGTCGACGTCGCCTTCCCCGAGATGGGTGATTCGGTCGCCGAAGGCACCGTGCTCGAGTGGCGAGTCAAGCCCGGCGACAGCGTGGCCGTCGACGACCCGCTCGTCGAGATCTCGACCGACAAGGTCGACGCCGAGGTCCCCGCTCCCGTGGCCGGGACGATCCAGGAGATCCTGGTGGGGCCCGATGAGACGGTGGCCGTCGGCTCGATCCTCTGCCGCATCGCCGCCGGAGCGGCCGCCGCCCCGTCTCCCGCGGCCGACGGTCCGCCCCAGCCGGACGCCGAGGTCACCGGCACGCGCCCCGCCGCCCCCTCGGGCAACGGCGGAAACGCGACCCCTGTCGCCGCGCGCATCGCGAGCGACCTCGGCATCGACCTCAGTACGGTCGCCGGCACCGGGCCGCGCGGACGCGTGACCAAGGAGGACGTACTGGCCGCGGCCGAAGGCAACGGAGCCCCGCAGGCAGCGGCCGAGCCTGTGGCGCCGGCGCCCGCCGCCGGACTGGAGGCGAAGCCCATCCGCGGGCCTGCGGCGACGCTCGTCAAGTTCATGAACGACAGCCGCTCGATCCCGACGGCCACGAGCTTCCGCACGCTGCCGGTGGACGTCCTCGACGCCCGCCGCAAGGAGCTCAAGGCGGCCGGAAGGAAGCTTTCGTTCACGCACCTGATCGCTTGGGCGATCGTCCAGGCCGCGCGCGACATGCCGGTGATGGGGCACGGCTACGCGGAGGAGGACGGGAAGCCCCAGCGGGTCGTGCCGGCAACGATCGGCCTGGGCCTCGCGGTGGACGTCGAGCGCAAGGACGGCACACGCTCGCTCGTGGTGCCGGTGCTGCGCGACGCGAGCGAGATGGGATTCACCGCCTTCGCGGCGCGCTACGACGAGCTCGTCGCGGGCGCCCGTGACAACACCCTCCAGCCGAACGCGTATCAGGGCGCGAACATCACCCTCACCAACCCCGGCGGGATCGGCACGGTGGCCAGCGTGCCGCGGCTCATGCCCGGCCAGGGGACGATCGTGGCGACCGGTGCGATCGGCTACCCGCCCGGCCTGACCGCGGTCGACCCGGTGCGGCTCCGCGAGCTCGGGGTGCAGAAGGTCATGACGATGACGAGCACCTACGACCACCGGGTCATCCAGGGCGCGGAGTCCGGTGCGTTCCTGCGCCGGATCGATCAGCTCCTGCAGGGCGAGGACCGCTTCTACGAGAACATCTTCGACGCGCTCGGGGTGGCGAGCGTGACGCAGGGCCCGTTCCGCGAGGCGGCGGTCACCGCCGACGAGCCCGTGCCGGCGGCGGCCGTCCCGTCGGCCGCGCCGGTTGCCGATGCCGCGCTGCTCCAGGCTGTTCAGGCGGCCACCTCGTTGGTCAAGGCGCACCGCATGCATGGCCACCTCGCTGCCCGGCTCGACCCACTCGGCTCGGCCCCGGTCGGCGACCCGGCCCTCGAGCCTGAGACGGTCAACTTGACCGAGGAGCTGATGCGCCGCATCCCGGCGTCGGTGCTGCGGGTGGCGGTCCCTGGCGACACCTGCGCCGACGCGCTGCCGTACCTGCGTGAGACCTACACGGGAACGATCGCCTACGAGATCGAGCACATCTCGGACCACGAGCAGCGGGTCTGGCTGCGGCGCGCCATCGAGTGCGGCGAGTACCGCCAACCGCTGCCGGACGAGGCGCGGCGCAAGCTCCTGCAGCGCCTGTCGGAGGTCGAGGCGCTCGAGACCTATCTCCACAAGACATTCCTCGGGAAGAAGCAGTTCTCGATCGAGGGCCTCGACTCACTCGTACCGATGCTCGACGAGGTCATCGAGCTGAGCTCCGCCGCCGGCGCTCGCGAGGTCGTGCTCGGCATGGCGCACCGCGGGCGCCTGAACGTGCTCGCCCACACTGTCGGGCGGCCCTACGAGGCGATCCTCGCCGAGTTCGAGGGAGAGCAGACCCTCGCGGTCGACACGGCGGCGCCCGAGGGCGGCACCGGCGACGTCAAGTACCACTACGGTGCGAGCGGCACCTACGCGACCAGCACGGGTCGCGGCGTCACGGTCACGCTCTCGCCGAACCCAAGCCACCTCGAGTACGTGAACCCTGTGATCGAGGGGCGCGCCCGCGCGGACCAGACGAGCCGCAAGGCGCGCGAACTGACCCACGACCCGGCGGCCGTCGTGCCGGTGCTGATTCACGGCGACGCGGCCTTCCCCGGCCAGGGCATCGTGTCCGAGACCCTCAACCTGCAGGCGCTCGCGGGCTACAGCACGGGCGGCACCATCCACCTGATCGCAAACAACCAGCTCGGCTTCACGACCGATCCGGAGGAGAGCCGCTCGACGCGCTACGCCTCTGACCCGGCCAAGGGCTTCGACATGCCGATCATCCACGTGAACGCCGACGACGTCGAGGCCTGCGTCTCAGCGGTGCGGCTCGCCGTGGCGTTCCGCCAGACCTTCGGCCGCGATGCCCTCATCGATCTCATCGGCTATCGCCGCTTCGGCCACAACGAGACCGACGAGCCCGCGTACACGCAGCCGCAGATGTACGAGCTGATCAAGAAGCATCCGCCCGTGCGCAAGCTCTATGCGGAGCGGCTCGAGGCGGAGGGCGTCGTGAGCGCCGAGGACGCCGCGAAGATGGCCGAGAGGGCGTACGCGCGCGTGGGCGAGGCGCACAACGAGCTCCGGCAGTCGATGGGCGCCCCGCCCGACACCGGCGAGATCGAGCTCGACCGCACGATGAGCCGGGAGCCGCGCACCACGGTGGCGGAGGAGACCCTCCGTTCGCTCGGCGAGCAGCTGCTGCGGGTGCCGGAGGGCTTTACGGTGCACCGCAAGCTCAAGCCCTTCCTCGACCGCCGCAGGGCGGTGTTCGAGGAGGGCGCGACGGTGGACTGGGCGCACGCGGAGGCGCTGGCCTTTGCCTCGCTGCTGGCACTCGGGGTGCCGGTGCGGCTGACCGGGCAGGACACTGAGCGCGGCACCTTCAGCCAGCGCCACGCCGTCCTGCACGACGCGGTCAACGGCGAGCGCTGGTGCCCGCTGAAGCATCTGCGTGACGCCAACGCGCCGTTCGAGCTCCACAACAGCCCGCTCTCGGAGCAGGCGTGTGTCGGCTTCGAGTACGGCTACTCCGTGCAGGCGCCCGATGCGCTCGTGCTCTGGGAGGCGCAGTTCGGCGACTTCGTCAACTCGGCGCAGGTCATCGTCGACCAGTTCCTGGCCTCGGGGCTCGCGAAGTGGGGCCAGACCTCACGCCTATCGCTGCTGCTGCCGCACGGCTACGAGGGCTCGGGTCCCGAGCACTCGAGCGCGCGCATCGAACGCTTCCTGCAGGCGGCCGCCGAGGGCAACATGCGCGTGGCCAACTGCACCACCCCGGCCCAGTACTTCCACCTCCTGCGCCGCCAGGCGCTCGTGTCGAAGCCGCGCCCACTCGTCCTCATGACCCCGAAGAGCCTCCTGCGTCTCCCCGCGGCGACCTCGACCCTGGAGGAGCTCGCCGAGGGCTCGTTCCAACGGGTGATCGACGATCAGCGCTTCGCAGACGGCGATCGCGAGCGCGTTACGAAGCTCGTCCTCTGCTCGGGCAAGGTGTACTACGACATCGCCGGGCACGAGGACAGCGACGAACAGGGCCACATCGCGGTGGCCCGGGTGGAGCTGCTCTACCCGTTCCCGGAGACCGAGCTGATCGAGCTGCTCGACCACTACCCGAACCTCGAGCGGGTCGTCTGGGTGCAGGAGGAGCCGCGCAACATGGGTGCGCGCGCGTTCATGCGCCGCCGCATGGCGAGCATCCTTCCCGAGCGTCTCTCGTACGACTACGTCGGCCGCCAGCTGCGCGCCGCGTCGGGCGAGGGCTACTCCGCCGCCCACAAGCGCGAGCAGGCGCGCATCGTGCGTGTCGCGCTCGATCTCGAGCAGGACAAGCTCGAGCCCGACAGCTCGGCGCAGCGGCCGGTGATGTAGGGCCAGAGCGCCGGCGCCGCCGGTGAGCTCGACCTAGCGTTTGCTCCTCTGCGCGTTCGCGAACGCCCGGCCCAGCCGGACGGACCCGAGCCGACGCTGAACCCGCGCCGAGGTCTGCGGCGCGACGGTGGCAACGGCCGTGCCTGCGCGCAGCGCGAACGGCGCCACGTCGATCTCGGCCTTTCCCTCCTCGATCGCGCGGACGACCGCGTCGGCGACGTGACCAGGCGTGCGGGTGCCGACGCCCGGCGGCAGCTTGACCCCGCTCTCGGCGAACATGCCGGCGCCGGCGATAAAGCCAGGAAACACCACGCTCACGCCGACGCCGGTGCCGTGAAGGTCCTCGCGTACTCCGGCCGCGAAGCCGCGCAGCCCGAACTTCGTAGCCGAGTAGACGCACGATCCGGTGGTGGCGACCTTCCCGGAGAGCGAGGACACGAACACGAGGTGCCCGTGCCCGCGCTCGAGCATCCCCGGCAGGAGGGCGTGCGTGAGCTGGATCGGCGCGCGCAGGTTCACGTCGAGCGCGCGGTCGAGCTGCTCGGGGCTGAAATCGAGTACCGGGCCGCTCGCGGGGAGCCCAGCATTGGCCACCAGCACGTCCACTGCTCCAGCCCGTTCGGCAAGCTCGGCCGCGCTGCCGGGATCGGCGAGGTCGGCCACGAGAACCTCGGCCCGCTCCCCGAGCATCGCGCTGAGCTGCTCGAGCGCGTCCGCCCGCCGGCCGCTGAGCAGCACACGTGCGCCCCGCGCGTGCAGCGCCTGCGCGATGGCACGCCCGAGCCCACCGGACGCGCCCGTGAGCAGAACTGTGGATCCCGCGAGCTGCAGGGCGCGGACGCTACCGGAGCGGGCGTAGCATCGGAGCCTGTCCCCGAGACGAAGGAGGGGCCGTGCTGATCGAGCACGAGGGCAGCAGCCCGCGGGTGGCGGAGTCGGCCTATGTGGCGCCCAACGCAGTGCTGTGCGGCGACGTAGCGGTCGGCGAGGACGCGCGCATCCTGTTCGGAGCGGTGCTGACCGCCGAGGGCGGCAGAGTCGAGGTCGGCTCCCGCTCGATCGTGATGGAGAACGCGCTCGTTCGCGGTCGCCGGGCGCACCCGGCCACACTCGGCGCGCACGTGCTGATAGGTCCGCACGCGCACGTGAACGGAGCGACGATCGAGGACGAGGCGTTCCTCGGCACGGGCGCATCGGTGTTCCCGGGCGCGACCGTCGGCCACGGCGCCGAGGTGCGCATCAACGGTGTGGTGCACGTGAACAGCTCGCTCGCCGCCGGCGTGACGGTTCCGATTGGCTGGATAGCGGTGGGCGACCCGGCCGAGCTGTTCCCGCCCGACCAGCACGACGAGCTCTGGCCGGTTCAGCGCAGAATGGACTTCCCGCGCACCGTCTTCGGCCTCTCGCGCGAGGAGGCGACCATGGAGAAGGTGGCACGCCGCTACGCCGAGCACTTCGGGCACCACCGGGAAGACCGCGTGCTCGACTAGCGAGGGCGCGATCCATCGGCCTGGCAACCCCGTCGTCCCTGCGAGGATGGAGGCCGTGACCCTGATCGCGCACGCCGGCCACACGCTGACCACGATCGCTTACTTCGTCCCCGTGGTCGTGTTCCTCGCCTGGCTGATCGTGACCCAGGTGCGCGAGCGCAGGAGCCGCCGCAGCGGGGGCTGAGCCGCCTTTCCCGGCCGAGCATTACCAAGCGCCGAGCGTCCCGAAGCCCCGCCCCGCTCCGATATAGTCCTATTTCAGACTAAATGACCGCGGTGGTTGACAGCGCACCCGCAGCCCCGACGCGCGCCAACGCCGGCTTCGAGCTGGCCAAGGCCTCGCAGCGCTGGAATGAGCTCCTCTACGAGGAGTTCAGGCGGCGGGGGTTCGGCGAGGTGCGGCCGTCGTACGGCTCGGTGCTGCTCCCGCTCTTCGAGGAGGACGGGCTCCGCATGGGCGAGCTGGCGGCGCGGGCGCGCCTCTCCAAGCAGACGATGACGACCCTCATCAGGCTGATGGAGCGCGCTCGCCTCGTCACTCGCGAGCCCGACCCGGTCGACGGGCGGGCCAGCCTGATTCGGCTCAGCGAGCGCGCGCGGGAGTTCGCGCCCGTGGCCGCAGAGATAGTCGCCGAGCTCGAGCGCACGATCGCCGCGCGACTTGGGGAACGCCGCTACCAGGTGTTCCGAACCGGACTCAAGGAGGTGATGGACCTGTGAGCACCCCTGCGACCAGTCCCGAAGAGGTGATCCGGCGCTTTGCGCTCCATCTCAACGAGGGCGACGTCGACGCCGCTCTCGGTCTATACGAGACGGACGCCGCATTCGCGCCCGAGCCGGGCGCGCTTGTCCATGGCCGTGAGGCCATCCGCGAGGCGCTCGAGCGCTTCGCGGCCCTCCGCCCGACCCTGACGGGCGCAATTCGCAAGGTGGTCGTGGCGGATGGGACGGCGCTCGTCGTCAACGAGTGGAGGCTGTCCGGCACCCAGCCGGATGGCGATCCGATCGACATGGGCGGCCTCAGCGCGGACGTCCTGCGCCTTCAGCGTGACGGGAGCTGGCGCGTCCTGATCGACGACCCGTGGGGAGGCGGGGTCTGACCATGGCGATCGCTCCCACCGTCGCGCTCCTCGATGTCAACGAGACGCTGTCCGACTTCAACCGGCTCGGCGAACGCTTCGAAGAGGTGGGCGCACCCGCGCAGCTCGTGCCCACCTGGTTCGCGGCCACCCTGCGGGACGGCATGGCGCTCACGGCCAGCGGTGAGTATGCGGCCTTCCGGGATGTCGCCGGAGCCGTCCTGCTCGGCCTGCTCAGCGACCATCCCCGGCTGCACAGGCCGCTCGAGGAGGCCGTCGAGCACGTGCTCGCGGGCATCGGCACGCTGCCGATGCAGGGCGACGTCCCGGACGGGATCCGCCTCCTTCGCGAGGCGGGGATCCGCGTCGCGACGCTCACGAACGGAGCCCCGGCCATCGCCAAGGCCCTGCTCGAGCGGGCAGGGCTCGAGAGCATTGTCGAACGCAACATCGGTGTCGAGGAGGTGGGGCGCTGGAAGCCCGCCCCCGAGCCGTACCGGCACGCCTGCCGGGCGATGGACGTCGAGGAGGCAGAGGCGATGCTGATCGCCGCCCATGCCTGGGACGTGCACGGGGCCAAGCGCGCGGGGTTGCGTGCGGGCTGGATCAATCGGCGCGGGCAGCCGTATCCCGAGGTCTTCGCGCCCCCGGACGTCAGCGCGGGTGACCTGCCCGCGCTGGCGCGTGCGCTCGCCGGCTGAGAGGCCGTGGCCGAAGGCTCTCCACGACCGCACGCATGCCCGCGAGGCTGTCGTAGGGATCGACGTGTGCCGGATCATCGTCGACACACAGAAGGCAGATTGGGACGTTCACCGACACCACCAGGCCGTCGAGGAAGACGTGCGCGAGATAGCGGTCGGGGGCTCGCGCGCGGCAGCGTCTCGGAGGATCGGAGTAGCCGGCGTAGATCACAGCTCGCCCGGCGAGCAGGTCGAGCTGCTCCGACCGGGCGCAGCGCTGAGCTCTCACGAGTCGCCCGAGCCGCGACCGCTCGAAGCGCGCGAAGTCGCTCGGCGCCCAGAGCCCGAGCTTGACCCCCGCGCCTCGGCCGCGTGCTTCGTAGTCGAGCTCGGCCAGCCAGCCCGGCCCCTGGCCGCGCCCGAGCGGGCCGAAGGAATCCGCGAGCACGAGCGTCGGCAGCCGCCCGGCCGGCTGGAACCGGCGGCCCAGCCAGTGGACCTCGATTCCGAGTCGAGGGTTGGCGAGCGGAACCTCACGGTCATCGTTGTCGCCCGCCCGGAGCGACGTCGGCGACCGAATTCGAGCGTGCTGGAGCCGCGCAAGGCGAAGGGCCGCCTGCACACCGTCCGCCCTGCCCTGCCCAGCGGTGAACACAAGCGAGAGGACCCGGCCGGCGCGCCACAGGATCGCCACCCCAGGCCGACGCGGGCGGCCTTCAACCAGCGCGTCATTCGTCCGGAACGCCGCGACCGCGTCGCCGATCGAGGCGCGCAGGGAGAAGGGTCGCAGGGAGCCGCGCCGCACTCCAATCACATGTGCCACGAGCGACCGCGCCGACGCCAACCCCGCCGCCGCCCCCTCCTCCCGCGAGAAGCGGAACGCGGCGCTCTCGACGAGCGGCGGACCGGGCGGCTCATCCGGGGGCGCCCATAGCCGCTCGAACTCCATGATGCAGCCGCGGTGACGATGGCGCTCGAGCCTGAGCAGCTCGCGCGGCGCTCCCTCACCGGTCAGGCCGAGACCGCAGCCGCTGTCATCGCCGACCAGATAGCCGGGAGCCAGGTCCGAGAGCCGTAGCGGCAGGTCCCGCGGCCCGCCGGCCGCCTGGCTTGCCGCGGCCGGCAAGATTGCGGCCGCGACGATGAGGGCGAACCCGAGTGACGATCTGCGCAGCGACCTCACCTCCCTAACCGTCTCTATACCGCCCTCAACCGCGGGCGAACCTATGCGGTCGCGCCGGCGGGAGCATCCCAGTCGATGTGGTGCTCGTAGATACGCCGCTGTGCCTTGGCGTCGGCGGTCAACCGCAGGATCACGGGCAGCAGCGCGTCACGGATCGTGGCCGCCACCGGGCCCGCGGCCTTGCTGCTGTTGATGCGGGCCGCCCGCTTGATGATGCGCTCGACCCGCGGTCGGCGCGCTGCTTCGTAGCGCGCGAACGCCGCCTGTGGGCTGGGCAGGTCGCGCAGGCACTTGGCGAGCACGAGGCCATCCTCGATCGACAGCGAGGCGCCCTGCCCGGACGTCGGCGAGGGCGCGTGCGCCGCGTCCCCGGTGACGATCATCCGGCCCTGGTACCACGTGGGCAGATGCGGGATGGAGTGGACGGGGCTCATCGGCATGATCTCGGGGGTGGCCTCGATCAGTGCGACGGCGGGGCCGGCATCATCGCGGTAGAGCTCGATCAGCAGCCGCCGTCGGTCGCCATCGGGGGAGGCGTTGCCCTCGCCGGCGGCGGGCTGGTCGGGACGCGGTACGTTGGCGAACCACCACACCTCGCCGCTGGGCGCGGTCGCGTACCCGAAGAAGGCGCGCCTGCCGAAGATCATCTCGTAGGCGCCGGGCTCGGCCTCCACCGGGACGCCGCACGCGTAGCCACCGGTGGTGAGCAGCCCGGCGTAGGTCGGCTCGGGCGCCGCGGGGTCGACTATGCGCCGGACCGCGGAGTGGACGCCGTCGCACCCGATCAGCAGGTCGCCGACGGCCTCGCTGCCGTCCGCGAACACGGCCCGCACCCCGTCGCCGGTGTCCTGCGCGTCGACGAGGCGCTTGCCGTGCTCTATGCGGATGCCGCGGGCGAGCGACTCCTCGTGCAGGACCCGGTATAGGTCGGCGCGCTTGATCGTCTGGCTGGTCGTGCCATCCGGGAGCGTGTGACCCGTGCGGCTCTCGCCCAAGCGTTTGCCGTTGCCGCTTCGCAGCGTGATCGCCGGGGTCGGGAAGCCCGCGGCGAGGACGGGCTCGTCGACGCCGAGCACCCGCAGCGCGTCGACTCCGTTCGAGCCTACGGTGAGGAACACGCCGATGCCGTCGGCGGCGGTTGGGTGAGCCTCGTGGACCACCGCGTCGATCCCTGCCTTCTTCAGGGCCATCGCCGTTGCCGGGCCGGCGATGCCGGCCCCGATGATCAGGGCGGTGCGCGTCTCGGTCATCAATCCTGCCTTTGCTCGGTTTGGGCTGCGCCATGGAACTCGGCCCACTGAGGGGCCCAGCCGGTCTCGGGGTTCGTTATCTGCTCGATGAAGCGCTCGACGAAGGAGGACTCGGCGTCGAGCAGAGTGAGCCGGTACTCCTCCTCGATCAGAAACAGCGGGTGCACCCCGTTCGCGACCGCGCCGTCGATCAGCTCGCTGGTCTCGGCGCGCTGCTCGGCAAGCATCCGCAGCCGACTGCGGAGCAGCTCGACGACCTCGTCCGGCGGCAGCGCGGCTATCAGCGAGAGGGCGGCCACGAAGTGCGGGAACTCGTGCCGCGGCTCCTCGATCAGCTCGCCGAGCCAGTCGTGCAGCTCCGCGCGGCCGGCGTCCGTGAGCGCATACGGGGTGCGCTCGGGGCGCTGCCCGTCGCGGACGGTTTCCTGCTCGACGATGAAACCGGCCTTTGCCAGCTGCCCAACGACCATGTACAGCGAGCCGTGGTTGAACCTGATGCTGCGCACGTCGTCGTTGTCGCGCAGGCTCCGGCCCAACTGGTAGGGATGCATCGGTCCCTGAGTCAGGTAGGAGAGAACGGCGAGCCCGAGCAGGTTGCGTACCTTGCGGTTCTGTGCCATAGCCAGGGCCAAGTATTCACTACTGACTATTCGATGTCAACTAGGGCTTGCGCCGATCGGTAGCGTCCGAGCCATGCCCAGCGATTGGCCTGCACTCGACTACGCGGCCTGGAGCGAGACGTGCGACACCCTCCACGCCCATACCCAGGTGCTCGGCAAGGTCGCCGTGGCGCTCGCCCCGCCCGAGCCGCAGCTTCAGCACGCCGCCCTGCGTCTCAGCGCGCGCGGATGGGAGACGCTTCCGCTTCCTGTGCCCGACGGCTCGGGCGCCTTGGTCACGGCGCTCGATCTGCACAGCCACGAGGCCGTTGCCGAGCACAGCGACGGGCGATCCGTGCGGGTCGCACTCACCCCCAACCGCGCCGTGGCGGAGGTGACGCGCGACCTGCTGGACGCCTGCCGTGATCTGGGCGGTGCTTTCGAGATCGATCCGAAGCCCCAGGAGACGCACTGGCGCGTTCCCCTGACCGAGGACTACGAGCACGCGCGCTACGACACCGATCAGGTGGCGTCCTACTTCGCGGCCGCCACCCGAGCGGCGTTGGTACTCGAGGAGTTCCGGGCGCCGTATCGAGGCCGCTCGACACCCGTCAACGCCTGGTGGGGTTCCTTCGACCTCGCGGTCAACTTCTTCACGGGGCGGGAGGCCGATCCACCCGCGGACGACTTCATCACGCGCAACTCGATGAACGTGCAGGAGATCACGATCGGCTGGTGGCCAGGTGATCCGCGCTACGGCAGCGCGGCCTTCTTCGCCTACGCCTACCCGGCACCGGATGCCTACTCGGAAGGACAGCTGTCGCCCGAGGCCACCCACTGGGGCCCGGAGCTCGGCCTATACCTGCTCGACTGGGACGACGTCCGGACCGCGGCCGACCCGCACGCGACGGCACTCGAGTTCGCACACTCCGCGTTCGAGCACGCTTGCGTGGTGTGCGATTGGGATCCGGTCCTCCTGGCCAGCGCCGAGGGCAGCCCGCCGCCGGTCTCCTGAGGGACGTGCCCTCGGCCCGCCCGTACACTTCCCTCGCCATGGCGGAGAGTCCGATCCTCGACCACATCGACGCGCTCGTCGACGAAGAGCATCGGCTCTGGGCGCAGTCCGAGCAGGGCGGGCTCGACGATGCGGGTCACGCCCGGCTCGAGGCGATCCGCGGCGAGCTCGACCGCTGCTGGGACCTGTTGCGCCGCCGCCGTGCGAACCCGGACGCACCGGACACGCCCCCGCGGGTACCCGATCCGCCGAACGAGTTCCCGGGACCCGACCCGGAGCCTCCGCACCTCGAGCACGGCGTGCATACGGACGAACCCGCGCCGGACCCGGATATCCCGCGCGACGTCCCCTAGCTTCAGCCCCCAGTGTCCGCCGGCGCGACCGCCGCTTCGGCTGCGGGAGCCGGGCCCGACAGCCTGCCGAGCAGCAGGATCGCCGTCAGCAGCCCGAGCATGGCGAACGCGATCGCGACCGCGAACGCGGACTGGAAGCCGTTGGTGAGCGCGACAAGCGGCTCCGTGCCGTCGGCCTGGGAGATGGCGACCGAGGACAGGATCGCCACGCCGACTGCACCGCCGATCTGGAACGAGGTGTTGTTTAGCCCCGAGGCCAGTCCCGCCTCCGCCTCGGCGACTCCCGCGAGCGATGCGATCGAAGCCGCGACGTAACCCGCCCCGAGGCCGGGGCCGAAGATGAGCAGTCCGAAGAAGATGTCGCCGAGGTAGCTGCCGTCGACGGACACCTGGGTCAGCAGCAGGCAACCCAGGCCGGTCAGCACCATGCTGACGACGACGATCGGGCGCACGCCGCCCTTGGTGGCGATCGCCTGACCGGTGGCCGACCCGATCGCCGCCGTGACCGGCATGACCACCGAGCCGAGCCCGAACTCGACCGGCGAGTAGTCCAGCACCTGCTGGGCGTACTGCGTGAGGATGAACGGCATCCCGAAGGCGAGCATGCCAAGCGCAAACAGGACCAGGTTGCCCCCGACCAGAGCGCGCGAGCGGAACACCCGCAGCGGCGCCAGGGGAGCCGCCGAGCGCGCCTCGATGACGGCGAACAGCGCGATCAGAGCAGCGGAAAGCGCGAGCAGGCCGAGCGTCTGAGCGTCCGTCCAGCCCACCTCGGGCGCCTCGACAACCGCGTAGACAAGCGCCACGAGTGCGGCAGTGATCGTCACGGCGCCGGCGACGTCGAAGCGGCGCTCGCGCTCGGGACCACGGCTCTCGCGCAGCAGCACGGGGCTCAGCGCGACCACGGTCAGCGCCACGGGCACGTTGATGAAGAAGATCCACTCCCAGCCCAGGCCGTCGGTGATCGGGCCCCCCACCAGCCAGGCGGCCGTCGCGCCCACGCCGCCGACCGCCGCCCAAACGCCGAGCGCCTTGTTGCGCTCGGCGCCCTCCTCGAAGGTGGTGGTGAGGATCGAGAGCGCCGTCGGCGTCATCACCGCGGCCGCCACCCCCTGGACGACGCGCGCGGCAATCAGCGCCGTGTCAGAGCCCGCCAGCCCGCAAGCAAGGGAGGCGAGGGCGAACAGCCCAGTACCGACCATGAAGACGCGCCGCCGCCCCAGTAGGTCCGCCGCACGGCCGCCCAGCAACAGGAGACCGCCGAAGCTCAGCAGGTAGGCGCTGAGGACCCATTGCAGACCGCTCGCGGAGAAGCCCAGGTCGGCATCGATCGAGGGCAGCGCCACCACGACGATCGCCGAGTCGAGGATGACCATGAAAAACGCCGTGCACAGCAGCGCGAGCGCCTTCCACCGACGCGGATCAGGGACGGAACTCATGGGACTCCTTCCGGGCGGCCGAAGCTCGTTTCGGCATCTCTCGAACTATGACCCCCGGAAGGTCCCGAAATTCATCGCTCGCGGCATGGATGGATCAGGACAGCGTGCGATGGGCGGCCCTCCACCAAAACCGCCCCACCCAACGGCCCTGAAGCGACGAAAGCCCCGCCGTAGCAGGGACTCCTCAGAGCGCGAGCGACGGGACTCGAACCCGCGACCTCCGGCGTGACAGGCCGGCGCTCTAACCATCTGAGCTACGCCCGCGTGCGGAGAGCCGAGGATAGCGGCCCGTCCACCCCAGAGACTTGGGCGGCTCGGCGTGGTGCTCCCGGAGTAGCGCTGTGGAGTAGCGCTCGAGCGACATCACGCGCCGGTCCGCGGTCTCCAAGCTGCCGGATCGTCGAGTGGGGTGATGGGGGCCGCGAGCCGCTCGCGCAGGAACAGCCAGGGGCCAATGAAACGACGTAACCGGCAGCGGGCATCGAGTTCGGCTGCGGTGCGCGCTCGCGACCTGCCCTCAACGTCGCCAGGATCGGGTTCGCGACGCTTGGTGTGGTCGCGATGACCTATGGTCGGCGCCGTGCGCGGCATCGACATGCATGTCCACTTGCCGACCGCCGAGTGGCTGTGCGGGTGCATGGGTCCCTACGTCGATTCGGTCGAGCGCTACTTCGGCCGCCGGCCCAAGCCGATCACGGTCAACGAGCTGATCGCGACCTACGAGCGGCTCGATCTCGGCGGCGTGCTCCTGGGCTGGGACGCCGAGCGCGCGACCGGACGCCCACCGCTCGAGAACGAGTCGCTGGCGCGCATCTGCGCGCGGTCCGCGGGGCGGTTCGTCGGCTTCGGCTCCATCGATCCGCATCGGGCGGACGCCATCGAGCGCCTGAAGCAGTTCCCGGAATTGGGGCTGCGAGGCGTGAAGCTGCACCCGACGCTGCAGGGATTTGATCCTGCCGACGACGTCGTGCTGCCGTTCTTCGACGCCGCCGCCGAACTCGGTCTGATAGTGCTGACGCATGCCGGCACGAGCGGGGTCGGTGCCGGCGAGCCCGGCGGCCAAGGGCTGCGCATCGACCTTGCGCGTCCATTGCTATTCGATCGCATAGCCGCACGGCACCCGCACATGTCGATCGTGCTCGCGCACGTTGGCTGGCCCTGGCACCTCGAGGCGCTCGCGATGGCGTTGCACAAGTCCAACGTCTACTTGGACATCTCCGGCTGGAAGTATCGATACCTGCCCGATGACGTGCGGCGCGAGATGAGCCGACGGCTCAGCGCCAGTTCTGCTTCGGCACCGACTATCCGATGTTCGATCCTGCCGAATTACTCAACGAGTTCGACGCGCTCGGCCTTCCCGAACAGGTCGCCCGCCGCGTCATGCACGAGAACGCCGCCGAGCTGCTGGCAAACGACACCGCCAGCCGTCGCTGACGCGACCCAGGCGCGCCGCCGCCCCAGCAATGTGCCGCCGGCACGCCGTCCAGCGCTAACGCAGCGGGGTCACCGCAACGTACCCTCGGGGGTGTCGCGCGACCCTCCAGCGTGCCATCCGCTGTCGCCGCGGACGGGCGCCGAACCCCCCCCCCGGGGGGGGGGGCGGCGCGGGGTTTTTCGGGGGGGGGGG